>Ga0326728_10026445_pt1 | contig 10270 bp, 10 predicted proteins | sample MB3enrmetagenome_FD_207602 | JGI IMG/M metagenome (GOLD analysis project Ga0326728, IMG submission 207602) | Lab enriched peat soil microbial communities from McLean, Ithaca, NY, United States - MB31MN | ecosystem: Environmental > Terrestrial > Soil > Wetlands > Peat | place: USA: New York... | reverse complement strand
GGAAAGCCCCGAAGTGCAAGACCGCTTGAATCAAAGCATTTCGAGGCTGGTCGACAATCCCTCACCTTTTGAAGAAGAGGACGCCGCACTCCGCAAGCAACTCCACGATAATGTTGACGAAAGCTCAGCACAAGTCCAGGAATGGAAAGGCGACCACAGCGGGGTAACGGTATTCCGGACAGCCATCGTCAAATCTTCCAAAGAGTGGCAGACCTTGTGGAAGCAGCATACGAACTATATCATTCCGCCTCCGCCTGCTCCGGATGTTGATTTTGACCGCTGGATGGTTGTGGGGGTTTTTGCCGGCACAAAATCCAGCATCGGTTATGGAGTTACGATCCTCGTTGTAAACACTGTTCCGGGGAAGATCGTCGTCTCCTATCAGGAAACCAGTCCGCCAACCGGGAGGGCGACTCCGCAGGTCCCCACCCAGCCCTTTGATCTGCGGGTCATCCCGAAGACAAGCCTTCCGCTTAATTTTGAAAAGATCCCTTAGTTTCTTCTTGAAAGTGGCCCGGTGCGGGGACATAAGAGGTAGAATCAAAACAGCTACTCCTATCAAATGAATTGACGGATGCGGAGGAGAATTATGCGAGAAGCCCAGAACGGTCATGAGGAGTGGAAAGCGGCCATGGAAAAAGCCCAGGAAATGATGGAAGAAGGACGGCGGGAAATGGTCAAAGCCGCCGAGAAGGCCAAAGAGAAAGGGCAGGAAGCATGGGAAGCCGCGCGTGCGAAAGGCCGCGAAGCCTGGGAAGAAGTCCGGGCTAAGGGCTTAAACGCCATCGATGACGTCCGCGACAAAAGTGAAGAGATATGGGAAGATGCCGAGAAGCTCGTCAAGAAGCACCCGGCGCGCGCGCTCGGCCTGACGCTCCTAGTGGGAGTTGTGATTGGGGCTCTCCTCAGCCGCGATCGCGATTAAGTAATGCAATAAGAAGAAACGTTCTGATTTATCAGTGTGATTTGAAATCCACAATATCCTTGAAATTGGCCCAATTTTGGGGTATGCCCATGGCGTGGTTCGTTCCCTTTTCATCCTGCAGCTGGCTGTCGCCGCGACCTTGTCCATCTCCGGGTTTGCATTGGCCCGCGAGATCGAACTGGTGTCATCCAAAGACCAGAATTTAGAAACCGCCGGCGCTCCTTATGCGCCGCTTGAAGTCTCCAGGCCTCTGGAGGTCTCCCCCAGCCTTCCTCTGACGAGGGACCATCGCGCTGAACTCTTGAGCGAATTTAAGGGCTTAGTGCATATGGGCCTCCGGAAAGTGTCCTATGAAAAGTGGGAAGGCAAGGACATGGCCGACTGCACAAAACCGGAAAACGCCGAGGAGCGCTGGAGCTACCGCTGCCAGATCATCACCGGCGAGGGGAACGGCTTCTACTATTTTTACCCCGGCGAATCGCGCCGCACGGCCACTCTCCAGGAGCTCGACATCCGCATGGACGCGGCCGACGAAAAAGTGCTGGACGACTTCCGGCGGCCCGTGCAGGACCTTTTCGGCAAGGGCTCAATCGTTGAGAAACCCTCGGTGCGGGCCCAGCCCAGAGGCCCCATCCGCCACTGGAACACGGGCAACGATGTCGTTGAGCTCTTCATCGATCACAGTGTCCGGCCGGAAGGCTCCGTGCGCTTTGTGTGGATGCGTTCCCCCTTAGTCGGCGGGGCCAGCGCCTCCCTCCCTCATCGGTCGCTTAATTCCGAACCGCTTCAGTAAGGGTAGTTGATGTCCACGAAGACGGCCGGGCCTTCCCGGCCGACCCCGACTTCTACATCTCCCACGACGTTGGGCTTGACCGCCACCCGGAAAGCGCCTCCGAACACAGGCTGGAAATTCTTGCTCTCGATATCCTGAATGTCCGGGAAAACACTCCCTAGGTCTAAGAACGGGGCCACCTCAAAATTCGTCCGGATGCCCATCATTTCCATCGACGTCAACGTAATCCGGTGCTCAACGTTAAAAACTAGCCGTCCCCGGTCGGCAAAGCGCCCGTCGCCAAAACCGCGCAGGGTGTCCCTCCCCCCTAGGCTGGGGAGTTCGTAGAAGGGAATATCCGGGCCGTTCACCTTTTCATAAAGTCCGTGGATCACCGTGACATCATTCGGATTTTCCCAGAGGAAAAACCGCTTGCCTTCCATCCCATAGCGGACAAAATCGGAATCACTTCCCAGGGCCACGTCCGTTTTTTCGATAAAAAGTTCTCCCGAGCTGCCGCGCGAAGGCGTGATCGGAAAGTCCCGGCTGTCCCACAGGAGCCGGAATTCGCCGGCCACGGTATTATGCGTACCGATCCCGGGAGTCCCGGAGAACTCGTTGGCCATGTCCGGAATATCGGGGATGATATTTTGCTTGGTCTCCATTTGCCGGTACCGGGCGCCGAAGGTGGCTCTCCAGGAATGCAGGAAGTTGATCCCGGCGGCCGCCCGTACGACCGAATCATCCGAGGTGTATCCGGACTCATTGCCTTGTCGGGATTCCGGTCCCAGTCCAAAAAACCGCCGGGAACCATCCACGTCATGGTAGGCCTCCGAACGAAAATAAAGGACACCATCCATCAATGACGTATTTTCGTACCGCACCTTCAGTTCCCGGTTGGTGTGCTGGGAATAACTTGCGATCGTGACATACTGGCTGAATTCGCTGGGGTACCAGTAATAGCGCATTGTGCCGGTCTGCCCGAAAAGGCCGTTGTACGTGTAGGACGGCGCGATGAGCTGCCGGATGTGGTGAGTTTGAGGATCGGATAGGACGAGCACGGGCATGAGCCCGCCAGTCGGCCCCGCATTAGGGTCTGTGCTGACGGCCGGGAGCCACACAAAAATGTTTCCATTCCAGGTTTTGGTCATGACCTTGGCCGCTGAGGTGAAAAACCGCTCAGGACCCGTGACCGGAGGCGTCGGCGGGACGGGCAACGTGGGCATGGCGGGGGAATTGGCCGGCATCGGTGAGGCTTCCGGCGACCGGACATTTGGGTTCGGCGATGTTTTCTTGATATTCCGCTCGATCTTTCGCTTGAGTTTGCGCGGCATTTCTTTCAAATGCCGGATGTGAGGATTTTGGGGTTTCTGGCGCCGCATCTGGCGAAGCTCGTACTGTGTGGGAGTGGAAGAATAGACAGCGTACCCGGACGGCGCCTCAGCCAGGGTCGGCAACCCCAAGCTCAAAATGAGCAGACACGCCAGGCCCGAGCGGAAATGCCGCATACGTCATTTAGTCGTAGTATTCGATCCCGAGGTGCGTGATGAGTTCCGCGCCGCGCAGCCAGCGCAGGGTGTTCTTGAGCTTCATCAATTGGATAAAAAGGTCATGCTCGGCGTGCAGCCCGGGCGCGGCCATCGGGCTCTTGAAGTAGAAGGAAAGCCATTCCTGGATTCCCTGCATGGCCGATCGATGCGCCAGGTCCATGAAAAGCGCCAGATCCAGCACAATCGGCGCGGCCAGGATGGAGTCGCGGCAGAGAAAATTGACCTTGATCTGCATGGGGTAGCCGAGCCAGCCAAAGATATCGATGTTGTCCCAGCCTTCCTTGTTGTCGCCGCGCGGCGGGTAGTAATTGATGCGCACCCGGTGGTCCACATTGCCGTAGAGTTCCGGATAGACATCGGGCTGAAGGATGTGGTCTAAAACAGATAGCTTGGATTCTTCCTTGGTCTTGAACGCCTCGGGATCGTCCAGCACTTCTCCATCCCGGTTGCCGAGAATGTTCGCCGAAAACCACCCCCGCATGCCCAACAGCCGCGCTTTAAAGGCAGGCGCCAGTACCGTCTTCACGAAGGTTTGGCCCGTTTTAAAATCCTTGCCGCAAATGGGAACGTGATATTTGATGGCCAGATCCTGCATCGCCGGGATGTCCACGCTGAGGTTCGGAGCGCCGTTGGCATAGGGCAAGCCGCATTTCAAGGCCGCGTAGGCATAGATCTGGCTGGGCGAGATGTCCGGAGAATTTTCCTGCAGCCCGCGTTCGAAGGCCGCCCAGCTCTGGTGCACGGGGGCCGCAGTCTGGTATTTTTCCGTGGATCCGCACCAGACAGCGACAAGCCGTTCGCATTTGTTGGCCTTTTTAAACTGCTGAATATCAGCCATGAGCTGATGCGCCAGGTCCATCTTGGACGCGCCTTTCTTCACGTTCGGGCCGGAAATCCTGGAGACGTAATTCGAATCGAAGACCGCCTTCATCGGTTTGATCTTTTCGAGTTCTTGGCGAAGCGGCGCCAGATGCGCATGTTCCAGCACCCCGGCTTTGCAGGCGGCCTGATACATGTTGTCGGGAAAAATGTCCCAGCCGCCGAAAACGATGTCTTTCAAGTCCACCAACGGGACAAAATCCTTAATTTTGGGGTTGTTGTGTTCGGTGCGCTTGCCAATTCGGATGGCGCCCATCTGGGTGAGGGATCCGATCGGCTTCCCGAGGCCTTTACGGGTGGCGAGAACACCGGCAATAAAGGTGCTGGCCACCGCCCCCATCCCCGGCAGAAGAATGCCCAGCTTCCCCTTGGCCGGCTTGATCGGCCGAGGTTTGGAAACCGTCGTATCGTAGAAGCGAATTTTCTTATTCATGATTTGCCTATTGTACAAAAGCTCACGGGCCGGGGAGGCTCTGAGGGGGGACTTGACAGAAAAACGAATTCCGGTATAAAAATATTCGCATAATGTCAAAGTCGTCATGACAAACCCTTAGTAGGAGGATCTGATGGACCAAAGCATTCGCGCCATTCATGAGAAAGTCAAACAGGCGAGCGTATTTGTGCAGGCGCTCAAGCAGGAAATCGGGCGTGTGATCGTCGGCCAGGATTACCTGGTTGAACGGATGTTGATCGGCCTGTTGGCCGACGGCCATGTGCTCCTGGAAGGAGTTCCGGGTCTGGCCAAGACGCTCGCCGTGCGTACCTTGGCCAAAGCCGTGGACACGCATTTTCAGCGCATCCAATTCACCCCGGACCTTCTCCCGGCCGATCTGGTGGGGACGCAGATCTACAATCCCCGCGACAACCAGTTTACCGTCAAGAAAGGCCCCATCTTTACAAACCTCCTTCTGGCCGACGAAATCAACCGCGCGCCGTCCAAGGTGCAGAGCGCGCTCCTGGAAGCCATGCAGGAACACCAGGTGACAATCGGAGAACAGACGTTCCCTTTGGTCGAGCCTTTTCTGGTTCTGGCCACACAGAATCCCATCGAGCAGGAAGGGACCTATCCCCTGCCGGAAGCCCAGGTGGACCGGTTCATGCTGAAGCTCAGGATCAGTTACCCGACGCGCGATGAGGAACGACTGATTCTGGACCGCATGACCACCGGGAAATCCATCGAGATCACGCCAGTGGTACGACCCCACGAGATCCTGGCGGCGAGAACAATCGTGAATGAGATCTATGTCGACGAAAAGCTGAAGAACTATATCCTGGACCTTGTCTTCGCGTCCCGGTCTCCGGAAAAGTTCAAAATGGAATCCTTGAAGCCGCTCATCGCCTACGGCGGCTCGCCGCGCGCGACCATCTGCATGACACAGGCATCCAAGGCCTATGCGTTCCTGCAGGGCCGCGGCTACGTGACGCCGGAAGACGTCAAGTCCGTCGGGCCCGATGTCCTGCGGCACCGGATCCTTCTCACCTATGAGGCGGAGGCGGAAAACACCACCTCTGAAGACGTCATCACGAAACTCTTCGCCGCGGTGGAGGTCCCGTGACCACAAACCGTAAGGGCGGGTCTCCGTGCCCGCCCGCAATCGGAATTCAATTTCGGGCAGACACGGAGGTCTGCCCCTACATATGTTGACCCGGGAATTAATAGCACAGGTTCACCGTTTAGAAATCAAGACCCGGCGTCTGGTGAACGAGATCTTCTCCGGCCAGTACGAATCCGTCTTTCGCGGGCTCGGAATGGAGTTCGCCGAGGTGCGCGAGTACGTGCCCGGCGACGAAATCCGCTGGATCGACTGGAACGTGACGGCGCGCATGGGGCATCCCTACGTCAAAAAGTTCGTCGCGGAACGCGAGATGACGGTGATGCTCATGGTGGATGGCAGCGCCAGCCTGCGGTTTGGAACGTCCCAGAAGTGGAAATCCGAACTGGCGGCGGAGGTCGCTGCGGTCCTGGGCTTTTCCGCGATCCGCAACAACGACAAAGTGGGGCTCTGCCTCTTCTCCGACCATGTGGAAAAATTCATCCGCCCGCAAAAGGGGCGCACACACACGCTCCGCCTGGTGCGGGACGTGCTCGAGTTTTCGCCCCAGCGCGTCGCGACGCGGATGGACGACGCGCTCCGGTATCTCAACCGCGTGGTCAAGCACAAGGCCGTGGTCTTTCTTTTGACGGATTTCTATCAGGTCGATGAGAAGCTCCTGGCGGTCACGGCCAAACGGCATGATTTGATCGCCCTTCAGGTCCAGGACCCGCGGGAAGAGTCGCTTCCGGACGCGGGGCTCATGGAGTTCCGGGACGCGGAAACCGGCGAAACGCTCTGTCTCGATACCTCTGACCGCGCCGTGCGCAGGCAGTTCGAGGAATCCGCGCGCGCCCGGCAGAAAAACCTCGATGCGCTCCTCCGCCGGCATGGGATTGACCATATCGTGCTGAAAACAGACCGGTCCTTCGTGATTCCGCTCATGCGCTTCTTCCAAAGCCGTGTCAAACGATTTCGCTAATTTACCGGCGCCATCGGTTCAAACCCAGGTCGATCCTTCGACGGCGACCCTGGGCGATTTAATTACGCTCACCATCCGCGTCACGCATCCCCAGGCGCTCCAGGTCGACCCTCCTCTTTTCAGCAAGAACCTCGGGACCTTCGAGGTGTATGCCAGCACGCGCCTCCCCGGGCAGGTGACGGGCGACAAGGCCGTCGACCAATTCCAAGCGGCTCTTCAGAATTTCACGACCGGTCCGCAGACCCTGCCGGGGCTTGTTGTTCCCTATCGCGACCCGATGGGCGAAGCCCATCAGCTCAAGACGCCGGAATGCGTGGTCACCATTGCGGAAGTGCCTCCAGGTCCGAAAGACAAGGGCGGCATCCGCGGTATCAAAGGCGTCATCGGCCCCACCGCCTGGTCGCCCTGGTGGTGGGTGGTCGCCGTCTTTCTGCTCTCTGCTGTTTGCTATCTGCTCTGGCGCAAGCGCAAGCTTGCGCTTCAAGGCCCGCCCCCTCCGCCGCCGGTGCCGGCCGATGTCACGGCGATGGAAAAACTGCAGCGCCTGGCGCAAAGCGATTGGCTCACGACGGGGAAGATCAAGGAATATTACAGTGCCATTTCAGATATCCTGCGCGAGTATCTTGAGAAAGGCTTCAATACCAGCGCGCTGGAACGCACGACAAGCGAAATTCTGCGCGATTTGCGCAAGAAGACGGAGATCGCCACCGACTGTCAGGCGGAACTGCGCGAGCTCCTGGATACCTGCGACCTGGTCAAATTTGCCAAGTTCCGGCCGGATGCTTCGGAAGGCGCCGTCGCGCATGCCGCCGCGGTTAAATTTGTCGAATTGACAAGGGCGATTCTGAGAAAAGACGACGCGGAATTTGTTCCTTTAACCAGTGACCCGCATTTACGGAAGACATGAACTTCGCTAATCCTTCATCCTTTTTGCTTCTGTTTGTTCTCGGCCTTCTCGCCTGGCTGCGGGAAGGAAAGGCCCCGATCTTCAGGGCCCGGATGCCGTTCCCGTCGCTCGGGTTTGCGAAGTCCCTCTCCGGCACCTGGCGCACCCGCTTTCAGAATGTGCCCGCCTGGTTGATTTATGCCGGATTGATCCTGGCCATTGTGGCGCTCGCCCGACCGCGGACGGTCCTCAAAGGGGAAGAAGCTCGGGCCCGCGGGATCGACATCATGATCGCGCTGGACACCTCCGGCAGCATGCGGGCACTCGACTTTAATCCGAAAGACCGCATGACGGTGGCGAAGGAGTCGACGAAAGCCTTTATCTCCCACCGGCAGTTTGACCGCATCGGTCTGGTGGCCTTTGCCGGCGTGGCGGTCCTGCAATGCCCGCTCACGCTCGACTACGGGGCACTGCTCGATTTTCTTGACCAGGTGGACGTGGGGGTGACGACGACGGAAAACACCGCCATCGGGACGGCCATCGCCACAGCGGCCAACCATTTGAAGCGGAGCTCCGCCAAGAGCAAAGTCATTATCCTCTTGACTGACGGGCGGAACAATTCCGGTGAGATCGACCCCTTGACCGCTGCGCAGGCGGCCGCAGGCCTTGGCATCAAGATTTACACGATCGGCGTAGGCATCCGGGGCCAGTCCGTCATCCCGGTCGATACGGCTTGGGGGAAACAGCTCGTCCCCATTCAGGAAGATCTTGACGAGCCCGCCCTGGAAGAAATCGCGCGAGCCGCGGGGGGCCGCTATTACCGCGCATCCAGCACCAAAGAATTTAACGAGATCTTTGGCGAAATTGACAAACTGGAAAAAACCGATATCAAAGGCCCGACGACGCGCGAGTATCACGATCACTATCTGGGGTGGCTCATCGGGGCCATGGTGTTTCTGTCTGCAGGGTTTGGTCTCCAAATGACAGTGTGGAGAACCGTCCCATGAATTATTTTGCTTATCCTTCCATGTTCGGTTGGTTCTTCGTCGTCCTGGCTTTGTGGATGGCGGGCGCCTGGCTGCGCCGCCGGCGCCTGAAAGCGCTCCAGATCCTGGGAGAGCCGCCCACGATCCAGCGCATGTTCCCGGCCGGCTTGAACCGCCGTCGTGCGTGGTCGCGCGGACTCCAGCTATGGGGTCTCCTGTCTCTGGTGGCGGCTTTGGCCGGGCCGCTCATCGGCTCCAAGCTCGTGGAATTCAAGCAGAAGGGCCTGGACATCTTCATCGCCGTCGACTGTTCGCTTTCCATGCAGGCCGAAGACTTAAAACCCAGCCGCATGGCGCATGCCAAGTTGATCTTGGGAGAGCTCATCGACAAGCTGGCCGGCAGCCGCATCGGAATCATCGCTTTTGCCGGGCAAGCCTATGTCGAATGCCCTTTGACGATAGATGAGAATGCCGCCAAGGACGTGCTGGACACCCTCGACACCAACACCGTCCCCATCCCCGGCACCGTGATCGGCGAGGCGATCCGCACTGCCATCAAGGGGCTTAAAGCCGGCGAGGGGCAAAACCGCGTGCTGGTTCTCCTGACGGACGGAGAGGACCATCACAGCGATCCGCAGGGGGCGGCCAAGGAAGCCGCCAGAGTCGGCCTCAAAATCTTCCCGATCGGAATCGGGAGCCCGCAGGGTGAGCCGATCCCCGTTTTTGACGACCAGGGTCATCGGACCGGCTATAAGCGCGACAAGAAAGGCGAGGTGGTTTTAAGCCGAGTGGATGAACAGATGCTGATCGATTTGGCGCATGAAACGGGCGGGGAGTATCTGCGTGCCAGTCCCACCGGTGACGAAGTCGACGAGCTGACACGCCAGCTCGAAGCGCTCCAACAGGGAGACCAGAAAACGAAACTCTTTAACCGCTTCGAAAACCGCTACCAGTACCCTCTCGCGTTGGGATTGATTTTGTTGTTGGCGAGTTTGGCAATTCCGGAGATGGGGTGGAAACGATGACAATTGTAGGGGCAGGCCTTGTGCCTGCCCAAAATCACATTTTGAATTTAAATCCGATTGCGGGCGGACACAAGGTCCGCCCCTACATTTCCATTTTTGCGATCATGGTCCTTCTATCTCCGGTGCATGCCTCTCAATCCCAACTCAAAGAAGGCAATCGGCAATTTAAGAATAAGAATTATGAGAAGGCCCTTAAGCTTTATGAGGACGCCCTGATCGATACGCCTTATTCCAGCATCCTTCAGTTTAATGCCGGCGACGCGCAGGCGATGATGGGTGATTTTCCGAAGGCGGAAGCCTCCTTTATGCAGTCCGCTCAATCCGCCAATCCCTTGCTGAAAGGGGCCAGTCACTACAACCGCGGGAACGTTCTCTTTGCCCAGGGGAAATGGGCGGATGCCGTCGAGGCCTATAAGGACAGCCTGCGCGCCAACCCGCGGGATGTCGACGCCAAGTATAATCTGGGGATAGCGCTGCGCACGCTCAAGAACCCGCCTCCTCCCAAACAGGGGCAGGGGAAGCAGGACCAAAAGCAGGGTTCAAGCGGAAACAAAGACCAGAATAAGTCCCAAAGCGGAAGCAATCAGCAAAAATCTGGGCAAATGAGCAAAGAAGACGCGGAGCGGCTCCTGGCCGCCGCCGGCGCCGGAGAAAAGAAAAAAGAGCAGCAGAAAATGCCGAAGGGAGAAGTGCCTCATCCCGATGAAGACTGGTAAGCGAATAGTAAAAAGTT
>Ga0326728_10026444_pt1 | contig 10270 bp, 9 predicted proteins | sample MB3enrmetagenome_FD_207602 | JGI IMG/M metagenome (GOLD analysis project Ga0326728, IMG submission 207602) | Lab enriched peat soil microbial communities from McLean, Ithaca, NY, United States - MB31MN | ecosystem: Environmental > Terrestrial > Soil > Wetlands > Peat | place: USA: New York... | reverse complement strand
CGCACGGGAAATGACCGGGTAATCAGGGCCGAGGCCGGAGCCGTAAATTTTACCCTTGCAATTTTCTCCCTAAAATGGGATACTACCCAGTAGCTTCGATGGAACTCCTCTGACTATCCCGGATTTCCTTCCCAAGCATAGATCTCTCATATTGGAGCTTCTCCGTGTTCTTTCCGCGCGTTTTGCCGCCCCTGAACATCAAGGGGAAAAAAATTGAAGTCCCCATCGTCCAGGGAGGGATGGGTATCGGTGTCTCCCTCTCGCCTCTCGCGTCGGCTGTTGCCCGGGAGGGCGGGCTCGGCATCGTGTCGAGCGCGGGTCTCGACAGGCTCGTCTCCAAGAGGCTGCAGAAAAGGCTGACCACGTACGAAGCGGTGCGTGAGGAAATGGCGCTGGCTCAGGGGAAAGGCTGTCGGCATCAACATCATGGTGGCCATTGCGAGGGATTATGAGGATTCGGTGAGGGCCGCGATTGACGGGAAAGTCGATGTCATCGTGTCGGGCGGCGGTCTTCCCCTCTCGCTTCCGGCCATCAAGCCCCCGGGAAGCACGGCCCTCGTCCCCGTGGTCTCCTCGGCACGGGCCCTCGAGCTCATTTGCAGGAAATGGGAGCGGTGCGGGTACAGGCCTGACGCCGCAGTCCTTGAAGGCCCGCTCGCGGGTGGCCACCTCGGCTTCAAGTTCGATGAGATCAGCCTGGAAGCGAACAGGTTGGAGAACCTCTTCCCACCTGTGAAGGAAGCTGCCGTGAGACATGGGGACTTCCCCGTTGTCGTTGCCGGCGGCGTTTATTCGCACAATGACATCCTGCGATTCCTGCGTCTGGGGGCGGACGGGGTCCAGATGGGCACCCGCTTTCTCGCGACCCAGGAGAGCAGTGCCTCTGTCTTCTATAAACAGGCCGTCCTCCACGCGAGAGAGGAGGACATCTTGGTTTCGCGAAAACCGGGCTCTCCGTGCGGTATGCCTTTCAGGGTGCTGCGTCGTGCGCCGATGTTCGTCTCCGCAGAACAAGGCCGCCGAAGACCGCGATGCGACAAAGGATACCTGCTTCTGAAAGACAGAAACGGCGAATATCTCAAATGTCCGGCAGACTCCGAGGGGGGAGGCTGTTTTTGCATCTGCAACGGTCTTTTGAGCTCCGCAGGGTACAACGCGGAACGGGAAGAGCCTCTCTACACCGTGGGTGCTAACGGCTACCGCGTTGACAAGATACTCGCGGTAAAGGACCTCATGGACGAGTTGGCCGGAACTGCCGTCGACGAGCCCGCCGGAATCGCTGCCCGCGATCGGGTCTCCGGGGTAGCCCTCATCCGCTGATCCGCGCCTGTCGTCGCCACCTCCACCACCGGCCTGAAGGCCAGTGGGGCGGACCCCAAACTTATTTTCGGAAAATCCAGAAAATGAGGCTGAGCACGATGCTTATAATAACGCACGTGGTCAGCGGAAAATAGAAGGTGAAATTCTCCCTCTTCACATAGATATCGCCCGGAAGCCTGCCGATATAGGGAATCCTCTGGGCGACGAGGAGGCCCACGCCGACCAGGATGATAATCGCACCCAAAACGATGAGGGCCTTACCTAGAGCTGGCACGATGAGTGCCTCCGAGCGCGCTGAGGGTTGCCGCCTTTCTCCCTGCGGTAATCAGTCCACCTTTCGGTCGGTGGAATCATAGAAAGCTGCTCCCTACCCTCGTGAAACGGGTGCCTTCGTCGATGCTTTTGCCAGAAACCGCTCGTGCTCGCTGAATATGCAGCCGCAGTAGCTCTGCCGGTAAATGTTGAGCCTCCGCGCGCCCTCCTGCCCCTCTTTCCATCCCTTGCGAAAGTCTCTATAAAGGAAGGGCACCGCGTATTTCGCCGACAACTCCTCCGCGATGGCCGCGATGGCCTCGTGTCGCTGGTACCTGCTATAGAGGAGGGTCGCGCACACGGCGTCCGCCCCTTCCTCGACGGCCCTCCGGAAGGTACGGTCGAGGCGCATGCGGTAGCAGACCGGACACCGGTCGGCGCCCAAGGGCAGCACCGCCTCGATGAAGGCTTCGAAGTCGTAGGAGCTGTCCATGATCAGGGGCAGGAGAGCGACTCGCCCGTACGCGGCGAGCGCCTCCTGCCGTCTATGGAATTCGGTAGAGGGGTGGATGTTGGGGTTGTAGAAGAAGCCCGTTACCTCATGGCCCTCGCCCCGCAGCACCTTCAAAGGATAAATGGTGCAGGGGGCGCAGCAGATGTGGAGGAGCACTTTCATGGGCCGGCGCGAGGCGTCGGGTAGATACTGACGACCCCTTCTAGTCCGCCTCTTTCTTCCCCCTTTTTTCCTCTATGGCCGCCTGGGCCGCTGCGAGACGGGCCACCGTGACCCGGTAGGGTGAGCAGCTCACGTAGTCGAGGCCCAGCTTGTGGCAGAACTTGACGGAATTCGGCTCCCCGCCGTGCTCGCCGCATATACCTATCTTGAGGCCCGGCCGCGCGCCCCTTCCCAGCTCGATCCCCCTGCGCATGAGCCTGCCCACGCCGCCCTCATCGAGACGCTGGAACGGGTCGTAGTCGAGCACGTCTTTTTCCACGTACAGGCGCAGGAATTTTCCCGCGTCGTCCCTGCTCATGCCAAAGGTCATCTGGGTGAGATCGTTCGTGCCGAAGGAGAAGAACTCGGCGACGGTCGCAATCTCGTCGGCGGTGAGGGCCGCCCTGGGTATCTCGATCATGGTCCCCACCTTGTAGTCGACACTCGTGGCCGACGACGCGAAGACCTCCTTGGCCACCCGGTCGACTAGGTCTTTCTGGAGCCGGAGCTCATCCACGTCGCCCACGAGGGGGATCATGATCTCCGGCTTCACCTCGAGCCCCCCCCGCTTCACGTCGCAGGCGGCCTCGAAGATGGCCCGCGCCTGCATCTCCGTGATCTCCGGGTAGAGGATGCCCAGTCTGCAGCCCCGGAGCCCCAGCATGGGGTTCGTTTCCTGGAGGCTCGCCACCTTCGAGGCGAGCCGGTCGTAGGTAATGCCCATTTTCGCCGCCAGATCTTTCAGCTCCTTCTCTCCATGGGGCAGAAACTCATGGAGGGGCGGGTCAAGGGTTCTGATGGTGACGGGCAGTCCCTTCATTACCTTGAAGAGGCCGGTGAAATCGCCCTTCTGCATGGGCAGGAGCTTGGCGAGCGCCTTTTTTCGCCCCTCCAGGTCTTCGGCGACGATCATCTCCCTCACCGCATCGATGCGCGCGCCCTCGAAGAACATGTGCTCCGTCCGGCAGAGGCCGATCCCCTCTGCGCCGAAAGCGATGGCAACCGCGGCCTGATCGGGCTGGTCCGCGTTGGTCCTTACCCCGAGGCGCCTCGCCTCGTCGGCCCACTTCATGAGGGATTCGAAGTCCTGGTATATGGGCGACTCCTCGGGCTTGAGGGTCTTGTCCACGAGGACGCGGAGCACCTCCGAGGGGATGGTCTTTATCTGTCCGGCGAAGACCTCTCCGGTGCTCCCGTTTATGGAGACATAGTCGCCTTCGCCGAGGGTCGTGGACTTTATCTTGATGGTCTTTGTCCGGTAGCTGATGTCAAGATCGCCGCAGCCCGCAACGCAGACTTTTCCCATCTGCCTCGCCACGAGGGCCGCGTGGCTCGTCATGCCGCCCCGGGACGTGAGGATGCCCTGGGCCGCGTTCATACCCCGGATGTCTTCAGGGGAGGTCTCGATCCGGACGAGGATCACCTGTTCTCCCCGGGCAGCCCAGGCTTCGGCGTCTTCCGCGTTGTAGACCACCCTGCCTGTTGCGGCGCCCGGTCCCGCGTTGAGCCCCTTCGTCATCAGCTTCCCTCCCTTGAGGGCCTTTTCGACCTCTTTGGGATCGAATATGGGCCTGAGGATCTGGTTGAGGCCGTCGGGGCTCACCCGCATGAGGGCCTCTTCCTTACTGATCAGGCCCTCCTTGACCATGTCCACGGCGATCTTGAATTCCGCGAAAGCGGTCCGCTTGCCCGTCCTCGTCTGGAGCATCCAGAGCTTCCCGCGCTGGATGGTGAACTCTTCATCCTGCATGTCCCTGAAGCGGCGCTCCAGGGTCGAGCGGATCTGCAGGAGCTGTGCGTAAGCCTGGGGCATCTCTTCTTCGAGGCAGGGCATGGAGGGGTCACCCTTCTGCGCCTTCGCCTTCTTGCTGATGGGCAGCGGCGTCCTGGTACCGGCCACCACGTCCTCGCCCTGGGCGTTCAGGAGATACTCGCCGTAGAATTCGTTTTCCCCGGTGGAGGGGTTTCTCGTGAAAGCGACACCCGTGCCGGAGTCCTGGCCGATGTTGCCGAAGACCATGGACTGGACGTTGACCGCCGTGCCCCAGGAGCCCGGTATGCCGTTCAGCTTTCTGTAGGCGATGGCCCTCGCGTTGTTCCAGGATTTGAAGACGGCGCCGATGGCGCCCCAGAGCTGCTCCAGCGGGTCTTCAGGGAACTCGACGGACAGCTTCTGTTTAATGAGGGCCTTGAAGCGGGCGACGAGGTCTTTGAGGTCGTCCACGGTGAACTCCGTGTCCAGCTTGATGCCCTTGGCCCGTTTTTTCTCGTCGATGATCTCTTCGAAGGGGTCCTCTTCCTCCTTGCTCTCAGGCTTGAGCCCGAGCACCACGTCGCCGTACATGGCGGCAAAGCGGCGGAAGCAGTCCCAGGCAAACCATTCGTTCCCCGTGAGATCTGCGAGCCCCTTCACGGTCGACCCATTGAGTCCTAGGTTGAGGACCGTATCCATCATGCCCGGCATGCTGGCCCTGGCCCCTGACCGTATCGACAGGAGGAGGGGATTCGCGGGATCGCCGAAGCGCATGCCCATCAGCCCTTCCACCCGCTTCAGGTTCGCCAGAACCTCATCAGTCAGCCCTTCGGGGAGTTGGCCCCCCTTTTCATAGAACAGCGTGCAGACTTCCGTGGTGATGGTGAAACCGGGTGGCACGGGGATGCCGATGTTGACCATCTCGGCGAGGCCCGCGCCCTTGCCGCCCAGAAGGTTCCGGAGCTGCTCGCCCCCCTCCGCTTTCTCTCCACCGAAAAAATAGACATATTTGGCCATGAGGCCCTCCTTTTTTTGAGCGTGGGAGCTTACGAGAGCTCCTCCACGCGGATCTTCGAAAAATCTCCGTACTGCAGGAACATGTCCTTGATTGCTGCCAGCAGGGCGAGGCGGTTGGCCTTCACCTTCTCGTCCTCCACCATGACGAAGACCTTGTCGAAGTAGTTGTCGATGGTCTCCTTGAACCCCACCAGGACGGTAATGGCGTCGCGGTAGTCTCTTTTTTCCATCTCCTGCCGGAAGAGGCCCTTTTTCTCCTCGAAAAGCCCGAAGAGGGCGCGCTCCTCCGCCTGCTCGAAGAAGGAGGGATCGATCTGCTCTCCACCCGTCTTGTTCTTCGTGATATTGTAGACCCTCTTGAAGCCCACCATGAGCCGGCGGAAGTCCTCGATGGACGGCTGGCTCTCCAGGGCCCGGAGCCTCGCATACCCGTCGTAGATGTCCTCTGCGAGGGCCGGGAGAACGGTATTGATGAACTCCTGGTTATGTCCTTCCTCCATCATGAAGAATTTGAACCTTGTGGCGATGAATTCCGAGAGGCCCTCCTTCACCGTCTCCAGGGGCACTTTCTCCTTTGTCCCGGCGAGGGCGTGGTAGCCCTCCTCGATGAGCCGGCCGAGGGGCACGTGATACTCCCGGTCGATAGCGATTTTTATGCTGCCCAGAGCCTGCCGCCGCAGGGCGAAGGGGTCGAGGTTCCCCGTAGGGGTGATGCCCACCGAAAAGAAGGCGATGAGGGAGTCCATCTTGTCTGCCAGGGCCATGAGGGCGCCCAGGTCGGAAGCCGGCAGGATTGCGTCGGTGCCCGTCGGGAAATAGTGCTCCTCGATCGCCTGCGCAACCGCCCTGTCCTCACCCTGGTACTCGGCATAGATCCTCCCCATGGTGCCCTGGAGCTCGGGAAACTCCCCCACCATGTGGGTGAGGAGGTCGGCCTTGATGAGCGTGGCAGCCCTCTCCACCTTTTCCCGGAGGGAGAGACCGAGGCAGGAGGCGAGGAAGACGCCGAGGCGGCGCACCCTTTCCGCCTTGTCGTGCAGGCTCCCGAGCCGCTTGTGGAACATGACGGCAATGAGCCGCGCATAGAGCGTATCGAGCTTTGTCCGCCTGTCCTCCTCGAAGAAGAACCGGGCGTCGGCGAGGCGCGCCCTGAGTACCTTTTCGTTTCCCCTTACGACTTCTCCGGGGCTCACGGGTATGGTATTGGCGAAAAAGATGAAGCCCGCCATAAGCGTGCCGTCCGCCCGCTCGAGGGGGATGTAACGCTGATGGCCCTTCATCACGTTGACGAGCACCGCCCTCGGCAGCTCCAGGTAGGATGTCTCGAAGGTGCCCATGAGCCCGTGGGGCAGCTCGGTGATGTACTCGATCTCCGTGAGGAGGTCCTCATCGGCCACGGCCTTCGCGCCCGTGCTCTCCTCTATGGCGCGTATCTGCTCCATCATCACGGCTCTGCGCTCTTCCTCGTCCACGATGACGGAGCAACCCCTCATCGCTTCCACGTAGTGGGAGATATCCGTGATCTCCACGTTGCCGACGGACAGGAAGCGGTGCCCCCTCGACAGACGGCCGCTCGACACACCGGCCACCTCGAAGGGGATGACGTCGCCGCCGAAAAGGGCGACCACCCAGTGGATGGGCCGGCCGAATTCGAAGGTACCTCCGCCCCACCGCATCTTTTTCTGAAAGGGCATGCGGCCGATAGCCTCGGGAAGGAGCGCGGCGAGCACCTCCCTCGTCTCTCTGCCCCTCTCGACCTTTTCCACGCAGATGAGCCGGGCAGAGTCTTTGTTGCGAATCTTCAGCTCGGAGACGTCGACCCCCTGGGACCGCGCGAACCCCAGGGCCGGGGCGAGCGGTTTTCCCTCCGCATCATAGGCGCGCTCGGCAGGGGGACCGAATTTCAGGGTCACCGTCTCTTTCTGCTTCTCCTCCACGTCAAGAGCGATGAGGGTGATGCGCCGCGGCGTGCCGAAAACCTTGATTTCGCCGTGACCCACGCGCAGGCCCTCGAGGCCTTCGCTGACGAGCTTCATGAGCCCCTCTTTCGCGGGCCTGATGAACCGCGCGGGGAGCTCCTCGCAGCCTATTTCCAGCAGAAAGGGTCTCACGCCGTACCCGCCTTGAGGAGGGGAAAGCCCATGGCCTCCCGCTTCCTGACATAGAGATCGGCGCACATCTTGGCAAGGGTTCTCACCCTGCCGATGTAGTTGGTGCGCTCCGTCACGCTCAGGGCCCCTCTGGCGTCGAGCACGTTGAAGGCGTGGGAGCACTTGAGACAGAAATCGTAGGCAGGGTAGATGAGGCCTCTCGTCTCGGCGAGTTTCTGCCCCTCCGCCTCGAAACTGTCGAAGAGCCTCCGCAGCATGGCGCTGTCCGCCTCCTCGAAGTTGTAGACGGAGTACTCCCGTTCCGGCTCGAGGTAGATGTCCCCATAGAGGACCGCGTCGTTCCACCTGATGCGGTAGACGCTGTCCACGTCCTGGAGGTACATGGCGATGCGCTCTATGCCGTAGGTGATCTCGACGCTGATGGGAGAGAGGTCGATCCCGCCCACCTGCTGAAAATAGGTGAACTGGGTGATCTCCATGCCGTCGAGCCATACCTCCCAGCCGAGCCCCCATGCGCCGAGCGTGGGGGATTCCCAGTCGTCCTCCACGAACCGTATGTCGTGGTACGCCGGATCGATGCCGAAACTCTTGAGGCTTTCCAGGTACATCTCCTGGATATCGAGGGGTGAGGGCTTCATGATCACCTGGAATTGGTAGTAGTGCTGGAGCCTGTTCGGATTCTCGCCGTACCTGCCGTCCGTCGGCCTCCTCGACGGCTGGACATAGGCGGTGTTCCACGGCTCGGGCCCGAGAACCCTGAGGAACGTGGCCGGGTGGAAGGTGCCTGCCCCCACCTCCATGTCGTAGGGCTGCTGGATCACGCAGCCCCGGGCGGCCCAGTACTTTTGCAGCTCCAATATGAGATCCTGGAAATACACGGTTATCCCGTTACACTCCTCAAGAGTCTGTACGATTTGAATTCCACGTTGAGGTGGAAGTGGATGAAGGCCTCCATGAGCTCCCTGGCATGGCGCTCGAACTCGGCTCGGTCGCCTCCGCCGGCGGGATTACGCCCGGCCGCCCAATCGTCGTTGCCCCCATGGGCGAGCCTGGACAGAAGCCCTTCGGGATAGGTCCGGTGCGGCACCGACTGGGCGCACGGGGTGCAGACCACTCCACCCCGCTCGTTCGAGAAGGAGGTCCTCTCCCTGCCTGCTAGGTCTTTCCCGCAGTGGACGCAGGTCTCGAAGTTGGGCATGTATCCGAGATGGCGGAGCATACGCAGCTGATAATATAGAACATCGGAATAGGTAAATTCAACAGATTTGACGCTTTCGAGGCCCTCCCTGAGCAGATTGAAGAGGCCCTCGTTCCGCTCTTTTTCCCTGGTCAGCCTATCGACGAACTCGGCAAAGAAACTGGCGATGCACATCTTCTTGAAGCTCGACTCGATCCCGCTGTTCGGCCGTCTGAGATCGGCATTGTCGATGCGCACCATGCCTTTCCCGGGCTTCTCGAAATATTCGAGGTCCACATGGTTGAAGAGCTCCAGGGTATTCATGAAGCGCTTCTGGCTTTTCTTGCCCCCCTTGGCGATACCCGTCAGCTTTCCCGAATGGAGCGTAAAGAAGCGCAGAATTTTGTCTGATTCGCCGAAAACCCTCGTGGAGAGGATTATCGCCTGATCCTTATGCAATGCCATGGGACCCTCTGCAAGGTGAGAATAAATCTATCGGGGCTGATTCTGCCCGGTCTGCCCGCGGGAATCGATGATCTCCCTTCCGCCCACCTTGAAGACGAAGAGACTGTCCGCCACGGGCTTGTCTATCTTTATGGCAGAGAACTCGATGACGTTCGTGTTCCCCGTGATTTCGTCGATCTCCATTCTTCTGATGAGGTACCGGTCGTCGACCCAGATGCGGGCCGACTTCAGGGTGCCCTCCTTTCTGGGGACCAGCTCCAGGACCTCCATGCCGCCCTCCCTGCCCACCTGCCTCACCGCGAAGAGCCGGTCCAGACGGGTCACGTCATCCACGAGGTCCAGAAAGGTGCCCTCCAGTCTCGCCTTGTCGACCCTGTCCCTGATCACGAAGGGCTGCCCCTCCTCTGCCTGCCAGATGGCGGTGCCGTCATAGAGAAAAGTTTTTTCCTTCGGCACGCGGTATTTCCAGAGAAAGCCCTCGGAGCGCTTGTAGAAGAAGTCCCCCTCCATCTCCCGCTCCCTTTTGAGGGCCTTGATCGATATCTTCTGACTGAAGTGGGCCTCTATCGATCGAATCGCCCCGTAGGTCTTCTCGAGGGCATCGAGCGTATCCCCGTGGACCCGGGCGGAGGCCGAGCAGAAGATGAAAAGGGCTGCCAGACCCCTCGTTACGTAGTGACTCTTCATGTCTCTTTCTCCCGCCGTTCCTATGTTTTTCTCTTTAGTACTTCCCTTGGCTTGATCCCGGTCGACGGGCCGACCACCCCCTCGCGCTCCATCCTCTCCACGATCCTGGCGGCGCGATTGTATCCTATCCTGAAGCGGCGCTGGACCATGCTGATCGATGCCTCCCCCTTGTCATAAACGAACTGGAGGGCCTCCTCGTATTTTTCATCGTCCATCTCCTCTTCCCCTTCCCCTTCTTCGCGCTCCTCCAGTATCTCTTCGCGGTATTCGGGGATGCCTTGGGTCTTCAGGAATTCGACGATCCTCCTGATCTCCCCCTCGGAGACGAAAGGTGCGTGTATGCGCTGCACCCTGCCGAGTCCCGGGCTCATGAAGAGCATGTCCCCGGCCCCGAGGAGACTCTCGGCGCCGTTCGTATCGAGAATGGTGCGGGAGTCCACCTTCGAGCTCACCTGGAAGGAGATGCGGGCGGGGAAATTGGCCTTGATGATGCCCGTCAGCACGTCGACCGAGGGCCTCTGGGTGGCGAGGATCAGGTGTATGCCCGAGGCGCGCGCCATCTGGGCGAGCCTCGCGATATACTCCTCCACTTCCTTCGATGAGACCATCATGAGGTCTGCCAGCTCATCGATGACCACCACGATATAGGGGATGGACTCCCCTTCCTCCCTGGCCGCCTTCTGGTTGTATTTTTCGATGTTCCGCACGCCCTTCTCCGCCATGACCTGATAGCGCCTCTCCATCTCGTCGATGAGCCACCGCAGGGCCGTCTT
>Ga0326728_10026443_pt1 | contig 10271 bp, 6 predicted proteins | sample MB3enrmetagenome_FD_207602 | JGI IMG/M metagenome (GOLD analysis project Ga0326728, IMG submission 207602) | Lab enriched peat soil microbial communities from McLean, Ithaca, NY, United States - MB31MN | ecosystem: Environmental > Terrestrial > Soil > Wetlands > Peat | place: USA: New York... | reverse complement strand
ATCCTTAAGCTCGCCGTAGTCGGTGCCAAGCTGGCTGCGCAACTGCTCCCATGAGATGAATTGCGGCGGCAGGTTCTTTTGCACGATGACGAAAGCGCGATAAGAGATCAGCGCGTAAAGATCGAGGGCCAAGGGCGAACGCTTCAAGGCCCGGAGCGCCCGCATATCGACGGGAACGGGCGAAGCAATCACCGCGCTAAAAAACTTCTCGCCTAGCTGAATCCAGCTTTCCCAAAGTGCCGTCTGGTCGGGATGAGGATGCCACCACAGTTCACCCTCTGGCGCTACCGCCATATCGCGCCATGCCTCGCCCGGTGCGCCCGATGGATCGGTCCCCGTCGCCTGAAAACTGATGTGGCACCGGAACAAGCGGCGCATTTGGTCTTTCAGGCGTTTGCTGTCGCTGCGCTTCCCTCCTCCGGTGTTTGGGTTGAGGCCAACAGCACGGACAAACTCGTTGAGGCTACGACCCAAAATAAGGCGGCGGCTTTTCGTCCGCACTGCTTCGGTAATGGCCCAAAACAAAAGCAACCGGGGGATGGTTCCATACGGGTAGCCGATGGATTTGTCTTTGTCACCATCCCAGCCGGGCTGAATTAACAGGGCGCTGTTGCCAGTGCGCCGAATCCATCGTGGTGAGCTGTCGCCGGGGTCACTGTGTGGAAGAGTGCAAAGAACAAGCTGGCGAGCGATAAAGGCTCGCTCGGCTGCGTCCGGCTCCGAATGGATCGCTAACGCGGCGTCAACAAGTTCAAGCTGTGCGCGAGTAGGGGGCTTGAATTTCTTGGCAAGGGACTTTGCAAGGGGGATCTCTCCCGCCTGGACAAGCCCTTCCTCGCCGCGCTTCCCTGCCCTGCTTTTCACCATGCGCTCAGACTCCCTGAAAGATACTCCTATAGCAATATATTGCTATAGCCCTATGCCTCGCCGTTGTAAGGCTGCGGCTTGCCATACTTTGCACAAAGATCGTTGATCGCCTCGCCTAGCAGTTGTTTGAGGTTTCTGCCGGTGTTTTTTGGCTCGGCTTGAACGAGCAACAAAGCCCGGCGCACTTCCGGCGAATAGTGCCCGCCGATCAAGACCGTCGCCGATGGGGTCTTCGCTTTCGTGGCTGAGGGCACTGCCGGCACCTGGGCCTGTTGCGATTGGTGCCCTGCTGCGGCCTTAAGCCCTGCGGTTAATGCGCTTTTCTTCATGTCGTCCCTCCTTTAGGGCTATAGCGATATAGGAGTATAGGTCGCTCATTTCCTGTGCGGCCTTCCCTTTAGGCTCAAACTCGGCGGCGCTCTGGCCGATATTCCCGGCGTCTCCATGAGCGGCGCGGCCAAAGATAACGACCGGGCAAACGGTAAAGCCCTGCTCGGTCGCGGCCTCTTGGGTTTCTATGTGGCGCTTTCCCTGTACCGGCGCACGATTGACCAACACGGCGGAAGGTGGATTTCCGGCCAGCGTCAACACATCCTTGAGGCTCCCAAGCGTTTCAATGTCGTATAGCTGTGGTTGGATGGGCATTAAAACAAAGTCGGCGGCTTTGGCGGCGGCTATCAGTGCGTCCGTACTCTTGCCGGGAGTGTCGATGATGGCAAAGTCTGCGCCTCCCTTGGCGGCGGCTTCAAGTACCTGGCTCAATCTGGAAACCTGACAGGATACTACCGAGGGCGCGTCCTGGCCTCGCCGGTCGCTCCAATTCGCAGCGGTCGTCTGTGGGTCCAGGTCGATCACGGCAACAGAACGACCAGCCGAAACCGCCTCTACGGCTATGCCTAGCGCCGTTGTGGTCTTTCCGTTCCCGCCTTTTTGCCCAATGATCGCTAAAACGTGCATAGTGGCCCCCTCTACGGCTACAGGGCTATAGCCCTGTACGACTATAGGCAGATACATCTTCAATGTGCAAGAATAATTTGCTCAAATTTATTATAGTGATATGCACTATAATAAATTGTGTTGGTAAACATGCGAATCTTTAAGACAAAATGGCTTGCGCGGTTCGCCCGACGCGAGGGGATAGATGACCAGAGCTTGCGTGCGGCCATTGAGCGAGCAGAACAAGGCTTAATAGATGCCGATCTGGGCGGGGGCCTCATTAAGCAGCGCGTTGCCCGCCCAGGACGCGGACGATCCGGCGGGTATCGCATGATCGTTGGCTACCGCGTGAAGAGCCGGGCGGTATTCCTCTTGGGCTTTGCCAAGAACGAACGAGAAAACATCGAAGACAATGAATTGCTCTCTCTTCGGGAAGCTGCGGAAAGATGGCTTGCAGCCGACGCCGCCAGAATTCAGAAGGAACTTGAGTTGGGCAACCTACAGGAGATCAGTCATGACGAAGAAAACAAATAGCGTGGTGGAGGCAATCCTTGAGATGGCCGATGACCAGCTCCGCAGCGGCCTGATAGATAAGGCGGAGCATGAAAAGATCACCATTCGCCATATGGGCAGTCGCGGACTTGGTATGTCCATGCCGATTAGCGGTGAAGAGGTCCGCATCATGCGTGAGCAGGCACATATGAGCCAGGCGGCATTTGCCCGCGTCCTCAACCTCACGGTGGGTTATGTCTCGCAATTGGAGCGCGGTATCAGAAAGCCTACCGGGCCTGCACTCAGTTTGCTCAACGTCATTCGGCGTAAAGGTGTTGAGGCTATTCTTATCGATGATGTTGCCGACAGCAAGCAAGGCGTGGCAGCATGATCTGCCCAACTTGCGGACTGGAAGCAATGGAACAGTGAACCGGCTTAAAGCGCCGCAAGCGCCCGGTATAAGGTCTTCCGCCCTACTTTGAAAAGAGCGGCCACCTTCTGCCGGTCCTCGCCCTGGTCGATCAGCTTCCGGGCGTGGGCAATTTGCTGCGAAGTCAATTTCGGCTTACGGCCGAATTTCACTCCCCGGCGCTGCGCGGCCTTCACGCCGGCGCGTGTCCGTTCGCTGATGAGGCTGCGCTCCAGCTCGGCCAGTACGCCAATCATCTGCCACATGGCGCGGCCTGTCGGCGTCTCAGTGTCGATCTGCTCGGTGAGGGAACGGAATTTGACGCCGCGCTCCTTGAGGTCGTCGAGCATGGCGATCAGGTCGCGCAAGCTGCGGCCCAGGCGGTCAAGTTTCCAGACAATGAGCGTGTCGCCGTCCTGCAATGCCTTGAGGCAACGGAGCAGGGCAGGGCGCTTTGTCGTGGCTCCTGACAAGCCCTCGTCTTTGAAAAGCGTTTTGCATCCGGCCCGCTTCAAGGCCGCGAGCTGCAAGGCTGTACTCTGGTCGTCAGTCGATACGCGGGCATAGCCGTATTTCATGGGTTTATTATGGCCTTGACATTTGACCCATGCAAGCCCTTGTAAACGCAGGGCGGCGGTTGTGGGTCAAAACTTACCACTTGTGGCCCATAATACGCATGGATAAAGGACATTATCTGATATAGAAATCCGACCTTATCGATATCCTTCACTCCCTCGCATTCTCGCGTCTCTCTCACTTCCGGCCCGTGTTAAGAAATTCAAGTATTTTTCGCCAAAGATGAAACGCAACAGCGTTTCGCTACACTATTATTTCTTCAGGCAATCCAGGAGTGTTTTGTCGTGTCGTGCTCATGCTCTGGGCAACCGGTGCTGAGATGTCTTTATCAACGAAGTTTGAAATTCAGAGCCGCAGACGGATGTTCGATTGAGCGGCCCAGTGCTTTACCCATGAAGTGCTTTGCACCACCCCCCCATGCTGCGAGGATCGAATGAACGTTCACGGTACGCCCCGTTGTGAGTTTCTGCCATTTTCCGCCTCCTTCTCTCAGACCAATCGATTCGGATTTCGCGTTTCGCGGCTTGCCGTGATCGCGGTCGCGATGGTCTTCTTCGCAGTGATCGCGCCAGCGCAGATCCTTACCCCCACCGACGCCGTCGCCTTGCCTGCACCCGGCGTGGGACATGACTATCTGAAGATGTTCAACGAGACGGTGAACCCGGAGAATGGGGCGGTGAATCTGAAGATCCAGATTCCTGTGCCGCCGGGACGAAAACTGACGGTGCCCTTCTCGATCGATTACAACTCCAATCAGGCGTTCATGCTCATCCCAGACCCGAAATATGGGTTTGGCCTTGCATTCGTACCCAGCTTTGGCGCGCTCTCCCGCGGAGGGTGGTCCTATGCAGCACCCACGTTGAGCAGGGGAACCAGCGTCTATCGCAGGTATGTTATGGTCGATCCGGTCTCCGGGCTACCCATCATTACATCGGGGATGGATCTCTCCACGACCTGTGGCATGACCACCGGCTACAACTTCACCGACGCCGGTGGCGTCACGCACCCCTTCGATCTCCAGTACATCTATAACAATTCTTCCACTTCCGCCAACGGAGAATTTTATCCCTTCGACCAGACCTGTATGCAGGCTGGCTTTTCCTTCTACAACCAATTCGCCGATCTCGACTCCGTTTATCAGGCGGCGATGCCCAATGTCCCTCCCGACTCTACTTCCCTGCCCAATAATAATCAGCCCCAGGATGACAACACCGAGATCGCCGGCTCCGACGGTACGGTTTATACTTTTGGCGCCTATGCACAAACGTTGGGATGCGATACGACAAGTAACACCAGCGGCTGCTCTCTCCTGGCGGGCATTTTAGATCGCAACGGCAACACCGAAGGTTTTTCGCAGACGATGACCATGCAGGGTAGTGGCGTGGGGGCTTACTCCATCCCAGGCCTGGAACTTGTGGACTCCGCCGGACGCGTGGCCGTCTACGCGCCGGCGTTCGGCATCAATGGCAGCACCATCACCGTCTCCGGCATGACGAACCCGTATACTCTCTCCTGGGCGTCGGAAACCTTCAACGGCTATTCACTTAATCTGAGCACGAACGGCATTACGAATGGAGGGGATGGTGGATGTCTCGCCAACGGCCCAGCGAGCCTCGTCCAACCAAGCCAGCAGGTGATTCAGCAGATAGGCCTGCCCAACGGGCAAAGCTATCAATTCGCCTATGATCCGCAGTACGGAACCCTCAGCCAGATCACCTATCCGAACGGCGGCTTTATACGCTACAGCTACGGTATTGATTTCCTCTCTTCCTACCTGGGTTACGCCGGAGAGGGGCGTGGTTATACCGCGACCGGTGATGAATTTTTCTTCGGCGTTCCCAACGCCTGCGGCGCCATCACTGACAGCCTCGCCGTTGCCCATCGCTATGTCAGCTTCGATGGCACGCACATCGCTCAGCAGCAGGACTTCACTTACACTCCCACCACTTGGAATGGTACCCAGTGGCTCACCAAATCCACTACCGTCACCACCCATGATCTGCTGCGGGGCACCAGCTTCAAAACCGTCTACAACTATGTTCCTATCCAAGGCGAACACAATGGCACTTACTATCAGGTTGCGGTTGAGAGCAGCATCGTCACTTACGACACAACCGGGACCGTGCTCAAGACGGTCACCAAGGGCTGGGCCGACCAGTACCGGCTATCCTGCGAGGTCGATACCATCGGCGCCTCCGGCCCCTCCAGCGGCGTCTTCTACACCTATGCGCCCCGCGCCGCGAAGATTAACGGTACCAACTACCCCAGCGATCTGATCATAGACAAAAAGGAGTACGACTACGGACAGATCACCCCGGCTGCATGCTCGACATGGAACGGTTCCTCTCTTCCCACACCCAGCCGCGAGACAAAAATCGCCTACCAGGCCTTTGGCGCCACCTCCTTTTCCACCGCCATCAGCAGCACATCGCCACCCAACGTATATAGTGGTTTGCCAGGCACCAGCCTCCTTGACCGTCCCTGCCAGGAGATTGTCTATGACTCAACGGGAACGCGCATCTCGGAGACGGATTATCTCTACGATGGAGGCACGGTGGTCTGCGGAACGCCGGGAACGCCATCGGTCAGCGCGGCCAGTACACCGCAATACACGCATAATGAAACCCTCTACGGATCGGCTTCAACGACCAGCCGCGGCAATGTGACGGAGAAGATCGAGCGCTGCTTCCCGCTGGCGCTGGCGACGCAGGCTCCGCTGCCGGCGGCTCCCGCAAGCTGCACGGATTCGACCACGACGTACACCTACGATGAGACCGGGCAGTTGCTGTCGATGACCGACGCCAACGGCAATACGACAAAGTACTCCTACATGGACAATTCAAGCGATGGCGGCACAGCCAACGTACGTGGCAACTCCGATGCTTACGTAACGCAGATTACCTATCCATTCGTCAATGTCGCGCACCAGGAGAACTTCAGTTACAACTACGCCACCGGCCAGCTTGCGAGTTCGACGGATGAGAACTCCCAGACGACATATTACACCTACAACGATCCGCTCAACCGGCCCACAGGAGTTCAATATCCAGACAGCGGAAGCACCTCGATCTCCTATGCAGATAGCAGCTATGCTTCGTCTGTAACAACGACGAAGGCTCTGAGTGGCAGTCTTTCCGAGAGCACTACTGCGCTACAAGACGGAATGGGGCACGTGATCCAGACGACGCTCAATACGGACCCGGATGGCGCGGATATTTCCACGACGACTTATGACGGCATGGGGCGGCCATGGATGGTCAGCAATCCTTTTCGTGCGGTTCCCATGCCGACGGATGGAACCAGCACCTACTACTACGATGCGCTGGGCAGGACCGTTGCCGAGGTGGAGCAGGACGGCAGTATGCTCCTCACCTGCTATGACAATATGCCCTCCACTTTACCCTCCGGCGCGTCGAGCATCTGCAAAGGGCAACTGGGCAGCGCTCTGAATGCCTCCTGGGTGGACTCGGCCGATGAGACGGGCCGGCACTGGCAGCGGACGAGCGATTCCTTCGGCAGGCTGCTGAAGGTGATGGAGCCAAATGCGAGCAATACTCCGGCGATGGAGACCGATTATTCCTATGATGGCATGAACAATCTGGTTCAGGTGGATCAGTGGGGCGGAGCCAAAGGCGCGCAGGGAGAGGTTCAGCGCGGCTTCCGGTACGACTCGCTGGGGCAGTTGCTCTCCGCATATAACCCGGAGACGGGCGCGGTGAGTTACAGCTACGATCCCAACGGAAACATGACGCAGAAGACCGATGCGCGCGGGATGAGCACGTCGATCGCGTATGACGCTCTGAACCGGCCAACGGGCAAGAGCTACACCGGCGACGGCGGAATCACGTCAAGCAGCTCCTACTCATACGATGTATCAGGCGAGACGGGAGCAACGAACACGATAGGCCGCCTGACTTATGAGGTTGCCTACAATTTCGTCAGCGTTCCCAGGTTACCTGGAGGGGGGATCAACGAAATACAATCGACGCGCAACCTTTATGGATACGATCCGATGGGGCGGCTCCAACAGGAATCGCAATGCACGATGGCCGGCTGCGGAGGGACTGCTGGGACGCAGTATTCTCCTGCGTACACCTATGACCTTTCGGGAAATCTTACCTCTTCGACCAACGGCGTCGCGGCCAATCCCATCAGCCTGAATTACAGCTACGACGGCGCGGCTCACCTGCAGACGCTTACCAGCACGATCAACAACGTGCAGAATACGCTCTTTCAGACTGCGACTCCCAGCGCGCCCAATTACGATCCCGCCGGTCATCTGACTTACGCGCAACTGGCCATCAACAGCACCAACCAGCAGCCGGCATTTTCTCTCCTTCGCAGCTACGACACGCGAGAACGCATTACCAGCGAGCAGGATACGCTGGGCGCGGCTGTCCTCTCGCCCAGTTCGGGCAGCATCTCCATCTCCGGATCGGAGCAATCCGTCGAGGTTCCATCCTGCCTGCAATATGAAAGCCCCGCATACTGTCTGGTCTATGACACTGGCAGCGTGACCGTCGATATCAATGGCCAATCTTTTTCAGCCTCCTACGGCCAAAACGACAGCAGCAGCACCATCGCTTCAAAGCTCGCCGCCGATCTCAACCGCAGTTCCTCCTTTGTTACGGCAACGGCATCGGGAAGCACGGTGAATTTCACCAGCAGGCAGGCCGGGGCCGCGGTCGATTATTCGACATCCGCATCCTCCGAACAGGGCAGCAATGCCTCACTCTTTTCCGGGCCGTCATTCACTGCCTCGTCCAATGGTTCGTCGATGAGCGGCGGCGCAATCAGCGCCGGCAACGGGACGAAACTTTACAGCTACAGCATTCCGGCGGGCGGCTACGACAAGAACAGCAATCTGCTCAAGGTAAGCGATTCGGTATTAGGCGGGTGGAGCTACAATTACGACAACCTCAATCGCCTCTCCTCGGCGACGGTGACCAGCGGCAGTTATGCGGGGGTGAATATCGGCGGGGCCACGATGAGCTGGAGCTACGACAACTTCGGCAACCGCAGCGCGCAGTCTGCTGCGAATACAGCGGCGCTGACCAGCTCTTGGGCGCATTACAGTACGGGGAATAACCGGATGACGGCAACCAACAGCGCCACCGGCGGATTGAGCTACGATCTGTCGGGCGATGTGCTCTTCGACGGCACGCATGATTACCTCTACGACGCCGAGGGTCGAATCTGCGCATCGGCTCCGGCCAGCGCTCCTGGCATTCCGCAACTGCCCGGCACCGGCTACCTCTACGGCCCCGATGGCGAGCGCGTGGCCAAGGGAACGATCACGAGTTGGAGCTGCAGCCGAACCACGAATGGCTTTTCTACGACCGAGAATTACATTCTCGGCCCATCGAATGAGCAACTGAGCGTGACCGACGGCAGTGGCAACTGGAAGCATAGCAATGTTTATGCGGCAGGCAAGCTGCTGGCCACTTATGACGCGAACGGCGCGCACTACAACCTGAACGACTGGCTGGGCACCAAGCGCGTGCAGGTCAGCGCCAGCGGCACGGTGGACGAATCCTGCTGGAGCCAGCCCTTCGGCGATAACCTGAACTGCAGCGGCCCGGTCGCCGATGACGATAACCTCCACTTCACCGGCAAAGAACGCGATACAGAATCCGGCAACGACTACTTCGAAGCGCGGTACTACGGTTCATCAATGGGCCGCTTCATGTCGCCCGATCCATCGGGTGGTCACACTGAAGACCCACAGACGTTGAACAAGTACAGCTACGTTGGGAATAACCCGCTGATCAGAACCGATCCAACAGGTCTGGATTTCAACCTGCAATGCTCTGGAAACTCCGCAACTTGCCACAACGGCGCACAAGGAACGACAAGCACAGATGCGAATGGGAAGAGCACGTTCACTGCTACCGTCATCAGCAACGGCAAAGATGGTGGTCTCGTCGATCAAAACGGCAACAAGTACAACGCATCAGTAAGCGGCGCGGGCGTCTCGTTCAGCCAAGATGGCAGCAAGCAATCTTCCATCGGCACGTTCATCAATGGAACAAATGCGACTACAATTCAGGGCAGCGGTGCTCTTTCCGGTTTTACTTTTAACTTTACAAGTAGCAACATGGCATCCAATGTCAATGCGAGCGGGACGTTCACTTACAACGGCAACGCAAGCCAAGCGACAGACGCATTGGGGAAGGCAGGATTTCAACACTATACAGCAGATGAGTTTGATTTCCTGCATCCCAGCACTGATAACTACACGGCCTTTGATATGAGAGCTCCTGGCGGCCAAGGGGGTACCGGTGCCGGGCATGCAGTTGTTCAATTCCCGGTGGTTTCAACGTATGGTGAGGGTGCTCAAAGGATTCCAATAAACGTCGTTCCAACGAGCGGAACGCTTGATCTTGGCACACACAACCCGTGGAATGGCGGGTTCCAAGAACACTTCAGCGAAGCATGGAAGGCGATTACCAAATGATCAGTCGTAGAGCGATAGGAAACACAATTGGAATCTTGAGCCTAACCTGCTCTTTGGCATTCTGGGTGCTGTTTTTTGTAGGCAGAATAATCGGGCACTACCCGGCGGGCCTTGATATGCCGTTCAATTGTTGGGCGCTAGCATGGGCGTTGGGATTCTTGTTTGCGCTGACGGCCGCTCTCCTCGGATCGAGATGGTGGGCATTTGCTTCAATACTGCCTGTTGTCTCGTTCTTCTTGGTCATACACATAGTCAGGAGCGTCCCGTTTTAAGATAGGGGCTTCCCTCAGTGCCGCAGTGAGCCGGTGTAGTGCAGCCAACCGCGAGCCGTCCTTCGGGGCGGCTTCGCTGTCTGTGGCAGCCTTGAAATCCTCGTCCCGGCCAGCATCCCAAGCCCGCGCTGCTCCGCATCGGTTTTAGGGGGACACGTCATGTATGAAAGCGCCTCTTGTCAAGCGATGATTTGTTTTTGCTTTTTGGGCTTTTGGGGATTTCGGACACAGTCAATCCCGTTGGCGTAGGCAAGGCTGTCCT
>Ga0326728_10026441_pt1 | contig 10271 bp, 8 predicted proteins | sample MB3enrmetagenome_FD_207602 | JGI IMG/M metagenome (GOLD analysis project Ga0326728, IMG submission 207602) | Lab enriched peat soil microbial communities from McLean, Ithaca, NY, United States - MB31MN | ecosystem: Environmental > Terrestrial > Soil > Wetlands > Peat | place: USA: New York... | reverse complement strand
TGCCGATGCCGCTGACTTCCAGCAGTTCCGCGCGTAACACATCCGGTTCCAGAGAAAACAGCCTATCCAGGTCCCCGGCATGGAAGGACATGATCATGCGAACAAGGTTCTTGAGGCGGGAGGTCTTGACATTGTAGTATCCTGAAGGCTTCAAAAGCGAGGCCAGGTATGGCTCATCGGCTCTATGAACAGCGGATATCTCCATGAGTCCGGCTGCCTTGAGGTTAATAATGGCCTTTTCCACATTGGTCCAGGCAGTATTCTGGGTGAGCACCGCGCCGACCATCACCTCGAAGGGGGTCTCTCCGGGCCACCATCCTGATGGGCCGTAATGATCGAACAGGATGCGCTCCAGGCGGGAGGGGTTAAAACCGGATCGGCTCAACTTACTTAGTTTTCTCCATGCCCTTTGTGCTTGATGACGTCCTTCATCTTATCGCGGATGTCCCCGCGGATGTTGAAGAGCATGGCGGTCATCTCCAACTCATATTCGAGCGCCGCCTTGGCATCGAGCCTGCTTACTACATCCAGGCTTCTCTTGACGGCCTTGACCACTTCCGGCGATCTGCTCACAAGCTCTTGGGCGCAGGTCAGGACCTCTTCCCTGAAACGCTCCGGCTCCACCACCCTGTTTACGAGACCTATGGCATGGGCCTCCTGTGCACCGATGGGATCACCTCTCAAGGCCAGGTCCTTGGCCCTGGCAATACCTATGCGGGAGACCAGCGGGGTGAGCAGGGGATTGAATCCGTACTTGATCTCGGGGTGTGCGAAGATGGCGCTCTCGGATGCAATGATCATGTCTCCCATGAGCGCAAGGTTGAACCCGCCCCCAAAGGCGATGCCGCTGACAGCGGTGATGAGGATCTTATCCTGGTCGAGCAGCAAGGAGTATACCTCTACGGCAAGCCTGAAATAATTCGCTGCCTGTTCGGTAGTAAAATGGGGCGCCTCCTTCAGGTCTATGCCTGCCGAGAAGCACTCGATTCCCCCGGACAAGACGATGAGCCTGATCTCGGATGATTCATTGAGGAATTGGGAGAACACCTGATGGATCTCCTTCATCATCCCATAAGAGAGCGCATTGAGCTCGCGCTTGCGGTCCATCTCGATAAAGGCGATCCTGTCTCTCACATCTGCCTTGATGAACTGGTACTCCATGGGCATCTCCTCGTTTGTTCTCTACTCATGTACCCTTGGTGAAAATGCATGTCAATAACAGGATAACGGCGAGATGGTTGTTGTATGGTTACTTGATCAACAATAGTCCTTTCTGCTATGGCCTATGATGTGACCTGCCTGAGAGTCAGTGAGTTGAACGAACGCGCCCGGGAGGCCTTGAGTTCATGCCTGGGGCCCGATGTATGGGTAGTCGGGGAGATCCACGGGTTGAAGGTCCATGCAAAATCCGGCCACATCTACTTCGACCTCGTCGAGAAGGCCGCTACCGTGATGGAGCAGTATATTGCAAAGGTGAGCTGCGCCTTTTTCAGAGGCTCATATGCGGCCTGGCAACGCTCGCTCACCATGATCGGGTTGAAAGGCTTCGAGCTCGCAAGCGGCATCGAGATAAAACTTAAGGCCCGGGTGGATCTCTTTGTCAAAGAAGGCCGCTACCAGCTCATTGTCATCGAGATCGACCCGAGTTATACCTTTGGCGCCATTGCACGGAAAAGGGCACAGACCATAGAGACCCTTCGCGCGGAAGGCCTCATGGAGAGGAATAAGGCCCTTAAACTGCCTGCAATCCCCCTGGATATCGGGCTCATTACCTCAAAGGGCTCTGCCGCCTTTCAGGACTTCACGAGCATTATCTTAAAGAGCGGATATGCATTCCGTATCACGCTCTTTGATGCGCACATGCAGGGCGAAAGCACGGTGCGTGAGGTCACCAAAGGCATAAAGACCCTTGAAAAAGATCCGGGTGTGGACACGATCGTCATTATCAGAGGCGGAGGCGCCAAGACGGACCTTTTCGTATTCGACGACATCACTATTTGTCGCGCAATCGCTGCAAGCCCCAAACCGGTTATCACGGGCATCGGCCACGAGATCGACCTGTCGGTGGCGGACATGGCGGCGCACAGGTATTTCGTCACCCCTACCGACACTGCACGCTTCTTTGTCTCACTTATAGATGCCATATGGGACTTTCTGGAAGACGCCTCTGCCGGTGCGGCCCTTGCTGCGCGCAAAGTGCTTGATACATCCTCGCAGGGCATAAGCATGATTGCATCACGACTCGCCCTGGTTATCCAGAGATTTTCCTCAAAGGCCAGCTCCTCATTGGAGGCAACTGCATCCTCATTGCTGAGGAGGGGCTTAAACCTTATCGCTTTGCATGACAGGCGCCTCTTGAAGGTCCTCTCCGCATTCACCCATCGGGCGTCATCGTGCATTCATGACCAGGCATCGACCCTTGGCCACGCCATACCCATCATGAAATTGAATTCAACTTCTCTCCTCAGACGCATGGGCTATAACCTGGAGCACCATCATGCCCTCATGCTCAAAGAAATTTCTCAAGGCATTGCCGAAGGCCTACAAGCCCTGGACCGCTATGAGAGAGACCTCGATCGGATGAGACCGGAGATAACCCTTAAGAGAGGCTACAGCATCACATTAGGCAGAGACGGCAAAGTACTGCGTGACGCGGATGATGCAGCCGTAAACGAGAGGATCGTGAGCGTGCTCATGAAAGGAAAGATCCATTCCGTAGTATACGACAAGGAGCCGTAATAAAGATGAAAAAAGCCAAGGGATATTCAGACGTATTGCGCGAACTCGAGGATATGCTGGAGCGGATGAACAGGGGTGAGATTCCCATCGACGAGCTTGAGGAGGCTGTCAAGTCGGCTGCACAGAAGATCCGCTACTTGCGGGACAGGCTTAAGGCCACCGAGGCAGAGATCATTAAGGTGCTCGGCGAGATTGAGGGCGGGTCTTCCGGCGGGAATGAGGAACAGTAATACGCCTCTATCGCTGATCACTACATCATGGTTGCCATCCACAGCAGGCCCATGGCCGGAACAATGGCCCACAGCCCCATTACATAGATCGTGTACATGCGGTTGTCGAATATGGTCTGTTCCGTATAAAAGTCGATCCCCTTGGCCAGGAAAAAAAGCGGCGGGAGAAGGCCATAGACAATCGCCGGGGCGGCCTTCAGGGGGAAGCTCAGGAAGAGGACAAGCGCCAGTCCCATGATGGTGTATTCCAGCAGCATGGTTGCCTTGTCCTCGTTTATGTACCTGGCAAGGCTCATGCGGCCCATGATGGCGTCTTTCTCCATGTTCTTGAGTCCGAGCAGGATCTCGGCGGTAAGGTAATGGGTGGCCACATAGGCTGTGAGCAGGCCGATATTCGGTTGAACCGCCGTGCGGGTGAGGATCAACGGTACTACTATGCAGGTGAGGATGAAAATGGCGGCGCCGTAGAGGCTCTTCAAGTAATCCTGCACCCCGGCCACATCCAGCAAAGGTCTTAACAGCGAGGCACCGATGATAATAAGGGCGCCCGTGAATCCATTCGCCAGCAGGCTGATCGATAAGGCGATTCCCGTTGAGATGGCCCATGTGGGCCACTGCCGCTGTCTCTGGGTGCGCGCCGTTGAAGAGAATGCCAGGAAGAAGACGGCAAGCAGCACATCCCACCGGTATGCCTGTCCGGAGAAGACGAGAGCCACCATGGCGGCCCCGAGACAGCCCAGCGAGGGCAGCAGCGGCGATTCGGCCAAGGTATCCAACATGATACCTTCGATGCCTGAGGACGCATGGATGCTCTTGAGCGCGTCGATGCACTCCTCGATCACCCAGTGAGGTGTTGATGCACCGGCAATGACGGCGACCTTGTTCATCCGGGAGCGGTTTATGTCCTTGAGCTGATCCGGTGATTCTATCTTGATGACATAGCGGTTTTCTTTGGCCGCGATCTCGGCCAGGCGCTTGGTGTTGGCCGATGTCCTGCCGCCGATGACTATGAAGGTGTCGTGGTCTTTGGCGAGCTCCCTCACCTCGCTCTGGCGGTCCACCGTAGAGCGGCAGATGGTATCCGATACATCCAGGATATCGGCCTTGTCCCGCAGGATGTCTATTATCTCCTTGTAAAGGGCCACATCAAAGGTGGTCTGTGCCACTACGGCAAGTCTTTTTACCTTAGGGACCTTTTTCGCATCATCCAAGGTCTGGATGATGACCCCCTTATCCCCGGCAACACCCATGTGGGCATCCATCTCAGGATGGTCCTTGTCGCCGACGATGGCAATGAGGTCTGCGGTCTTGGTGGCCTTCTTGATGACGGTATGCAGCTTGAGCACCATGGGGCATGCAGCGTCGATGACCTCGACACCGCGCACCGTAAGCGCAGCCTTATTATCCGGTGAAATGCCATGGGCCCGTACGATGGCGATATCGCCGGGCTTCAACTTCGGATCGTCGATGTCGTGGACGATCCCGATCCCCCGCTTGGTCAGCGCGTCAATGACCTGGGGGTTGTGGATGATCTGGCCCAGCGTGTAAATCCTCTTCCCGGGGTCATTCTGCCTCACCTTGAAGGTGATGTCTATGGCGCGGCGTACGCCGAAGCAGAAACCCGCATGGCGAGCGATGGTTATCTTCATTACAGGGCCTTCCTCATTGCATGGATGAGATATTCCTGGTTTCCCTTGGCTCCCTTGACCGGAGAGGGGATGACCCCGCTCACCTGAAGTGCAAGACCTTCCAGGAAGGCCGTGAGGTCCCTGACGATCGCCTCATGGAGCTGAAGGTCCCTGATCACGCCGCCTTTGCCTACCTGAAGTCTCCCCGCCTCGAACTGGGGCTTGATAAGGGCGATGATGTGCGCTTCGCCCTTCAAGAGATCGAGCACCGGCGGGATGACCAGCCTTAAAGAGATGAACGATACGTCAAAGGTTGCCATATCGCACGGCTCCGGGATATGTTCGCGGCCGATCATGCGCGCGTTGACGCCCTCCAGACAGACCACCCGCTGATCGGTCCTCAGCCTCCAGTGGAGCTGTCCGTGGCCCACATCCACTGCATACACCTTCTTCGCACCCCTTTTCAGCATGACATCGGTAAAGCCGCCTGTAGACGCTCCGACATCGAGGGCGACCATGCCCTTCACATCCACGGAAAATGCATCCAGTGCGGCCCGGAGCTTCAGCGCCCCTCTGCTCACAAAGGTGTTATAAGGCTTTATCGAGACGGGGGAATCATATTCGATTGTCGTGCCGGCCTTGGTTACAGCCTTGCCGTCCACCAGGACCTGGCCTGCCATGATAAGGCCAAGCGCCTTGGAGCGGGTCTCTGCCAGGCCTTTCTCCACCAAAAGCTTGTCCAGGCGCATCTTCATAGGATATCCCTGATGACCTTCTGGATGCCTTCTTTGTCCAGACCAACGACCTTTTTAAGATCGCCCAATGATCCGTGTTCGATGAACCGGTCGGGTATGCCGATGAGCCTGAACTTGAGCGGTATATCCATGTCCTGAAGGGCCTCAAGGACGGCCGACCCGATGCCTCCATGGACACACCCGTCTTCTACCACTACAAACCTGCCGCTGCAGGAAAGCGCCAGCTCTCTGATGGATTTCACATCGAGCGGTTTGGCAAAGACGAGGTCGACCACCGCGACACCATCCATATCTTTTACCGCTTCCAGGGCAGTGTAACATAAGGGGCCTGCACAGAAGACGACAGCCTTTGTGCCCCTTTTCAGGACCTCCGGTCTGCCCAGTTTCAACCTGGCCGCCTTCACGGGAGAGTCAATGACCTTGTCCCTGGGGTACCTGATGGCAACAGGCCTGTGAAGGCTTAAGCCGTGTTCGAGCATCTTCTCCAGCATGAGCTGGTCTCTTGGCACCATGATGGTCATATTGGGGATGCTCCGCAGGTAGGCAAGGTCAAAGGTGCCATGATGGGTGGGGCCGTCATGTCCCACAAGACCCGCCCTATCGATGGCCAAGATAACCGGTGCGTTCTGCAGGGCCACGTCATGGATTATGGAGTCGAAGCCGCGCTGAAGGAAGGTTGAATAGATGGCCACAACCGGCCTCAGGCCGAACAGGGCCATGGCTGCCGCCATGGTGACGGCATGGCCTTCGGCAATGCCCACATCATAGAACCGGTCCGGATAGCGCCGGGCGAATTCCTTGAGCCCCGTGCCCGAGGTCATGGCCGGGCTTAAGGCAATGATCCGGGGATCCCTCTTGGCGAGCCGGATAAGGGTGCGGCCGAAGACATCTGAATAAGTAGGCTCGTGGGAGGTCCTGAGGCCGTCACCGTTTTCCAGGTCGAACTTGCCCACACCATGGTAATGCTCGGGGTCCTTTACTGCCGGATGGTACCCGCGGCCTTTCTGTGTGATAATGTGGAGAAAGATGGGCTCATCCATGGTGGCGATGTTCCGGAATGCCTCTACGAGGTGCGCCATGTTGTGCCCGTCGATGGGGCCCACATACCTGAATCCCATCTCCTCGAAGAGCAACCCCTCTGTCACCACGCCTTTGAGGTTCCCCTCGATGAGTTTGGCTGCCCTGTAGATGGCGTTGCCCCCCATAGGGATGCGCTTCAGCGTGTGCTTGATCCCCTCCTTTACGTCCCGGACGCGTTTTGAGGTCATGATCCTGCTCAGATAATCCGCCACCGCGCCGACACGTTTGGAGATGAACATATTGTTGTCGTTCAGGACCACGATGAGGTTCTGTTTCCTCATACCCACAAAGTTCAGACCTTCGAAGGTGAGTCCGTTGGACAGCGACCCATCGCCGATAACCGCTATCACACGGCTTTTGCTCTCGGCCTTGGCAAAAGTCTCGCAGATGCCGCTGGCAGCAGGCAGGGCGTTTCCGGTATGGCCTGAGACGAAGGCATCATAAGGGCTTTCGGCGGGGTTCATGAACGGGCACAGGCCGCCATGCTGGCGCAGGGTGTGAAAGGCGTCCCTCCTGCCGGTGATGATCTTATGCGTGTACCCCTGATGACCAACGTCCCACAGGATCTTGTCCAGAGGGGAGTTGAATACATAGTGCATGGCAAGGGTGAGTTCCACGGTCCCGAGGCTCGATGCCAGGTGGCCCCCGGTGCGGCTCACGCACTCTATGATAAATTCCCTGACTTCCTTGCCCAGCGTCTCAAGCTGGCTTATGCTGAGCTGCTTTAAGTCTGAAGGTGCTGAAATATTTTCAAGGATTCCCATAGTCACATCACCCGCTTGAGCATCCACGAGGCAAGCCCCTTAAGGGTCTCGGCCTGATCGTCCCTTAGGCCGTCAAGCGCCTTTATGGCCTTTAAGGTGGAGGTTTGCGCCCATATGCGCGCCGCATCGAGGCCAAGGGCCTTCACCACGGTGGCCTTGCGCTGGACCAGGTCCTTGCCCGCACTCTTGCCCAGTGTCCGGCTGTCGGATGTCACATCCAGGATATCATCAATGGCCTGGAATGCAAGCCCGAGGTGGGTGCCGAAGCCTGCCAGGGACCCGATCAGGGCCTTGTCATCGCAGGCCACGCGTGCACCTGCATAGAGAGACATCTCAAAAAGGCGTGAGGTTTTCTGTGTGTAGATCTCTTCGATTTGAGAAAGATCCACATCCCTTCCCTCGGCCAGGACATCCTCATATTCCCCCTGGACCAGACCTGCGGTACCGCAAACATCGGCAAAGGCAGTGCACAGGTCCACCTTGACCTGAGGAGAATATGGGCTTGTGCAGATTACGGCCAGTGCCTGGAAGATCAATGCATCTCCTGCCAGGATGGCGGTGGCCTCGCCGAATTTCTTGTGGCATGTGGGCATGCCCCTTCTCAGGTCGTCATTGTCAAGGGCGGGCAGGTCGTCATGAATGAGGCTGAAGGTATGGATCATCTCGATGGCCAGACCGACAGGCAGTGCGGCTGTGCCCGGACCGCCGGCGGCTTCGCATGCAAGCATGGCAAGTATCGGCCTGATCCTCTTACCGCCCGCCTTGAGGCTGTAGGCAAATGCCTCGAAAATGCCGGAGCTGCTCTGTGCGTCCCGAAGGTAGCCTGCAAGGTATTCATCAAAGACTGCCTTCCTGGTCGTGATCAAGGCGCTGATATCCACGGTTATTCCCCTATTCAAGGCAATAGCACGGCCCAAGACAATCTTCAACAGCCGAAAGATCCACGCAAAAGACCCTTGAGAGCTATGTCTGCGAGAGCTCCTGATAGAGCTTCATGATAGTGTTCACATAGACATCGCTGTGGTTATACATCCATATGGCGGTGCGGTTTTTCTTCTCATCACCGTTTTCCCTCCATCCGGATTTCTTGAGGAGGTTCGCAATGCTCGCAATAGCATCCGGCATTCTGAAGGGGTTTTTTTCACCATCGCCAACACCATCGACCCCCCATTTCCTGAATGTGCTGGGGATGAATTGTGCCGGACCCAAGGCCCCTGCCACGGAGCCTTTGATCTCCAGGGGGTCTATCTTTATCTCGTCGGCAAGCATGATCAGATTAAAGAGCTCCTCTCCCGCCCATCTTCCCCTGGCATAAGTCTTTTTCACCCCTTCCTCATCCTGGAGAAAGGCTTCCGTCCCGCTGTTTTTGTCTCTCAGCAACTTTATGATATCCGGGTCGGATAGGAGGGAGATGTTTGCATAGACCTGAAATGCATTGTATTTCTGAGGATATGTCCCCAGCCTGGTTTCAATGATGAGGATTGCGGTGATGATCTGAGGGGAGATCCCATACTTGTCCTGAATCGAGACAAAGAAATCCCGGTTTTCCTCGATGAAGGCCTTGCCCTTGATCACGTATTTCTTGTCGTACTCCATGCGTTCCGGGTGTTTTGCAGAGCCCTTGGGGTGTGCGAAGTCAAGGTTTTTCAAGATGAATTTCTCATCAAAGGCCATCCGGGGATCGGTAATCATAGCATGCACACGGGCCCGATCAAGACCCTTGCCCACCAGCAGATCCTCCACAAAACCTCTGGCATAATCATCATTGATCAACTGCGGGTGTTCAGGGATCTGGACTGAGGGTTGGCCGGCAGGTTCGACGACTGGAGCCCCCTTGTGCGCACATGAGCTTGCAAGCGCCATGGTGGTTAAAAAGATCGTGATGATGATAAATCCATGTGCCTTCATCTTAAGAAGGATGTTATATCGCTCGTAACAGAGTTACAAGTAAATATCCGCTATCTTTCGAAATACGATAACACTTGCCATACATGGCTGACCCCCACACATATACGCCTGTCTTGACTTTCTGTACCGGCACATCATACAACCATTCATTATGAAGAGGATTCTCATAGCCAACAGGGGCGAGGTGGTCTTGCGCGTCATCAGGACGGCCCGTGAGCTGGGGTTGGAAACCATCGTGGTCTATTCCGAGGCCGACAAGGACATGGAGTACCTGAACTTCGCCGACGAGGCGGTAAAGATCGGCCCCGAGCAGCCCTCTAAGAGCTACCTCAATATCGATGCCATCATCTCCGCGGCCCTGGCATGGAAGGCCAACGCCATCCACCCCGGTTACGGGTTCCTCTCGGAGAACCCCCAGTTCGCCTTTCTCTGCGAGGAGAACGGGATCGAGTTCATCGGGCCTACGAGTACCACCCTTCGGACCATCGGCAACAAATCCCGGACAAAGGAGGTTGCCAGGTCGCTGAACATACCCACCATCCCGGGCTCTTATGGGGTGGTCGCCGACATCGGCCAGACTATCCTCCTGGCCCAGGACCTCGGCTTTCCCGTGATCTTAAAGTCGCTGTACGGCGGAGGCGGCAGGGGGATGAAGGTGGCATTCTCCGATGATCAGCTTAGACAGCACTTTGCCAGCGTGAGCAGCGAGGCAAGCGCGGCATTCGGCCGTAATGAGGTCTACATTGAGCACTACATTGCATCGCCGCGACACCTGGAAGTTCAGATCCTGGCCGATGCATATGGGAATATCAGAATCTTCAGCGACCGCGAGTGCTCCATCCAGAGGCGCCACCAGAAGATCATCGAGGAGTCGCCCATCCCCAATATCGATGAAGACCTGCGGCAGAACCTCTGGGAATGGTCGAGACAGATCATCCAGGCCATCGCATTCAAGGGCCTTGGCACCGTGGAGTTTCTCATGGATCAGGAAGGGAAGATCTTCTTCCTCGAGATCAACGGCAGGCTCCAGGTGGAACACCCGGTTACGGAGATGATTACCGGCATCGACATGATTCGCGAGCAGATCATGATCGCAGCGGGTGCCCGTATAGAACCTTCTCCTGTCATCATCACGGGGCATGCCATCGAATGCCGGATCAATGCGGA
>Ga0326728_10026440_pt1 | contig 10272 bp, 7 predicted proteins | sample MB3enrmetagenome_FD_207602 | JGI IMG/M metagenome (GOLD analysis project Ga0326728, IMG submission 207602) | Lab enriched peat soil microbial communities from McLean, Ithaca, NY, United States - MB31MN | ecosystem: Environmental > Terrestrial > Soil > Wetlands > Peat | place: USA: New York... | reverse complement strand
CGAAGCCACGCCGCACCACTTTACGCTGACCGATGGGGCGATTGGCGACTACGACACAAACGCCAAGATGAATCCGCCGCTGCGCGTGGAGGCGGACCGGCGGGCCGTGGTGGAGGCGCTGCTGGACGGCACGGTGGACTGCATTGCCACAGATCACGCGCCCCACGCCTCGTGGGAGAAAGAGGTAGAGTTCGAGCGCGCGCCCAATGGGGTTACGGGGTTGGAGACTGCGCTGGGACTGGCGTTGCGCGTGCTGCAGCGCGAGCATGGAATGCCGTTGGCGCGAGTGATTGCGCTGATGAGCGCGCATCCTGCGGGGGTGATTGGGCTGAAGGGGCGCGGGAACCTGCGCGTGGGGAGTTATGCCGATGTGGTGGTCTTCGACGCGGGCGCGGAGTGGGCATTTGCGGCGAAGGATTCGCGGTCGAAGTCGCGGAACACGCCGTTCGACGGCGCAATAATGCTGGGCCGGGTGCGGGCGACGGTGTGTGAGGGGCGGGTTGTGTACCGGGCGTAACTTTCAGACGCGGGCGATCATGACTTCGGTGGACTTCATCAGGGCGGCGGCGGTCTGGCCTTTACGGAGCTGCATCTCGCGTACGGCGTCGGCGGTGATGATGGAGGTGATGCGCTGGGCGCGGTGCGGGCCGGCGATTTCGAGGACGACCTTGGCCAGCAGGCCGCTGATTTTGACCTCGACGATGGTCCCGATGAGCTGATTGCGTCCGCTCACGTTGCGGAAGCGCTCGCGCGAGGCGGCACTGGGCGGCTTGGCAGGCGCCGGCAGATAGCGCTGGAGAGCGGCCTGCGGGATGCGGTGATGGCCGCCGGGAGTCTTGATGGTGCGCAGCTTGCCGGCGAGGATCCACTGCTTGATGGTGGGATAGCTGACGCCGATGGCGGCGGCGGCCTCGCGTGGAGTGAGCAGCGTGTTGGACAGGTTCATCCGCCTCCCTCCTGCCTCTGCAACTTATGTGGCGAGTATATCCGCGCTACGCGGACGGAGTCATCCCCCTCGCGGGCCTGCAACTTTAAATCGTATAGAAACATCAGATATATTCGTAGACAATCAATCATATGACCATACTGCATTCGATCCTTCTCTCCTCTGCCGTTGGGACACTTTTGTGTGTCCCTTGTTCGGCGCGGGCGCAGACAAGCGCGGCGCCGGGCCCAGATTCATTCATAGCGAAGTATCAGGCGCGGGTGACGGCGACTCAGAACGAGCAGCCGCACTGGATTACGCCGCTGGTGACGGTGACGCCGCGGCTGGAGCAGGAGTTCCGCACGGACTTTGTGCGCCAGACCAACACCAAGCTCTTTGACACATGGAACTACGGCAACAGCAAGGGGCTGGAGCTGATTCCGCTGCGCCGGGTGGAGTTGCTGTTCAACCTGCCGCCCTTCTTCGACCACTCACAGCCGGGCGTGAAGGATGGGTTTGGCGATCTGTCGTTCAACAGCAAATTCCGTATCCTCGCGCGCAATGAGGAACACGGCAACGCGATTGTGACCATGTTTCTGGCGGCGACGGTGCCCACCGGCAAGGACGCCAACGGAAGCTGCTGCGCGGTGGTGACTCCGACGCTGGCGGCGGGCAAGGGCTTCGGTCTGCTGGCGCTGACCTCGACGCTGGGCGGGTCGCTTCCGGTGACGAATGCCACCGGGCTGGGGCACACCACGACATGGAACAACGTTGCGCAGTACAGGCTGGCGAGGACGGGAACGGCGCGGCTGTTCTGGCCGGAGCTGGAGTTCAACTCGAGCTTCTATTCGGGCGGCGCGAACGACGGCAAGATTGCGACGTTTGCCACGCCGGGGATCGTGATTGGGCGCATGCCGCTGAGCCACGATGCATCGGGCAAGCCGGGGCGGCTGGGGCTGACCTTCGGAGCGGGCGAGCAGATTGCGCTGACCCACTTCCATACCTACAACCACGGGATTGTGCTGACGGTGCGGGTGCCGTTCTAGGGCATGGGCGACATTTGAGAAGCGGTCGCTGAGGCAGACTACTCATCGATAGGCACTTCACGGGCTGCAACCGTAATTTTTTGCGGCTTGGGCGGTCGTGCGCGCGAAAGTTGCATCTTACTGGAGTGACAGGCTGCGCGAATGTCAAACAAGGACAAGAAGAGGATGCATACAATGATTTCCTATTCGCTGATTGGTTCAAGGTGGATGAAGACCGGGGGCGCGCTGGCGCTGGCCGTGGCGATGATGGCAGGTTGCGCGTCGCAACAGGACAAGGCGATCGAAGCGGCGAAGAAGCAGGCGGCGACCACAGGACAGGCGCAGCAGGTAGTTACTGTCGATAAGGCTGGCAACACCACGACAACAACCATTCAGCCACCGGCCCCTGGGCAGACGGCGGAGGCGATTTCGACGACGACGGCCCCAGCGCCGGCCCAGACGCCGGGCGGCCCGCTACCAACCGCTCCGGGGACGTACTATCAGCCGGCCGGGACGGTGCAGGCAGTGGCGGGAGGGCCTCCTGTGACCCAGCCGGCGGACGTGAACATTCCCGCGGGGACGGAGCTTGTGATCCGCATCAATCAGACCATCAGCGTGAAGCACACACCGGCGGGTTCGCCGTTCGATGGCGAGGTGGAGGAATCGTGGGGGGATGGGAACGGGCACGTGATTCTGCCCAAGGGCACGCCGGTGGGCGGAGTTGTGGATGAGTCGCACAAGAGAGGGCACTTCAAGGGCTCGTCGATCCTGGAGCTTCGGCTGACCTCGCTGACGCTGAATGGGACGCGGTATCCGCTGGAGACGCGCGACCTGACGCGGACGAAGAAGGGCAAGGGAAAGCGGTCGGCGGCGATGATCGGCGGTGGGACTGGGCTGGGAATGCTGATCGGCGGCGTGGCCTCGGGAGGCACGGGACTGCTGATCGGCGGGCTGGCCGGCGGCGGCGCAGGCACGGCGGCGGCGGGATTGACGGGCAACCGCGACATCGTCATTCCTTCGGAATCGATTGTGCACTTCAGGCTGGCGGACGATCTGACGTTGCAGGGGTGAGGCGGCGCGCGAGGAACTCCTGCAGAGCGCGGGATGCAACAGGAGAATCTGCCGCTATAGCGGAACCAGAGTAGGTATACCCCGGTGGCAATCCCTCCGAGTGGCTTTTTCCTCAAGAAAAAGCCACCTTCGATGCTCTTCGCTTAGGCACGGTTACTCTGGCTCCGCTCTAGAAGCGGAGGAAGAAGCCGAAGGTGGGCTCGCTGGTGCGCGTGCGGCGGGTAATGGTGAGGTAATTCTGCAGGAAGTCGGGCTCGAGATAGATGAGCTGCCGGAAGCCCAGGCGGACGCCGAGGTGGTTCGCGCTGCCGGTGAAGTTGTCCTCCACGCCGAGGTTGTAGTAGTAAGCCATTCGGTACTGATAGGGAAGGCCCTCGCCGCCGTTGGGCGTGGGTTTGAAGCGGATGGTGCCGACGCCGGCTCCGAGGTAGGGCTGGACGCCGTAGATCTTGCGTGGGTGGGCGACATAGCCGAGGCTGATCTCGCGGACGCCGGTCTGTGCGCTGCGCAGAATACTCGATGTGAGCGGCGGGGTGAAAGTGAAGTCCTGCGTGTTGCGGGAGCTGCCGAAGTTGAACTCGTAGCCGAGCAGGGGTTTGGCAGTGTAACGCACGGTAAAGAGTTCGCTGATGGTGCTGCTGGGGGAGATGACGAGCGAGTTATGGGTGCTGCTGGCGTCGCGCTGCTCGATGCCGGAGACACTGGTGCTGAAGATGCCGGTGATGCCGAAGGCGAGGTCGATGTGCTCCATCTGCTTCTGGAAGGGCGTGAGCGGCGTGGCTTCCTGTCCAACTGCCTGCGATACGGTGAGGCTGAGAAGGCACAGCAGGAGGGCTGGGACAAGCAGGCTGGTTCCAGCGGGGAAAAATCGGCGAATCGAAATCGGCATGAAGAACGGACTCCCTTGCAGCGAAAAATGCGCTTCTGTAAGTCTACTCTGCCGGTAAGGCCGGTGGAGGAGTGTGCGGCGACGAGTTCGGCTGGTATCATCGGTGCGATCCAAATCAAACTCATTTGGCGGGAGTTCAGGGATGCAGGTTTCGACATCGACTGGCAGCGGTACGGCAGAGAGCAGCAAGGGCACGGCAGTGTTTCCATGGGGGCAGATGGCCCTGTTCGTGATGGTGTTGGTGCTGTTCTTTCTGTGGGGCATGTCGAACAACCTGACGGACATTCTGGTGCAGCAGTTCCGCAAGTCGTTTGAGTTGACAAAGTTCAAGGCGCAGTTAGTATCGACGGCGAACTTTACCGGCTACTTCTGCATGGCAATCCCGGCGGCGCTGGTGATGCGGAAGTGGGGCTACAAGACCGGGATGCTGATGGGGCTGTGCCTGTTCGGGATGGGGCTGGTGCTCTTCTGGCCGGCGGCGCTGATTGGGAGGTATCCGCCGTTCCTGGTGGCGCTGTATACGGTGGGATGCGGGCTGTCGGTGCTGGAGACGGCGTGCAATCCATTTGTGGCGCAGTTTGGGCCGGCGCCGACCAGCGAGCGGCGGCTGAACTTTGCGCAGGCGTTCAACCCGCCGGGGACGATTGTGGGGGTATGGGTGGGGAGGCAATTCATCCTGTCGGGGGTGGAGCTGACGCCGGCGCAGGTGGCGGCGGAGAAGGCGGCGGGGACGTACGGGGCGTATCTACATGGCGAGATTATGCGCGTGGTGCCGACCTATATTGCGTTCGGCGGAGCGGTGCTGCTGTTTGCGCTGGCGCTGTCGCGGATGCGGTTTCCGACGATCACGAGCGAGCATGAAGGCGACCAAGGCGGGCATGGGAGCTTCGGCGCGTTGCTGCACTATCCGCAGCTGTGGTGGGCGGTGGCGGCGAATGTGCTGAATGTGGGCGCGCAGATCTGCATGTGGAGCAACCTGATCTTCTACATGAAGCAGTACACGCCGGTGGGCGAGAAGACGGCGGCGAACTACATTATCTACTCACTGGTGGCGATGCTGGCGGGACGGTTTGTGTCGACGCCGTTGATGAAGTATGTGTTGCCGAGCAAGCTGCTGGGCATCTATGGCGCGGCGAATGTGGTGCTGATGACGATGGCGGTGACGCGTCCGGGATGGGGCGGGGCGTACGCGATTGTGGCAGCGAGCTTCTTCCTGTCCATCATGTTCCCGACGATCTTTGCGTTGGGACTGAAGGGGCTGGGCGAGAATACCAAGCTGGGCGGGTCGATGCTGGTGATGGCGATTGTAGGTGGTGCGGTACTTCCGCTGGTCCTGGGCAAGATTGCAACGATCACGGGCAGCATGGCGCTGGGATACGTGGTGCCGCTGGTGTGCTATGTGGGCGTGGCGTTGTATGGGTTTATAGCTCCGCTGGTCCTGCCGCCGCCGGGCAACACCGACCCGGAGGCCGGGTTGATTGCAGCCGAGCGCGGGTACGGGATTTAGGGGAGCATAGGCTACTCTGACCGCGTGCCTTTGATGCGGAAGATGTGGGCGGTGGCGCTGGGGTGGATGGCGACGTAGTTGGAGCGGTCGTGCCACAGGTAGTGGTTGCCGGTGAGCAGGTCTTCGACTTCGAAGTTCTCGTTGTGACGGATGCCGAGCTTCTTGAGGTCGAGATCGACCCAGCCCGATTGCTCGTAGCGGGGGTCGAGGTTGACCACAACCAGGATGACGTTGGCCGGACTCTCATCCGTGGCGGGCGCGGATTTGGAGTAGGCAATGATCTGGTGGTTGTCGACCGGGTGGAAGTGGAGCGAGAGGTCGCTCTGTAGCGCGGGATTGGTGCGGCGGATCTGGTTGAGCAGGGTGATGAGCGGGGCCAGAGAGTTGGGGTCGCGGCGGTCCCAGCGGCGAATCTGGTACTTCTCGCTGTGCAGGTACTCTTCGCTGCCGGGGCGGATGGGGATGTGTTCGCCTAGCTCGAAGCTGGGGCCGTAGATGCCGTAGCTGGAGGCCAGCGTGGTAGCCAGGATGAGGCGCTGCTGGAAGGCGGCACGGCCCCCGGTCTGTAGCGTGGCGTGCAGTATATCGGGCGTGTTGGGCCAGAGATTGGGGGTGAAGAAGTCGCTGATCGGAGGTTGAGTGATCTCCTCGAAGTAGGCCTGCAGCTCGGGCTTCTCGTTGCGCCAGGTGAAGTAGGTATAGGACTGGGTGAAGCCGCGCTTGGCCAGCCCATACATCAGGTGCGGGCGGGTGAAGGCCTCGGAGAGGAAGATCACGCCGGGAGTGTCGCGGTGCAGCTCTGAGATGCACCACTCCCAGAAAGCGAGCGGCTTGGTATGCGGGTTGTCGACGCGGAAGACGCGCACGCCGCGGTCGATCCAGAACTGGAAGACGGAGCGCAGCTCGTCCCACAGGCCTTGCCAGTCGGAGGTCTCGAAGTTGAGCGGATAGATGTCCTGATACTTTTTGGGGGGATTCTCGGCGTACTGGATGCTGCCATCGGGGCGGTGCAGGAACCAGTCAGGATGTTGGGTGACCCAGGGGTGGTCTGGGGAACACTGGAAGGCGATGTCGAGGGCCAGCTCCATGCCGTTGGCATGGACGGCGGCGACCAGGTGGTCGAAGTCGGCAAAGCTGCCGAGCTTGGGATGGATGGACTTGTGGCCGCCCTCCGGGGAACCGATTGCCCAGGGGCTGCCCTCGTCGTCGGGACCGGGGGTGGTGCTGTTGTTGGAGCCTTTACGGAAGGCGCGGCCGATGGGATGGATGGGCGGGAGATAGAGGATGTCGAAGCCCATGGCCGCGATCTCCGGCAGCAGGAGTTCGACGTCGGCGAAGGTGCCATGGCGGGCTGGGTCTGGCTGGTCTTCCGTTGCCGCAGGCTGGTCTTCCTTTGCCGCAGGCGCTGTAGAGCGGGGGAACAACTCGTACCAACTGGAGAAGCGGGCGCGTTCGCGGTCGACCCAGAGGGGCAGCTCCTTCTCCGTGGTGGAGGCGAAGCCGAGGTCGGGATAGCGTGCTGCGAGCTCTTCCTGACTTGCAGTGAGCGGGTACTGGTAGAGGGCGGACTTCTTGCCGGCCAGCGCGCGCAGCGATGCGGCAATGCTCTTTAGCTGGGGTGTATCGTCGCCCAAGGCGCGGGCCGCGATCTGGTCGACGAGGGTTGCGCCGATGGTGAGCGCGAGTGGGATATCCTGCGGCGGCAGGTCGCGCTTTTCCGGGTCGGGGCTGGCGGGGTCGGGTTGAGCCGCGAGACGTTTTTTGAGGTCGGCGCACCAGGTATCGAAGTGGTCGACCCAGGCCTGGATGGTGAAGCTCCAGGGGCCGATCTTATCCACGGTGAACTCGGCGGACCAGAGATCGTTGCCGAGCGCGGTCATGGGCGTGGAGAGCCAGCCGGGGTCGCTGCGGTGCTTGTAGAGAAGGCGGGCCAGGACGTGGTCGTGGCCGTCGGAATAGATGGCGGCGGAGACTGCGATGCGGTCGCCGAGAAAGCGGCGAGCCGGGGTGTGTCCGCAGTCGAGCTGCGGCTGGATGCATTCGAGGACAACACGCTTTCGGCCTTCGGCAGGTTTCATTTGCTTCCGATCTTCAGAGTGGATTGCATCTTCATGGAATTGCTTCCTTTGCAGTAAAAAGGACATTTCTTCTATCGGCAGTTAAGCAGCATCTTACCGAAGCAACGGTTGAATCAACCCAAAGATTACTCCATTTTCGCCTTATGATCGATGAGGAGAGATTGTTAGGTAAGGCGGGAATGTTGCAATTCGACGAAACTTTTGCAATGCGGAGTCGTATCCTTAGGTAGGCAAATCTTTGCATGTTGGTGGAACACGGGTTCAGTGTGCGTGATTCCATGGCCTTGCCCCGAAGGCAGGTACCCATAAGGAACCAGATGGCAATTGGAAACAACTCGATCTCACGAAGGATTGCAGTCGGCGTTGGAGTTCTGATTTCCTTGTCTGGGGGGGGGTGTTTCGGGACAAGGGTGCAGGCCCAGGCTCCCGCGCCGGCAGCGTCTGTATCGCAACTGGGCACGGTGAAGACGGTTTCCGATAACACCGTTACGCTGACCACGGACGCCGGCCTGACGGTCACGGTCACTGTTCCCAGCGGGGCGCAGGTGGAACAGCTTGCCGTGGGCAGCACGGACCTGAAGACAGCAAAGCCCAGTCAGTTCGCCGACATTGCGGTGGGCGATCGGGTGCTGGCGACCGGCAAGGTTGTGGCGGGCGCCACCAGCATCAACGCACTGCGCATTGTCCTGATCAAGTCCACTGCGATTGCCGCGATGCAGGAAGCGCAGATAGCCGACTGGAAGGCCCGTGGGACGGGCGGTATAGTCAGTTCGGTTGATGCTGCCAAAGGCATCATCCTGCTCCAATCGGGATCCAAGAAGCTGACCATCAATTCCTCCAGCACGACTAAGTTTCGCAGATTTGAGGATGGCTCAGTGAAGTATGAGGACTCCAAGCCGGGGACACTGGCCCAGATCCGTCCCAAGGACCAGTTACAGGTCCTTGGCAACAAATCCGCGGATGGCCTAACGATCCAGGCCGAAGAGATCATGAGCGGCTCGTTCCTGAACCTGTCGGGGCTGCTTACCAACATCGATACGGTGACGGGGAAGATTACCTTCAAAGATCTGGCGACCAAGAAGATTATGACCGTCAATGTGTCGGCGAACTGCGATATGCACAACATACCGTTGCAGACCGCGACAATGTTGGCCATGCGCAGCAACGGTGGCGGCGGCGGACGCGGAGGTCGCGGCGGACGTGGCGGCGGACGCGGTGGCGGGGGTGGCGAGGCGAATGGAGAGGCTGGCGGTGGTGCTCCTTCTGCCGGTGCAGCGGTACCCGACGCGGCGCTGGCAGCGGTTGGCGTCGACTCGACGTTAGGAACGGCTGGCGCGAATGGTACAACAGGTGCTGCCGGGCAGGAGGACACGGTTGGGGCCATGCGGCGTTCGGCTGGAGCGGACCTCTCGCAGATGATGCCGCGTCTTCCCGCGATCAAGTTGACCGACCTGAAGATCGGCGATGCGGTGATGGTAGTGGCGTCCGAGCCATCGCCCGGAGCGAGTACAGTGGACGCAATCACACTTTTATCCGGGGCTGAACCGATTCTGACCGCGAACCCGAATGGAGGCATGAGCCTGGGGATGAGTATTGGCGGCGGTGGCGGCGGCGGACAATAATGCTTTTCAACGTTTGTACGACACGTTTTTATCGAGGAGTTGGGATGTCTTACCGAATGCGTTGGTTGGTAGTGGTGCTTATTCTGATTGTTCCGGTTGTATTGGCTCCGTTTACGATGATGGCGCAGCAGTCTCCACCCACCGCCGCCACTCCTGGCGCCACGGTGCATGGCATGGTGGTGGACCCGGACGATGCATTGATTCCGGGCGCGACGGTGACTCTGACGCCTGCCACGGGCAGGGCCCAGACCACCACTTCGAAGAGCGACGGCACCTACAGTTTCCGGGTGCCCGCAGGGACGTATACGTTGAGCGTCAAGGCGGCCGGCTTTGCCAGCTTTTCCAAGCCGGGGATCCAGGTGGCGACAGGAGCGAACCTGAACGTGGACGCCTCCATGGCGCTGGCGGAGGAGCAGCAGCAGGTGAACGTGACCACGGATACGGTCACGCTGAGCGTGGACCCGGACAGCAACGCCAGCGCGACGGTGATTACGGGAGCGGCGCTGGACGCGCTGTCGGACGATCCGGACGACCTGCTGGCCGAACTTCAGGCGCTGGCGGGACCGGCAGCCGGACCCAACGGCGGGCAGATTTATATCGATGGATTTACCGGCGGGGAACTGCCTCCCAAGTCTTCGATTCTGGCCATCCGCATCAACCAGAACCCGTTCTCGGCGCAGTACGACCAGGTAGGCTACGGGCGCATCGAGGTGATCACAAAGCCGGGGACGAGTACATTTCACGGCAATGCCTCGGGCCAGTTCCAGGACAAGGCACTGAATACCTCGTCGCCGTTTCTGGGTGCGCAGAACGTACAGCCTGACTATCACACGATCTTCTTCATGGGCAATGTGACGGGGCCGATCAAGAACGGGATGTCGTTTACGCTTTCGGGCACGCGCCGCGACATTTCGAGCAACTCGATCCTCAATCCCAACGGCTTCTATTCGAATTCCCCGAATTCCGTGGTGCTGTGCGCGCCCAAGGACATGACCTGCACCAACAATCCTTTTCCCTACGCGGCTCGCGCATATTCCTCGCCGTCGACGCGCTGGGAGATCAGTCCTCGGGTGGACATGATGTTGGGCTCGAAGAACACGATGACGGCGCGTTATTCGTATGAATCGGGGAGCAACAGCACGGTCCCCTCGGTGG
>Ga0326728_10026439_pt1 | contig 10274 bp, 6 predicted proteins | sample MB3enrmetagenome_FD_207602 | JGI IMG/M metagenome (GOLD analysis project Ga0326728, IMG submission 207602) | Lab enriched peat soil microbial communities from McLean, Ithaca, NY, United States - MB31MN | ecosystem: Environmental > Terrestrial > Soil > Wetlands > Peat | place: USA: New York... | reverse complement strand
ACCAACGTCTGCACGAAAAGCGGGAAGATCGGGCTGCTGGTGTAGCTGACCACATTCGTCATCAACAGCAAGAGCACCATTGAGAGCAGGACCTGATCGGACCGCACCTCGCGCAAGGAGGTTGAGAGGCTGCGGCCGACTCTCTGCCGACTCCTGACGGGAATGAAATGTTCCGAGACCAGGAAAAACGTCAGCACGGCTGCTGCCAGAAGCATGCAGCCTGAGGTGAGGAACGCGACGCGGTAGCCGAACGTGCCGGCGATCAGCCCGCCCAGCGAGGGCCCGAGCCAGCTGCCAACGAATATGCCGGCCTGCAGGAGGCCCAGCGCATAACCGGTGCGCTCGCGTGGGACATTGCTTGCCACCAGGGTAGTCGCCGCAGTCACAGTGCCGGTGAGCGTGCCCTCGATCACGCGCAGCCCCGTGAGTTGCACCACGCTCGTCACAAAGCCCATCGCACTGAGCACCAGGCTGCCACCCAGCATAGCCCTGATCAGCATAGGCTTGCGCCCGCGCCGGTCGGCGAGCACGCCCCAGAACGGCGCGGCCACGGCCATAGTCAGCGTCGGCACTGAGTTGAGCACTGCCACCCAGAAAGTGATTTGCTGGAGGTCGGTTACACCCAACTGCTGGATGTAAAAGGGCAGAAATGGGAGTGACAGCATGAAGCCGAGCATAGCAAGCGTCTCGGCGATGACGATTGTGTATAGGGTCACCTTCCAGCGTTCAGTCGGACCCTCCAGATGGCCGCGCTCGCGCGGGACCAGGCCAGGTTGCGCCCACGGTCGCCCCCTCTGCAGCAATGACCTGAAGTGAGCGATCAAGTTGCCTTTGCCTCTGCCCCCCGACGGGGCTACAGCTGCCGGGCAATCTGCGCCAGGTGGACCGCGTCGTGGCTGACGAGGTGCAGCTGGTGGCTCAGGATCGTGATCTGGCCTTGCTCCTCGTGACGGCCTGGCCGCTCCCAATCGGCCGGGCGGAGGGCCGCCAGTTCGGCGAGGTGCGTGGCGCGCAATTGAAGGAAGGCGGCGAGGGCCTCGTCAAGGCGCGCTGCGGCATAATGCCGTTCCTTTGCCCAGCGCTCCTGGTCGAAGCCGGCCAGCCACGGATTTTCTTCATCGCGCATCAGCCGCATGCGCAGGAGCGCCATCTCCTCGGCATCCCGCAGGTGACAGAGCACCTCCACGACCGACCAGTTCTCATCGCCGCCGCGCGCCGCGCTGGCCTGTGCCTGATCGTGTCCCCGCAGCAAGCCCTGGAGCACATCCGGCGTGGCCGCGTAAGCCGCCATGGCATCCTGAATCGTGTTGTACATTTCATCCTCCTGGAACCCTGGGCTCGGGATCTTCTTTTCCTGCCGCGTCTCGAGCGGGCTGTGGTAAGATGTGACTCGACCGCCTGACGAGCACATTGTACACCCGAAGGAGCGCAAGGGAGGCGTTGATGCACGAACATTCTCTGGCAGGGCATGACCTCTGGACCGAAGCGGCCGGGCGCGCCGGCCGCTTCCTGGAGGGGCTAGGCGAGCGGGCCGTCGTGCCCTCGCCCGAGGCCATCCGGCGCCTGGCCGCGCTGGGCGGCCCGTTGCCGGAAGGGCCGGAGGACCCGCGCGACGTGCTGGCACTGCTCGACGAGGCCGGCTCTCCGGCGACCGTTGCCTCGGCCGGGCCACGCTATTTCGGTTTCGTCACCGGCGGGTCCCTGCCGGCCCCACTCGCCTGCAACTGGCTGGCCGGCGCCTGGGATCAGAACGTAGGTTTCCGAGTCATGTCGCCGGTGGGAGCCGCCCTCGAAGAGGTCGTGCTCGGTTGGCTGCTGCAGATCTTCGGCTTGCCCGCGGGCTCGGGCGGCACCTTCGTCACCGGGGCGACGATGGCCAACCTGACGGCGCTAGCGGCCGCCCGCCACGCCGTGCTCTGCCAGGCCGGGTGGGATGTGGAGACGCAGGGCCTGTTCGGGGCGCCGCCGATCACAGTAGCCGTTGGTGACGAGGTGCACGTCAGCGTATTGAAGGCTCTCAGCCTGCTCGGGCTGGGGCGCGAGCGCGTGCTGCGGGTGCCGGCTGACGGCCAGGGCCGCATGCAAGCCGGCGCCTTGCCCGCGCTGCAGGCCCCCGCCATCGTTTGCGTCCAGGCCGGCAACGTGAACACCGGAGCGACCGACCCGGTGGCCGAGATTTGTGTGCGGGCCCACGCAGCGGGGGCCTGGGTCCACGTGGATGGGGCTTTCGGGCTGTGGCTGGCGGCATCTCCGGCGCGGGTCCATCTCGTGCAGGGTATCGCTGAGGCAGACTCCTGGGCGACGGATGGCCACAAATGGCTCAACGTGCCCTACGACAGCGGGCTGGCCTTCTGCCGGGAACCGGGCCAGCTGCGAGCGGCCATGGCCACCACCGCGGCATACCTGGTGGCGGGCGAAGGGCGCGAGCCCGACCACTACTCGCCGGAGCTCTCGCGGCGGGCGCGCGCCGTCGAAGTGTGGGCCGCGCTGCGATCGCTGGGACGCTCGGGGCTGGCCGAGCTGATCGAGCGCACCTGCGGCCATGCGGCTCATTTCGCCGAGGGGCTACGATCGGCAGGCTACGAAATCCTGAACGAAGTGGTGGCGAACCAGGTGCTGGTTTCCTTCGGCGATGCCGAGACGACCCGGCGCGTCATAGCCGAAGTGCAGGCGGGCGGAGTCTGCTGGGCCGGCAGCACCGTGTGGCACGGGCGGACCGCCATGCGCATCAGCGTTTCGTGCTGGGCCACCACGAGCGAGGATGTGGAACGCTGCGTGGCCGAGATCGCGTCAGCAGCGCGGCGAGCCGGGGCGGCTGCGCAGCGGGTGAGCGCTGCGTAAACCGCGCGAGGTTTGGAGCGCGAAACCGCGCAGCGGCGCGCGGTGTTTGGACCACCGAGACACGACGCGAAGAGCGCGGAGCGCGAAGACGCGAAGCAACGGAGGCTCCTGGACTGAGCAGTGCGTGAAACGGCGCGGACCGTCTGCACCACGGCTCGAAGGTCGCGCCGGGCGCCACATGTCTCCTTCCTAAGACTTGCTGCGCTCCCGCGCCCTCACCCCGCCTCAGGCGGGGGCGTGGCCTGTGGCGGCGGCTCCTCCTGGAGCGGCAACAAGTCTGAGGAAGTCTCGTCCGGCAGCTCGGCGCCTGAGTCCTGCCATGGGGCCTCAGCCAGCAGCGACGCACCCTGGGCGTCACCCCTCCGTGGCGTGGCCGGGCCAGATCCGGCGGCTTGCGGCGAAGGCAGCGGTTCGGGCTGCATGTGATTCAGAAGGATGCCGCCAACGCCGACCAGGATGCCGATGATGGCGAACCACTGGGCGGTGGCCAGCGCCCCGATGCGCCAGGCATCAGGCCGAAACAGCTCCACCCAGAAACGCCCAAGCGGGTACCAAACGAGATACATGAAAAAGACGTCGCCGTCGCGCAGCCAGTTCCGCAGCCGGCGCGCCAGCACCCATAACAGCAGGAAGCCGGCCACGTCCCAGGCCGCCTCGTAATAGAAGGTGGGGTGAAAACCGTGCGTGGCGTACCACTGGCGTGCGGCGGTGTCAAGCCGGTCCAAGGCGCCGCAGGCCATCGGCGACCCGTCGGGCTCCTGGCAAGGATAGATCGGGTTGATGTGGAAAGCCCACGGCAGACTCGTGGGTGGGCCGTAGAGCTCCTGGTTGAGGCGGTTGCCCATGCGGCCGATGGCCTGGGCCAGGAGCAGGGCTGGCGCTGGGATGTCCAGCCAACGCAAGAGGCTGAGGCGATGGATGGCCGCGTAAATCGCGACGGCGATGGCGCCGCCCAGCACGGCCCCGATGATCCCGAGACCGCGCAGCCCCACGATGCCAGAGCTCGCATCCCAAAAGCGGATGATGTCGATGGGATGGTCGCGATAATAGGCCCAGCCGGCGAAGTTGCCGGTCGGCGTTGAGAAAACGTGGTAGAGGCGCGCTCCGATGATGCCCAGGATCAGGCACCACGTCAACAGGTTCCACACGTGCTCGGGGTCCTCGCCGCGCCGCCGGGCTTCGATGGTGGAGAGAAAAGCGGCGAGCAGCGCGCCCAGCACGATCAACACACCGTACCAGTGGATCTCAAAGGGACCGAGGCGCGCGAGCACCGGATTCATGGGCCGGCCCTATTCTGCAGCCCGCCGGGCGCGCCTTGCGGCGCGCTCGTCGGCCGCGGTTGGCTCGCCGCCGGCCGCCTCGCGAGCGAGCTGGCGCTGATACTTGAGCCAGCGCAAGCAGTCCGGATCGTGCCCCATCAGCATGTCGGCGGCCAGGATCGACTTCCTCAGATCGGGCTTCAGAGGGTTGGTGATCGCGCTGGTCATGCCACCGGCGATGAGCATGGCCAGGAAATTGGCGTTGATGGCTTCCCGGTCGGGCAGCCCGAACGAGACGTTGCTGGCGCCGCAGACGGTGTTGCACCCCAGCTCATCGCGCACCCAATGCACGATGTCCAGCACCGCCGCGCCGGCCCCCGGCACCGCCCCGGCCGGCATCACCAGGGGATCGACCAGCAGGTGGTCGCGCGGGATGCCGTAGCTATCGGCGCGCGCCACGATGCGCCTGGCCACCTCGAAGCGCGCCTTGGGATCGTAGCTGATGCCCGTCTCGTCATTGGAGATGATGATCACCGCGCACTGGTATTCGGCGACGAGGGGGAACACGCGGGCCATGCGCTCCTCTTCCCCGGTCACCGAGTTGATCAGCGGGGTGCCACCGGCGGCCTTGAGGCCGGCCTCCAGCGCGGCAGGGATCGAGGAGTCGATGCTCAAGGGGACGTCGGCCACCGACTGCACCGCCTGGATCGCCTGCACCATCACCTGCGGCTCGAGCTCGTGAGCATTGGCCACGCCCAGACCGGCATTCACATCCAGCACGGCCGCCCCGGCCTGGACCTGGGCCAACGCGTCGGCTTTGACCCTCTCGAAGTTGCCGGCCAACATCTCTGCGGCGAGCGCTTTGCGCCCGGTGGGATTGATGCGCTCGCCGATCACGACAAACGGGAGCCCAGGCCCGATCGCGGCTTCTTTTCCTGCCTGAGAACGGAGGATGGTCTGCACAGGGTTTCTCCTGCCATATGGTGTCAAGTCACGAGCGGCGCGAAGCACGCCCGCGCCGCCCCGCCATTATATGTCCGATTATCGCGCCGCACCAAGCTGAACCGAAAACGACTGGCGACCCAGGCTTGACTTTAGAGCTGCCCGCCTGGCAACGGCCGCTCGATGGCCTGGCGATAAATGGGGTTTTCGTAGCGCTCGAGACGAAACGCCGGAGCATAATCCGGCAACCCACTGCCGGCCACGTGCGCGGCCAGCAGCTCGCCGGCCGCGCAGCTCGCCATAACGCCGAAACCGGAGAGCGCGCCGATCACGTAAGCCCCTTCCACCGGCAGAGGGCCGATCAGCGGGCGATTTTCGGGCGTCCTCATGTAATAGCCACCGTCGACTGACAGGCGCGGCAGGCGCTGCAGGTAGCGCTCGGCGGCTGGAAGCAGCGTGGCAATGCCACGCAGGGTAACCTCGGCGTATGCCGGGTCGAACGCCAGGGGCCACGCCACTTCGACGGGCCGCGCATGGTAGGGCCACAACATCATCACCACATCGCTCTCGGCCGGGCCGTCGGGCCGGGTGTGCGCTCCGCCTGGCAGCTCATCCAACAGCCAGCGCATGTCTTCTGATTCGGCCCACGCGGCGCGTTCCTCCTCATCCCAGACGAGGCGCTGCGCGTCGTCCCAGATCAGCAAGGGCGCCGTCCGCGGTACCGCCCGCTGCACGTCGTGAAAGGTCACCTTGGCGTGCAACTCGGCGGAGATAGGCAGATCGACGCCCATCGTGCGGGCCAGGCCGGCGCACAGCGGTCCGGCGGCGTTGACGAAGCACCGCGTGGCGATCCCTGCTCCCCCGCCCTCCGTCTCCAGGCACACATTCTGCACCCTGCCGCCCTGCGCCTCGACGCCCGTTACACGGGCGCGCAGCATGCGCACCCCTGCCCCCAAAGCCTTTTCGAGCAGGTACATGCCCAACTGCTGCGCGCTGAGCCAGCCGGCACGCCGGACGTGAAGGGCAGCCACAACCTGCTGCGAGAGATAGGGAAAGTGTTGCCGGATGATGGCCGGGTCCGTGATCAAGTCGGCCCCGGCGGGCTGCCCCTCGAAACCGGCGGGCGGCGCGGGAGCGTAAGCGGGCTCGCCAAGCCGGCCGGTGTGGCAACGCAATGAGCCGGCACCCAGCCTGGCGATGCCTTCGGCGGCGCGCTGCATTTCGGGGATGCGCGCAGGGTCGCCCGTGGCGTAAAGATAACCGCGCCGGTTGAGACGAAAGGCATTGCCGCTCTCGTGCGCCAGTATCTCGAGGATGTCGATGCTGCGATCCATGAGGCGCACCATGGCCTCCGGCCTGACGTGTGCGGACTCGTCGGGCGCGCAGGGGATGCCGGGCCACCAGTTCCGGTAACATTCGCTCGACTTGTCGCTGGTCAGGCTCAACGGCGCCCGCTCGTCTACCAGCAGCACGTCGTGCAAGCCCTGGCGGAGGGCCAGATGATAGGCCGCGCTGATGCCGGCCAGCCCTGCACCGCAGATCACGATATCGGCAGCCTGGGTCAACATTTGCCTCACGAACCCTACCGCCAGGGTGCATGCCAGGCACGGGACCCTGGCGCCCACGACACCTGCGTTACTCTACGCCCGTGCCCGCGTCCAGGTGGTCCACCTGGGCCCAGAACTCATCGTGGCTCAGGCGGACCCCAATCTAGTCGGCACCTCGTTGCGGCAACAGGTCGAGCATCACGAAGTCGCCTGTCGCCGTCCCGCGGGGGTCCAGTTGCAACCGCACACCCGTTTGCCAGTCATAGAGGCCCACACGAAATCGGTAGGTACCGGATGGGTGTTGGGGGAGCAACGCCAGGGTGTGTGGATCGGCCAGGATATCTCCCGGTCGCCATACGACCGGCGGATAGCCCTGCGCCTCGCCGGGCGCATGGTCATTCTGCGCCACGAGCTGCCCCTTTCCGTCGATAAGATGCACAAATGCCGAGTAGTTGAAGTCGGGCGTTCGCAACGCCTGCCAGTAGAGCGTCACCGTGATCGCCCTGTGGTCCGCCGTCTCTTGCATGCGGTAGCCCGCCAGGCGAAAGGTGTGGCCGAATGAGGCATCCACCTTGCCAGGCAGGAACCAGGTATCCCAACTCGGCAGAGTCACCCAGCTGTAGGCAGGGCTGATCACGCGCAGCGGCATGAAGACGGCCACGATTACTAGCAGAACCGTCGAGCCAGGCAGGACGAACCATTCTCCTGCGCGAGGCAACAACCCGACCAGACCGGTAGCCAACAAAACCATCAATGGCCCAATAATGGGGAAAAGATATCTACCCTGGTACCAGGAAGCATTGAAGTGCGTTATCGACCACAGCATGAATGCCTCCTGGGCCGCGACCGCCAGGGCCAGGAACGCCAGTGCGGCTCTTTGATAACCGGTGAGATGCCGGCCCCTCAGGACCAGAAACAGGGCGAGGCCTCCCAGGCCGAGCCACCAGATGACGCGGATCAGGCGGTAGAACCACGTGGGTGCCCAGAGGTCCATCCAACCGAACTGGCCGGCAAAGGAGTTGAGCTGCGTGGTGAAGAAGACCCGGATGTCGTTCCAGCCCACCGGGCCACTACGCTGCACGGCCGCATAGATTTGCCGGAAAATTGCCCAGCCCAGCGGATCACCATAAAGACGCTGATTGCGGAGAAACCACCACCCGGTCGCCAGGAGTGGGATCACGGTAAGTGCCAGTGTGCCCTGCAGCAGGAGCTTCCACGACCGCCGTCGCCAGGCGCAGGCGGCCAGCGCTCCCCACGCGCAGCAGGCAATCATAAATCCGCTGGACTTGGCCAGCATGGCTGCCGCGACCCACACGCTCGAGTAGAACCAGGCGCGCCATGCAGTGGGCTCTTTCCAGGCGCGCAAGGTCTGCCACCAGGCCCCGGTTGCCGCGAGGGTCAACAGGTTGTCGTTGTTGACAGAACCGCTGATGAAGAGGAATTGGGGGTTGAGCGCCACCAGCGTCCCGGCCAGAAGGGCGATCCCGGCACGTTTGGGGAAAATGAGTCTTCCAATGCCGATCGTCAGGGCCACGGTCGCGGCACCCATCAGCACTGAAACCAGGCGGGCCAGGTGGAGCGCCAGGGCCTGGCCGCGATACGGTGGGCTCTCGTCGCTGTAGTGCAAAGCGACATTGATTTCTCGCCCGCCCCGGCCGGCCCAGATAAACTGCGGATTCGGCTGGTAAGCGCCCGCCACGTCGTGCCAGTCCGCAAAGGCGCTGGCTCCGGCAGCCAGCAGGTAATAAAGGGGGGGCTGGTGTGCCTCGCCGAGCTGGCCCAAATGTTGCACCGGCAATTGCTGGTGTTGCACAAGATAGGCCACGTAGGAAAAGTGCTCCGTCTCATCTGGCGCTTCCCACGCCGGAGTGACGATACTGTAGAGGGTCGCCAGCAGTGCGTAGCCCAGGACCACGATCATGGTCAGAGATGCTGCGGTGCCTTGCAGCAGTTTAGGACGCCAACTGCGTCGCGCGGCGGCATGCGCTGACAGGGCCTGAGTGGACTCAGTCACCAAGGGCATGCAACCACCTTGTTCACAATGAAGTAGAACCTCAGAGGGCACCGCGCCTGCTCTGGCCAGCATAGAGGGTTGAATGGTCGCGCCGGTTATCATCCTCGTCAAGTGGCCGCACGCTGGTGCAGCAATCTTGAAGGTGGTATGCCCCAGCAGCGCAGGCAGCCGCATGTCAGGCAACGCTGTGCCGCATCAAGGCGTAAGGTCATCAAGCCCTTGGTGACCTGGCGAGTGCTGTGGTATGATAGCGCCGGACCGTCAAGAGGCGAGACGAAATCTCATGCGCAAATGACACACGAAACTGATACGGCAGGCCGCCTTCGGAAGCGCTTACATGACAACGATGAAGGCCCCCCAGGGGCTAACTGACGCCGCGATCGCAGCCGTACATCGCGTGGTCTTTCAGCCGGCAGGCCGGCAGGCAGACGTGGCAGACGGCACCGTGTTGCTCGACGCCGCGCGCACGATGGGCGTGGAGATCGAAGCCATCTGCGGTGGGCGCCAGACCTGCGGCAAATGCCAGGTGACGGTCGAGGAGGGGCATTTCCCCAAGCTTGGCCTGACCTCAGATGCCGCCAACCTTGGCGCACCCGATGCGCGCGAGGAGCGCTTCTGGGAGCGCCACCCCCGCCTGCCGGGCAGAAGGCTCTCGTGCGTCTGCCAGGTGCACGGCGATCTGCTTGTGAGCGTCCCCGAAGAGAGCCAGGCGCGCAAGCAGGTCATCCGCAAGGCCGCCACCGAGCGGCCTATCACCGTTGACCCTGCCATCCGCCTCTACTACGTGGAGATCGACGACGCCAGCCTGGAGGACCCGCTCGGCGATTGGGACCGCATCGCCGCCGAGCTGGAGGCCCGCTTCGGCCTTCCGGGGGTCCGGCTGGACCCCGTGTTGCTGCCGGGTCTGCAAGAGGCCGTGCGGGCAGAAGACCACAAGCTGACTGTGACCGTGTGGCAGGGAGGCGAGGCCGTTCGGGTGGTGCCCGGCTACAGCGAAGAGGCCTACGGCCTGGCGGTCGACATTGGCACGACGACCGTTGCCTTGCACCTGTGCGACCTGCGCACTGGAGTCGTGCTGGCGACCACCAGCCAGATGAACCCACAGGTGGCGTACGGCGAAGACCTCATGAGCCGCATCAGCTTCGTCGACTCGCGGCCCGACGGCCTGGCCATGCTCCACGGCGCTATCATCGACGCGCTCAATCGTTTGAAGGACGAGGCGTGCGCCATCGCCGGGGTCGCCCCGGATGCCATCACTGACGCGGTGCTGGTGGGCAACACGACCATGCACCACCTCTTGCTGAATATCTCGCCGCACCAGCTCGGCCAATCGCCCTTCGCGCCGGCGGTCAGCGATGCGGTCGACCTGAAGGCACGCGATCTGGGGTTGAACCTGGCTCCCGGCGCGCAGGTCCACGTCCTGCCCATCGAAGCCGGGCACGTCGGGGCGGACAATGTGGGTGTGCTTCTGGCCGAGGAACCCTTCAAGCTGCCCGAGGACCAGGTCACGTTGATCGTGGATGTCGGCACCAACGGCGAGTTGCTGCTGGGCAACCGTCGCCAGGTGCTCTCGGCGTCCAGCCCGACCGGGCCCGCCTTCGAGGGCGCGCAGATCCGCCACGGCATGCGCGCCGCGGCGGGCGCCATCGAGCGGGTGCGCATAGATCCTGA
>Ga0326728_10026437_pt1 | contig 10275 bp, 4 predicted proteins | sample MB3enrmetagenome_FD_207602 | JGI IMG/M metagenome (GOLD analysis project Ga0326728, IMG submission 207602) | Lab enriched peat soil microbial communities from McLean, Ithaca, NY, United States - MB31MN | ecosystem: Environmental > Terrestrial > Soil > Wetlands > Peat | place: USA: New York... | reverse complement strand
ATGATTCCCGGGTGCCCGGGCGCCATCACATTACAGTTCCAGTCTCACCTGGAGCCAGTGTAGCGCCGACCTTTAGCAGGCTGCTGAAAGACCCTCGCAGGCTGTCATTCTGAGCGAAGCGAAGAACCCCCGCAGTTGTGTTTTCAATGAACTACGGAGATCCTTCGTCGCCTTCGGCTCCTCAAAATGACAGTTCGAACGGTTTTTCGGCAACCTGTTAGAGCCTGCCCGGAGCGGAGCGAAGGGTCGGCAGGTGCTGGCCTAAAGGCCAGCGCTACAAATCAGGACGCTCCTGTCCCTCCCAAGCGGTTGCCGTTTGCTATAATTCCTGGGCATGAAAGCCGGGGAGCGCTTTCGAGCGAACCGGAGAGTCCCCGGTTAAATGCCTGCGGGCAGAGCTTCCCGCGCAAGCCAACCGGACGCCTGCCTGACGGGGGAGACTTTCTACTCGCTGAAGGAGTTGCCGCATGAGAAAACTGGCGATGATCCATCTCATCATTTTCTGCACTGCCTGTTTGATGTTTTGTCAGTCCGATCCGAAGCTGAAACAGGATATCCGCAGCACCGGATATGTTCATAGTCCGTTGCCGCTTGACCACAGCAAGGCCTTCGAGACTTTCGGGCTCACCAAGAAAGTGCTGGTCTCCGATACGCTTTGCGACATGGAAGACATGAGCAAATGGGCGCATCGAGGGATTGGAAGCATGTCGCAGACGGATGAGCGAAGCGTCTCCGGCAAGCACAGCCTGAGATTAGTGGCGTCGGCTATGCCCGAAGGGATGCCGCAGTGGGGCCTGGGCCGCGGCACCTCCATGGCCAGCTTTGACGTGGGTGGTCAGAACTGGGAGAAATATAACCGCATCCATCTCTACGTCTACCCGGACTGTGAAGGCGCCCGCACTATTTATCTGAACCTTTATGTCGAGAATGACGGCAAGATCAAGGTGCCGGACAAGTACGGGCGCGAAGGGTATCATGAGATGAACCTGCTCAACCGCCAGTGGAATGAATGTTTCGTCGAGATGTCCGAGCTGGCGCGCGATAAGGTCACCAAGCTCTCCTTTGCCATTGAGGTATTCGGGAAGGAGCGCACCATGGGCGACTCCCTGCAATTCGACATCAGCAACGTGCAATTGCAGGTGGTCGCTCGCCCCGAGGTGGTCAGCGGATGGAAGCCGGCCGAAGACCGAATCATCCTCTCCACCAGCGGCTACCGCCCGCAAAGTGAAAAAACTGCCATCCTCAACGCGGCCCACCACCCGGGAAAGTTCCAGATCATGGAGGACGCAACCGCGCGGGTTGTTTACGAAGGCAAAGTCAACCCCGTCCAGACGCGTCTCGGAAACTTCGATACCGTGGATTTCACCCCTTTCCGGCGCGAAGGACGATATAGGATCAAGGTGGGGGATATCACCACCCGGCCGTTCTACATTGACGCCAACCTGTGGGACAACTCCGCCTGGCGCGTCGTCAACTTCATGTTTTGCGAGCGGTGCGGCTATCCGGTGCCCGGCAAACACGGGGTCTGCCATCCCGATCTGCACGGTGAATACAAAGGCCATACCTACCCCGTGAATGGCGGCTGGCATGATGCCGCCGACATGTCGCAGCAAACCCTGCAAACCGGCGAAATTGCTTATGACATCCTGGAGATGGCCGACAAGGCCAGAGAAAAGGGCAATACCGATCTTTCCCTGCGTTTGACGGAAGAGGCTCTTTGGGGACTCGATTTCATTATGAAGACCAGGCTCGGCGATGGCTACCGCTTTCAGGGATGGGGCACCAATCTGTGGACGGACGGTTTTATCGGGTCCATCGATGACAGCGGGCGGCGCCAGTTGATGGCCCTGAATAGCAGCTTTGAAAATTTCCTTTTCTCGGGCATTGAGGCCTATTTTTCGATGACGCTGACGAGCGATCCGATGCTCAAGGAAAAGCTGCGCAAAATCGCCAAGGAGGACTTCGGATTTGCCGTCCAGCGCTTCGACGCATTCGGGTACAAGGAGAGAAGTGCGCTAGGCTATGGACACGCGGGCATGACTTCGCAAAGCCAGTACATGGCCACCCTCTCCTGGGCCGCCAGCATGCTCTACCGGCTGACGCAGGAAAAATATTACGCGGAGCGGGCGGCGGAAAGTATCAAGTATACCCTCCAGTGCCAACGCACGGAGCCGCTCCACGACGTGAACAAGACGCGCGGCTTCTTTTACCGGGACCTGGACAAGAAATCAATTGTCCACTTTAACCACCAGTCCCGAGATCAGGTCTACATGCAGGCGCTGACGGCGCTTTGTGAAACACAACCCCATCACCCCGACTATGCCACGTGGGAAAACGCCATCCAATTGTACGGTGAGTATCTGAAAAATATCTTCCGCTACGTCCAGCCCTACGGGATGATACCCAGCGGCGTGTATCAGACAGATGAGGTCAAGGACAAGGAGAATTTCTACGCGCAGCAAGTGTGGATCCGGGAAGACGTTTCCCAGGATTTCAAGGAACAGCTCCAGAACGGCGTCAAGTTGGACGAAGATCATTATCTTCGCTGCTTCCCCGTCTGGTTTTCGTTCAAGGGAAATGCGGCGGTCATCCTCTCCACCGGCAAGGCCGCCGCTCTGTGCGGGAAGTTCCTCAAGGACAAACAACTGATGAATATCGCCGAGCAGCAGCTATTCTGGATTGTCGGCAAAAATCCTTTCGGGCAGTCCTTGATATGGGGAGAAGGCAGCAATTATCCGCAGCTCTACACGGCCCTGCCGGGTGAAACGGTGGGAGGAATCCCGGTCGGCATGGAGGCGCGAGGCAACGAGGACGCGCCCTATTGGCCGCAGTTCAATACGGCCACCTATAAGGAAGTGTGGGGATCGTCGGCAGGAAGATGGTTCTCGCTCATCTCGGAATTCTGAGCGGCATCCGCTCCTACCCGGTCCTGCGCCCCCGCCCCCCGCCGAATCTCAGATTGCAAATTTCAGATTGAAGATGAAAGGCGCGCTCTTCATCTCAAATCTGAAATTTGGGCAGGCCCGGTCCTGCGCCCCCGCCCCGGGCGGAATCTCAGATTGCAAATTTCAGATTGAAGATGAAAGCCGCGCTCTTGATCTCAAATCTGAAATTTTCAATTTGAAATCCCCCGCGGCGGAGCGCGGACGGCCGGTTTTGCGGTCCGCGGTTCTCCCACCGGCCCACGGAAAAGCCGCGGACCGCAAGCTCGGCGGTCCGCGCTACTCTCTTGGGGAGAGGGCCGGGGGCGGCCGTGGGGAACGAAGCCGGAATGTCTATGAAAACAAAGGACCGGACACCAGCAGGGCGCCGAGGCACTAAGGAAGGGCGGGTGAGAAATCACTTGGCGGGCCGGGGCTCCAAGCCAACCAGGGCGCCCACCAGGGGGCGCCGCTACGGCTGGGACAAGGTTCACGCTCAGAGCAGGGTTACAGTGTAGAAGCGGGCGGGCGCTTCGGAGGGCGCGGTGAGCGTCTTCTTGGCGCCGCCCGTTTCGATTTCGGCCCGCACGTAATAATCCAGCAACGAACCTCCCTCTTGCCATTTGATCGCCGTAGCATAGGTACGCCGTCCTTCGAGGTTCATGGGTGCGGGATGCCAAGGCTCGGATTCCTTAGCACGAGTGAAGAGGGTAAGGCGCGACACGCGCCCGGGCCCGGGAACCACGGCCACGATGCGGGCCTGTTCCCCTTTGCGCAGGAGGGTGGGGCGAGTGGGAAGGAAGGCGCGGGGTTTGGCCTTGGCGTCGGGCTGGCGTACCTGCGCCAATAGGTTCTCCGTTTCGTCCGGCAACTTCTCCAGAAACTCCTTCATGGAGGCCCGCAGCCGATAGAGGGCCAGCCGCTCGTACTTGTTGTGCATCGAGGCCAGTTGGCCGAGATCGTTCCGGGTGCTGACAATCTCCTGGTAATCAAGGAATACCTCCCGGACCAGGGGCGCCATTTCCAGCCAAAGCGGCACGCCTTCCGCCGCGATCAGGTGGCGCGCCTCATCCGGGTTGTTCTGTTTCTTCAGCTCCGCTGCCTTCTGAAGTCGTTGGTGCAGACGGAAGGCCAGCGACCACGATTTCGAATAGGGGACCAGGAATTCGACGAAGCGCGCGAGGTAATTCAGGCGGTCGTGCTCGGCGGCGCTCGAAGCCGAGTCGGTGAGGGCGCGAAGCTGCTCGGCCACCTGGGCCTGCGACTTCTTTACATCTTCGGGCGGTTCGTAGCCGTCCCAGTACTGGAAGCCTTCGTCATAGTCGCCCGAGTACTCGTGGATTTCGCTGTGCCCGTTCTTCACCTGTCCTGTCCAGGAGCAGAGGACCAGCCGGTTGCGGTCCGTTTCTTCCAGGATCTTGGCCAATTGACCGGCCCGAGGTTTGCGGGCCTGGGCCTGGGCGAAACCCTGGAAGAACTTAGCAGGTGTCAGTTCTTTCGACCAGGAGTAGCCGGCCTGAAAACCGGCGTCGCTGTCCATGATGCGATGCCGCCAATGGATGCCCAGCAAGCCCTGGCAGCCGTATTGCTCCGCCAGGTCCATATCGCGAACGAAACGGGCCACGTGAAATTGCGGGAGCCACATGGCCGGATCGTCTTCGAGCCAGGGGATCGGCCAACGCTCGCGCGACTCCAGCTTGCCGTACTCCTCGCTCACCGGATCCCAACCCAGATTGTCATTGAGCGAGGAGAAGATGATGTCTTCCGGCAGCGCTTTGTGGAAGTGGGCGAAATGGCGCGAGACGCCACCCCAGCCGGAAATCACCAGGCGCTTCTCTGGGGCGTGGCGTTTCAGGAAATCGTAAGCCTGCTGGAAAGGCCGGACGGAGAGCGGCACGTTCTGCCGTTGACTCTCCCAACTCATTCCCTCGTCTTCCCACAGCCAAACGTAATCGAGGGTAGGATAAGACTCGAGCAGCCGGCCCAGGCGCGTCTCGAGGATATCCTGGGCGGCGACCGAGTCCGGATCGATGCGCGGCCCCGGCGCCTTGGTGTCGCTCGGGGTGTAACGCGCCTCGGGAGGAATGGCGCGGAATATCTCATCGGGAACTTGGTAAGGCTCGAACCCCACGCCGGTGCGGATGCCCAGTTGTTTGGCGTAGTGAAACGCCTCCCGCCAGAGTTGCTGCGCCAGCTCTTCAGCTTCGAAGCAGTTGCGGGCCTGGGTGGTGGCTTGCGCGCCGAAGACTTCGTCCGCGAAGAAGTCCGCGCCGCCCATGCCGAAACGCGAAGTGCGCTCCGGCAGGCAGCCCCAGCGGTTGGTGGCGCTGGTATCGGTATAGGCTAAGTGGCCCGCCCCCGCGTATTCAAAGGAGAGGAACGACTCCGCCCACTGGTTGGCACCCGAGTAGACATGCACGCCCAGGGTGTTGAACCGCATGCGCACCATGGCCTCGAGATAGGCGCGCCAGTCTTCACCGTTGTAAACCGTGACGCAATTGAGGAAGTCCGGCCAGGGCACCAGGCCGCGCGCGCTGAAACGCGGCTGCGCCCGCCAGGAGCGGCCAGCGGGCGGCAGGTTCAGCGTCCGCGCCGGTTCCAGCGGATAGACTTCGCCATCCAGTCCAAAGAAGGCGCCTTGGCGCTCCAGGAAATCGAACACGGCGTAGGCCACCGCCTGCGGGGTAGCGCCCCGCAAGCGAAGGTGGGAAGCCGGGCCGGACTCCGGGGCGATCTCATAAGCCTCGGGATGCTTAAAGCCTTCCCGCTGCACGGAGAGCGAGAAGACGAAGCCGGAGGCCGGCGGTTCGCCTCCGCCTTGCAGAGCCTGCACGGGCTCGCGCGCCAGTCCCAGGTTGCGCAAGCCTCGGGCCAACTCCGCGCCGGCCAACTGTTCAGCAAAACTCGCTTGCGGATCGCGCACGATCCACACCGTCTCTGCCGATCCGAACTTCGCCTGCATTCTCAGGCCGCGGGCATCGGATTCGCTCGGGGCCGCAGGCGCGGCAGATTCGCCGCCGAAGGCCGCGTTGGCAAGCAAAGGCGCCGCTCCCAAGCCGAGCGCTGAGCGGCGAAGGAACTGCCGCCGTGCGATGGGTTGAAGTGGTTTCATGGCATCCCCCAGTAAGAATTGACGGGATTAGGAGCGCTTCCCGAGAAGGCACGATTGTACTCGAAGTGAAGGCAGTAGGAGATGTGTTTTTCGATGGGGTGCGCAGGGCGAAAGAGTCTGTGTGAGAACCACGTCCGTGATGTCATTCCGACCCTGAGCGAAGCGAAGGGGAGGAATCTCGCTCTGAGTGTTTTCAAGACAGTGCCAGATTCCTCGTCGTCCCGATCAGATCGGGACTCCTCGGAATGACAGGCAAACCGGTTTTTCACACGGGCTCGAAAGCCCTGCACACCCTGGGAAAGCGAGGCGGTGCTCTGCCGGGTTTGCTTACTCCTCTTCTTCCTCTGCCGAAGGTTTGTGGGCCGCGACGATCTTATCGGCGATCGGCTGCGGGACGATTTCGTAGTGGGAATATTCCATGGCGTAAGTCCCTCGCCCCTGGGTCATCGAAGTAAGATCAGACGCGTAGGTAAGCATTTCGGAGAGCGGCACCTGGGCTTTGATGACCGTCGAGCCGCCTTTGGGGTCCATGCCCTGCACGCGGCCCCGTCGGCCATTCAGGTTGCCCATGATATCGCCCGCGTTGTTCTCCGGCACGGTGATTTCCACGTTCATGATAGGCTCGAGCAGGCAGGGCTTGGCCTGCTCCATGCATTTCTTGAACCCCTTCGAACCGGCCAGCTTGAAAGCGATTTCCGAGGAGTCCACCTCGTGGTAGGAACCATCGAAGAGAATGACGCGGAAATCCACCACGGGGTAGCCGGCCAGGTATCCTCTAGAGGCCGCGTCCACGATACCCTTTTCGACCGCCGGGATGTAGTTCTTAGGAATTGCTCCGCCGAAAATGTCGTTCACGAACTCGAAGCCCGCCCCGCGCTGTAGCGGTTCCACCTTGATCCAGCAGTCGCCGTACTGGCCGTGCCCTCCGGTCTGCTTCTTGTGCTTGCCCTGGGCCTCTGCCTTGGCGCGAATGGTCTCGCGGTAGGGAATCTTAGGCGCTTTGAGCGTGACCTCGATGTTGAAGCGGCGCTTGAGCTTGGAAACCGCCACTTCCACATGTTGCTGGCCCGCGCCGGAGAGAAGAAATTCCTTGGTCTGCGGGTCGCGGGAGAAGCGCAGGAGCAGATCCTCCTCGAGCATGCGGTGGATGGCGGTGGAGAGCTTGTCTTCGTCACCGCGCGACTTGGGCTCGATGGCGAAGGAGATGGCGGGTTCGGCCAATTGCAGTTTGGGAAACACCAGCGGCGCGGCCTTATCGCCTAGCGTATCGCCGGTCAGGGTATCTTTCAGCTTGTTGACGGCGCCGATGTCCCCGGCGTGCAGTTCCGCTACGGGCGTCTGCGTCTTGCCTTGCACCACGCCGATGTGCGACAGGCGCTCGGTGGTTCCGCGGTTGAAATTGGTCAGGTTCGCCTCGTTTTTCACCACTCCGGACATTACCTTGAAGTAGCTCACGCGCCCGGCAAAGGGGTCCGCCACGGTCTTGAAAACAAAGGCGGCTGCCGGTTGGTCGTCGGCAATCTTGCGCTTCACCGGCTGGCCCCCTTCGTGCTCGAAGCCTTCCACTTCCTTCCGCTCTAAGGGCGAGGGCAGGTAATCCACGATCCAGTTCAGCAAATTTTCGCTGCCGATGTTCGGCAGCCCGGCGGCCACGACGACGGGGTAGAGGCGCCGCTCGCGCACCGCCGCGCGCAGGCCGGGAACCAGGTGTTCCTCCGGCAGCGTGCCCTGCTCGAAAAACTCCTCCATCAACTTGTCGTTCCCTTCGGCCACCATCTCCACCAAGGCTTCGTGCGCCTGGCTCGAAGCCTCCTGAAGGTCAGCAGGAATTTCGGCTTCCTTGGCCTTTCCGGACCCGCTCGAGTCGTAAAGGTAGGCTTTAGCTCGAACCAGGTCGATGACGCCCCGGAAGTTCTTCTCCTCCCCGATGGGGAACTGCACCGGCACGGCGTTCCGCCCGAAAGTCTTGTGCAAGGCCTCGAGCGTGCGCTCGAAGCTGGCGCGGTCGCGGTCCATCTGATTGATCACCAGGGCGCGCGGCAGGCCGTACGTCTCGCAGAAGCCCCAGGACTTTTCCGTCTGCACTTCGATTCCCGCCACCGCGTGGATGAGCAGCAGCGCGGCGTCCGCTGCCAAGAGCGCGCCTTCCGTTTCGTGCATGAAGATGTTGTAGCCGGGCGTGTCGATGAGATTAATCTTGCTTTTGCCCCATTCCGCGTAGGCGAGCCCGGCGGCGATGGAAAACTTCCGCTGGATCTCTTCCTCGTCGTAATCGGTGATCGAGGTTCCGTCGTCCACCTTCCCGAGGCGGTTCACCATGCCCGCCGCATAAAGCAGCGCCGAAACCAACTGCGTCTTGCCTGTATCGCCGTGACCTACCAGTGCCACGTTGCGAATGTCTTGGCCTTCGTAAATTCTCACGGGGAACTCCTTGGAACTTTTAGGACCGGCGCTCGGCGTAGCTTGCCGGTCGCGAAGTAAACCTTCATCCTAGCACAAGTTTTTCAGACACTTCAACGAAAGCTTGAAGCCTTTCGTTTACTTATTGCATCGCGAGCCCGCTCAAGCGACAATAGTGCGGCGCCAGAAGGAAGGCCTTCTCAAGCGCCCCATGGAGAATTGGGAATCTACAGGGGAGTGGGCGGCAAACAGAAGGCAAGAACAACTGACGCGAGACCACAGACAACTGACCAACAGCGAGGTTCTCATGCGAGTAGAAGCGCGAGCGCCGGCAAGAGTGGATCTAGCGGGCGGCACGGTGGACATCTGGCCGCTCTATCTTTTTCATCCCGGGGCCCAGACGGTCAATATCGCCATCCGCTGTTACGCTTCCTGCGTTATCGAGACGCGGTCGGATCGGCAGATCGTTCTGACCTCCAAGGACCAGGAGATTCAGGAAACCTTTGAAGACCTGGCCGATCTGGTGCGTGGCAAGTCGCGGCTGACCTTGGTGCGAGAGCTGCTCATCTTCTTTCAGCCGCACCGCGGGCTGAGCATCGAGACCAGTTCGCAGGTTCCGGCGGGCGCCGGGCTGGGCGGCTCCTCCGCCCTTAATATCGCGCTCTGCGGGGGTCTGGCGCGCGTCACCGGCAAACACGTGACGCGTACCCAAATCCTGGAGATCGCGAAAAATGTCGAGGCCATCGCCATCCGCGTTCCCACCGGCTGGCAGGACTATTTTCCGGCGCTATACGGCGGAGCGAACGTCGTCCACTTGGGCCCCGAGGGCGTGAAACGCGAGAAGCTCCCGGTGTTCGTTTCCGAGCTCGAGGAACGCTTTCTGCTTTGTTACACGGGCCAGCCGCGCAATTCCGCCATCAACAACTGGGAAGTCATGAAGTCGCATATTGACGGCGACGAGCAAGTGCTGAGAAATTTCGACAAGATTACGACCATCGCCAGCCAGATGCGCGAAGCCCTGCTGACAGGAGACTGGAAAGATGTGCAGGAATTGCTGGCCCTGGAATGGGAAAACCGCAAGCAGAATTTCAAGGGCATTTCCACGCCTACCATCGACAGCATGATTGAGCAGACCCGAGGCAAAGGAACGGTGGCGGCCAAGGTCTGTGGGGCCGGCGGAGGAGGTTGCGTGGTTTTCATGGTCGAGCCGGGAACCAAGCCCGCCGTCGCGGAGGCTTTGACCGAGATGGGAGGCGAGATGGTCGACTTCGCCGTTTCGCGCACCGGCCTCGAAGTCTGGGCGGACCAGCCCGAGCGCGCCGAGGAGAACCCGGAGCCTGTCCTGCCATGACGCTGCAAGATATCTTTCTGGTTGATGGGGACCTCCGGCCCATCTGGCGGTTCTTCTTGTCCCTGGTGGTGGGATTTTTTGCTTATTCGCTCGCCTATCTCCTGGCCCGAGGAGTTCGAGGCTTGTCCCCTCGACTTGAGGTATGGTACGGGTCCCTCATGCTGTTCGAGCTTCTGGCTCTCCTGGGCACGTTTAAGCTAATGACCGCGCTCTTCGAGCGGAAACCTCTCGCCGTGGTCGGTTTGGCTTTTTACCCCTCTTGGATGAAGGAACTCTGCCTGGGTATGTGTGTCGGGGGAGTCATGATAGTTTCAGTGGGGGGAGGGGAAGCTTTGCTCGGCCTGGCTCGCTTTACCCCCAGCGCCTTCGGGGTCAAGGCAGAACTCGGTTACGGGAGTGCTTTGTTCCTGGTCTTGTTGCTCAGCGCCACCAACGAGGAGCTGATCTTTCGAGGCTATCCTTTCCAGAAGCTGGTGGAATCCCTGGGTCCC
>Ga0326728_10026435_pt1 | contig 10275 bp, 9 predicted proteins | sample MB3enrmetagenome_FD_207602 | JGI IMG/M metagenome (GOLD analysis project Ga0326728, IMG submission 207602) | Lab enriched peat soil microbial communities from McLean, Ithaca, NY, United States - MB31MN | ecosystem: Environmental > Terrestrial > Soil > Wetlands > Peat | place: USA: New York... | reverse complement strand
TTGAGGCGCACCTTGACGTCACCGCGCTCCAGTTCAAACTCCGAGATATCCTTCTCCACCAGGAATTCAATCAGCTCTTTGAGTTCTTTAGCGTTCATCGCAGAATTTTGCCGTCCTCTAAACTAAAAGCAAGTCTTTCGGCGCCGGAGTAAGCACCTCGACGCCGCGTTCCGTAACCAACACCATGTCCTCGATACGCACCCCCGCCTTACCGGGAAGATATACGCCCGGCTCGATGGTGATCACCATGCCCGGCCGCAATACTTCGACGGCGGCCCGCGCCACCCGCGGCGGCTCATGAACTTCCAGGCCGACCCCATGGCCGGTGGAATGCGTAAAGTACCGGGCCAGGCTGGCGGCACTTAACACCCGGCGCGCAGCCCGATCCACTTTCCCGGCCTCCACCCCTGGCCGAACCGCCTCGATGCCTGCCAGTTGCGCTTCCCGTACCGCCTCGTACATCCCGCGCATCGCCGCATTCGGGCGCCCCACGTGCACGGTCCGCGTCATATCAGAGCAATAACCGGCGAGTATAACACCGAAGTCCATGACTACGAACCCGTTGCGCGGAATCGCAGCGGCAGAAGCAACCCCGTGCGGCAGCGCCGAGCGCGGTCCGGCGGCCACAATCGTGTCGAAAGACATCTTCTCGGCCCCGCCCCGGCGGGCCGCATATTCGATTTCCGCCGCCACCGAATTCTCGCTCCGGCCCGGCCGAACCGATTTCACCGCCGTTCGCAACAGATCCGAACCCAGCGCCACCGCGGCACGGATCCGCTCGATTTCCTCCGGTTCCTTGATCATGCGCAACCGTTCCACGATTCCGCAGGTATCGCACAGGGGCGTCCGCTTGGGGAACAGCCCGGCGAAGGCCGCACGCGCGGCCACCGTCAGATGATCGGCCTCGATGCCCACGGGCGCTCGCCGGCGGCGGACCAGGCCGGCCGCCGCCGCGACCAGGCTCGAGCCCTTGACAATCACCACCCGCGCTCCCTGAACCTCTGCCTGCGCCTGGTCCCGGTAGCGCCCATCGGTGTACAGGACCCAGCGCGGCGCGCTGGCGACCAGCACGCTGGCACTTCCGGTAAACCCGCAAAGGTATCGGATATTGGCGCCGCGAGTAACGACCAGCGCATCGAGATGGCTTTCACCCAGTGCGCACATCAGTTGCTGCTGGCGGATTCGATAATTCATAGGACACTTGAATGTAACAGGTTTCAAACTCAAAACGGTTTACAGTTTACAGTTTACAGTTTGCAGCCAACCCCCAAGCGCCCTGGATAGCCACAGCCCGGTTTGGCTGCAAACTGTAAACTGCGAACTGAAAGCCTCCCGGGTCAGGTCCATTACCAATCCCCGATTGCGGGCGCAACTTGAAACGTGAAACGAAAAACGGCGAGCGCCCTCCCCGGCGGGGCGCCCCACAAAAAAATGGCCTTCACCGAAGCGAAGGCCAATGCAGAGGCTCCGTAAGGAGATCAGGTTTCGAGAATGCGGGGAGTAATGAAGAAAATCAGTTCCTGCGTATTGGTATTCACGGCCCGGCGCTTGAACAGATTGCCCAACATCGGGACCGAACCCAGGAAAGGCACCTGCTGAATATTGAAGGAATTCGACGTCTGTAAGACGCCGCCAATCACCACCGTACCGCCATTGGTAACCAGCACCTGGGTGGTGGCCTGCTGCGTCAGGAACACCGGATTGCCCTGGATCTCGTTCGAGTAATCCGGCGTTGTGTTCTCGATATCGACGTTCAGGAAGATCGTACCCTCGATGGTAATCTGCGGAGTCACCGTCAAGCGCAGCACCGCTTCGGTGTACGTAACGGTTGGGGGTCCGCTCAACTGGGACTGGGTGGTGATCGGCACACGCTGCCCTTGCTTGATGACCGCCTGCACATTGTTTTGCGTAATGACGCGCGGCCGGGAAAGGATTTTCAACAGCCCGCGGCTTTCGGCCGCCGTCAGCACCGAGTCGATGCGGTAGGCGCTGCCGATATTCAGGAGCGACAGACCGCTGGTGGGCGCATTGGCCGGGAAGTTGGAGAACAGCGGAATCGCCGCGCCCGTCGCCGTGGACGATGAAGTGGTGATCAGCGGGCTCGTGAAATAAGGGGGAGCGGTAAAATATCCGACTTGGTTTGGACTCGTGCCCACTGCATTGCTGCCCCCCAGCGCCGTGGCATTATTGCCCCAACCCAGCCCCAGCTGAGTGCCGATATCGCGCGCGAAAGAACGGGTGGCGGCAATCACCCGCGCTTCGATCTCCACCTCCTGCGTCTTCCGGTCGAGTTGCGCCAACAGCTTGTCGACTTCCGGAATCACGGTGGGAACATCGGTGATGATCAGCCCGTTGGTGCGTTCGTCGGCCACAATATCGCCGCGCGACGAGAGCACCTTCCGGATGGTCACCAGCACGTCTTTGGCGCGCGCATAACTCAGGAAACGCGTGGCCGTAATCTTGTCGAGCGCCGCAATCTGGGCTTCCATCTGATGGCGATGAGACTCGGCTTCCAGGCGCATGGTCTCCACCGTGGCGATGCGGAGCACATTGCCGTCCAGTTGCCGGGTCAGGTTATTGTTCTTTAACACTATGTCCAGCGCCTGATCCCAGGGCACATCGTCCAGCACCAGCGTCAGCGAACCGTTGACGTTGGGATCGAGCACAATGTTGAGCCCGCTGATTTCATGAATCAGCCGGAAGAAATCCTTCAGATCGACGTCCTTCAGGTTTACCGAAATCGGCTCGCCGGTATAGCGCGGCGCCGCCGGTGCGCTGGGAACCTGGTGCCGCTGATCGGCCGCAAAATTCACTCCGGGCTGCGGCGCGGGCGGGTTGGGCTTGGCCGCTTCCGCCGGAGGATTGGGCACGCTCGGCGCGCTCGTGGTGGGCACGCTCACTTGCGGATTGTTCATCGCCATCAGTTGTGGCGATGCCGTATCCGGACCCTTGTCGGACACGTGTTCCTGTACCTTGGGCTGCAGCACTACAAAATCCTTCGCAGAGGCCTCGCCGCTCTTATTATCCGGCTCGGTGCTTGCCGGCGCCGCGCTCGCGAGTTTGGGCTCCGGAACCTGTTCGGTCGGAGTAACCAGTACGATCGCCTTGGCCGGGGCCGGCGGCGGATTCTCCGCTGCCGGTTTGGTTTCCACTGCCGGTGCTGCTTCTACTGCCGGTTTTGCTTCCACTGCTGGTTTTGCTTCCACTGCCGGTGCTGCTTCCACTGCCGGTTTTGCTTCCACTGCCGGTTTTGTTTCTACCGCCGGGGCCGCTTCCGCCGCCGGGGCGGTTTGAATTGGCTGCGCCTCGATCGGCTTGGTTTGCGCCGGAGGAGCTTCGGCAGCGACGCCGGCCGCTTCGGCCTTGGGCGCAATTGCAGGCGCCTCGGCAGGCGCCTCGGCCGCCGCTGCGGCCGCCGGTTGGTCAGACAGCTTGGCCGGAACATACTCCGCCGTCGCCGCGGGCGATGCGGCCGGAGCGGTCGGACTTGGCACAGAACTGGCCGGCCTGATTTCGATCAACAACTTGTTTCCTCGATTGGCCAGATCAAATACGCAAGCTTCGCTCAGGTCCACCACCAGACGGGTAATCGGCGGCTCGGCCTGGAAACGCCCCATGCGTACGGCCAGAATTCCCTTCCCATTCACGGGAACCGTCTTGGGGCGCTCCGCCGGCACCGAATTCATCAGGTCCACGACGATCCGGTCGGGAGATTTCAGCTTCATGGTGCGGGTTTGGATAGGACCATTGGCGGTGACTTCTACGGTGGTAAAGTCCCCCTTGGTTCCCTGAATGACGGCAACGTTCTGCACCTCGACCGGATGGGAGGCGGCGGCATCGGCAGCGGACGCAGAGGAGGCCTTGCCGGCAGGGGGAGCTGGAGCGGCAGAAGAATCCTGAGGCGATACGCCACCGGCGATGGCCGTCGCCGCGGCGGGAACCACATTCACCACCAGTCCATCCTGGCCGGAATTGACATGCACTTCCGGGTTTGACGCCAGCGACAGCTTCACGCGAGCGGTCTGCACCCCGTAGGGGCAGGCACTGGCGCCCGCTGTCGCGGATGGACAGCCGTCGACGCTATATGAGCTCAGGCCGGGCGCCTGCACGGTGCGGCTGTGGGGCGTGACGTTGGCCGTCACCCCGATCAGATCGATCAACAGCAGATCGTCGGCCAGACGGTATTCGTTGTGCGTGAAAGCGCCGTTCACATGCAGGGTGACGACCGTCGCATTCCTTTGGGGCACCACGCTGACCTGGGACAACTGCGGCGCGGACGCATGTCCGGCAGCGCTGAAAAATCCAAGCGATAAAATCAAAACCAGCAGTTGCTTCAGCCTCATTTCAATTCTCCTCACGCGCAATGCAAATACCCGAAGTTAGGAGTCAGGAGTTAGAAGAACTCCAATGCCTTCCGAACTACTGGCCACCAACTTCTAATCACCAGTCCTTGACTGCCAACTACCAACTTCTAGCTCCTGGCTACTACACTACCGGCTTGCCGCCGGCAATGTGCTTCACGACCTCGTGCATCGTCTCGTGTCCCGCTTTATCGACCACTTTCTCCCGAAAGACAATGGAATCGGGCGTAATGTGCACGACTTGTCCATTGAAAATCGGGTCTCTCTCCCGCAAGAAATACGATTTGTGGTGTTGGTTTTCCACCACCGCCAGCATTCCGTCCGGCCCCTTTACCACGCCTTTGAGAATCAGCAGACCGGCGACCAGGCACTTCTTACCGGCGGCACAATCGGACGTCGCGGAATCATGCGATTGAATCACGCTCCGGAATGGATCCCGCTTCCCGGCCGCCGAGAACGTGCTCGCCGGGGCGGCTGTGGCGGCATCTGGCGGCGCCGCAGTGGGACTGGCTTCGGCCTCCGGCGTTGGGGTCGGCGTGGGCGAGGGAACGGGGGCCCCCCGGATGTTCCTGGCCCTGACCAGGCGTGCCCCCGGTTCCGTGAAATTCTGAGCCGGTTGCTTCACGACGCGCGCCTGCGCCCAGCCGGCCAATGCCACGACACTCGCGAACACGGTAATAAAAATCTTCCTTCGCCTCATCGTGGTCCTCACTTTCCCTTCGGCCCAGGCTGCGCCAACTGGGCGTCATGCGAGAAGAAGGTCGTCGCGGTACAGGTGGCAACCACCGTCTCCTGGGGAGCATATTCATAGCCGTGGCCGAGCTTGCCTTCGCCCCTAACGGCGCCGAGCTGCAAATTGGAGACATTGATGATGCGCTCCAGCTTGGCCACGCGGTCGAAGAAATTAAGCACCGAGTAGTACGGCCCATCCAGTTCCAGCTCGAAGGGCGTCTCGGTGTAATACTCCTTGGTGATTGCCGCCTTGGAGGTCCAGCGGCGGATTTCGATGCCGGCGGCCTGGGCGGTGTTCTGCATCAAGTGCATGAATTGATCGGGTTCCTGCTCGCTGGGAACGATGTGGCTCTCGATCTCCAACTGATCCTTGAGACTTGCAATCTGGCGATTCAGTTCCGGCAGATTGTTCTCGAAACGGCGCAGATCATCGATCTCCACCTGACGGGCTTTCAACCGTTGGCGGTCCGTTTCGTTCTGGCGGTCCCGCGGCTTATAGAACCCGAGATAAAAACCGGCCAGCAGGACGCCGGCAATTCCCAGGATTCCCAAAAACTGCACCGGCTTCGGAATGTCATTTAAATTGGCCATGTATTGCCCCGCTTACGATTTCTTCGGTTGTGGCGCCGGCTGGCTGCTCACCAGCTTCTGGCAACTGATCTCGAAGTCAAAAGCCTGCATGTCTTTCGCGGCCTCCTCCTGATAGGAGGACTTAATGTCCACGGTCTTGAAATAGCCGGTATCCTGCAGGTTCCGCATGAGATCGGCCACCCCATGTACACTCAGGGCCACGCCCTTAAGCGTGATTTGCGTGCCGTCGTCGCTCATGCTCCTGAGCCACACTTCATCGCTGTGGTTGACGGCGTCGCCCAAAGTGGCCATGAGGGTCACGGGACCGGATTGATTGCTGCGCAACTGATCGATGACTTCAACCCGCTTCTTATAAATTTCCCGTTGCTTCTCGCGCTCCTGATAGCGCACCTTGACCTGGCTTAAGCGGCCGTAATCAAAGTCCGCCTTCTGCAGTTTGACCTGGATATCCGCGGTCTCCCGCTGGACCCGCAAGTACATGTAGAAGCATCCCCCGCCCACGATCAGTACCGCCACGGTCACCACCAGAAACAACACCAGGCGTTCCATGGTGGGAGTGATGGTAATCGGCGGCGGGGCCGGCCGCCCGCGTCCGCGTTTCGATTTTTGCCCGCCCTGATAAAGATTGATCCGGATCATAAGTCTTCAAAGCTCCTTAGGGCCAAGCCCACGGCGACTGCCATCTGGCCGGCATTTGCCTCAATCAGCGCGGCGGCAGGCGTTGCTTCGGGATACTCAATCCTCTGGAACGGGTTGAGAAGTTCAATCGGCAGCGAGAACTCGCGGCGCAGGGCCTCCATCAGCCCCGGAACCGTGGCCGAGCCACCCGCCAGAAAAATCTTTTCGATGTGTTCCCCCGCCGAAGTGGCCCGGAAGAAATCGAAGGTCTTCTGGATCTCCAGAACAATCAGTTCGGTCACTTGCTGCAGAATCGGCGCCTTGGCGTCTTCGCTTACGGTGCCGACTTTCTGCCCCAATTTGAAGCCTTCGGCTTCCTCGAAACTCAAATCGAGCTCTTTTTGCAGAGAATCGGTGTACTGGTGTCCGCCGACGCTGACGTCGCGGGTAAACAGCGGCATGTTGCCCTTGACGATATTGATATTCATCACGCTGGCGCCCAGGTTCAGCAAAGCCACCGTGGCCCCGGGAGCCGGCTGATAGTTGTATTCGTAGCAGTTCTGCAACGCGAACACGTCGATGTCCACCACCGCCGGCGTCTTGCCGGCCATCGAAAGCACATTCGTATAGTTAAGGATCTTATCCTTCTTCACCGCCACCAGTAACACATCCATCTGCGGAGCGTTCATATCTTCGGAAAGCACCTGGTAGTCGATGCTGACGTCGTTGATATCGAAAGGAATATTCTGCGCCGCTTCCATCTCGATGCGTTCCGAAAGCTCCTGCTCCGTCATGTTGGGCACCGTGATGCGCTTCACGATCACGGAATGGCCGCTGACGGAAGTGGCTACGGAGCGTCCTTTAATGCCGTTTTCCGTGAAGATTTTGGCGATTGCGCTGGAAACACTGGGGCTGTCCATAATCATCGAGTCCACCACCACGTCGGTGGACAGGGGCTCGATGCCCAGATGTGCCAGTTCAATGGCGCCGCGCGAACGTTTCAGCTCCACCGCCTTGATGGTGCTGGAGCCGATATCGAGTCCGACAATGGGTTTGTTCTCGCCAAATCCGAACATGGTTCGCCTCTACCGTCCCCCGGCTACGAAATGCGCGGGCTTGGGTTTCTTTTTGCTGCGTTCGTCACGAACGGTGCTCTTTTCATCCATCCATTGATCGAGCTTGGATTTCTTGAATTTCCAGCGATTTCCCAGCTTGAACGCCGGGATTTTTTCCTCGTATACGTACTTGTAGAGCGTGTCGGGACTCACTCCCAAATAGTCCGAGGCCTCCTTGATGTTCATGACTTCTCGTGATTCCGTCATACCCTCAGCCTCATACCTGGAATCAACCGCTCGTACTTCCGAACCGGCCACGCCCGGGGCGCGGGTCTCGCTTTGCCAAAACGCCCAAATCGGCATTCCGCAAGTCTCGGGGGGAAACTAGCAAGCGTTGCGGTTATAACAGGGTTTCCTCGGCAGGTTCAAGGTATCTCCGGCAGTCTTCCGTGTTCTTTGGTGCTTCCTGGGGTGTACTGGGGGACATGTCCGGTCGTGCTTGCCGGAATATGCTGTGGCAACCCTTGGTAGTTACCACAAGATCATGTGGTAGTAATGCGGATTGTTCGGGGCTTTCTGCCGGTTGGTTACCAAGGTAGTAGCACTGGAAGGGGGATCGAGTCGCGAGTCACGAGTCGCGAGACGCGAGTCGCGAGCTGCGAGTGCGGAAATGGCTACTCGCAACTCGGCAATCGTCGTCGCTCGCAGCTCGCAGCTCGTGACTCGCGTCTCGCGTCTGGCGACTATCCCTGCGCGTCAGAAGGATGCGGTGCCCCTTGCGGGCCACCGCCGCCGCCGTGCCCCGGATGACCAGGGCCGCCGTGGCGGAACTCCTCGCGCAGGTGCTGAAGTTTCTCGCGCTGTTCGGCCGTGAGCACTTCACGCATATTCAAACGATAGTCCATGGCCGCCTTCTCTCCGGCCAGGCGAATAGCACTGATCTCTTGAAGTTTCGTGTCGATCGCTGCCCGATCGGGTTTCTCGGCCGCCACCAGTTCCTGCAGTTCCACGTGCTTGATCTCCAGGTCCGCCCGGTTGCGGATTTCAGCCTTGCGGAATTCCGACGACTGGGTACGAATCTTCTCTGCCTGTTCGTCGGTGATGCCGAGACGTTTACGAAACTCCGGCCGGTTCACCAATTGCGCCAGCGTGAACTCGAGCCGCCTCTGCCGATGCATTCCCTGGGCTGGCCCGCGGCCCCACCGGGCATTGCCGGGACCTTGGTGGCCGCGATCGGCCATCTGCCATTGTGCGTGCTGGTGCATGGCCGGCGGATTTTTCTCGGCCGGCTGATCCGGCGCCGGCGCCGAATCCTGGGCAAATGCCAGGGGCACCGCCAGGGCTACGGCAATAAAAACAACTAGCTTGATTCTGGACAAGATTCGCATTTTCGATTCTCCATACGCGCGGCAAGGAATATGTCCCGTGGTTGGGTCCTCAGTTTCTCCGCACATATATATGAACCCCAAGCGGCAAAAGAGTTTCGGGAATTTTGTCAACCTTCAGTTCTTCACCGCCAGCCCACCGGTGACCTCCGGAGCCCGAGAATCACCCGAGTTGCGGCACTTTCGAGCCGATGGGCAAGGAAACGAGAGTATGTGCAGTTGCGCCGTCCCCTCAGGGCCGCTCTTTCCCTGCTCCGGCATCGCCCGGCATTACCCAAAGGATTTGCGGCGAAACGAAACTCGGCCTGCTTGTGCTCGCAACTCGCACCTCCTAACTCCTGCTTGTGCTCGCAACTCGCACCTCCTAACTCCTGCTTGTGCTCTCCACTCGCAACTCGCAACTCGCAACTCGCGACTACTTTCCCCACCATGCCAGGCCATCCGGCTCCCGTCCGGCATCAATCTTGCCTGCCAGTTCGAACCGGACCAGATCCACGACTGCAACATAGTGATCGCGCGGACAGCTCACGAAGGCCCGTTTGCCATCCGGCTGCACCTGGATTCCGGAGGCGCCACGCTGCTCGATGGGAATTCGCTTCACCACCTGCCGGGTATGCGCGTCGAACAGCACGAGGTCTTTGCCCGTGTGCATGGTCACCAGCACGAGACGGCCGTCGGGCGTAAATTTCAAACGATTCGCCCCGGGCACATCCGCCGCCAGGGTCGCAGCAACCTTTTCTGCTCCCAGATCGATAATCGAGATGGCGCCATCCTGGTTCCCCACCCAAACCTCGCGCTCATCCGGCGATATGGCAAAGCCTTCGGCGCCCATTCCGACCGGCACCAGGGTATGTTTCCAGCCCAGAGTGGTATAGCTGGCCGGAGCCGCGGGCGCTCCCGGCACCATCACCGGTTTCACTTCCACCTGATCGAAGATGCTCATGGTTCCCGACCCCGCATTCGACGCGACGACCCGGGCGCCATCCCGGGAAACCCACACCAGATGCGTCTTGTTCTGTCCGGTTCCGAGCACGGCCTCAATCCGGCTGGTGCCCGGATTGAAGACTCCCAGCGCCTTCGACCCCTCGGCGGTAAACCAGAGCATTCCGTCGTGCACCATCAATCCGTGGGCGCCGCGCAATGGGGTCAGATCAATGGGCGGGAGCGGCTTCCGGGTGACCAGGTCCACCACCGCGAGCGTATGCAGCGTGGCTTCGCCATAATTCGACACATAGGCGGTCCGCCCATCCGGTCCGACCACGACCTCATGCGGATCTTCGCCGATCGGCACGCGCGCCAGCACGCGAAGCGTCGCTCCATCGACAATGGCCAGAGCATGCGATTGCTTGGTCACCACCAGCAGCGCACCCCGCGGCTCCGCTTGCGCCAAAGCCATGACGCTTGCCATGCCGATGATTGCCGCCACCAGAATCCTCAGCCCGGTCTTCATTCGGTATCTCCTCAAGTCAGCCGACAATATCCCCTGATATACCACAGAAGCTCTTGTAGCGCCGGTCTCCAGACCGGCGCTAC
>Ga0326728_10026432_pt1 | contig 10275 bp, 12 predicted proteins | sample MB3enrmetagenome_FD_207602 | JGI IMG/M metagenome (GOLD analysis project Ga0326728, IMG submission 207602) | Lab enriched peat soil microbial communities from McLean, Ithaca, NY, United States - MB31MN | ecosystem: Environmental > Terrestrial > Soil > Wetlands > Peat | place: USA: New York... | reverse complement strand
TGCGGCCGGCTGGGGTCCGCAATCAATCCCGCTCTATCATTTAAAGTGCTACATGATCAACCCCGAAACCTGCCGAAGATTAAGTCCCCTCATCCCTACGAAATTAGTTTCAATCATTCCCCTGGCAGGTTGCCAGGATTAATGTCAAAACAATCTCACGAACGAAATAGAGGTTAGCCCTCTCCCGGTCCCAACTGAGTGGGACCGCTCAAACATTTTTAGGAAATCCTATCTATCGCCGCTGAATCGGATCAAGCGAGCCGAGCGGTGGAGGAAGGAGATCTTCCGGGCCCACCCAGCCAGTAACTACCACGCCCCGCAAGGGGCTGGCCGTGCCGCCCCCGAGTCGGGGCCTATCGCAAGTGCCAGCCCCCCTGGGGTGGGGGGCGTGGGCACGGGGGGGCCGTCTTCGTGTTCATGGGATCCGAATATCTTCATTCCGGATCAAGCGGTGTCCTGCTATAGCGGGCTTCAATTTTCAGACGGGGGGATGAAGGTCCCGGTAATAATCCCGGTTCCGGGAATCGGTTTTACAAAACCGGAGTGTGGAGCATGGGTCCGGAAATTAAAAAGCGGAGACTTGGTCCGGGACATATACCATAATTGCGACCGGCTGAGCTGCCCGGCCTGCATGCCGGGAGCTTTGGATAAGAAGGGTCGGGATGCAGGGGAACGTTTTGATAATTACGAGAGGTTGATCCTCTTGGAAAATACGATCTTGATCCCTGGGGAAACCCGGGGAAAGAAACCCCGGCATTTTGGGTTTACGATAAGTCCTGCAAAGCAGGCAGAATATGAAGCGAGAGTTCGCCGGAAGATCCGGGGGCCTTGGGGAGAAGCGCATCATATTGAGTTCTTGGATATATTCCGTGAGGACCTTCAACGGATCCTGAAGACGTCTGGACTGGTTGGGGGGATGGTTGTGTATCACCCGTACCGGGTTCGTCATCCGTTGACCGGGGCAACAGGGGCCCGGGCGAAGACGTTGATCGTGAGGGAGGCGAAGTTAGCGGGGGATATGGATGATGAAGATCCGGAATGGAAACTCTATGACCATATCAGAAAGCAGAAGAATTGGGCTCAATATTACTATTTCTCCCCGCATTTTCATATTATTGCATATGGAATAATTCAGGACGTCAAGGAATTTGAGGATGAGAACCCTGGATGGAAGTATCATAATAAAAATATCGTCAGTAGTCCGGGGGGACTTGCCCGGTATTTGTTCTCTCATCAGGCACTTTTTGAGAATGGGGAGCGGCGATCGGTATCATGGTTTGGCAGGATATCCCCTGCTGTCATGGGGAAGGATGAAATACGAACTGTCAGAAAGCCGGTCATTTGTGAAGAAACGAAGTTACCTTGGATAATTATTGAGAGCACCCGGGTTGAGGAGATCGGGGCTAAATATTGTGAAGATATAACGGAGTGGAAACATTATTTCAGGGAACACCGGAAGCGGGGGCCCCCGGATCCAGATAAAATTGTTTTTCCCCGTACGGGGAAACGGCGCCGGGCATCTCCGTTTGGGATTTATGAAAAGGGAATCGATGCAATGGCAGCCTATTGCGATGAATGGGGGCATCTCTAGAGGGGGTGATCTTGATGAGTGAACGCACGGGGGATCTTCTGGTGATCCTAAATACTATAATGCTGGCATCCCTGGTCATCCATGCCTGGTTATTGTGATACCTAGTGGAATGGCTCTCCAAGATCTCCGGGCCGGGGTCCTCCGGCAGTTTATTATAACCTTTTAACTTTCTGATCTATATTTTCCAAGACCCGAGGCCTCGCTCGATGCTCTTACTCAATGGGCCTGCCTGCCGCATGGCTCTAGGGAATCCTAGGGCCCTTGGGTCACGGGTGCGCGGTGGGAGGGTTGGGACGGTTTTTTGGTTCTTTTTCCCCCCTTTGGAAAAGTAAATCAGGGTTAAATGGGGTGTGGTTCGTATCCGGCGATTTGAGCCTCTGTAAGTGCAATACGTGAGCATGTACTAAGGATCTGATCGTGCCAGCTAAAGGGAGTCCGCGCTCTGCCAGGTATTTTTGATCCGAGTCATATAATCGGATTGCTACCGGCTTGTATAATTTCTCTTGGTTATAAATTCTCATTAAAATATTACTGGCAAGAATATCTTTAAATACCCTTCGACAGATTTCTTTTTATGTCACTCGTGACATGGATTGCGGGGAACCGCACGGAACGTAAGATCGCACAGATGAAGAACAACGCTGGAGAGGATTTCCCGGCGGGAACAAAGAAACTCACTCTGATGAAAGCATTAGGGGTGGCCTCTCTCTTCCTGCTCATGCTGACTTCCCTATCGGTCCCGGTCGCAGCTCAGACAACCTTTGGGATCAATGGGACCCAGATCGATGCGGCCTTCAGTCTCCTGAATAACAACATCCTCCCGGATGTCGGGCAGACCATCAGCGCAATGCCGGCGATCATCATCCCGCTCGTGATCCTGGTGGTCCTGATCATCATCGTCATGTTTGTACCGGAGCTCCTGTACAGCCTGATCGATATGGTCAAGGAGTCTCTGCACTTCCACAAACCCTAAACCAATCCCTCTTTTTTTATCATAAAGTTTAATATTATCCGGCACTATAACCGGTAGTAATGAAAACCCATGCTTTTATATTCCTTATGGTAATATTGGCGGCTCTCATAATGCCGGCGGTATCTGCCGATGCTGTACTGTCCTTTCGGGATATGAATATCCTCCCTGCCGGGTATCAGTCCTTTCATATCTACACGGTGAATGGGACAGGAACCTATGACCTCGGAGTGTATAACTCGACAACCGATCCCCTTGACCTTCAGGATGGATCAAATACGAGTGCGGTTTTTATTCTCCAGTTCGTCCCCTCGACGGCTGACTTCTATAATGATCCGATGATTGGGGTTGCTCAATTCTCCGAAAATGTAAACCAGCATTATACTGCATATCTCGCGGTCTTCGTGATCTTCTGCCTCTTCTGTATTGCGATAGGCCTGGCACGCATGCAGAAGACGAGGAGCTATTAAATGAAAATCAAATGGGAATATATCGCCGGGATAATTGCGCTCCTGGTCCTCGGGGTCCTGGTTCTGTTCGGGGCAATCATTTGGGAATACCTGGTGATTGGAATCCTGATCTTTGCCTGGATAATCGTATTGAAAAATAAACAGGTCGTCAAACTCTGGAGGACGGAGATCATCGTCAAGGAAAATATCGAAGAGCTCCTGGAACCGGAAAAGGCCGGGAAAAAACCTTCCCTATTAAAAAAGGAGCTCTGGATCTCGCAGGACCAATTAAAGGAGATCAAGGATGCGGTAAAAACCGGGGACCTCACGATCCTCAACCATATAAAATTAGAGACTCCGAAAAAAACATTCCTGCCCGGCGGCCCGGTAGATGTCGCGGTCCTTTCGATTGAAAAGAATGGGGGGGAGTTCCGGTTTGATATCTGGAATAACCAGGCGCCGGGAGTAGTCCGGAACAATGACCGGGGACGTGCGGCGGATCTTGGGGAGGCCGTCCCGGTAACTTTTGTGATCCTCGGGACCACATATCAGGGTTTTATCATTGATGGGGATCGGGGAGTATCCCTGAAACTCGATGGGGCTTTGTTCAAACTGACAACAACGGCGGCAGAGGCCTGGTCCTTTCTCCAGACAGAAAAGCTCCGGTCCTATCTCACGGATAATTTGACGGGCCGGCAGATCGCTTTGTATATCATTATAGGGGTGATCATCGGGCAGCTCGTGTTTCTCTTCCTGAGGTTTTGAACATGGCAGGGGGAGAGATCCAGAAGACTGGGGCAGAACGGCTGAAATCTTCGACGGAAGGGCAATCCAAAAATCCTTTTGCATATGTCGCTGATTTATTCAAGCTTCAGATAGCCGATAAACTGATCGGATTATGGCCCCTCTCCCGGGGATCGCGGGAGAGTATGGAGGCCGAAGCCTGGGTTCATGCAGTAGGCCGGTATTTTGAGCCGGAACGAAATGACGTGATCCGGCTCGACCTTATGAAGGCTCATCTCGATTATATGAAACGTGACTCGATCAATATTGACGGGGCTCATATCGAAAAAGCGTTTGCAGTTGTTGCTCCAGTTCCCCCAACCCAGGTGATCTTAAGAACTCCCTTTGATGAAGCACCGGAGGGCCTGCTCGACCCGATCACAAAGAGACTCCCGGGGAACAATAATAAAAAGAGGGGATGAACATGGCCCAACGGGATGTAACTCTCCCCGGTGCCGGTCGATTGAAAGAAGATAATTTCTTTCTTTTCCTGGACCTCCAGATCCTCAAGTCTCACCCGGAGTATGAGATGTTCGCGCAGACGAATAAGATCGCGGATATCCTCATCGGAATTGATGTACTCCTGACGGATACGGATGATCTCAAATCGAAATATGAAAAGGATCTGGATGATCTTTGGCAGGAATTTGATGAGCTGATCAAAAACCATTATGACTTTAATGCAATCGAAGGGACGCAGGGATGGAAAAATGAATACTGGCGATTATTGACCCATCTCAAAGCAAAACTGATCAAGCTCCAGCGAAAGGGAAGGCTCCTGAAAACTTTGGAAGGGGAAGTTTATGGGGGTGATCTCGATGACGATGAGTGAACCTCTGAAGATGCTCAAGGATACGCTCATCTATAAAAAATTTGAGCGGGAGTTTTTCTTTACGCCCGGGACTCATATACTCGGCCTCGGGCAAACAGGGACCGGCAAAACCCGGTATAAGGGCATTGCAATAAATAGATGGCTCATGGAGAAGGCAGGGGAAACGCTCTATATCGTGGACTGTGGCAAACCCGGGGAGATCCTCCCGTATGCGAATTTCGGGAAACCTCTCAATTTAATTATACCGATGAATTGTGATGTTGAAATAACCGGATCTCCGGTCCCCATCCACAAGAACTATGCAGCTTCCCCGGAAGAGAATTGGGATTACGTCAAAAAAGATGAGATCAATATTTTCACCTTTCGATGGCACACGATTGATCCAATCGTAAAAGGGGAATACATGGCCCGGTTCATGGAGGTTGTTATCAACCAGGTCATGCGGGGTATAATGAAAATTCCACTCCCGGGTGTTCTTGATATTGATGAATGTCAGGATGTGATCGGGGCAAAGAATACCTGGGAAGATGAGCCAACCCAAAAAAAGACGGCGGCCCGATCATCGGCAGTTATCCAGAAGGTCCGGTTTGTAGGGTTACGGATTCATGCAAGGACCCAGGACTGGAATACCGTTTATGCAATAGCCCGGCGTCAATTCCCCTTCTTATGCTTATCTCGCTCCCCCTCGACAAAAGGGGCCCGGGATAACGGAAAGGTCGGAGAATATTCCTTCGATACTCTCAGACGGTCGGAAGCCGTGATCGTATTCCCTGAACGACAATGGCGGGGTATCTGGAGGATTTTTAAATTTCTGCCGGATCCGGAAGGAATGACAATCCAGTATCAAGGTGAAGTCCGGCTTGAACGGTCCCCGGTCCGAAAAGCAAAGCGATTTGTAGGTGAAACCCCGGTGCAGGAGATCATAAAAACAGCCGGGGATCTCGTAGGTGTAAAAGATGAAAGTTAAGACCTGGTTTTTAATTGCGGTCTTGATGATCGCAATGCTGGCACTCGTGCCGGCGGTATCGGCGGTATGGGCTCCAACAAAAAATACTTCATCGTGGGTCCAACCGGTCCAAGTTACTCCAAGCATCGGTCAATGGAGTTATAACTATAATTTATTGACGTTCATGGATTACCCGGAATATAACGGGATAGCCTCGAATCTGACTTCGATTACGTTAAATGACCTTTCAATGATGTCGAATAATTCATACGGTTCGGCATTAGATCCTTTTAAAAATGCTCAAACTTTTACGGAATATGTGAGCTTAGTTGATTATTGTAATTATTGTGGCTCGGGAAGTAGTGCCAAGGGGACAAATAAGGTTCTCGGTCAAGGGACTGCCACGTTCACCCGGTTATCATATTACGATGAAAGCGGTTATGCGGCTGCCAATTACAAAATGGTTTTAAATTTTAACTGGTTTAATTGGGGGAATGAGACAATATATTGGGACAATTTGGTATTCCCGCCTTCCTCTTCCTCTGATACCGAAGGAATCTTTATAAATGGTGTCCCAACGGCGATAATGATCGGGTCATTGACAAATACATTCACGCAATCGAATAATTATCAGGTCGAAGGATGGGCGGCTTACAATTATAATAACTATTACGTTGTGTCCGGTAATTTCACAACGCCCTTACAAAGCTTCACATTCATCAATGGGACGGTCTATCAAACTATGGTCCCGTCATTCAATGCCACGCCCATGCAGGGCCTAAGCCCTCTTACCGTAACCTTCACCGATACTTCGACCCCTCCCCCGGTTGCCTGGTGCTGGACGATGGGGGACGGTTCAACCTATAACCAGGCAAGCTTCACGCATACCTTTGGTTCGCCAGGATCTTATAATGTTACTGAGTTCGTGGAGAATGGAGGGGGAACATGGGCCTCGGCAAACGCAACCATCACGGCATATCTTTCATCTCCCATAGGCTCCCTCCTCTCCATCACTCCGGCGCAGGGTCTTCTCACAACGAATTTTACGGAGATGTTCGGGAACGGGACGCAGAACATTAATACAATCTCGCTCCTCGACAGTTATGATCTTATGGAGGCTGTGGGGACTTCCACCTGGTCCCAGGTCTTTGATTCAACCACGCTCCTCCCGATCCGGTATTACAAACAACTTAATCCCTCAACGGGATCGCTCGAATGGTATTCCTGGAGTCAGTCAAGCGGGGCATACAATAATCTGATCGGGTATACCCTGCCCGTTACACAGAACTTCATGCCGAATCCATCAAATACGGCGACGGGAGCCCGGCTTTACCAGGCGACCTATACCCTGACGGATAATACTCCGCATTATGCCTGTGCCTCGATCAATATCCTCGGGGGGATCAATCTCACGAGCCTGTATATCCCGGTGAACATCATAGACTCCGGGACTCACTCGAATCTTGGAGGATCAACCCTCTCGGAGCAGCTCATAAAAAATAATTTCGGAACGCAGAACGGCCCTTGGTATAATACGACTTCGACAGATGGGATCTTCAATGTCACGGGGGAAGGTTCAAACGGCTTAACTCCTCTGACAACAGGAGATACGCTAAACCTCATAGGCTCGGCCTTGGGCTATATCACAAACGGGATCACCATCCAGGTAAATCCCTTTGACTTGGGAATTCCGCAATATATCCCGCTTGTTCCGACGTGGGCAAGTCCTCCGTCCGGTCAGTTCGATGCGATTGTCGAAACGTATACGAATGACAATTCAGCAACGGCGATCAGTGGGGCATCGGTTGCAGTCTATGGAAGCTCGGCAAACATTGGGACAAAGACAACGGGGCAGGATGGGACGGTAACCTTCATGAACTTGACGGCAGGCAATTCATATTCTGCGATGGTATCCGCTCCAGGCTTTAATTCCGTGACTGTGACCTTCACCGGGGGAAGCGGTCAGATTATCAATGTCCCCTGCCCGATGACAGCGACCTTTGTAAATCCGACAGTCACGCCGGTAACCGGGACAACGAGCAGCTCGGGATCTTCAAGTTCAAGCTCATCGGGGACCTCGGGGTCTTCGGGAAGCAATGGGGGACTTTCAGGGAATACCAGTACGATCAATAACCAGGCGAGCGGGGGGATCATACAATTCCTCGGTCTATTCTATGCCTGTGCCGGTATTATCGGGCTTCTCCTGTTCATGAAGTTTATGAGGATGATCGGAAAATGAAGCCGGTTTATTTTCTCTTAGCCGGGCTCCTGGTCCTCATCTCCTGCATGCCGGTTTTAGTTCAGGCGCAAAGTGCGAATCTGACTTCAGATATTTTCTCGGTATCAAGTTATTCATTCACGGCGACCCCGGGATATGTCATTGATGAGATCATTGTTGATGCTCTCCCTATGGGAACAAACCAGACTCACTACCTCGCCTATAACGGGGCAACCTTCACGCTCTCGATTGGGACCAATGAATCCTGGGGGATTTATAATACCTTTGTGGTATCCTTGACGTATCCAAATGGGACCGTTCAAACTCAAACCGTGACAAGCACTCAAATATCGGCAGGACAGTATCAAACCATCATCCAGCCGGTTTTCACTCAACAGGCATCCGGGTATATGCCCTACTTCACGATCAACCTGGAGATCGGAGTTATGCCGGTATCGGTAGGGCTGGGGACCCAGCCGGCCTCCTATAATGTTCAATCGGCGATCCCGTTCAGTTCTGCATCCGGAACCTTGGGGGGAATCACGAATGTTCATATCTACCAGCTCAGCCAGACGAGTTTTGTCAATAACGTCCAGAACAATTATAACCCGGTCTATGGTTTTTCTTCGGTGACTTCCTCGGCGGCAAGTTGGGCAGTTTCCCAGGTGACCGGTTTGATCGGGGCGATCCCGGTGATCGGGCCGATTGTTCTTACCATGATGGATATTGTCGGGACGGTCGCCGGTGAGCTCCTGTATTGGCTGATCTTCGTTATCTCATATCTCCCGTATCTCATTGTCGGGATGGAAGGTCTTATCGGGGTAATCTCGGTTATCATGGCAGGGAAAGATAAGACCGGCCTGAAGACAGCCAAAAACTTTTACAAATATAATAAGGCCTGCGTGATGGGTATGATCTGGTTGGTTAATCTCCTCTGGACCTGGGGACAGCAAGCCGTCATTATGATCGCCTGGGCAATCCAGGCCATCCGGAGTCTGTTACCGATATGAAAGAGATCCTGATAACGGTTATGCTCTCCCTCCTCATGGTAGAGGGTGCTTTCGCAATCCCGGCAACCCAACAAGGAGATCGGAACCTTGGGGACCCGTTCACTTTTACGATCAATAATGTCACGAGCTGGAACCAATCCCTCCCCTCGGACAGCCTAACGTATACGGCAGACGTTTATGACTATAAGATCATCGGGCCGGAATATACCTGGTGGTCGGATGAATGGGGAAAATGGTTTGTCCAGGAAGCCGATCCCGGCATGGAATACCTGGCGGTCTGGGTCCGGCTGATGAGCAACGGGACCCGGTGGTGGGGATGGTCCCAGGATAATTTTATTGTGTGGGGCAAAGGGTATACGACCATCTACCCCCTGGCGATCCCGATGGATGATCTCACGGGTAAATATAACGGAGGGATCTTCTGGCCTATCATCATCCAGGAGCTCCAGAACTCGACCGGGTCGCAAGGAAAGCTCCTGACAAAGAACTGGTTCGGATGGGATAACATCATGCAGGAAACCGATCAGCTCTCCGGGGCTTCAAATGCCTGGGATGGGTATGTCCTCTATGAGATCCCGAGGGGGACGGCGCCGGCGGATCTCCGGGTATGCGGATGGTTCGATTATTATGGAACGGCGGTCTGGCATTTCACTCCGTATAATTTCACACGGGCAAAACAGATCGCCGAGGGCATCCCTCCGGTCTACATTCCCCTCATGGTTCGTGGGATGGTTCAGAACCAGACAGAAAATAATATCGGGCCGGTTCGCGGGACAATTCAGGGCCAATAATGTATAGCACCCGGCAGTTTACAAAGGAGGAAGAAGTAACGATCACCCGCATCCGGGTGATTGGCGGAGCTGCAATCTGGACAGGGTTATTGATCCTCGGGATCACTCCCGGGGTTATCGTAGGGGGTGTCCTCTATCTTGGATATCTCCGGGGGAAGATGATAGAACCATGAAGGTCCGGGTCATTCTTCTTGTTGTCCTGATCTTCCTGCTTGCAATAATCGCCGGCCTCCTATGGCAATGGGCGACAACGGATCGGGGATATTCGATCACCATCGGGGGAGGGACCTATCCGATAACGGCCCTGGCAATGAATGAGACCACGCGGGAGCGGGGGCTCCAGGGGCAGGAGATCACGGATAAGACCTTCATGCTCTTTGTCTTCCCGTATCCCGGCTTGTGGCCCTTCTGGATGTATCAGACGGACGGGAAGCTCGATATCATATGGCTCTCCCTGGATCACGGGCAGGGGGAGATCGTGGACCTGCACAAAGCGGCCCCCTGTTTCAATGAATCGCAATGCCCGGTCTATTACCCGAAAGCCCCGGCCAATTATGTGATTGAAATGCAGGCTGGGTTTATCCGGGCCCATAACCTCACGATCGGATCTCCGGTTACGGTTTTTAAGAATTGACCCAATAGGAAGCCTCACAGATTGATTCTGTGGGCTTTTCTGCATGGGGGG
>Ga0326728_10026430_pt1 | contig 10276 bp, 7 predicted proteins | sample MB3enrmetagenome_FD_207602 | JGI IMG/M metagenome (GOLD analysis project Ga0326728, IMG submission 207602) | Lab enriched peat soil microbial communities from McLean, Ithaca, NY, United States - MB31MN | ecosystem: Environmental > Terrestrial > Soil > Wetlands > Peat | place: USA: New York... | reverse complement strand
TGACTTGTTCGGCCTCTATCCCATGCCCGGCGGAGATGGGAGCGTCAATCCACATTAGCGGCACAGGATCTTCGGTTGTTGATACCGTGTTCGTATGCAGAAAAACGGGGACAACAAAGCGGCGCCTGATCGCGAACGATGCTGAAGGGGTAGCGGCGTTAGTCGCCGAAGATCTGGCCAAACTCGCTGCTGGTGGCGTGAAGACTACACGCGGCGACGCGCGATGCGTCACTTTTGGACACGTCATCAGATTGACGGTCTGGAACCTCCGCAAGAAGTGGGACCCGAAACTCGGGACATCGGCAAAAATCTCGGAAATTGCCCGTTTCGTTCATCACATTGGGGGACTTGAGGCGGTTGAGAGAGTTCTAGCCGGTGACCAACCTCGCGCCTTACAAGTTCCCAATTACACATCTTTCCCCACGTGAGAGACCTATCACGGACAGATATGCTCAAGCAACCTTTTGAGGTTCCCTACTCCGAAGTCAAGGCTGATCCGGAAATCTACGTAACCGCTGTATTCTCCAGCCTGGTGTCAGAGTTCTTGGTCATGCCCAAGGGAGAAGGGTTTATCGACTACCCAACCTTCGAGGCTGGATATGAAAAGCTCAAGCAGGCCACTGCGGGCTTTCAACACATAACCAGCGACGAGGCTTTTGCCGTTGCCCTCAAGTATCCGATTGTGATCATTGTTCTGCGCTCGATCCTCGGATTTTCACCGCCCGAATGGGCCTACGTCGCCAGCCAGCGTTCAGGGGTCGCAATAACCCAGGGTTTTGCCCGCTCGCTTGATCGCAAAGTGCGGATGCAGCCAACTGAGCCGCTGAAGGAGCAGGGCGTAACCTCCGCGCGGCTCAAGGTTCTTGTTGACATTGCGTGCCAACTTTTGCGCGAAGGTGCTCCCACAACTGACGCCGCGAAGCTTCACCGCCTGCAAAAAGCCGACACGCAGAAGGGTCTCAGCTCTCTTCGATCCTTGTCAGCCCTCGGGGTTCCGTATGCAATGCTTCTCTATGAGCGCTTTCTCGGAAGGCCGTTCGCCGGGCACCGGGACTCCGTCAGTGAACTGGTGGGCGACAACCTTGAAACTGTGATCGAAGATACGTTGTCGGAGGCAGGGGTCAGCTATCGAAAAACCAAGCGCGCCGAGCGCGTTCCCGGCTTTGATCAGGCCCCGGATTTTATCATTCCAAGCGAGTTCAATCCCAAAGTGGTCATCGAGGCGAAGATTACCGAAGACGACGGAACCGCGCGCGACAAGGTTACCCGGATTCAACACCTGTGCGAACTGAGCCTGCTCGGGCAGCGTCCGGACCAGCCGAAGTTCGAGGTTGTAGCCTGCATCGCAGGAAGAGGTTTTGGCGTGCGACGGGAAGACATGCGGAAGATGCTAATTGCAACCAGGGGCAAGGTCTTCACGTTGAAGAATATCAGCCAGCTCGTTGACCACACCAACCTAGCTGCCTTCCGAACGAAGTAAAGTCATCCCCAGTGCTTCCCAGGCTTGCCAGCGGGCAGCCATCAGAGTCTCAAAGGCAGAGACTCTGCGGCACCTGCTTCCGCCTTACTGGTGCGCGCCGTTCGATCTTTCGGACTACTCACCATACTTAAGTAAACGCCTTCTCCGCATCAGGCAAACCCAGGCTCTCCACGGGTTTGGGCGGTTCGATCCGAAAGAGCCTGAAGCGAGCGAAAGGATTTCGAAGTAGGGCTCGACCGCGTTGACAATATCTCTTGCGGACCGCTGCGGCGGACCCGGGCCATCACGCTGTTCATCGGCGTTGGCAAGAAGGCTCAGCCACAGGCCGTCTTTTTCCAAATAGCCGTTTACGTTTTCGGCAAACTTTTTCCGTTCTTCGTCCGAACCTACTGTATGAAAACACCCGCGATCGAACGCAAAGCCAAATGGCGCGCCTTCAACGTGGCTTGTGAGGATGTCACTCACCATAAAGGCACATTTGGCATTGGCTTTTGAAGCTTTCTCTCTCGCCTTCTCAATCGCAATCTCGGAGGTGTCAATTCCTAACACGTCGAACTTGTGTTGCGAAAGCCAGATTGCGTTGTCGCCGGTTCCGCATCCAATCTCCAGTGCTTTACAGGGTGTTATGCGCGCCGTGGTGACAGTCTGAATAAGGTTCGAGTCAGGTTTGCCAATGTCCCAAGGAGTGTCGCCTGCTTCATAGGCTCGCTTGAAATGGTTTTCTTCTGTCATCGTGCCCCCTTCCACACCTGAGGGCGGGGTGAGCCACGCGCCTATTGGCTTTTAGAAGCCTCGTGGTTAATGTACTTGACCGCATCTCTAAACGCGTGCCCGCCGGAAGTGGTCTCCTTGGAGACGAAAAGGGCCGGAGGTTGAATCTTCCCCGCAACTAGCTGGTAAACTTCGATCCGCATCGCGCCAGCACCTGATGAACCTCTCGAGACTACGGCGTACTTGGCCAAGTTGCGGTCTTTTAAGCAGATCCGGGGGAAGTTTTTCACTCCGCCTTTCGCGGTCCACCAATTCAAGGCGTCTTGTGGAAATCGGCCCCAGGCCAGGCCGTTCGGGTCATCACCGGCTATTTCTGCAAACGCAATCGGCACGCGGCACGAAACATATAAGCGAAAGTTCACTTCGACTATTACGCGCACGGGCACAGGGACGCCGTTCCGCATTGCGGGCTTGAACTTCCATGTGCGTACCGTTTCGAGAGCTTTCTCGTCGAGGCCCAGCCCCAAAGGCCTGACTATGCGAGCGTCTGTGACGTCTCCGGAAGCACCCACGACAATCCCAACGACCACCGTTCCTTGGTACTTTGCCCGGCGAGCTTTCTCGGAATACTTTGGCTCAGGCCTATCGACAGGAACCGGCGCAGTAACTTCACCCCCGACTTTGTAAACGCCGCTGCCAGTCTGCTTATCGGTGGATTGGGATGGTGCAGGTGGCGCCTGCTGAGAGCCAGTGTTCGGGGGGGCTGCCTGCAAGAGAAGGGCTGCCGCCGCGAACTGCAATAAGCATCCGCGATACCACCAGTGACCGGCGCGAATCATTGCCGCTTTCCTCGCACGAATGCAGGGCACGCGGGCGCCCGCACCTCGGGTCATTTGCAACGTCGGCCTGGGCCATTCACGCTTGTCCCCAGGGGAACCAGGATTTCCATTTCCAACTCTCGCCCGACGGCTAATCCTGATCGCGCAGTTTACGCTTCAACTTGCCGGTGAGAGTTCGCATCTCCAAAGCCAAAGCGGAGGCGCGGTCGGGTTGAGACTGGCTGGATCGATATTTCATGTATGGAGCCCATCATATATGAAGCTTATCTGTACAGACTATATTTGGAGGCTAACTGCATATAATCCTGCAATGCCCTCTCCCTTGCCGTTCAGACGTTCTGTTTCACCGTGCACCGAAGGAAACGGCCACCCGCAAATCATGCCAACATTAAGGATGACGCCGGGCTTTCCGGAAGTAAATGCTTCTACTTCTTCCTGACCTCAACTACCCTCTCAACGTTTTTGAAGGTGTTCCTCTCCAGCCTCACTTTTGAACCCGGCGCAAGACTGAAGCACGTTTGGCAGTTCTCAAAGCGAGAGTTGCTGACAACTATGTTGCTTCCTGCCTTTGCTCGGTTACCAATTACACCCGGCTTTCTTCCCGAGCTTTTCGCGCTGAGTACGCTGAATCTGCTCGTGATGCGCTCTGTTCGTCCGCCGCAGTCGCTGCATTTCACGTCGTCGTCACATAATTTGATTTGTCTTAAGAGTTCAGTGATCTGGCCACATTTCAAGCATCTGTGCTCGTAAAGCGGCATGCGATACTCCCTCGAAAAAATCAAGGCAAACTGAAGATTGCATCCGCAACCTTCACGTCCGAGGCTTTCAGTTCAATCACAGTACCGGCGACCGTTAAGCGCACAGCACCGTTCGGCGATACCAGAATACCTCCGCCACCCAACAGCATGTCGAGATATAGAATCTGTAGCCCGTGTGGAGGCCGAGCCTTCAGTCGAAGCATGAGATTACGACTTGCGGTTCAGACCTCGACTACTGGGCCAGATATTCTTAGATCCCACAGGTCTGTTGGACAGCGCCATTCGTTTTGACAAATCTCAAGTGCTGGCTCGCCATTTGGCGCAAAGAATTTGGCGTTGAGACGAGGGGGGCCTTCAGGAGCCTCAGGCGGCTCGATGGAAAGCCATTCGTCGTTATCTTTTCGAACAACACAACGAACGTCCTTAAAGGAGTTGTCACCAACGACCAGTTCGAAAGGCACAGTGAAGTCAAAAGCATCTTTGGTGAAACCCTGCTTGAAGGTCTTTGGGGTTCTGCGGGCTGCCAGAACCTTATCCTTTAGACCCCTCTGGTTACTCGGTCGTGACACGAGCCACATAGGAGCGCAATCTTATCGGGCTCATGGGCGGTGGCTTCGACAAACGGAGGATCAATATGCTCGTACTGTACGATTGCGCAGCCGCAAACCACGCAACCAAACCCGCAATCTTGGCGAATTTGGCGACGAATGCTCTCCGGAATGTTTCGGTCTAGCCCGTAAATGTTCTTAGGAATGGACGACACCCTGACTGACGTTGAATTCCAGAGGATCTCCTGGCGACGCGAGCCCGGCTCGATGGTACACCCGCGAACTAATATACGCCTGACCGCCACTGCAGGCAACTGTCAGTTGGGGCTTGTCAGTTGGGCTTGCGGCACTCCGTGCTTCAGCGAACGGCGCGGACGCTGGCCTCCCCGCCAGCCCCCGTCCCTTCTTACCGGCGAATGTTTGCTGTAGCGGCGGTCTCTGACCGCCGGTTTTGGATGTGTCGGCATAGGCGCGCAGGGCCATGCGTCCCTACGGGAGTTCCGGCGCTCGGAGAGCGCCGCGACAGCGACTTCCTGTCAGGCAGCCTCCTTTTTCTCTTGACAAAACCAAAACAATAGGCTATTATTCTAACGCCTAGCTAGGCAAGAGCTCAGGGCCTTGCGAGGTGCTATCATGCCGCGAAGCTGTTCCACTCCGTCCGTTACCGGCCATGCACTCTTGAGAGCCTTCTCCAAGGACTTGCTGTCATTGCCGCCGCGAAGCTTTGGAGTGCGGCAGCTTGCTGCCGCTTTTCCACCTCGAGCTTGCTCGAGGCGTTGTGGAGCGAGCCGGGGTAGCGCGGACCGGATGTCGGGGTCCGCGGTTCTTCTCGCCCCCCACGGACAGGCAGACCCCCAAAAGCGGGTCCGCACTACGAATCGAACGGAACAAACCGGGAATGTATATGAAAACAAAGCTTGAGGACAAAACGTCGAGGGGCGTGGTAGAGCCGACCCCCTGACTTTGGGGTCCGCGGCTCTACCCATGCCCATGGACAAGCCGCAGACCCCAACTGCGGGGGTCTGAGCTACGAATCGAACGGAACAAACCGGGAATGCATATGAAAACAAAGGAAACCAGGAGTCAGAAGTCAGAAATCAGAAGTCAGGGGTCAGGACTCGGGAGTCAGAATTCGGGATTCAGGAAAAGAAGCAGTGCCAGAACGGTTGGCAACCGCTCGACCGTCGTGTTTCGACTTTGGACTCTCAAAACTGAGGGAACAAACCGGGAATGTTGATGAAAACAAAAGAGAAGGTCAAAAAGTCGAAGAGTCAGGTGTCGGGAGTCAGAAGCAAGGCGGAACGACCGAAGGCTGACGGCTGATAGCTGGGGGCTGATAGCTTCTTACGGAACAAACCGGGAATGTATATGAAAACAAAGGTTCGAGTCAAAAAGTTGAGGAGTCAAGAAGTCGAGAGCCGAATACGAGAGCAAATTCGAGCCGCAGCCGGCGACGCGTTTGTTAACTCCTCGACCGCTCAACTTCTCGACTTCTCGACTTTGCGCGCTACAAAAATGACGAAACAAACCGGGAATGTACATGAAAAAAAAGGCCCGAGTCAAGAACTCGAGATTAGACAACCACGGACCTCGACTAGTTGCCAGGGACGGTCGTTAACTGCTCGACTCCTGGACTTCTTGACTTCCGCGCTACGAAAATTGAAGGAACAAACCGAGAATTTATATCCCGTGGGGAGAGGGCTATATTTCCAACTTGGGCAGCCGGGGTCTGTTCCCAAGAAAGATACTAAATCGAGGGAACGAACTCAATGATTTGTTGGCAACACAGGACTTAGCTATTTTTTGAGCGAAAAACGAACCCAAAACGAACTCAATTTTGAGTGCAAAAATGAGAAGATTGAGCCGAAAAAGCGAGTTTAAGGTGGCAGGTTTGAAGCAACTGACGCAGGGCGGCGCCTGCCGCCTTTGCCGATGGGAACCGCGGAAAGCGAATTCGAAAGCGGGCCGCAAAGGGAACGGTAACAAATTGGCGGCTTCGGTTAAGATGACGAAGGAAAAGGCGGTAGCTGCTGCTACCGCACGCCAAGGCGCTTCGCGCAGGTCGGGATGCATGTGTCGGCCCGGGAACGGTATAATGTCCCACTTGACGGCAGAGCTAGAAAGATGATTCGAGAAGGCGACCAATACGGAGCTAATCGCGACGCTACTAGTTCCGCGGTCGATCCCGGCGGCTTGGTATTCGACATCCAGCGTTACGCCTTGCACGACGGTCCCGGCATTCGGACTGCCGTGTTTCTCAAAGGCTGTCCGCTGTCTTGCTGGTGGTGCCACAATCCGGAAGGGCAGAGCCCGCGGCCGGACCTGATGTTCTTCGAGAACCGCTGTCTGGTTTGCGGAGACTGCATCCGGGTTTGTCCCCACGGGGCCATTCATTGCCTGAAAGGTGAAATCCACACCAACTCGGAATGCCGGGTGTGCGGGACCTGCGCCGAAGCGTGTCCTGCCGGCGCCCGGAAAGTAGCCGGACGCCGGATGACGGTTTCCGAAGTGGTGCGTGAAATAGAAAAAGACCTGATCTTCTGGGATGAATCGGGCGGCGGCGTTACCTTCTCCGGCGGCGAACCCTTGGCGCAGCCGCGCTTCCTCGAGTTGCTCCTCGACGCGTGCCGCGAAAGACGCATCCACACCGTGGTCGAAACCTGCGGCTTGGCGAAGCAAGACGTGGTGCTGGGGCTCAGCGAGAAGGCAAGCCTGATCCTATACGACTTGAAGACTCTCGATCCGCTGAAACACAAGAAGTACACCGGCGTTCCCAATGACTCCATTCTGGCGAACCTGGAGGCGCTGGCCGAAAGAAACAAGCCGGTGGTGGTTCGTTACCCAATCATCCCCGAAATAAATGATGATAGTGAAAATGTAAGGCAAATGGCCGCCTTGCTCTCGCGGCTTCACCTTCAGCAAATCCATCTGTTGCCCTATCATGAGAGTGGTACCGAGAAGTACAGGCGATTGAATCTGGGGTTGCATCTGGAAGATGTTAAAGTTCCGCCTGCGAGCCTGGTCGCGAAAATCGCAGGAGAGTTTGAGAGAGCGGGATTCAAGGTGAAAGTGGGTGGCTGACCATGAACGAACGCGTAGCAAGATTAAGGCAGAAAAGTCTCGAGGCCGAACCCGTGCTGTCGCTCGAGAGGGCGGCCCTGATCACCGACTTTTACCGCAACTGCCGCACCGCTTCGGCGCCCCTTCAGCGGGCCCAGGCCCTTCGACACTTAATGGATAATAAGCACATTTATATTGGCAGCGAAGAGCTTATTATAGGCGAGCGCGGCCCCGAGCCCAAGGCCACTCCGACCTATCCCGAACTCTGCTGCCACAGCATGGAAGACCTCGCGGTGCTCAATTCTCGCCCGAAGATTTCCTACCACGTGGACGAAGAAACCCGCACGATTCAATGCGAGCAGATTATCCCGTACTGGCAAGGGCGCTCGATTCGCGACCTGATATTCCGCGAAATGTCGCAGGAATGGAAAGACGCTTACGAGGCCGGCATCTACACGGAGTTCATGGAGCAGCGCGCCCCGGGCCACACCGCTTTGGGAGATGTCATTTACAGCAAAGGGCTGCTGGATCTGAAATCCGAAGTCGAAATGAGCCTAGCCCGCCTGGATTTTCTGAATGATCCGGAGGCTTACCACAAGCAGGAGGAGCTTCGGGCGATGGCGACGGCGGCAGACGCCGTGATGCGCTTCGCCGAACGCCATGCAGAGAAAGCCCGCGAAATGGCGGAGCATGAATCGAACCCTGAGCGCCGGGCTGAGCTCACGAAGATTGCAGAAGTCTGCCGGCGCGTTCCCGCGCATGCGCCGCGAGATTTCTGGGAGGCGTTGCAGGCCTATTGGTTCGTCCACCTGGGCGTCATCAGCGAGCTGAACACCTGGGATTCCTTCTGCCCAGGCCGGTTGGACCAGCATCTCGAGCCGTTTTACGAGAAGGGACTCGCCGAAGGAACGCTCACGCGTGACAAGGCCAAGGAACTGCTCGAGTGCTTTTGGGTGAAGTTCAACAATCAGCCCGCGCCGCCCAAGGTCGGCGTGACGGCGGCCGAGAGCGGCACGTACACCGACTTCGCCAACATTAATAACGGAGGCCTGAAAGCGGATGGCTCGGATGGCGTCAGCGAGGTCACCTACCTGATTCTCGAGGTGATCGACGAAATGCGCTTGCTGCAACCCTCCTCGAACTTGCAGTTGAGCAAGAAGAGTCCGGACCGCTTCCTGAAGCGCGGCCTCGAGATTGTCCGCCAGGGCTGGGGGCAACCCTCGATTTTCAATGCCGATTTGGTGGTCGAGGAGCTGCTGAGGCAAGGGAAGTCAATTGAGGACGCGCGCGGCGGCGGGACCTCCGGCTGCGTGGAGACGGGGGCCTTTGGCAAGGAAGCCTATATCTTAACTGGATATTTCAATCTTACGAAAGTATTAGAAATTACACTGAACAACGGGCTCGATCCCCGCACCGGCAAACGCCTGGGCCTTGCCACGGGAGATCCGAGGGAATTCAGCTCTTTTGAGGAGTTGTTCGGCGGGTTCCGCAAGCAGTTGCACCGCTTCATTGAAATCAAAGTTAGAGGCAACAACATCATCGAGCGCATCTACGCCCGGCACATGCCTGCGCCTTTTCTTTCCCTGCTCGTCGATGATTGCATCGCCAAAGGCAGGGATTACAATGACGGCGGCCCTCGCTACAACACCACTTACATAATGGGCGTGGGCCCGGGCAGTTGCACCGACAGCCTGGCCGCAATTCGTTATCACATCTTCGATCGCAAGGACGTGACCATGGCGGAGCTGCTCGATGCCTTGGCAGCTAATTTCGCGGGGCATGAGAAAACGCGGCAAGTGCTGTTGAACAAGACTCCCAAGTACGGCAACGACGACGAGTATGCGGACGCTCTGCTGGCGGAGTTGTTCAATGCCTTTTACGATGAGGTGAACGGCCGCAAGAATACCAAGGGCGGCTCTTATCGCGTGAATTACCTTTCAACCACTTGCCACGTCTACTTTGGTTCCGTCACCGGGGCCACGCCCGACGGGCGCAAGGCCCATGAGCCGCTGTCGGACGGCATCTCGCCGGTGCAGGGCGCGGACCGGCGCGGCCCCACCGCAGTGCTCAAGTCCGCGGCCAGGATGGATCATGCGCGAACCGGCGGCACGCTGTTGAACCAGAAGTTCACGCCGCAACTGCTCGAGGGCGAAGAGGGTATCGACAAGCTCGCGCACTTGGTGCGGTCTTACTTCAAGCTGGACGGGCACCACATCCAGTTCAATGTGGTCACCGCAGAAACTCTCCGCGCCGCCCAACAAAACCCCGAGAAGTATCGAGACCTGATCGTTCGTGTTGCCGGCTACAGCGATTATTTCTGTGACCTGACCACGGCTTTGCAGAACGAGATCATTGCTCGCACTGAACATCAGGGGTTCGAGCCATTGAGCCATTGAGCGATTGAGTCATTTGGCCATTGATTCATTGACAGATTGAAGCCAACGAAGGGGATTGAGCCATTGAGTCATTGGTCCATTGACTCATTGACTGATTGAAGCCAATGGCCCAATGGATCAATGACCCAATGACTCAATGGCTCAATTCTTGGTGGGCCCAGCAGGACTCGAACCTGCGACCAACGGATTATGAGTCCGCTGCTCTAACCAACTGAGCTATGGGCCCGCGCTCTATTTTCAATAAACTGTAAGCGTAATCTGGTCCGTGCTTATCCCTTTGTTATCCAAATGCTCGCGATCGCGTCTGCCAGCCTTTACGATTCACGTTCAGTATCCTATTGATTTCACATGTTGGCAAGAGGTAACACTCCAACCTTCGTCAGTGACTTGCTGACTTGAATCCTCTGTTCATCATCCATGACCGTCTTTCCCATCTGCGCATGAAGCCTCCTTGCCAACATCCATCAACAGCCAGCGTCCGGCA
>Ga0326728_10026428_pt1 | contig 10277 bp, 7 predicted proteins | sample MB3enrmetagenome_FD_207602 | JGI IMG/M metagenome (GOLD analysis project Ga0326728, IMG submission 207602) | Lab enriched peat soil microbial communities from McLean, Ithaca, NY, United States - MB31MN | ecosystem: Environmental > Terrestrial > Soil > Wetlands > Peat | place: USA: New York... | reverse complement strand
GCATGAGCGGCTATCAAGGCAACGCGTTGCTGGCGATCCGCCTTGGCCGTACCGGCGATCTTGCTGGCAGCGACGCCATTGCCTGGACCCACAACAAGAACACCCCTTACGTGCCCTCACCGTTGCTTTACGACGACAAGCTCTACTTCTTCGCGGTCAATAACGGCATGCTAACCTGCCTGGACACCAAGTCCGGCAACCCGCTGTTCGAGGCGCAGAAACTTGAGGATCTCGCGGGCGTCTATGCCTCGCCCCTGGGCGCCGCGGGGAAGATCTATCTCGTTGGCAGGAATGGCGTCACCGTAGTGCTCAAGCAATCCGACAAGCTCGAAGTGCTCGCCACCAATCGCCTCGAGGAGAAATTCGACGCCTCCCCCGCTGCCGTCGGCAAGGACCTGTTCCTACGCGGACACCATTTCCTCTACTGCCTCACGGAGAAGTAAGCGGCTGCGGACGAATGGGGGGCTGGAGCCACCGCACAAACTCCGCCGGCTTAGACGTTTGCGGCGGCTGTGGCTTGGCCCCGCCGATCATACGGACCACCACGATGCTGACCGCGTGGACAGCCATCGCCAGCTTGAGCTGCTGATAGTAGGGTTGCGTCGGAGCTCTGTTTATAGTTCTGCCTCGACTTGCCGTCCGCAAACTTGAGGGTTAGTTATTGTCTTCGAATTGTTCATTTGCTGGCGGACGTAACAATTCTGTTGCGCGTCCGCCAGCGTTGATGCCATTGATCGGTTTAGTGCTTATGAAACACACCCGTGATAAGTCTCTCGAGTTCGCAAAGACGATTTGCGCTGCGTGGAAGGACACCCGCAGCTGTGACTGCAAGGCATATCAGAGACGCTTCTTGTTCGTTAATGCATGGGCGGCATACAATACCGCGAAGTCCTATTGGATCCTTCATGAGAACAAGTGCTTTGATGACTGCGTCATACTGGCCAGAAATCTGCTGGAAAGAATCTTCAATAGTGCTTGTGCAGCGAAATCGCCGACGCACGCGGTAGAGCTGATTTCCCATGAACTCACCGAGAAGATACGCCATGCTAAACAATGCTCGCCCAACGCCCAGGCCCAGTTAACTCCATCAATTAACGAGCACGAAAAGATTCTTCAGACACTCCTCGGCCTTATGAAGAAGATGAAAGCTCCTCAATGGAGCTACCGTAGACGCGCCGAGGCAGCCGGGTTGGTGGCCTACTACCTTTCTGGGTATTTTAGTTTCTCGAGGTACGCCCACGCGGGTTACGAGGTGCCCCGTCCCGAAAAGCAGAACCAGCAGTCGAACGCGGCCGACTTCATAGCGCTGGTTGCCCCTGTTCTGACTGCGGCGAACTATCATGCTGTCGATTGCCCGGACTTTAGGCAGGGCAAGTGCGACGTGCATGCTGAGTCTATGGCACTCCTGCAAGATATTTCATTGCGCACTCTAGGGAACAACAACGGCGACATCGGCATACAAAAGGACAAGGCTTAAGGACCCATGGGCTTTCTTGCCCGGCTTCTCACACGGTGCGGGGCGCGGACAGACCCAGCAGTTCATCGGCAGCGTCAGTAAGAGACTATTCCGTTTAGTCGGACGCCGTGTTACAAGTTACCAGGATGATGTCCGGCCTTCGGTTCGGCGGACTCCATCTCTGCGGCCAGCACTTCCGTACGTGCCAACACTTTCCGGGACCGCTCGGAGCGGTGAACCGTCTGTCCCTCGGCGTTGTCGTGCGTGCCCTGGCCCAACCGTTCGCGAAACTCATGACGAAAGGCGTCCGCTCCCACGGCCGCCTTATCCAACACCTCGGCCACCAACTCCATCTCGGGCCGGTGTGCTGCGAGATCCTCCCCTTGCCGTTCCAGCGCCTCAGCGCCGACGCCCGTGCAAAACTGCCGCAGCTTGGTCAGCGCCGCCAGCAAATGCTCCGCCTCGATGAACTCAAACCTGCTGGCCACCGTCTCGACGCAGACCAACTGCCAAAACACGTTGATCACGGACGACATGTTCATGCTCGTTTCATCTTCAACTGCTCTCCAGCTCGCGTAATCGCCTTTCGGCTTCGGCTACATAATCGCGCTGGGAGGGGATCTCACGCGCGACGTTCAGATACTGCCGCCAAGTGACGATCATCGTCGCGTGATGCCCACACGCCTCTTCCGCAAGCGCCTTGTTGTACCAAGCCTGCGCGAGTCGCGGGTCAATCGCCAGCGCCTGGTCGTAGCAGCTTATCGCCTCCTCGCGCCGACCGAGCTCAGCGAGCGCGAGGCCCTTGTTGTTCCAAGCTATCGCGTATCGCGGGTCAATCGCCAGCGCCTGGTCGAAGCACCCCAGGGCCTCCTCGCGCCGACCGAGCTTATAGAGCGCGTGGCCCTTGTTGTTCCAAGCCATCGTGTATCGCGGGTCAATCGCAAGCGCCTGGTTGTAGCAGCTTATCCCCTCCTCGCGCCGACCGAGGGCATCGAGCGCGTTGCCCTTGTTGCTCCAAGCCTGCGCGTATCGCGGGTCAATCGCCAGCGCCTGCTCGTAGCAGCTTATCGCCTCCTCGCGCCGACCGAGGGCAGCGAGCGCGTGGCCCTTGTTGCTCCAAACCGCCACGTCTCGCGGGTCAATCGCCAGCGCCTGGTCGAAGCACGCCAGCGCTTCCTCGGCCCGACCGAGGTTGTACAGCAAGTTGGCCTTGTTGTTCCAAGCCTCCACGATTCGCGGGTCAGTCGCCAGCGCCTGGTCATAGCACCTAATGGCCTCTTCCCCCCGACCGAGGTCAGCGAGCGCGAGACCCTTGTTGTTCCAGGCCACCGCGATTCGCGGGTCAATCGTCAGCGCCTGGTCGAAGCAGCTAATGGCCTCCTGGTGCCGACCGAGGTTAGCGAGTGAGCCACCCTTGTTAATCCAGAAGCCTGCCGTCTTCTCTCCAAGCTGTGGAACCTCCAGCTTTTCCCCGGTCTTGCGCTCCAGCATTGGCTCCAGCGCCCCACGCAACTCCCCAAAGCTGCCGTATCGCTCCGTCGGCTTCGGACGCAGACAGCGCTCAATGACCGGCCCCAAGGAACCATCCACGCGTGGCACACGACCGGCCATCTGCTGCTCGTAGATTTCGCACAGGCAGACTTCCAAATCCCGCCGATACGGCACCACGAACGGCGGCATCGAGCTTCCCGTAGCCATCTGCCACAACACGACGCCGAAGCTGTAAATGTCACTGGGAATGACCGCCCATTCGCCCTGATATACCTCCGGCGCCATATATCCCGGGGTGCCGCACCGCGCTTTCCCTCCGGTCTGCATCAGGCTTAAGCCGAAGCTGCCTTCGGGGTCGCGAGTGACCAGCGAACCACCTCGGCCACCCGTTCCCCGCCAAGCCACCTCGGCGGCGGCGGCCAAGCCAAAGTCGCTGATCTTGACCGTCCCATCCTGAGAGATGAGGATGTTGGCGGGCTTGATGTCGCGGTGGCACTTGATGCCGCGTGCTTGGGCGTGTTCCATTCCCAGGCAAAACTGGACCGCCCACTTCAGCGTCTGGCCGGCGTCAAGGGGGCCGCCCGCCCGCGCCAGATGGTCAGCCAGACTCACCCGTCCGTACGGGTCCGGGGCCACGCAATCCATCTGCACGAACAACCGACCAGAGACCTCCTCAACCCACCGTGCAGCCAGAATGAACGGATGCGCCTCCAGGTTCACCCACAAAAGGGCTTCTTTCTTGAACGCCTCGCGCGCTGCCGCGTCGGCCAGCAACTCGTCGCGGAACGTCTTCAGGGCGCACACTTCTTTTGTGTGACGGTCATACGCAAGATACACCACACCGAAACCGCCCCTACCCAAAATGCCGTGAACCTCCCACTTCCTGCCAATGACGTCGCCCTTTTTGTAGAGTTCGGCGGCCTCCTTACGCGGGGCGTCGCCTCGCCCCGGCTCGGCCGGCTTGGCCTCCCGTCGCGGCTTCTGCTCCTGCCCGAACAGACTACCGAAGAAAGCTTTCATGCTCTTCATGGTTGTCGTTTCAACCGGTTGCCCGGCCTATTCGGCGGTTCGTGTTTGTTACCTGTCATTACTCGTACCCGCCAGCTTCATCTAAATCCAGCGCGTGGCAGGGAAGGCCCCGTCTGGGGCGCCGACCTCACTGTCCGGGCTCCCGTCGTCTGTGGTCTGGGCACACATGGGAACAGGCCAATCGCCAGACAATGGATGGCACAGGTCCTAGCCGATTCGGTGTCGAAAGACTTGGCGGCTTCTGCCTGACCGGAACCGTCCTCGCTAAACTGCTATTACCCGCGCAGCGTACAGAATGTCGGGTGGAGCGTCAAATTGCAATTTCCTGCAATTTCCTTCTATGAGACGGCGCGTTGACTCACTTCATTACTGCCTTTGGACCCACGCCAGAAAATCTGCCGGCTTAAACGTTTGCGACGTGTGCGGCTTGGCCCCGTCCATCATGCGGACCACCACAACGCTGGCCGCGTGGACATCCATCGCCCCCGAAAGCGTTCGGGGCTGGTATTGAGATTGCGTTGAAGGCTTGGTTGCGACTTGCCCTCCGCAGCCTTGAGCGTTAGAACTTGGTTTGTGAATATCTATTCGCTGGTGGACGTAGCGACTGTGTTGCGGCTCCGCCAGCATTCATGCCCTCTGCCAGTGCTCTGCGTGCGGCAGGATCATGGACCCGCTCTGCGGGACTTCGAAGGCAGTCCTTCCACCAGGGCACTTGTAATGGGATACGCTTAAACAGGCTACTGGAAAAAGGGCTTGATGGGGCAGAATAAACCTATGGATTTGAAATATCCAAACGACCTCGCTGAGCTGGTGGCAAAACAGTGGTCTGAACTCCAATCCCCGGCCAGTTCACCCTCCACCGCACTTGTCAGCAAAGCACCCGGGAGACACGTAATCCTACGCGGGGCGGAATCCTCGTTGCCTGATCCGGATATTCTGAGGCAATTGATGGGTACGCTGTACCACGTTAGTCTTCTGACAGAGGAGAGCCGCAAGCTTGCGGTCCGCATATCGTTCCTGATGCCAGAGGATTTCAATAACAGGGGGCCGGGCGATCAAGTGATCCACGATCCTCCCGTGGCCTTTTCGACTCCGAGGGAGTTTACAGTGTCCGAGGTTATGCGACTTGCACCGGCACTCGATCCTACCCAGTCTGTCTTGGTGGTATGCCCAAGCGATGTGTTAAAATTCGATTCCAGATCTTCCTTGGCGGTCTGGGGTATCATGCATCTTGGAGAGGATTGGTGGCGTTTCACCAGTGGGCGTGGGTCTGGTGCCCTAGTACCGCCGCGTTGCCTTACTTTGAGCACGTTTGCGCCGGGAACCATTACCGCAACAGTCGCGGGCATGGTTATCGCTCGACTTGAAGGCGGTGAAATATCGGGTGCTCCGGCACAGGGCTTGATGGCGGGGGCTATCGGGCGCTTTCTCGAAAGTGGGGCTGATAGGCTTTACCAAGATACGGTGAAGAGGTTGGGCCTGCAAAGGTTTTCCCAGAGGCCGGACGAGGAAAGCCTCCCAGCAAGGTTGTTCTACAAAATCTTTGAAAACATTCTGAGGTTCGCAGCCGAGCATCGCCATGGTGCGGCGTTTGCCATCTTGCCGGATGGCATCGCTGCTGACGACGCACGACTGAGAGACCGGATCAAAATGAAGTATGCGGTCGAATCGCCAAACATATGGTCTGAATTAGTGGATGAGTGTGTCGCGTACCGGAGGTATTTCGACCTGGTTTCCAAAAAGGACAATGCGCCCGCCGCAGAACTGAAGGAAATGAACATCTGGGAGAAGATTTGGGAGGACAAGCAGCGCCGTATAACGGCTCTGGAGAGTTTTGTCGCAAGCTTGTCCGGCGTGGACGGCATCGTCGTTCTCTCCAAGGGATGCAGGCTGCTGGGTTTTGGCGGGGAAATCACCGTCCCGATGCTTGATTTGGCGGAGGTGAAGCGCGCAGAAGACGCAAACGCGACTAAATTGACGACTGTGCAAACTGACTCTTTTGGTACTAGGCATCGGTCCGCCTTTAGGCTGTGTTCCAGTTTCGAGGACTGCGTGGTGCTTATTGTGTCCCAAGACGGCGCGGCAAGAGCAGTGAAGAAGGTGGGGCAAGATGTCGTTCTTTGGAACAGCGTGGATCTGCGACCTTTTGCACTGTGAACGGTGGCCACTTCTGCGGCCACCCTCATCGAATTGGACCGCTATGTGGTGGTGCCAAAGAATGGGTGAACAACGCTCTCCTCTTAAGTAGTTCATTTGTGGTGTGTTTCGTGTGTTTCAAAAAGGTCTCAGTGATAACGCAGTATTCCTGGCGCGGCCCCTAATGAGTGAGCTTTGGTGTGGGGTGGCGTCCCGGCAGGAGGCGAACCGGAACTGCGCGCGCGACGGGAGAGTGCGGGAAGCGCTTGTGAATAAGCTGGCCTGATCGAAAATGGCGTTGGGCGGGGGTTCTATGGGTATAGGGTGGGTCCAGGGTGGTACCAGACCAGTGGGAGGGCACCCCGAGGCGGTGGAAACTGGCCAGACGGATTCAGTTTTCTTATAGGTTCGGGCGATCTTCGCCATGGAAGCCCGGACAAAGCCTCCCAGAGCCGCCCCGGGGCGAAGGCAGAAGGCAGAAGACAGAAGGTGAAATGCCCGGCGACGGCACTCCAGGCGCCGTTGTGGTAACGCAGCGAATTGTTTGGTGGGGGCGGAGTCGAGACGGCAGCGGATTCGCTCGTGGAAATAGGTCCGTGGACACGGAAGGATGCTGCAAATCTCAAATGACTCTCAATAGCGGACTTAGGTGGCTGCGGGCCACTCTTGACCGTTTTCGGTGGAACGGGCGGAATAGCGTGCCGGGCTGCCCCCAAGGCCACCCCGAGGCCACCCTCAAGCCATCTGGTAGCCAACGGGTAGGCACCCCGAGGCCGCCCTGAGGCTATCCTGAGGCTATCTTGAGGCTACCCCGAGGCTCCCCTGAGGCTCCCGGGAGGGTCTGGTGCAGGGCGGGAGGAACCGGGGGCTGGAGGGCCGCCTTGAAGTGGTAATTCCACGGACCAATCCGCCAAAGCGCGGGCAATCACCACGAACTCAAACGGTAACCCCGTCCACGAAATAGCGCGTCACGTTACAGCAGAAGACAGAAGGTGAAATGCCCGACGACGGAACTCCAGGCGCCATTGTCCCCGCACTATCTCTGGCGTTCGCAGGACATTAGGTTGCTTTGGGCCGCCACAACGCCCGGCTGGCCGCAAGCGGATTTGCGGTTTCCTTGACTTGGCTCAAGGCGGGTGTGTTCGCGCTGCGGCAAATTGTGCACATGAATTGGCAAGAAATGTGGAGCCGGGATTGGCTTCATCCGTAAGGATCAAGCCAATAGAAATGAATCGGCCAAAAGCATTTGGGTCAGCGCTGAGGGATGAGTCCCGGTGCGAGCTCTGCCCGCTGAGCCGGGTCAAAGCGGGCGTCGCCGTTCGGATCAAGGAGCTTTGCGCCTCGCCGGACCTCCAGAACCGCTTGCGGGAATTGGGGCTGTGCGAAGACCAAATCATCCGGCTGCTGACCAGCCAAACGAATTTCATCTGCCAGGTCTGCAACGCGCGATTGGCGATCAGCGAGCAAGTGGCGCAACTCATCTTAGTCGAACCGCTCCGCAGCACAGTCGTTTAACGGGTAACATAACCTCCACCCCCTCGGGCCGGCGTCGCTCCAGCGCAGTCGGCCCGTTTCTGTTTCATCAAGGACCGGCCCAAGCTCAGGCCGCACGTGCGGCACTTGCAGGAAATCCGCACACTGGCAGAATCCTGCGCCCGACAACTGACGGCTTGGACTGGCTCCCTTGAAGGTTCGCCCATCCAGGGGAAGCGCCACCTTACAGCCCCCAACCGCGAGCGGCGCGAGATGGCAGACAAGGCCCGCAGCTTTCGGTCGAACTTCCTCCGCAACCTCAAGCCCGATCACCCGCTCTACAAGTCGCCCGAAGCCCGAGCGGCGCGAGGAGAATCAGTCATGGAGTAGCCGGGGACCGGCGCATTGCTGGCAGGCACCAGATCGCCGGATGCTCACCTTAGCTATCTGGCTATTGGCGATTGGCTACGCAAGCGCTTTCGCTCCGCGCGGGGCCGGTTCGCGTGCCAGAAGGAAGCAGCGCACCATTTTTTCCAGCGCCTCCAGCCAAAGCGGGTGCTCGTTCAGGCAGGGGATCAGAGCAAGATCGGTTCCGCCGGCAGCGAGAAAGGCCTCCCGACCGCGCAGGCCGATTTCCTCCAGTGTCTCCAGGCAATCCGAAACGAAGGCCGGGCACATCACCAGCAGCTTCTTGACGCCGCGCTGCGCGAGCCGGGGAAGCTCATAATCCGTGTAAGGCTTGAGCCACGGATCACGACCCAGCCGGGACTGAAAGGAGATGGAGTACTTGGCTTCCGGCACCCCGGCTTGCTTGACGAACGCAGCCACGGTCTTGAAACACTGCGCCCGGTAGCAAGTGGCATGGGCAGGGCTGGCCGTTGCGCAGCAGTTCTCCACGCTCAAACAGTGCCGCCCGGTGGGATCGGACTTGCGCAGGTGGCGCTCCGGCAGGCCGTGGAAACTGAACAGGAGATGGTCGTAATCCCGCTCGAGGAATTCCCGGGCGCTGCCCACCAGTGCCGCGATGTACTCCGGCTCCTCGAAGAAAGGGGGCTGCACCTGAATGCGCGTCCGCGGCGCGAGCGCTCCCGCCACCTCCTTGACCCGCTCTACTGCCGTCTCGAAACTCGACATCGCATAGTGGGGGAACAAAGGGATCAGCAGCACGTCGTCCGCGCCCTTCTGCGCTAGATTCCGCACCGCTTGCGGGATGGACGGGTTCTGGTAGCGCATCGCCAGCTCGACGGGGACACTGAGCCGCTGCTGGAGCTTCGCCTGAACGTTACGGCTGATGACCACCAGCGGGGAGCCGGCTGCCGTCCAGATCTTGTGGTAGGCCTCGGCGGATTGCTTCGGGCGCGAGGGCAGGATGGCGAAGTGCACGATGCAGAAGCGCACCAGCCAGTTTACGTCGAGCACTCGACCGTCCATGAGGAATTCGCGCAGATAGCGCCGCACATCCGCCACCGATGGGGAGTCGGGCGAGCCAAGGTTAACGAGCAGGACGCCCTTATTCATGTTGCCCCGCGGTAGGGCGCGCTGGCCGAGCGCGCCACGGCTGCGCGGCTGTTTCCGACCGGCGCGCTCGGCGAGCCCGCCCTACCTGCGAGGGTCGGTAAACAGGGATCATGCCGGGATGCCAACTTCACGCTGGCCAGTCGGCGCCGCCGCCAGAAAGTCCCCCACCCTCTCCGCCACGTTGCACGCGGACACAATTGTATCGCTCAAGGATATGCCGTCTCGGTAGTGGCCGGCAAAGAACAGCCCGGGCGCCTTCTGCTCGATGTCAGCCATCAGCTCGCGGTAACGGCCATAGCCGAGGTTATACTGCGGGATTGCCCTGGGATAAAACACACTATGTTGGAAGGTGGGCTTGCCCCTCACACCCAGCAGCACGCGCAGGTCTTCACAGGTCAGCGCAAACAGCTCCTCCGGCGGCAGCGACGCCAGCTCCGGGTGCCGCTCCCCGCCGACGTAGCTGGTCAGCGTGAGATGCCCCTCAGGCGCGCGGTTCGGGAACAGCGACGAGGAGAAGATGGTGCCCAGGATCTTGAAGCCTTCGACTTTCGGTATGAGCATGCCGAACCCTTCGCATGGATGCGCCACGTCCTCGCGGCGGAATCCCAGCACGACGCTGGCGACCGGCGGATAGCGAATCTCGGCAAACGTCGCCAGGTGTAAGGGCATCAGTGTCTGGACCTCCAACTCCGCTAACTTGAAGGCTGTGCCCGCATAGATCACCGCGCTGTGCTCGGCCCGTGAGGGCTGGCCGCGCCCGCGCACATCGAGCGTCCAACCCTCGGGTGTCTGGGTGAGGCGGGTGACGGTTGTATTCAAATGCACGGCCTCGCCCAGGCGCTCTCGCAATGTCTCCGGTAGCACCTGCAGGCCCTCGTCGAAAGAGAACTTGGGGGCGCGATCTTTGGCGACTTCGCCGCGCCGCTTGCGCTCCCGGGCGCCGAAGATCTGGCCCTTGATGAGCGACCCGTAACGTGCCTCAAGTTGGCCCAGCTTAGGAAAAGCCTGCGCCACAGAAAGCTTGTAAGGATCACCCGCATACACCCCGGCAACGAGTGCATCAATCGCATGGTCCAGAAACTCCTGCCCGAGGCGGCGCAGTACAAACTCGGCGACGCTCTCCTCTTTGCCATCGCGGCGCGGCGGCACGAACGGCTCGCGCAACACCGCCAGC
>Ga0326728_10026427_pt1 | contig 10277 bp, 5 predicted proteins | sample MB3enrmetagenome_FD_207602 | JGI IMG/M metagenome (GOLD analysis project Ga0326728, IMG submission 207602) | Lab enriched peat soil microbial communities from McLean, Ithaca, NY, United States - MB31MN | ecosystem: Environmental > Terrestrial > Soil > Wetlands > Peat | place: USA: New York... | reverse complement strand
CCGTGGAGTGATACCCCGCCGAGCCCCGCCGTCGCTCAACGGCGACCAGCAACGCTGCCTACCGCTCAACTCAAATCCGCTCCACTGCACCGAGCCCTACTTTGCGGAACTTCCGAAGCTATTGTGGCGACGGCGAAGCCCTTGCGCGGCCGCGCGGTCGGGTGTAACTTCAGACTGAAACCGTGACATGAGGAGAAATGGACCCGAATGACGCAAATTCCGATCTAAACCCCACTGCGGATTTGCACGACGATCGACCCCCCTCTTCCCGCCCGGAAGATCAGCCAACCGCGACCATGAGATCCGGCGAGTGGCCCGAGTGGATGATCGGCGAATATCGCGTCCTTCGCAAGCTCGGCGAGGGCGGAATGGGAGTCGTCTATGTGGCGGAACAACAACATCCCAAGCGCCTAGTTGCGCTCAAGGTGATCCACGGCGGCGGCTTCGTGGACGACCACCAGATCAAGCTCTTCGAGCGGGAAGCTCAGGCGCTTGCCCGCCTCAAGCACCCCGGGATTGCCAGCATTTATGAATCGGGCCGCACCCCCGATGGACAGCACTTCTTCGCCATGGAACTGGTCAGGGGCGAAACGTTGGAGAAGTATCTCGCGCAGACCGCTCAGGCGTCCCCGACCCCGGCTCAGCTCCGCGAGCGGCTGGCGCTGTTTCGCCGCATCTCCGACGCCGTCACCTACGCTCACCAGCGGGGCGTCATCCACCGCGACCTCAAGCCCTCCAACGTCATCGTGCAGTACGATATCATGTCCGCCGACCCGGAAACCGGAAGCATGGTTCCGGCCATCAAGATCCTCGATTTCGGCCTGGCGCGGATCACGGAGGCCGATCTCGACGCCGCCTCCGTCCGGTCGGAGATTGGGCGGGTCCAGGGCACGCTGCCGTACATGAGTCCCGAGCAGGTGCGAGGCAATCCTGACGAGATCGACCTCCGCACCGACGTTTATTCCCTCGGTGTGATTCTCTACGAGATGATCGCCGGGCGGCGGCCCTACGAACTGCATAAGGCGATGCTGCACGAAGCGGCGCGCATCATCTGCGAGACGCCGCCCACGCCCCTTACGAAGTCCTGGAGCGGGTCCAAGCGCCTGGACCACGACCTGGAGACGATTGTCGCCAAGTCTCTCGAGAAGCAGCCGACCATGCGCTACCAGAACGTCTCCGCATTCAGCGACGACGTGGGGCGCTTCCTCACCGGACAAGCCATCCTGGCGCGGCCGCCCAGCGCCTTTTACCAGATTCGGAAACTCGTGGCCCGGCATAAGGCCGGGTTTGGAATTGCCGTCACTCTGTTGGCCCTGCTGGCTGCCTTCGCCGTCGTCATCTCCATCCAGGCAGAGAGGATTGCGCGCGAGCGCGACCGGGCCAATCGCGAGGCCAGGAGTGAACAACAGGTGTCGGAATTCCTGGTCGGGCTCTTCGCGGTATCGGACCCCATCGAAGGGCGCGGCAGGGACGTAACCGCGCGCGAGATGCTCGATCGCGGCTCGCACCGTATCGCAGCCGAGTTGCGCGAGCAGCCGCAGGTTCGCGCCATGCTGGCCGATACCATGGGGCGCGTTTACCGGAATCTCGGGCTCTTTGACAAGGCGGCTGTCCTTTTCTCCGATGCGCTGTCACTGTGTGACAAGCTGCACGGCCGCCAAAGTCTGGAAGCGGCGGCCTCCCTGAACAGCCTGGGCGTCATCAAGATGGAGCAGTCTGACTATCCCGCCGCCGAGCGTCTGCTGCGCGAGGCGCTCGAGATCCGCCGGCGGCGGTCGGGCCCCGAGTCCATCGAGGTTGCCGAGAGCTTCGATGATCTCGCGTCCCTGCGCTACCACATGGGAGATTGGAAGGCGTCTGAGCAGCTCTATCGCGACTGCCTCGCCATCCATACCAAGCTCCTCGCCAGCGACGACCTGCGGGTAGCGACGGTGATGAACAACCTCGCGCTGGTCCTCCGCGCGGAGGAGCAGTTCGACGAATCGGAAAGCCTCTACCGGAAATCTCTCGCCATTCGCCGCGCAAACTTAGGCGAGCAGCACCCGTTGATCGCGCAATCGGTGAACAACCTGGGCATGCTCTACCTCAGCCAGCGCCGGTACAGCGAGGCCGAGGCGATGTTCCAGGAGGCGCTGACGGTCAACCGCCGAAGTCTGGGCGACGAGCACCCCGATATTGCTGCGAATCTCAACAACCTGGCCCTGGTGAACCTGGAGCAGAACAAATTAGCCGAGGCGGAATCGTATTACTGGCAGGTACTGGCGCTCGATCGGAAGATCTATGGCGACACCCACGAGTGGGTGGCCCAGACCTTTCAGAGTTTGGGCGTTGTGCAGACGCGGCAGAGGAAGTTTCCAGACGCAGAAGCGAACTTCCGCCACGCACTGGCGCTCAAAATGATCCGCTTCCCCGCGGATCACTGGGAGATCGCGACCACCAAGAACCTGTTGGGCGCCTGCCTCACGGATGCGTCGGACTTCAAGCGTGCCGAGCCGCTGCTCGTCGAGAGCTTCGATGTCATCAGCAGGCAGTTCGGCCCGTTACACGATCGGACACGCCGCGCCGCAACCCGCCTCATCAACCTCTACGAGAAATCGGGAAGGAAGGAAAAGGCCGACGCGCTACGGGCGCAACTCCAGCTTCCGAAGTGAACCACGAGGTTACAGGGGCCGCACAGCGCCCGCGGGCAACGTGCGTCCGTGCCAGTCGATTATCCGGCGAGAGCCCTCCGGCGTAGGAAAATCAATGCAACCATCACACCGGCCAGCAGCAGCACGCTGCTGGGTTCGGGGACGGCCTGTTCACCGATCCCCAAAGTGTCTCCGGCACCATCGAAGAGCACTTCCGTGCTCGCGAAGAGATTCGAGCCGATGACAGCGGTTTTGCCCTGTGTGTCGCCAACCAAGATCGGTACATTCTTCAGGGTGTATGTCCCTCCGGTTCCGGTCATGGTGAGTGAATCGATGTAAAAGCCTGGGAGATAGTCTGATCCCACATAGCTATGGAAGTCCGGACTCGAAAGATCCAGTCCGAGGGAGGTTGCCAGAGTGGAGTCGATGAGCGTTACATTTGTGCCCGTGTCATATAAGAAACGGTTAGGTGTAAGGTTCAGATCTCCGCTGGTGGCGGAAGCCACTGTGTACGGCCCCTCATTGAAGGCTACGCCATACATGAGGTAGGTAAGTCCTATATCAATACCGTTGCTGGTTCCAGCGACACCGATAGGATCGAGCGAAAGCTGGATGGCGGGCCGATACCCAGGCGTATTGGATCCGGAGTAGAAGGTAATGTCAGGGCCTGAAATACTCGCGCCGTTCAGGGACGTATACGGCCCACGCGTGATCGTGTCCGTATAGTCGATCTTCGCCAGTGTCTGATTCGCCACCGGAGCGCCGATGAGCGGTACATCGACGAGCCCGGTCACTTGTAGTCCGATGTTCGGAATCTCCGCCTGGGCGCCGGTATAGATCGGTGCATTCAGGGTTGCCGGGTCGATTGCGCCCAGGCCATTCAGACGAAGGGTGGTAAGCGTGCCGCTGGTGAGTCCCAGAAAGGATGCGGTAGCGGAGTCGAGAGCGACCCTGGTCGATCCGGTATCGAACAGAGTGAAAACGTAAGAGTCTTTGTAAACGTCGCCGGTTGTGCCGTTGACAAACGCCGTCGTGATTATGGGCAGACTGCCAATTTCCGGGGGATTGACCGCGATCAGATCGGCCCGCAACAGGATCGGACAGATTGCCACCATACAACTGACCCTAAGCGCCCAATGGCTGGGGATTCGGCTGGTCATGCAGATACCTCCAAACGAAGACCCCGGGATCTGCCCGGCTTCCCTTCGTTCAGTATTTCGGAGTTTTATGTCTTATAATGGACCGCATTGAGGAATGAGTCAAGAGGAGGCATGCCCGGCTTTTTGACTTCGAGTCGCGCCGTGAGCAGTGCATTCACGAGCGTACCGCACAACTAGGCACTTCATAATAGGTGCTTTAAAAACAAGTTCTTACGGTAGAAAAGTGCGATACAACAGTACCCGTCGATGTGTTCCCAGCTCAGTTTCTCGACCATTACAAGTCCCGAATCGGGGCAAGATGGGGGCGTCCGAAAGGCACGGCAAGAAGCCGGTGCAGAAATGGGGAAAGTGGTGGCGGGTCGCCGAGGATGGGCCACTAGCCCAAGCTCTTGGCTCCCTGGCTGGCAGGCTTGAATAGCGCGTCCTGCAGGCCGATATCAGAACGGACGGCGTAACGCTTTTATGGAACGAATGAACATCAGCTCCCCTGGGGGTCGCCGGAGTCGTTCGGGACGGGAAAAATCAGAAAAACAGCTCCAAAAATGCGGTTGGACGTATAATCGATAACGCGCCAGGGATGGCAACATGGAAATCTTGGGTAAATTCCGCCGTATCCGAAAATAAACGGGGCAGTAGAAAGTAGGGGAGGTATCCATGAAATGCACTGGAAACGCAGGGCTTGCGGTTCTTGGCTTCTTGCGGCAGGCCGAAAGCGGCCCTTGGTGGAGCCGAGGCCGCCATTCCGGAGCGCAGACGCAGCTCGCAGCATCAAAGGATGGCAGCTGGGTGTGTCCTTGAAAAGGACCCGGGAGCCAAAATGGAAATTCCGGCTGGCATTCGAGAGCCGAGAAACGAATCTCGGGTTACTCCATTACCAGTTGGAACAAGCACATCGCGGGTTCGTACGGGCTGGCTGATCGTCGCCAGTCTCCTAAGTTCCTTCACTCTGATGGGTGGCACTTTCAACTACAGTTCGCTCGTGTCTGGACCTGCGCCCACCTTGTCCGCATTTGTCCAAAGTCTCAACTCAGAGGGAACAGTCGTCGTAAACGGAGTAGACACGGCACAGCCCACAACACCGTTCACTTTCTTCTGGGGAGATGGATCGTCGACGTCTGGCTTCTTTCCACAGCAGCACACCTACTCAGATGCCAGCCGGAATTATGTGGTCACAGTCACTGCCACCGAGAACACGGGTACGAGCCAGCAGTTCGCATTTCCAATCTTTTTGACTGCGCCGTCAGTAACGCCGCAAACACTCCCTAACGTCTCCTTCCAGATCCCTTCACAGCCCATTCACTTTGGAACGCACTACAGTTACCCCCCACCAACCGGAGAAACCGTCTTTAGCGACAGCGCCTTCCCCGTTTACACGCGCGCCAGCATGCAATATATCCTGAGCTGTGCCGCAGCCATCGACCAAGAACTTGCTAACGGCAACGTCTATCTGCTCAGTGGTGTGTTCGCGATTGACATGTTGGAGAACACATCTTTTGGGGGCGGATATTCATTTTGGTACACGACGCCGATGTCGGTCGGGTACGGACTGCCTGTCCTAACTCCGCAGATCCAATGGTTCATCCTCTTCAATGAGATTGGCAAAGACACAACGCTGAATACACCTGTCACTTTCCCTTTCGGAGGGAACACCGATGGCAGTGCGAGCGAGATCTACTCGGAGACTATGGGCGCCATCTTTTCGTATGCCACGGGCTATGAAGTGGTCAACAATGCTGCTACATATGGCATCAGCAACGACGTAGCGCTGGATATAGGCAATTCTATGCTCATTGGAGCCGCGAACCTCAAAGCAAACTACGACGCCTACGTTGCTGCAGGAGCACCTTTTAGCTCGTGGAACCCATATTATGGAGGCCCGGATCCAACGCTCGGCACGTTGAGTGCGCTTGCGTGGAAATTCATAGAGCATGCAGAATTGCAAGGGCTCGGCTATCGCACCCCAGCAAAGCGCCTGATGACGTTATTGCAGCTGTTTAGCCCGTCGATGCTGGCTAGCTATGACCCGCAGGATAACACGCAGGCGGGGGCTACTTTCCGGTCGACTCTGATGGTCACCGCTCTCTCCTATGCCTTTTCGGAAGATTTGCGAAGCGAGTTCGGTGCTCTCAATTTTCCGATTGACGATGCGGTATATGAGCAGTTGTACAATCAGGCGACTGTCTTCGCCACTGGCCAGTCCGCGTCGATTTCGCTCTCGGTCGGCCAGGCTAATTTTACATACACCGTTGGCGGCACTGTGCCCGCGCCGGAGTCAATCTCAATCTCGAATCCGGGCGGCGGCACTCTCGCTTGGTCGGCAAGTTCAAACTCCTCATGGCTCTCGGTGACGCCTTCCGGTGCCGCGCCGTCAACCCTCACGGTTACTGTTATTCCCGCCGGACTCAGCACGGGCCCGCACATGGGAACCATCACCATCACCGCGCCTGGCGCGACGAACAGTCCGCTAACAATACCGGTCTCGCTGATGGTGAACTCCGGCGCGGGGCCACCGGTGATTTCGAGCGCGTCGCTTTACGTGCCAGTCAGCCCTTGCCGGATCGCGGATACGCGAAACACAAAGGGCCCATTCGGGGGACCGGCCGTCACCGGAGGCACGTCCCGCGATTTTGCGATTCCACTGAGCGCTTGTAGCATTCCGTGCACCGCAGCTGCCTATTCGCTCAACGTGGCAGTCGTGCCCAGGGGCCAATTGGGATACCTGACAGTGTGGCCCGCAGGGCAATCCCAGCCGGTGGTAGCGACGCTAAACTCGCTGGACGGGCGGATCAAATCTAACGCCGCGATCGTGCCGGCAGGTGCGAATGGGGCGATCAGTGTCTTCGCAACCGATACCACCGACGTGATCCTCGACATCAACGGCTGCTTCGTACCGGGGAGCAATCCCGCGGCACTCCAATTTCACCCGTTGACGCCGTGCCGGATTGCGGACACGCGCAATGCGGATGGTCCTTTAGGAGGGCCTAGCCTGACAGCCCAGAGTATTCGCTCGTTCCCGATTGCCGAAAGCGCGTGTGGAGTACCGCCCAGCGCGCAGGCGTATTCATTGAACTTCTCCGCCGTGCCGAACGGCCCGTTGGGCTATCTCACCGTATGGGCGGCGGGACAGCCGCAGCCGGTCGTGGCCTCGTTGAACGCGGTCACCGGCACCATCACCGCCAATGCCGTCATCGTACCCGCGGGCGCCGGCCAGGCAGTGGATGTGTATACCACCAACGATACGGACTTGGTCATCGACATCAACGGCTACTTTGGGCCACCGGGTTCAGGCGGGCTGTCGCTATACGCCATCACGCCCTGCAGGGTGTTGGACACACGACAGCCGGCGGGAACGCCGCCGTTCAGCACACCTCTGAACGTGGATGTCACGGCATCAGTGTGCGGCGTGCCTGCTACCGCGCAAGCCTTTGTGTTCAACGCGACCGTGGTCCCACCGGGACCGCTCGGGTACCTGACCATGTGGCCCGAGGGAATGCCGCAACCCTTGGTATCAACCCTGAACGCTCTCGACGGAGCCATTACAAACAACATGGCGATCGTGCCCACCAACAACGGTTCCATTGCCGTGTTCCCTTCGAATCCGACGCAACTCGTACTTGATGTTTTTAGCTTTTTCGCTCCTTGAAGTTTATCGACCCCATAATGTTTCGGGCTAAATGCCGGGCAGTGTTGCAAAAACTGAGTGAACCAGTCTGATAGGCTGCAGTATATTCCATGATCAAACCGCGGCCAGCGCTGTTCAAGTGGCGGCACTTCAAACCCGAGATCATTGTTTGCGCGGTCCGTTGGTATCTGCGGTTCTCGCTTTCGTATCGGGACGTCGAGGAATTGCTCATCGAACGAGGTCTCCCTGCTGACCACAGCACCATTTGGCGCTGGGTGCAGCGCTACGCCCCCGAACTGAACAAGAGATGCCGGCGGGAATTGAAACCAACCAATGGCTCCTGGAGGGTCGACGAAACGTACATTTGCCAGGGCGGGAGCTGGCGGTACCTGTATCGTGCCGTCGATTCCACCGGCGCTACGATCGACTTCTGGTTTTCTGCTGAGCGAGACGCGGCTGCGGCCAAGCAGTTCTTCCAGAAAGCCTTGCAAGCCCCTGGTCACCCCCGGCCACGGGTCATCACAGTGGACGGCAATCCGTCTTACCCGAAGGTGATCGCGGAGTTGAAGCAAGAGCGGAAACTGGGGCGCCGATGCCGCTGTCGAACCTGCCCGTATTTAAACAATGTTGTGGAACAGGACCATCGAGCGATCAAGCGGCGGGTGAATGCCAGCCAAGGGTTTCGATCGTTCGATGGAGCGTGGCGGACGATTCAAGGCTACGAGGTTCTGCACATGATCCGGAAAGGCCAAGTGAGGTGGTTGCCGCAAGGGGATGTCCTTGGGCAGATTCAGTTCATCCGTCAAATCCTCGGATTGAAGCCTGAATAGTCGACCGACGAGCTTGGCGGTTGGCTCGGTCTCGCCGACAGAATTGTTTTTGCAACACAACCGTCGCGAGGGCCGCCAACCAGAACGCCCAGAGGGTCTCGCAGACGTTCCAGCAGCGTTTTGAGGGACAGCAGTTTGGTGCGCGCGGCAGCTAGTTCGATGGCCAATGGCAGGCCTTCGAGCTTGGCGCAGATCTCGGAAACAACTTGCAATTGCGACTTGTCCGGCACCGAGCCGCGCAGGCCGGGGGCCCGCTCTAGGAACAATCTGACTGCTGGAGACCGGACCATCTCACCATCCTTGGAATCATCGCCAATCCGCAAGGATGGCACCGGAAATTCGTACTCTCCGTAGATGTGCAAGGCCGCGCGGCTGGTAACCACAATCTTCAGCCGGCGCGACGCCAACGCCGCCACGAAAACGGCGGCGTCCAAAACATGTTCGAAGTTGTCCAGCAGCAGCAACACCGGTCCAGCCACGTTCTGCTCCAGGTGTCTTGCGATGGCCGTTTCCACGCGTTCGCCCGGCAACTGCGTGACTCCCAGAGCAAATGCCACTTCGGAGGGTACCAGACCCGCTTGGCTGACCTTCTCCAGTGGTACGAAGCAAGTCCCGCCCTTAAAGCTGTCCGCAAGCTGCCGACCGAGTTCCATGGCCAGCCGGGTCTTGCCGATGCCTCCGGGACCCGTCAGGGTCAGCAGGCGAAGATCAGGATCGGCGATCAGCTCTAAAAGGTGGGCGAGTTCCTCTTTGCGGCCGATCAACGAGGTCCGTGGCGCGGGAACGCTGTGGATGGGCGCGCTGGCTGTCGCGCGCTGGCTCAGTCGCGTCTGGATCGCCGAAAGCTCGCGCCGCAAGTCACCCGTTGATGCAAAGCGATCCCCTGAGGACTTCGCCAGGCAGCGTTCCACAATCCAGTGGAGTGGCGCCGGAGCTTGTGGATTCAGGCTCGTCAAGGGTTCGGGTTCCTGGCGTAGAATCGCCGTTTGCACTTCGGTGGCGGAATGCCCGGCGAACGCCCGCCGTCCGGTCGCCATCTCATAGAGTACGGCTCCGAAGGAAAACTGGTCGGATCGGAAATCGAGTTTCTCGCCCCGCGCCTGCTCCGGAGACATGTATCCCGGCGTGCCCGCCACGAAGCCGGGAATGGCCAGCAGGTTGGGCTCCAGGCCCGGTGTTTCCTGCGTTTCCATGCGCTCGGCGATACCGAAGTCGAGCACCTTCACCCGGCCGTCAGCAGTCACCATGACGTTTTCCGGCTTCAAGTCACGATGGAGAATTCCCCCGTCGTGCGCGGCCACCAGAGCCTCCGCGATTTGGGACGCAATTGCAAGAACCTCCGGGATGCCCAAGGGACCGTGAGCCAGCTTCTGTCGAAGGGTTTGGCCGTCAATCCACTCCATGACAATGTAGGGCTGTCCATCGGCGGCCGCGATGTCGTGAATGGTGATGATGTTGGGATGGTTGAGCGCTGAGGCCGCGCGCGCCTCCTCGAGAAACTGCCACTCAAGCGCCGGCGAATGGCCGGCGCGGATGGCCTTGATTGCCACTTTGCGGGCAAGCCGGGTGTCGGACGCGCGGTAAACTCACCCATGCCGCCGCTGCCCACGGCGGTTTCGATCTGGTAGGGCCCGAGGGTCGAGCCGGCTGCGATTGGACGGGATGGCGATTGCGGACCCATCTCGATATCCCAGGCAGGCCCATCGAGAATGTTATCTTTGGTGTCCTGCTCCAGCATCCTGCCAACAACATCGCTCACTTCTAGGCTCGCCTTCGCCAGGAGTGCGGCTCGTTCCTCTGCCCCGCAGTCCACGGCGGCCAGGTATAACTCCTCGATTTGCTTCCATCGTTCCGGGGTAATGCTCATCGCGTTGCCGGATATCTTCTGCATTATGGCGCACCTGCACACTGGCCCATCACAGGCATTGGATCGCGGGTGCGCGACCCACAAGGCGGGATCTAGCAGTTTTCTTTTTTTGTGGTTATAATCCTAACGTATGTATACGTTAGGAATTGGAGGTGCTCTTTGCCTGAC
>Ga0326728_10026426_pt1 | contig 10278 bp, 10 predicted proteins | sample MB3enrmetagenome_FD_207602 | JGI IMG/M metagenome (GOLD analysis project Ga0326728, IMG submission 207602) | Lab enriched peat soil microbial communities from McLean, Ithaca, NY, United States - MB31MN | ecosystem: Environmental > Terrestrial > Soil > Wetlands > Peat | place: USA: New York... | reverse complement strand
TCGGGCAAATCGGTGGCCATCAACGCCATGATCATGAGCCTGCTCTTCCGCACCACGCCCGCGCAGGTGCGGCTCATCCTGGTGGACCCCAAGCGCGTGGAACTGGGCATGTACGAGGGGATTCCGCATCTCTTTACGCCCATCATCACCGAGCCCAAGCTGGCCGCCAACGCCCTGCGCAACGCCGTCCGCGAAATGGAGCGGCGGCTCAAGCTGCTGGCCTCGCGCAGCGTGCGCAACATCGACCAGTACAACAAGCTGTTCGACTCGGCCATGCCCTCGCTCTTCGACGATGGCGAGGACGAGGAGCCGCTGCCCTACATCGTCATCATCATCGACGAACTGGCCGACCTGATGATGCTGGACCGCGCCAACGTCGAGGAATCCATCACCCGGCTTGCACAGATGGCCCGCGCCGTCGGCATTCACCTCATCCTGGCCACGCAGCGGCCCAGCGTGGACGTCATCACCGGGCTCATCAAGGCCAACGTACCCACCAGGATCAGTTTCCGCCTGGCCACCAAGGTGGACTCACGCACCATTCTGGACACCAACGGGGCCGAAGCCCTGCTGGGCCGCGGCGACATGCTCTTTCTGCCGCCCGGCACCAGCCGCCTGGTGCGCCTGCACGCGCCCTACGTCAGTGAAAAGGAGACCGCCGCGGTGGTCGGCTTCTGGAAGGCCCAGGGCCAGGCCGAGTACGTCGAGGGCTTCCTGGAGTCTCCCAAGGACGAGCGGGTGGGCGTCGAAGGCTCGAACAGCGACCCCGACGAGAACGATCCTCTCTTCGACGACGCGGTCCGGCTGGTCTTTGAATTCGGCAAGGCTTCCACCTCGCTCATCCAGCGGCGTCTGCGCGTGGGCTACGGCCGCGCCGCGCATCTGATCGACCTGATGGAGCGCGACGGCCTGGTCGGCCCCGCCGACGGCTCGCGGCCCCGCGAGTTGCTCAAAGCTCCCGGCTGGCTGCACGAGGTCTCAGTCTCCGCCGACGAGTAATTACAGACCCCCAGAAAGCTGGGTGCCCCATCCTTTCGCAGTTTCATCGCGGAAAGGTTGGAGCGCACGGAACTCCGTGTCCCCGATTCAATGCAATCTGAGACAAGGCTGACTTCGCAAGGAAATCCACCTGCAATGACGGCGCTCCGTTATGGCAGCCCACCCTTCGCAAAGTGCGCGAAAGATGGGGCACCCATAGCTTTTCGCCCCGCAAGGGCGGGCTCCCCATCGACTCCCCCCAAAAAGCCGCTCGATTCATACGAAGTTCACGCCGCAGCGGTGGCACACTAGAGACATGCACGACTCTGACGCGCCGCGGGAACTGCCGACCATATTGCTGATTGACGACGACCTGGTCAGCCGCGAGGTGATGGCCACGGTGCTCACCATGAGCGGCTACCCGGTTTACACGGCCGCGGACGGGGCAGCGGCGCTGGACCTGCTGGCGGCGGGCGAATGCCTTCCCGGCGTCATCCTGATGGATGCGCAGATGCCCGGCCTGAGCGGAGCCGCGCTGATTGCCCAGTTGCGCACGCGCAGCCGGGCCGGCATCTTTGCCATCAGCGCCAGCCAGCCGCCTGAGGAGGTGGCCGCAGCCGCCGACGGATTCCTGCTGAAGCCCTTCAGTCCCGCCGGCCTGCGCAAGCTGCTGGAAGAGCGCCAGGCGCGGCAGAACCCAGCCGCCGCGGCCGCCGAACCCGATGAGCCGGTGTTGGATGCCAAAACCCTGGCCCAGTTGCGCGAGGTGATGTCCGATGCCAAGGTGCGGGAGATCTACGCCGCGGTGGTCGACGATCTGGGCAAGCGCATCGCCGCGCTGGTGACGGCCATCGCCCACCGGGACGCCGCCGAAGTCCGCCACATCGGCCACGCCATCAAGGGAGGCTGCGCCATGGCTGGCGCTTGCCAGGCTGCCCGCCTGGGCGCATTGCTCGAGGCCGGGGATAACTATCTGGATAACACTCCCCAGTTACTCGACGATTTGCGCGCGGCCCGCACCAGCCTGGAGCGTATGCTGAAGGCTGAATTCCCGGCTTGAGTCGTAATGCCGGGCATTGGGAAGGGCTGCCGCTCAAGTGGAACGACCGATCCGAATTGTATTGGCGGACGACCACCCTGTAGTCCGCATCGGCGTGCGCAATATGCTCTCCGAAGTGGAGGGATTCGATGTGGTGGGCGACGCCTCCGACGGCGACGAGGCCATCACCCAGACGCTGGAGCTGGAGCCGGACATTCTGCTGCTGGACGTGCAGATGCCGCGGCTGCCCGGCCTGGAGGCCATGCGCGCCATCATGAATGGCACGCCCACGGTCAAGATTCTGCTGCTCACCTCCACCATCACCACCCAGCAGATCATTGAGGCCTTGCAGATCGGGGCGCGCGGCATTGTGCTCAAGGACGCCCTGGCCGGCCATTTGCAGACGGCCATCCGCACGGTTGCCGGCGGCGACTACTGGATCGGCGGCAAGCGCGTCGTCAATCTGGTGTCGGCGCTGCGCGACCTGATGCAGCAGGCGGCCGTACCCACGCGCAAGACCTACGGATTGACTCCGCGCGAGTTGGAAGTGGTGGGCTGCATTGTGGAAGGCTGCAGCAACCGCGACATCGCCAAGCAGTTCACGCTGAGCGAAGAGACCGTCAAGCGCCATCTGTCCAACATCTTCGACAAGACCGGCGTCTCTACCCGCCTGGAGCTGGCGCTGTTCGCCATCGCCCACCATCTGGTGACGCCGGAGTAGGGCGGGAGCAAAACGGCCCTCCAGGGGCTAAGCAGACTGCGGAAAAACTCCCGCTTTGTATCAGGGCGCGACCGGGGCACGGGGGCACCCTCTGGGTCTGGATCTGGGTCGGGTCCGGGCTCGCGTGCCACAAACGCAATCGGAGCAACGCGGACTTCAGCCCCTGGGCGGACTCTTTCCCTGAGATTCGCCTGCTAACTTTCCCTTTTTCCGAAGCCTGCCAAGCCAATCCCCGTCACAAACTCAATTTCCGCATGGATTCTCAGCCAGCTCCGCGCGCCGGTGACCGAAGTCACCGGCAGAGACCGCGCCCGGCGCTATATATAATTTGTCTAGACCGGCCAGTCTTCCTGGTTCCCGGTGAAGCGAACCCTATGCGAGGTCAATCATGGAGCAGACAACGGTTCCGCCTACGGAACAGGTGAGGGAAGTGGTGCAGGCCGTGGTCGAGGCCCTGCGCGAGCCGAAGGCCGAGGAGAGCTCGCCCCTGGTGGCGGCCAACTCCTTTGAGGCCGAGGCCCTGCGCGCGGAGATCCTGCGCGTGGGCCGCAAGCTGTGGCAGCGCCAGTATGTCGACGGCAATGGCGGCAATATCAGCGTCCGCCTGGGCTCCAAGTACGTGCTGTGCACGCCCACCATGATGAGCAAGGGCGACCTGGAGCCGGCCGACATCTGCCTCTCCGATCTCGAAGGCAACATTCTGGCCGGCGACCGTTCCCGCACCAGCGAACTGATGCTGCACCTGGAAATCTACAAGGCCAACCCGCGCGCCCGCGCCGTGCTCCACTGCCATCCCCCCTACGCCACGGCCTTTGCCCTCACCGGCACCGTGCCGCCCAACGGGCTGATCCCGGAGTACGAGGTCTTTATCGGCCCGGCCGCGGTGGCGCCCTATGAAACTCCCGGCACCCAGGCCTTTGCCGAGACCGTGCTGCCCTACGTCCAGGACCACAACACCATCCTGCTCACCAACCACGGCATCGTCTGCTGGTCCGACACCGTCACCCACGCCGAATACCTGGCCGAAATCATCGATACCTACTGCAAGACCTATCTGATCGCCCTCCAGATCGGCAAGCCGCTCAACTTCATCCCCGAAAGCAAGATCCAGGACATCCTGGCTCTCAAGCGCCGCCTGGGCTTTCCCGATGCCCGCTTGCCCAGGGATTCCCAGGCCGACCTCCCGGCGTCCGGCAAGCACACCGCCGAGCTCGAACATCTGGTCGAGCAGGTGGTCGCGCGCCTGGAAGCCCGCGAGTAAGGACTCGCCCCCTGAGCGGCATCCCCACAAGAAGTGGGCGCCCGATGAGAAGTGGGCGCCCCATCTTCGCCGAGCCGGGGTTCCCGCGGACAGGTCTTTGTCTGTGGGGTGGGGTTTGCGCTCTTTGCGAATCGGTTAAGGTGGGGTAGCTCTTTATAAGTTGGGATAGCTTTTTATAAGGTGGAATCGCTCTTTATCTATTGTTTGTTCTGCGGCTTCCGTAGATTCCCAACGGGTACGCCTGGATTGAACCAAGCCCTCGCGTCTTCCCTCGCATTGCAGGAGCGATCGACATCGATACAGACCGTCTCGCTGAGGACCGCGCCGCGACTCTCGATATCAATACGAACCGATTCACACCAAGCCTGCTTATTCCCCTGCGAGATGTGCCAGGTAATAAGCAGGCGAGACCACTGTCACTCCATGGCGTATTGATTCCGGAAAGTGCTTGAGATTTCCTGTCACAAGCCAGGCCCCGGCTGCGTGCGCCAAGGCGACAAAGGGAGTGTCTTTCGGGTCGGGGCAAGGATAAGGCCAGGATCCGGGGTCTGGAAGCCGCATGCTCTCCTCAATCAAGTACTCCAGCCAAAGAGGAGGAAACCCGTAACGATGGAACTTGGCACGGCGGACAACTTCCCGGTATTCTGCCGCGACTCTCGGACTGGTCACGATATGAATCATGGCACTCAACACCAGATCCGCAACGATCTTTGCAGGCGGTCCGGCGGCACTGATACCGGCGGAGACGATTACATTGGTATCGAGAACGATTAAGCGCATTCCTGCTCATCCTCGTGAAATTTGCGAATGCGGTTTATCTCTGCTTCGATCTCTTCGTCGCTTGCCAGGCTGGCTCCTGACTCTTCAGCAAGACGCCATCCCTCTCGTAAGCTGGCCAGCGCCATCGCGCGCCGAAGCTCGCGATCTTCTTTAACAACATCGCCAAAAACGGGGACCAGGAAGAAGGCAGGGCCATTCTGGCCAACCAGAAGGGTGGTTTCTCCCGCAGGAACTTCCTTCAAAGCCTTAACCCCGCGCGTTCTGAACTCACGCAGTGAAACCTGACGCATGGAGCACCTCCGAAATTTAGCGTAGCCATAATGGCTACGCATGTCAATAAAGACTTTATGCCGTAATACGCCGCCAATCACAACCTGTGGCGGCCGGCGGCGTGAAGTCAATGCCCCAATTCCACGAAATATGCCGGAAAAGCCCCCTCCCTGGTTTTTCCAAATGTCTCTGAATCAAGCGGGCAGGCGCAAAAGAACAGGAATGTACCCAACCTGAGCCCTTTGAGGTGGCGCCGTATCCGCACCCTGGGCGAGCGAAAAGCGAAGCCGTGTTACACTGGGTTTGCGCTCAGTGATTTGGTCGTGAGCGGCGGTTGGCCTACCAAGGCAACTTAGCCTGGCACAGATTTCCCCAAGCCCCTACAGCGTAACCCCAAGAGTCTCCCACCCGGCGGCTCGGTTCTCGACCTCTGAAACGGTCCGGGAACGACACGAGCGCCTCAGCATCCTTGATTTGGATCGGCGCCTTGAAACCGGGAAAACAGGGAAGCGGGGGAGCCAACCGGCAGTGTGCCGCGCGGCGTACTAGTAGCGTGTGGCAGCTCCGGGCCTCGGGCATTTTCCCCAAATAGATGCTTGCCGGCCAGTCTTTTGATCGACTTTCGGTTCTCCCTTACGCATATCGATAGCAGGCTTGCGCGCGAAGAGCATTCGTGTGTCCGCCTCATGTCCGGTTCCGATTGCAGGCCCCAGGGAAACCGTTGGGCTCCCGGAATCCAACAGGAAACCATACTATTTTGACGACTCAGTTCTCGCAGTTTTCTCTTTCGGCGGCCCTCATGGCGCGCCTTGACGCCAACAAATTTGAAATTCCCACCCCCGTCCAGATCGGCGCGATTCCTCCCGCCCTGGAAGGCCGCGACGTGCTGGCCACCGCGCAGACCGGCACCGGCAAGACCCTCAGCTACCTGATTCCGATTGTGGAGATGTTGCAGAAGACCGAAGGCCGCGCCGCGCACGCCCTCATCCTGCTGCCCACGCGCGAGCTGGCCATGCAGGTGGAGCAGGCTTTCCGCACCATCCGCTCGAACTCGCAGCAGTCCGCGGCCCTGGTGGTCGGCGGCATGGCGGAGCGGCCGCAAATCGACTCCATTCGCCGTGGCGCGCGCCTCATCGTGGCCACCCCCGGACGCCTTGAAGACTACCTCAAGCGCAAGATGGTTCGCCTGGACCAGATCAAGATCCTGGTCCTGGACGAAGTGGACCGCATGCTCGATATGGGCTTCCAGCCCGCCATCCAGCGCATTGCCGCCACCTTGCCCGAGGTTCGCCAGACGCTTTGCTACTCGGCCACCCTCGAGGGAGCCATCCAAGAAGTGGCGCGCAAGTATCTGAAGAATCCGGCGCGCATCGAGATCGGCTCGGTTCTCAAGCCGGCGGAAAACGTCGAACTGCGCACCTTTGAAGTGGAGCCCGACAAGAAGCAGGATTTGCTCGAACACCTGCTGGGCACCGACGAGGGCAGCTTCCTGGTCTTTGTGCGCACCAAGCACGGCGCAGACCGCGTGGCGCGGCGCCTGGTCCGCTCCGGCTGGTCGGCCACCCAGATTCACGGCGATCGCTCGCAGGCGCAGCGCAACGCCGCTCTGCGCAGCTTCTCCACCGGCCATCACCGCGTGCTGGTTGCCACCGACGTGGCCGCCCGCGGCATCGATGTGGCCAACGTGGCGCAGGTCATCAACTTCGACATGCCCAAGATGGCCGAGGACTTTGTTCACCGCGTGGGCCGCACCGGCCGGGCCTCGGCTCACGGCGTGGCTTCCACCTTTGCCGCGCCGGCCGAGCGCGGCGACCTGCGCAAGATCGAGCGCACGCTTTCGCTGCAGATGAAGCACTTCAGGGTGCGCGCGGCGGATCTGAATGCGGCCGAGAACGCAGCGTAGAAACAGCTTCCAGCTTTTAGCTTCCAGCTTTTAGCTTTGGGAACGCGGGTGCCCCACCTTCGGCGCAGTTTCATCGCGCCTAAGGTGGGATACTTGTATCTATAGCTTTTTATGCCCCTTAAGGCTATTTTGCGGTCCTATCCCAGAGGCCCGAAGGACGTTCATTCCAGCGGAGCAAGACCGTAAAAGACTGAAGAAAACTTTAGCTATGGATATCCCACCTTAGCCGCGGCGCACAAAACGCGCCGCAGCGAAGGTGGGGCACCCCGCCTTGATGGGGCACCCTGCCTTGATGGGGCACCCTGCCTTGACGGGGTACTCCTGCTTGAGTGGGGCAGCCGCGCGATCAGCTCCTTCCTGCTGCCAGCTTGAGCAGCCTGCGGCCCACCAGGAAAAGCCATATCGGATAGAGCGGACCGGCAATGGCCATGAGGACTACGCCGGAGACCGGCAGAAACAGTCCGCAGACAATGTGGGCCAGGTCCAGCCCGTGCATTACGATGCCCAGCCAGGCGGTCGCTTGGCTGAAGACGCCGCCGCGCAACATGACCATGCAGATCAGTACCGCGCCGCATTGCAGCAGCACGCCGCCCAGGATGGCGCCCGTCCCATGCCAGAGGTCGGCGGCCATCAGCGCTTCGCCCGCGGCCAGCAGTTGCGCCCTCACGGCATCGCTGGCGGCCGCCGCAAACTTGTTGCTCAGCGGGATCATCGACAGCGCCGTGGGCGTTGAAAGCACCAGCGTCAATCCCGCCAAGGCCAGGACGGTGGAGAGAATGACCTTGGCCCGGCTGTTCTGCCACAATGCCGCACCGAGGCCCAGAAACAGCAGGTAGTAAAGCGGCAGGACGGCGATGGTGGGCAGATCGAGGCGCAGCAGTGCCACGGCCCGGTGATGCTCAAGCAGGTCGAAAGCCTGGGCGGCAGAGGTGGGTTGGCCCCCCAGCACCATAATCTGAACGATGGTTGCCAGGGAGTAAACGATCAGGATGAAAGCGGCCGCGCCGCCTAACCGGCACAGGCTGCGCAAATCGCCGGTGCCTGCGCAGGCGGCCTTGTCTGGCGCTGTCTCTGGATTCGGCATCTCTCAGCCCCCCAGGTGGGTGTGGAAAAAGGCGGTAATGCGGCGACGCGCGTCCAGGGCGGCGGGCTCGTTGTAGCCGATGCCGGTAAAGCGCAGCAGCTTGAGGAAGAAGTGCTGGTGGTTGTTCATGAAGGAGTGGCCCGCGTCAGGGTACTCCTTCACGTCGTGGGGGATGAGGGCGCGCTCGAGGGCTTGCTCAAGCTGGTCGGCGATGCCCTGCTCCCACCTGGCCAGGGCGCCGTAGCTGCCGACAACCGGACAGGCGGTCTTGAGGAAGTCGTCCATATCTTTGGGCAACGGGCCGCCGTAATTGATGCTGGCGGCGGAGAATCCGTGGCCGGAGACCAACAGCAGGGCGAACCCGCCACCCATGCAGAAACCGATGACGCCGGTCTTGCCGTTGCAGCCGGGTTGCGCCAGGAGCCAGGAGCGCGCGGCTTCGACGTCGTCAAAGGCCGGGCCGCTGCGGGCCATCAGGTCGCGGATCACGCTGCGCAGGCACAGCAGGATTCCGCCTTTGTAGTAGAGGTTCACCGACAGGGAGAGAAAGCCCGCCTCGGCCAGCCAGTCGGCTTGGCGGCGATGGTCCTGAGTCATGCCGGCGATGTCGTGCAGCACCACCACACCCGGCGCCGGGCCTGGAGCGGTTGGAACGGCCTGGTAGCAGGGCATCTGGCCGCGTGGGGTAGGGACGAGGACGTCGGGCATGGTCGTTTTCCCCCGCTTTTCGGCGGTCCTGCCGCCGGCGCAGCGATTCTACGCCGGGCATCGGCAGATCGCAGTGACGATTCGGTTAAGAACTCGAACTGTGCTGCAAGTTCTGGAACGGAGAAGCAGAGGGAAGGGCAACCAAGGGGAACGGCGGCTCCCGGCCTCTCTGCGGCTGGGCAATCTGTGCACCACATGTGGTGCGTTCGCCTGCGGACGGCGGTTCGCCTGCCCAGTCCGGCTTTTCGTTGACTCTGCGCCCGGAATCACGTATTCTGGAGTCCTTGCGCGGTGTTGCGCCTGGGGTCTGTGTGTGTTCACCCGGACCCGGCTGGTCGAGACCCTGGAGGGAGCGGCCGGAGCAGGCATGGCGGCGGCTGGATGCGAGTGTTTGGCGCCAATCCAGCGAAGCCGGGGCCCGAAAGGGCATACCCGCAATCCTCACCCGAACAGATTTGTTTGGAAGTGGGAGAAATGAGGCCCGTGCGCGCTTGGCATGGGCATGAGCGCTTTGCGCTGAAGTTTTTTGTTGGGATGGGCTGTACGGCGGGCCGGGGCGACCGGAAAACGACCAGCCGTGCAGGTTTCGAGAGGGCAGGAGAAAAGATGTCGACCTTTGTTCCGAGCGGTAAAGATATTGACCGCAAGTGGTTTGTAGTGGATGCCAGCGGCCAGACGCTGGGCCGTCTGGCGACCAAGGCCGCCGATGTGCTGAGCGGCAAGCTGAATCCCCAGTATGTGCCGTACATCGATATGGGCGATCATGTCATCGTCATCAACGCGGAGAAGGTGCGCTTGACCGGCCTCAAGGCCGAGAGCAAGCTCTATCGCCGCTATACCGGTTTCCCCGGCGGGCTCCGTGAGGAGTCGTTTGTTCGCCTGTTGAACCGCAAGCCGGAACAGATTTTGGAGCAGGCCATCAAGGGCATGCTGCCCAAGAGCAAGATGGGCCGCCAGATGGCTACCAAGCTGAAGGTCTATCGCGGCGACAAGCACCCCCATCAGGCGCAGATGCCTGTTGCCCTGGACATCGCATAACAGCAGCCTCTAGCTGCTAGCTTCTAGCCGCTAGCCTAAGGCACACAAGTTTCACCTTCGGTTCGGTTTTTAGCTAAGAGCTAGAAGCTAGGAGCTAGAAGCTAAGAGGAGAGAATGGCAGATCTGGTTCAGTACTACGGGACAGGGCGCCGCAAGTCGGCGATCGCACGCGTCTTTCTGCGTCCGGGAACGGGCGAGTGGAAGGTCAACGGCAAGAAATTCGAAGAGTACTTCGTGACCGAGCAGCAGCGCGCGTCCGCCAAGCACACCCTGGTGGTGGCTGAGCTGGCATCGAGCTTCGACGTGGTCACCACCGTGAAGAGCGGCGGCGTGGCGGCGCAGGCCGATGCCGTGAAGATGGGCATTGCCCGTGCACTGGTCCAGTTCAACCCCGAGCTGCGCAAGACGCTCAAGGCAGAAGGCCTGCTGACCCGCGACTCGCGCATGAAGGAACGGAAGAAGTACGGACAGAAGGGCGCTCGCGCTCGCTTCCAGT
>Ga0326728_10026425_pt1 | contig 10278 bp, 13 predicted proteins | sample MB3enrmetagenome_FD_207602 | JGI IMG/M metagenome (GOLD analysis project Ga0326728, IMG submission 207602) | Lab enriched peat soil microbial communities from McLean, Ithaca, NY, United States - MB31MN | ecosystem: Environmental > Terrestrial > Soil > Wetlands > Peat | place: USA: New York... | reverse complement strand
GCCTGAGCTCCCTCACAAACTCCCAGTCGACCTTCCTCTCAAGGGCCTCGAGGAGCCTCAGGTTCGTGACCGAATTGCGCAGCACCGTGGTGACTTCCTTGGACTCTGGCCGTGCCTGCATGTCCAGCCCGATGTAGCCGTCGAACCCGTATTCCTTCATGAGGTGGACCACCCACAGCATCTCGAGGTTCACAGGCACTCCGCAATCCTGGTCCCATTTCAGGCCATTCTGCCAGTTCGCATGGTAATGGAACAGCTTCCCCTGGGCAAGCGCGGTCGAGACCGGGTTGATCGGGCTGAGGTTGGCCAGCATCTCGTGCGCGGTCTCGGGATTCACGCCCATCCTGTCCCGGAATTCCGGATCCAGGAGATTGATGTTCGCCAGGAAGTCGGCCGTTGTGGGGATGATGATGACGTCCTTCGGTTCGTTGGGCTTCGCCTCCCCCGCGATCCTCAACTTGGCCTTGTGCTTGGTGGCGTCATACTTGAAGACATCGTTGAGGGCACCGAAATAGAGATGCAAGGCCTGAACGGGGTCTATCTGGAAGCGCGCCTGCCATCCTTCTCCGCCCGGCCAGTAGACGTTCATGGGCATGTGGCCGAATTCCTCTTTGCACGCGTATATCAGGTCCACGGTGCGCTCGGCAGATTCTATCGCCCTCATCCGCTCCGCGGTGTTGGTGCTTCCAAAGGATAATTCGGGGTATGTGTAGAACAGGTTAGGCGTCATCATGGACATGACAAGGCCATTCGCCCGCAACGCCTTCACTACCGCGCCGAAGTTTTTCTCCGAAACCTCGTTAGGATAATGCGATTCAATGCCGGTAATCCCATGGGCTGTCGCCCCGATCGCTTCAAAAAGCGGCTTTCTCGATGCCATCGCGTCATTGACCGAAGCGATAATTCCGATAGCCTTGACGGCCTCGGTACCCGTCATATTCGGGCGGTTTCCCTGATAAAATCGCGTACCTCCGTTATTCACGGTCCAGAGACATCCCCCGATCTTCAGTGGTTCGTCGTTCCTTGCGTGTGTTTCTCTCAATTTCCTGTATGTTTCAGGCAAAACTCGTTGTCCACTCATATATATCCACCTCGCCCGAATATTAACCACGTTGTTTTAAAAACAGTTCCAAGGCAGGGATTTTCCGCCAAGAAACCGCATGATAAAGGATAGACGCCGGGCATCCCGCTTCGGAAGATGCTGTGCAGGAGGCGCAGAGCAGGGAGAGAAACGCCCTCGGAAGCGCCCGCACGACTCCCCGTCTTTTCGTCATCCATCGTAGGCGCGACTGCCATGTTTATAAAAACTTCTGGGGAAGTCTGCTAAAATTCCAGATAAGCCAATATGAGGCGAGAACATATGAAGAAAGAAGACGAATTCGGATTCGAGAGGGTGTTCGAGGTATACGACCAGAAGACCGGCATGCAGGGCGTATGCGTGGTCCACAACACGGCGCGCGGCCCGGGCAAGGGCGGGGTCAGGATGGAGCCCGACGTGACGGTGGAGGAGGTCATGGGGCTCGCCCGCGCGATGACGTGGAAGAACGCGATGGCCGAGCTGCCCTTCGGAGGCGCGAAATCCGGGATCAAGGCGGACGCGAAGAACCTCACTCCCGAGAAGAAGGAGGCCATAGTGCGCGCGTTCGCGCGCAAGGTCGGCGAGATAATCCCGAAGCACTACATCGCCGGGCCTGATATGAACATGACCGAGAAGGAGATGGCCTATATCGCGGACGAGCTGCAGACGCCATTGGCTGTCACGGGCAAGCCGGCGAGCATGGGCGGCCTCCCGCACGAGCTGGGCTCCACGGGCTACGGCGTCGTGCTGTCCACGAAGGTCGCAACCGAGTTCAAGGGCGAGAATCTGAGCGGCAAGACGGTCGCGATAGAAGGCTACGGGAACGTGGGCATGTTCGCGCACAAATTCTTCGAGGAATCGGGCGCGAAGGTGATCGCGGTCTCGGACTCCAAGGGGACGATATACGACAAGGCCGGCCTCAAATACGACGATTTGATGAAGGTGAAGGCCGAGAAGAAGACCGTCACCGCGCACCACGGGGGCGAGAAGAAGGACGCGAAAGCATTGTTCGAGCTTGACGTGGACATCCTCATGCCCGGCGCTCGGCCGAACGTGATAACTGCCGAGAATGTCAGCCGCGTGAAGGCCAGGTACATCCCGCAGGGAGCCAACCTGCCCATCGCGTACGATATCGAGAAGATACTGATGAAGAAGGGCGTGGTCATACTCCCGGACTTCGTCGCGAACGCGGGCGGTGTGATATCGAGCTATTGCGAGACCCAGGGGTGGGACGAGAAGACCATGTTCAGCGTCGTGAAGGAAAAGATATCGAAGAACACCAAGGTCATGCTCGAGCGCGCGCAGAAGGACAACGACACCCGCGCGGCCGCCCTGGCGATCGCGAAGGAGCGCGTGCGCGAGGCCATGGTCATGAGAGGCTGGCTCGCGAAATAGATTTCTTTTTTCTTATTCATTATTTCCCTCTTACAGATACACCGCCGGCACCTTGGAATACTTCCTCCCGTTCGCCTCCCCTTCGCCCAGTTCATCCATTGATAGGAGGAAAACCTTCTTGGGCGCATACTCGGAGAGGAAGTTCGCGAACGACCGGGTGGTCCTGCCCGCCTTCTTTACCTCCACGGCCATCTCCAGGTCATTCACCACGAAGTCCAGCTCCCCTCCGGATGCGGTGCGCCAGTAGTTCACTTTCCCCAGGCGCCTGAGCTCGCAGTAGACGAAATTCTCCAGCGCCTGGCCTGTTATGATCCCCGAGAAATCACCGAGCAGGTTGTTCCGGAAGCCGCTGTCCAGGAAATACACCTTCGGGTTCTTCCTTATCTCGCTGACGATGTTCCTGTGGAACGGCTTGATCATGCCTATGACGAAGGAATCCTGCAACAGGGGCAGCATGGTCCTGACTTCATTGTAGGGGATTCCGGATTGCTGGCTCAGGGTCTCGTATTTCACCGGGCCGCCCACCGAGGCGGCGAGCGTCTTCAGCAAGAGGATAGCCGGCTCCCGGTATCTGGTCCCGAACCTGGCGACCACGTCCTTCTCCACGTAATTCGAGAACAGGGTTTTCAGGAGCTCTGCCTTTTTCACGTCGTCTTCCTCCAGGACGATGCGCGGATACGCGCCGTATTTCAGGTACTCCTTGAGGTAACCGTTGAAATCCGTCAGGAATCCGGTTTCCGTTGCCTTACCCGCGAGGGTTTCCGTCCTGAGTTCCTTGAGTTTCCTCTCGTGCTTCGGGCTTTTGGCCCTGAGGAACTCCAGGAAGCTGAACGGCAGGACGTCCACGAAAACAACCCGCCCGACCAGGTACCTGCCCAGCTCGGTCAGATCGAAAGACGACGAGCCCGTGACTATGAATTTGACGTCCGGATGGGTGTCGTAAAGCAGCTTCAGCGTTTTTCCTATGTCCTTAACATACTGGGCCTCGTCGAACAGGAACCATGTCTTCCTTGTCTGATGGAATCCTATGAACTCTTTCGGGTTTTTCTCGAATCGCATGCGTTCCATGTCGTCTTCGAAGGTCACCATCACGATGTCCTTTTCGTCCACCCCCCGTTTCAGCAGAGTCTCGCGTATCCTGTCCAACAAGGTGGTCTTTCCGCTTTGCCTCGGCCCACGGATGAGGATTATCTCCTTGTCGTCCAGCCACTTGTCTATCTCCGGTTCGGCATCCCTGGGTATGTACACCATGAGGTTATTATGATGCTATCGGTATTTAAACTTATATTTTTGATTAAAATAATCAATTTAATGAGATTGTTTTGTATAAAATATATAAAAATATGAGTTTAGCTTATAATGCGTGCGTCGGGCCGATGGCGCAGGGCGACAACGACACCCGCGCGGCCGCCCTGGCGATCGCGAAGGAGCGCGTGCGCGAGGCCATGGTCATGCGAGGGTGGCTCGCGAAATAACCTTTTCTTATCAAAGTGAGCGGAAAAACCCACGCCCTATCCGCTCAGCCAGAAACGCACTTGAAGTCCAGGCCCATCGGGTTCGGCCCGGCAGCCGGAATCTTTTTCGGCTTCGTTCCAGTGCTACGGACTAGGGGAGGCGCAGAACAAGAAGGGAAACGCCTCGGAGAGCAGTCTTTTGGCGTTTCCCCGGATAATTCAGGAATTGCTCACGTTCAGTATTATCGTCCCGTTCTGGCAAAACTCCACGTGCTCCGGATTGAATGGCTTAAGCGTGTACTGCCGGAAGAACGTGTCATCCGAGATATTGAGGTCCGGGCTGTCGATGGCAGACGCGGTATGTATCCCAAGGAAATCGAAAGAGGAATTTATTCCGGTATTATCGATGATGGTTGTAAGGTATAAGGGGGCTTGCATGCCGAACTCGTTCGTGAGCTGGTCATTCCAGTCGTTCCCTGCGCCTGAGACATCTACCGGCACCCAGTCCCCATCATAGAATTCGACCCACTCGTGCCCTGTGGCAGTGGCGTTCTCGCCATCCGGTGTCATATAGTACCCGCCCACCTCTCTCGCAGGTATGCCGACGGACCGGAGCAGGGAGATGTACAGGGATGAGAGCTCCTCGCATTCGCCCCTGCCGGAATCCAATACCTCTATTGCCGATTGGTACTGGTATGTCGGCCCGCTATTGGTGATGCTGGAATAATAGGTTGTATTGCGCATCAGCCATGAGAACAGCGCCTTGGCGACGACCCAGGTATCATTGCTGCCCGTCTCGTTTTTCACTTCACTCGCTATCGCCGCGATCTCAGGGTCATACGGGTCCACCAGGACTTTTTTGCTGATCGGATCGCTTATGGTCCCGAAATAATCCGGCTGCGCGTTTCCTGCATCTGAGATGCTCATCCCGGTGTCCTGGTACGCCTTCCATGTCTCGGTGCCGTTGTATACGACCTCCAGCTCGAAGGGGAGCGGGAGTCCGTTATCGTCATTGATCGTCATGTCTATCACACTGTTGCCCTCCAGGTACCTGGTGTCGACCGAAGAGGTCACGCCATCGACCGGTGGATAGATGCGGTAGGACGACCCATCCGGATACGGAAAAGTGATTGTCATGCTCCCCCGCTCCATCGTGCCACTGTCCCGGGTGATCATCGTATACGCGATGGAGGAATTGGCCAGGGAAACAGGGCATAGGTCGGTGATGGTCGGTGAATACGTGAATCTGTCGCCGTTCTTGAACGTCCAGTCGAATCTGATTCCCGTGTAATCCTTCTTTTCGATCGATATGGAGTACGTGCCGTTCTCCATCCCTGTGATGTCAAAATCCCCCTCCGCGTCGCTGATTCCGCTATAATTCGAATTATCGCCGATGATGGATATCAACGCGCCCTGGACCGCATGGCCGTCCTGGTCGGTGACGTTCCCGCTGAAGCTCGCGGGCCCGCTCAAGTTCATGATGCCTGTGGCATTAGCAACCATGACGTTCGTGCCATTGGCGGCACGCATGGGCATTTCAAGAAAAAGAAGCCCCGTGATAGAGCAGCCCAGCAAGACGATCGCTATGATGGCGATGACCAACCCGACCAAGACTAGGTGCTTATCCATGCTTATGGGAATGCCTTCCACGCTTAAAAAACCCAACCATCCCGGGCCGCGGGACAAAAATAGATGGTCTTTCACAGCAACGGCAGGCGCGGCATCCGATATATTTTTTTTGGCGCGCCTGGTTTTATACCGTCAGTAAGGGATCATCCACTTGCGTCCGCGTTCCCTTCCCCTATCGACGCGAACGGCATTCTTAATGCGCAGACCTGCGCGGCGAAATCCGGCGGGCAGGCCGCTTCGGCGACCTTCTCGACGATCGCGTTGAATTCCCTGGGCGCCAGGCCGACTAGCCCGGCGCTCATCGCTTCGCCCGCGCACCCGCAAGCCCCGCTTGCCAGCTCGAAGGCGATGATGTTGGTGGCAAGCACGAAACCATACGGCGAGATGAGATCCATCTTCCTGACATTCGCCGAAAGCAGCGCCGCGAACACATGGACCTTAGCGTCCTCCTCGGGCAGACTGTCCAATCTGCGGCATATGCCGTCCACCGGCACCACCATCATCTCCGCTTCCTTGCCATCCGCTACTTTTTTCGCGCCGTCCGGCGTCGCTGGCACCCAGGCCGCCTTATGCTGCGCTGGTTCTGCGAACTTTCCTGTCCTTCTCATTGTTTGACCCGCCATGATTACACCAATAACTATACTTTACGACATACAGTTTATAAAACCTTCTTTCTCCATCGAAATGCACAATCAAGGGCGCGGCCGGGTACCGGATTCCGCCTGCGGGAAGGCCCAGGAAGAAAATCAGGGAAAAATCATTCCTTTCTGTCTGCTGCCGTGCGGTTTGGTTCGTCCTTTTCTTTATGCGCTCCGGTGATTATCGGTAGCGTCACCGGCGTCGCCTTTGATCTTATTACCCGTCCATCGGCTTTTTCTGCGTTTTCTTTCATGAATGACGGTATCCTCAGCCTTTCCACAAATCTCCTCACTGTCTTGACCCCTCTTTTCACGATTGAATACTCCATAAGTACACCAATATCTATACTCTACGACATACAGTTTATAAATCCCTCTTCACTCATGAAAACGCACATGAAAAGCGTGCGCCCCGGGAAATCCGGCCCTCCGCCTGCGGGGAGGTCTGGGAAGATGGATGAAAATCAGAAAAAATCATCTACCCCTGTCCACGATCCCTTTTCTTATCCTGGCGGCTTCTGCAGCGAAATCCGGCGGGCAAACCGCTTCGGTGATGGCCGAAGCTATCTTATCCAATGAACCGGTCGGCTTGCCGACGAGGTAGCTCCCTACGGGTTCGTGCGTACGGCCATCGAAGCCGGTTCCCAGGTCGGTGATGAGGCGCTCGATTGCGTCGGCGAAACCACGCGGCGAAACCGTGTCTTCGCCCCTGAGCCTCTTTGAAAGCAGCGCCGCGAACTCGTATATCTTCCTGTCGAGGTGAGGCAGTTGATCCCTCAGGTTGTCCAGTTTGCCGCACATCTCGCTTGCCGGCAGCATCGCCACGCCGGCATGGCCGTCCGGCCGGACTTCTTCCGCGCGCTCTTTCACCGACAGGGGCACCCTCATCGGAGCATGCGCCGCTGGTTCCGCGCCAGCGTCTTTTCTTTTCGTGATCTGGACCGCCATGATTACACCATCGGAAAAAACATTATTTCTTGTATGCCGGTTCTGTGAACGGCTTTCTCGTCCTCAGGACCTGCTCTGCGAAATCCGGCGGGCAGGCCGCATCGATGACGCTCGTGACGATCTCGTTGAATTTCTCGGGCGACTGGTCCATAAGCCCGCTCATCTTTGCTTCGGCCTGGCACCCGTAACCTCCCCCGGCCAGTATGAAGGCGAGATCGTCGGTGGCACGCACGAAACCATCTGGCGAGATGTAACCCCTGTCCCTGATCCTGTTCGAAAGCAGCGTCGCGAACACGTACACCCTGTCCTGCTTCCCGTGCAGATACGTCCTCATATCATCCAATCTGGCGCATATGCCGTTCACAGGTATCGCCGCTTCATCAGGTATGGCCTTCACTTCGCGCATACTCACCGCTGTCGGGACGCTCAGCGGCGCAGGTGTACCCGCCAGCCCGCCCCCCTCCCCGCTCTCTTTCAGCGTGAGCGGCAGCCTCGGCCCTTGCTCAGGTGGTTTCGCGCCCCTGTCTTCCACTTTAGTCATCGGACCAGCCATAGCTACACCAATAGCTATGCTCTACGACATACAATTTATAAAACGCACGCCTTCGCCATTAAAACAAGCCCGGATCGCGGCGCTATCGCGATATCACGAGCGCCTTGGACTGCCGGAAGCCGAGCGAGAGCGGGATGTCGAGGAACGCGTCCATGCCGAGCACCGCGCCCGCCTCCACGAACTGCGAGAGCTCGCTGGTGTCGAATTCGAAATCGTAGGAGGACGTGCCGGAGAACTTCCCTGCCGGGGCGAGCACGATCTCCTTCTGGAAGACGGTTTGTACGTCCATCCTCTCCCTGCGGGCCCTATCATCAAGACCGGCCCTGAAGCCCTCCCCGCCCATCCTCCTGTCCATCATGTAGGACTTCTGCATCGAGAGCTTCAGCTTGACCCCGTTCGCCTGCTTCTCCGAGTTCAGCGTCAGCTTGACCTGGCCGGTTATCTTCTCGCCGACCTTGAAATCCTCCTTTGGCAGCACGATCTCCAGTTTCCCTTCCCCTAGGCCGAACATAGGATCACGGATACCCCTATCGACCAATGTTTATAAAGATAATCGGGGTACGAAACGCATGAGACGCATCCTCGGTTCCCTGGCCCTCGTCCTCCTGTTCTTGGCGATGTCCGTCCTTCCGGGCTGCACGGTGAACCTCCATTCCGGCAACACGTCCCTCATCAACTATACGTCTTCAGGCAACGCCTACCTGCTGCAGGACTGCAATACCCAGGACGTCCTCTGGATGAAGGCGTATAAGAACACGACCGTAATGGGTGTCCCGGTCGCCGCGGAAACCGCCTACGTCTGGTTCCATGGCTGGGGCGGGGACTCGTGCTCCGTGACCCTCGAAACCAACCAGCAATCGTATTACTGCAGCTATACCCGGGCAGAGGCCAACCAGAGCGGCATCGACGTGCTCAGATTGATCGCCACAAGGTGCGACTACGCATCAGGGACCGACCAGATCTGCGAGGGCTCGGGCGAGGGGATCATGGGCGAATTCCTCGATACCAATGAAAGCTGCACCGGCGGCTGATCCTTTCCAAAGAAGAGGTCACAATCCCTATCGCACTTCGTCCGCCTGGCTCCCGGCAAGTTTCTCGACGAAACTCAGCACCTTCTCCGGGTATATCCGGTCTATCACAGCGGCGTAGCCGTTGTTGCCCTCCTCCGTGAACCCGCTACCGTAGAGGATGAACTTCACGTCCGGATTCACGGCCTTCGCGCGCTCGAGCAGCCTGCCGGGCGCTGCCTTGTTCCTGTGGTCGAACCCGTCATCGCATACCAGGACGTCCGGCCTGTGCGTCTCCACAAGCCTCATCGCAGCGGCTAGGGACGATACGGGCTTGAGGCCTTCGGGCATGTCCGTGATTTTGGAGAGGCCGTGGGAGAGGACGGTGAGCATGTTCCTGTCCCGGTCTATGATCACGAGCGTCTTCCTCTGCCTGATGGAGTCCAGCATGGGCGGCATTATAGCCGGTTCCGGTGTGCCTGCAGCTGCCAGGATGCTTCTTTTCGAGATCATCGCATTCATCCGCTGAGACGTTTTATGATGCCCTTCAGGACGCCTTCGTCCTTCCTGTTCACGATCGCGTCGTACTGGTTCCTGTCCTCGCCTTCCCTGTACTCCTCGCCGGGCAGGCCGTTGGACCAAAGGACCACCTTGGTGGCCGGGTTCTGGCCTTTGATGTAGTCGAGCAGCTCATAATGCGCGCCCTGCACTGAATCGACCCTGCTGCTGGTCAGGACGATATCCGGTCTGTGCGTGTCCACGAGCTTTTTCGCTTCCTTGAGGCACGTGACGTAGGTGTTCTTTTCCGGGATATCGCATATGCCCTCGAGCTCGGTCCTGAGGAGCCTGATCATCCTCGGGTCGTCGTTTATTATTACGAGTTTCGGCCTCCTCAGCATCGGGCCTTCGGATCTAGGTCCAAGGGTCGTCGGCCTATCCACTTCGGCAGGCAGCGTTGCCTGAGCGGTTTTGGATTTCATGTTCTTGCTGTTATGTAAAAGAGTTTTTAATGATTGGGCTTCCCGCGCTCATCCGCTGAACTGGCCGACGGCCTCGCGGATGCCGTTGAGGTCTCTCCTGGGCACTATCGCGTCATAATGGCACTTCGCGCCTTCCCTGCGCTCGTCGCCGCGCAGGATGCCGGACCACAGCACCACCTTGGCGTCGGGGTTCTGGAGTTTGGCATATTCAAGCAGTTCATAGCAGCCGTCCGGGCTATTCCCGATCCTCTTGCCGACCAGGACTATGTCGGGCCTGTGCTCGTCCACGATTTTTTTGGCATCCTCCAGGGACCTGACACGCAGGATGCCCTTTGGTATGTCGCAGGTCTTGCCGAACATCCGCATGCCCAGCGCAATCATCTCCGGGTCGTAATGTATCACGACCAGCTTCTTCATTCTCCTGGCCGGGCTTTCATGGGCCGGTTCGAATGCCGTCATCCCGGGTCTCGTCGCAGGTGACTCCGCATGGGCGGTTCTGAATCTCATGTTAGTGATGTTGTGTAAAAAAGTTTTTAATGATTGTTTTTTCTAGAGCCTCGGGATCGCCGCTATGCCGCTGTAATACGCGACTATGC
>Ga0326728_10026424_pt1 | contig 10278 bp, 13 predicted proteins | sample MB3enrmetagenome_FD_207602 | JGI IMG/M metagenome (GOLD analysis project Ga0326728, IMG submission 207602) | Lab enriched peat soil microbial communities from McLean, Ithaca, NY, United States - MB31MN | ecosystem: Environmental > Terrestrial > Soil > Wetlands > Peat | place: USA: New York... | reverse complement strand
CAAGAAGCAGTAAAAATATGGATCAAACAAAAAGAATAAAGAATGGGGTCGCTCCCTCCACGAGCAATTAAATTAGTCATAAGTGCGCCTTGGTAATAGGCGTAAGGAACTCAGTTAGCCTAAAATGTGCCAACCACGCAGGGTGACATTAAGGGCAATCTAGCTGGGAACCCCTTTTTAAAATTGTCACATCAAGAAAGTCACATTAATTCAAGCAAAGGGCACTGAAACAAGAAAAGTTTAAGCGGATCGCAAGAATAATAGGAATTTAATCAAAAAGGTGTAAAATTATGGTTAACAGAAAATTGGAACTTGTGTTCGTCGATAAAGAGGGGAAATGGTACCCTTTAGACGAAGTTGATCGTGAAGACTTAGCGCAGGGTTTAGAAAAAATCTCCAAAGAAGTTGCCAAAAGACTACAATTATTAAAAGAGCAGAGGTAGTTTAATTCCTTCCCGGCCGCAAATTTCAGGTGTTTTGAAGTTTAAATATTACTTGGCGATAACAAGATAGTGGAGATTGTTTTATGGGTAGTTTCTCAGTGTCTTTACCTGCAAATTGGGACGAGTATTTGAAACGTTTAGCTGACGAACGCGATATTGATGTTAGCAAGGTCATTGGTGGATTGTGCGAATGGGCTTTTTCCGTTTCTGACAGCAAAAGGCAGTTTGAAGTTTGGTTAGACAAGGCTTATCCGCCAAAAGGTGAAGCAGAAGACAAAGCAGTGGCTGAAGGGGAAGAGGAAAGCGAGGCTGAAGAGGAAAGCGAGGACGAAGCTGAAGAGGAAGTCCACGAGGACAGAGACTACAGTGAAGACAGAGAATTAAAACCCGAATAATTGAGGTGAAAGAGAATGAGTGAAAAAGACGATGTTAAGACTTTTGAGCAAGAAACAAAGCAACCACCCTCTCACGCAAAAGAAGTGGAACGATACAGTGGTGAGAAGAACAAAAAAGTAAGTACAAAGCAAAATGAAAAGCCATCCGGGTCACGTACCCCTCGCGGAAAAAAACAAAGACGCCAATTCAAACTTGCTCCAAATAGAGGATAAAACGTCTTAATTCTTTAAGTTGAATTCGCCACTCGGGTTTGAATTACCTTCTCGATAGTAATGAAAACTGAGCATTGGGAATTAGCGTTCGAATGGGCTTATATAGACATTTTGCCCTTTAGATTGATAGGTTGAAATTTATGCCGAAATGTCCGAATTGTTCAGCTCATGTGAAAGAACCTGATAAGGAATGGGATTTTGGGCGGTTCCGAATTAAGATGTATAAGTGTACTAAATGTGGAAATCAATTTCGAGAATACTTCAAAGAAAACACCTTGAAATTTGTTTTGAGCGCACATAACGGTGGTTTAGGAAAAACCAGAGCGACCAAAGAAACAATGGACAGACATAAAACCTATCCGGAAGACAAGCGGTAGCTTGTAGCCCAAGAAAACAGTTTCTCTGTTCATCGAATTCGTAGATCCTTTTTCTTTCAATTAAATCTTTGATCATCAACTACTAAAACCCGGTTAGGGCTAACGTTTTGCGAAATCTCCGTCAACGTAGGATCTATGCCTTCCTCCTCGTTCAATGCGGCAATTAAAACGTCCGCGGATCCCAAGTTTCTTTCTCCACAAACTCTTAAGTTACAACTTTTTAATCAATACATTATTCTTAGTCTGGACCAAAACAACAAAAAAGAAGCATGGTTTAATTCCTCTGCTTTTTGCCGGTCGACCATACATTCAAAGCAAATCTTCAACTAAGTCTTAACTACTGGTCTTAGGTACATGTGCGGTTGATCTCTTGAAACTTTCAGTTGCAGTCCCTTGTCTGTCCAGCGTGCAACCCCTTTCTATAGGGATGAAAATGCGAGCATGTTTCGTACTCCGCCTTTCTTTGCGTCAAGCACTGATTCCGCTATTTCCTTTCCAATTCGATTTCAAGAGCAAACACATCTCCATCTAAAAAAATCCTTACTATTCGTACTTATGTAACCCTCCTTTACGCTCATAATTTGGCTATTTATAAATGGTCATGGCAGAGTTAAGCCAATGTGACTGTGAGCCCCACCCACGTTCTAACTTTTTGTGCCTAAGCAAAATGGTCCAATGTTGTGATGAATCTGGAGCCGAAACGGCAAGAGAAACGAGGTCTTGAGGTTAGTCTTCGGCTTCTTTCCAGTCGGATTCAAATCCCGTTCTTAGGACGCCTATAAGGTTGCTGTTGTTTGTCCAAAGAGAAGGACTCTCGCCTAGCCCGCTTTCTTTAGAGGCGGTTATTAATGCTTCTTTGTCATCGGACATTATGAAGTGATTCAAGAGTTCGTGATGAAACTTGATGTGAACCGAAGCACCATCGATGAGTTTTTTCACTTTTTCTTTAAGCAGATCGTCTGGGCTTTCTCCTTCGAAAATTAGGCGAATCTGAGCCCCTTTCTTTATTGCCTGCCTGCATTCTTCTGAAAACTGAGACAAAGTCGGAATGATTCTTGCCTTGTCTGCAATTAGCGCGACCTCTTTTTTTGAATTTCTAATTAATTCCGAAGTCTTTGCTAAGATTGCTTTCTTTTCTGCTATGAGTATGTAAATGCTTTCTTGTCCAAGAACTGGCTGTTTCCAATCCTTAAGAGACAACTTTTGGACTTTACTTCGCATCCCAGTTAAGCGATCATCAGATTTGTCTTTTTCTTCCGCCACTAGAAAGCTTAATGCATCCGAGATTGGGGTAGCCCTGATTACAGCTGGTTTGCCCATTAATCTTTCTATCAGACCCATTTTTTCGAGTAACGGCATAATTCTATAAACATCTTCTCTGCGTACTTTTGAAAATTTGGCTACCTGTCCTATTGTTGTTTTTTCCAGTTTGAGTATTGCTAAATAAACCCTTGCCTGATTAAGAGTCAAACCCAGACCGAGCAAAAGATCCGTGTTTTCATCGTTTGACATGCTGTGTTCACGTAATGTAAAAGATAGCTATCTAATATGTTTATTCAATTGGTACATCACTCTGCTTGATTAGGTAGATATCAGATCCAACTAGTCTCATGCTGATAGTTTCTTTTTTAAATTTAGTATACTCTGGAAGTGTAGCCATCTTAACTCCCTTAATGATGATCTCCTTTCCCGCCTTGTTTTTCTTTACTTCTTTCCTACATAGATCATAGCCATGTGTACGTGCAAATTCTTTTAGATATCGATCGAGTATTGGATAGACCTTTCTTACCAATGCTTTCTTCTCTCTCGGATTTAAATTACTAAAGTTCTCTAATTGGAACACTTTCTCAAGGTTTAATCTGTAGGCATTCCTTGACATCTTACCTACGAGCTTTATAGCCGCTACTAGATTAGAGTATTTAGGTTCTTTTCCTTTCTTTGTAGTCTTTATTGATTCCACAGGTATGATATCAGCGAATAACTCTTCTTTAAGTTTACTTAGTGTATCTTTATCTGTGGTGTTATCTGCGACTTTATTAATTAAAGAGTCAGACTCGGTCTTTTTTTCTTTTCTCTTAATTGTTTTTGACATTTCAAAGCCATAGGATACTATTCTTTATGCTTGGTAATTAAACATATGGATATGGTCTATATTGCTTAGACAACAAATAGCATATAGAAAGAGACTCAGGATATTTTACTAAACTGACGGATCTGTTGTTAGGCTGCTTATTGAGCCGCATGCCAGAGGGAATTGACCCCCCCTTCTACTCTGTTCACGTGTCAATACTGTGTTCGATGGGAGAAGCACTTTATCCGGTTCTTTGAGACCTTTGAGTACTGACACACATCGGGGAGTAATCTCGTAGACAATTCTTCCTTCCTTTACAGACCTCTTTCCAACTGGACCAGTTTTGACCAGAAACTCGACGTATTCTCTGAATGTTTTATAGTTGACTAATCTTTTGCATTATGTGTGTTGTCTTCAAAGATCTTCTGCCTAATACTCTGAGGATGTCCTCGTACCTTTTTGGTTTTGAACCGTTTTTCCTAAATGAGTCTGTATTTTTCACAAATATGCCTGCTCCAACTTGTTTTGAATGATGGCCAGTCTATCAACTTGTAATTGCAGGATGCGACGCTAGTTTGTTTCTTTCTTCTTTTTTCGAACATCAGAAGATCAATGTTGCACGTTCTCACTTGCCTTTCTTAAAGAAAGTTGAGCTAAAAGCTGACTGATGCGACTCGAAGTGGCTGCCCTTGAGGGGTTGTTTCCTTTTTCCTTGTGTTCAGCCACATGTGCATTGATAGCGCGGTCCATTGCCTTCAAATCAGGCAGCAACAAGATCTCGGTTCCACATTCGCATTTGATAAGTGGCAAATGTTCTTTCAGACACAGCTCTGCGTCAAAAGTTTTGGATCCAACTGCGTTCGCAACGCCAACCTTCCCGTTTGACCTGTGTTTCTGAGATTTCTCAAACCTAGCAAGACTCATCTGAATCTGAAAAACTCCTTACAACTTATGAATAACATAAGTTGTAAATTGCTTTTAAGTTGATGTCTATGTGAGCTCCCATCTACAGCTTACCGTGGCAACCCAGAAGGACATATCTTGCATGCAACGCTCAATATTGGAAAGATTACTTCAAAATCGGCAGTATGAAATCCTCGATTTCTAAGTGCCTCTAGAGTTCTTGCGTACTTGTGTTTTCTTCCACGTGACCGCTAAATAGTTCTTCTTGTTCCAAGCTCCTTGGTATCCATGCACCTTCAAGTGCAATCGTTAAGTAATTGCTATATCAGCAATCGCTTATGAATTTTTAGCGTGAAGCGCACTGGACGGTGCAAGTGTAGCTGTTCATACCCAGTCACACATCTTAAAATTAAGCGCACGTGTTAAACATGATATAGAGAAAGTGAATAACAATGACAGGAAAAACCCTAATAGTTTTTTCGACAATAAGTGGATTAAATGAGGATGTAGCACATGCCATAGCTGATGTGCTTAAAAAAACTTACAACATGGACGCAACTCTCGCAGATCTTAGAAAGAGTCCACCGGACATTACACCATTCCAAAACATTATTGTTGGTGGTGGTGCTGGAAACAGCGTTTACAATGAAGCTGTGGATTTTTTGGAGAAGGACTTTGAAGGCAAAAATGTCGCGCTCTATTTCTGCTGTGAGAATAAGGAAGACGCGAAAGCGGAAAATACTGAAGCCAACCAAAAAAAATTACTGGCCAAAAACAAGTCTCTCAAGCCTATTGACGTTGCTGGTTTTGGAGGGTGCATAATTAGCCAAAATAGAACCGTCATGGACGATCTAAACATGGGCAGAGTGAGGGAATGGGCCATAGAGCTGGGGAAGAAGTTGAATGCTCAATCCCTACCGATAAACCTAATCAACACCGTTCCCTTCGAAAAAAGCTTTCAATTTTACACAGAACTCGGAAAAAACACTGGAATAACTGCAAGTAACACAATTGAGTTCGCCGAAAAACTCCAAATAGTACCCATTCAGTCTGTCACGTTTCATTTTCAGCGTCAAGATTTCCAAAGATGGTTCAGAAACGTTATTGGCGATGAGGAACTGGCTAAGAGAATTGACCAGATTGATGTATGGACCCACGACGATGAAAACTTGAGGAAAAAGCTGTCTGAAACTGTTCAAAATCGCATCGCCGAATCGACGAAATCTTAACAGCAGACATCTCCCTGACGAATTGAAAATGTGCTCCTATAAAACAAATCGGGGAAGATACTGTGGATGTGGCTATATGCCAAGCCACTCCAGATGGATGATGACAGTTGAAAGGCAAACCACGAGTCCTTTCCTAACTCGAGTAGGGTGAGAAGCTGATTTTTCTTTTTGAGAATATCAAGCATCTTCCTGTCAAAAATCCAGATAACACCAAGAATAAAACCGAATCTATCAAAATCTGCTTTTGTTTGAATGCTACAACAGGCTGGCACGCACTTCTGTAATCGTATGTAACGTTAAGTATAGTAAGAGTAAGGTCATCGTTAGTTTAGTCAGTCGTAAGTTTCAGAGAGAGAGGCTAAAATTCAAATCCACACACAACGACACAACAACACAAAAACAAACAGATAGGGTAAGCGAAAGATTCAACAGAATCTTTCTTTCAGCTTGCCCTATATCAAGTGAAGAAGAAATCTCACAACAACGACAAGAACTATTATTAACACTATTACTACAATAGCAGACCAGAGCCACCCGGCTAAACCACCTTTGTAATTATGCAAAAACCTCATTCGTTCAATCACCTCTTGTATAATTGACTCACTCTATTTTCAATTCTACTTAACGATTTGTGACTGTAGAACTACAACTACAAGCGCACTGGCTGGGCAGCGCGCATACTCTTTAGCCGAAGACAAAGGAAGTGACAGTTAGATGTCGGCTCTCTCCGTAATCTCGGCTCCTTCGAACACGAATAGCCTGGGTTTGCCACCTTCTATCCGCACATATGTATTGTGGACTGGCGAGGCTGTAACCCATGACCCGGTATTTGCGAGGTTCTCGGCCTTGTTCACAAAGGGTCTGTGAGTGTGCCCGAAGACAAGAACTTCATTTGGCTGAACCGTTGAGCGGGCCTTCCTTTCTACACCCTTCAGATTTTCTATTAGCCTCTCCTCTGGACCTAGTTGCAGCATCTCAGCGATTCGATGTTTCCTTCCTCGATCGATTATGGAAAAAAAGCGAGACAGGTCACTTTCATAACGACCAAGAGCAGCCCAAATGTTATTGTCGCGTTCGCCCTTCTGATCAGACATTGAGTGGCAGAGCGATTCCATGAAGTGTTCCCTTTGCATCTCGTCAAACTCCCAGCCGTGAACAAACCTACAATTCACACCGTTTTGCTGAAGCGTAAGATCCTTAAGGAAGTTGATGGGGTATCCTAGGCCTTGTAGCTTCAGGACGTGGAAATCATGATTTCCTGCAACGTAATATACGCGCATATTCTTCTGGAGTTCGATGATCAGGTCGAGAATATCATGGTTCTCGAGGAAAACGCCTGAGGAATCTCTCCTCCACATGTCCACAACGTCGCCGAGAAAGACCAGATCTGTAACGCTGGGGTCAGATTGAAGTTTTCCGAGGAAGCGGATAAACGCGGCCTTGTCAGAGGCACCGAATCCCAGATGCAAGTCCGAAACAGCAATAATCGCCAAGTTGGTCTCTCCCAGATATTCAATTAAACCATTGCAGTATAACAGCTTTTTGTTTTGTGTTTTCGCGGCGAGCAGGAGACTATTGGAGGTTTAGCGCGTGAACTTTATTTTAAGACGTGTAACTTGGAATAAACAGCTACAATTGCCACGCGCGCTTTCTCAGAGTATATTATTTCGTCAAGGTCTGTTTTTTTCTCACATAAACATTCGCCCTCGCGCGGGGTTTACAAAACAGTCAAAAACACTCGAAGCTGCCCACGTTATCGAGATTGTTAACGATGAAGTGGAAGAATAGAAGTTTATTGCTTTTCAAAGGATATCAAGGATCTTAGGAGTTGCAAATTCGAGTTTTAGCTACCGAGATGAACTTAAAGCTTAAATCTTCAAAGTGGTAACATCGAATAGTAAGGAGAAATCGGCGGATGTCAACCTCAAGAATTGATTTTACTTTTAAAGATAAACTGCCAACCTATTTAGTTTACTGGACAAGACCTTGGGGAAACTCAGAGCAGAAACAAGGCGTAACACTCGCTTACACCACGAAGGAAGAAATCATGCAAGAAGCGAAAGCTGTGGGCGTTACAGTCACGGGTTTAACCCCAATAGACCCGTTGGCTCACCGAAAACCTGAGGGATCCAACAATAACCCTTGATATTGAAGATGAAATTCAAGAAACAGGGGCAATGGGATTGCTCTCTTTGGACGAATGAGTAAAAATTAATTGCCCACAATAAAGTAATTTTACAATTAGTCATCGATTATCGTAAATTTAAAAAAGGGAGAAGCTGGGTTTACGCGAATACGAAGCCGATGATAAGGCCTATTATGAATCCGATGCTTAATGGTAGTATGCCAATGATGAGTGCTCCGTATTGATATACAATAGAGCCGTATTGAGCTGCGTAACTTTTCAGCGCGCTAAGACTTAAGCCGAATAGACCAAAGTAAGCGACTACGAAGAGTATGATTGCAGCTATTATTGCGATTTTTAGGAATAAATGGATTAGATAGCCCACGATTACCCCAACAACAAATATTATTATCATTATGACAATCGGTGGCAAACCGGCTATGCTTCCAGATGTAATAAAATGAAATACTTGATCTATAGCGCCCAAAATCCAACAACTCCATGATCACCATATAGGAGTACGAAAGGCTATTAAACGTGTGTGGCTGTGTGCTCCCAGCAACAGAGCGATGTGCTGATTAAAAAATTCAAGTTCTAACTCAAACCTCGGTTAACATCCAGCTGTAGCTGTGACTTCACAGTCACACAAACTTAATTCTGAAATAAGCGACCCCTAGGTGGAAGGTGATAGAAAAGTGCCTGGCGAGAAGAAAAAGGCTGAGAATGCTGCTGAAAAAACTGGGGAAGCCATCGGCAAAGGCATCAAGAAGGGTGCTAAAGCCGTCGAGGACTTTGGGAAGGGAATAAAGAAAGAACTCAAGAAGAAAGAGTAATGCAAACAATTCCCTTTTTCTCAAAAAAAGGAAAAGTACTTGTCGCTATCTAATGTGAATTCGCAGAGTTTGAACTGAATTTTGGAGGAGGGAAAGGGGTTTTCCAACATCCAAGCAGCGTCTCTATCTTTGATGCTGAAATTGAGAGCGAGTTTTCTGAGTTCGATTGGGAAAAAATAAAAAACTGCCGAAAATGCTTTTTTTATGCAGTTCATGGCGTTGCTGGGGTTGCAATGGTTGGAAGGAGTGTTTGGTGAAAACGCTTAAACATCAGAAACTTAATAGTTATGTTAGGTATTTTTAGCAATTGGAGTGTAGATTGTTTTGGGTTATTCACGAAGACAAGGCGGCAATTATGAGGGAAGACGGGGTCATGGAAAGGGTGTTAAACGTTTCCCTGTTGCGGTTGGGGAAGAATTAGAGGTGGATATTGTGGACTGCAGCCCGAAAGGGGAAGGTATTGCCCGAGTTCAAGGTTTAGTAATACATGTTGCTGATGCAAAGGTTCATGACCACGTGAAGATAAAGATAAGTCGAGTGGGCGGTACAACGGCAGAGGCAGAAATAATAAAGCCGTAATTTGCTCCTGAAAAAACAAAAACGATCTTTGGAAAAAACCGCCTATGTTAACCACAAAAATCGTTAATTATCAATTTCAAGGCTGAACCTTAAAACTTCTTATGATTGGTTAGATACAGTCACATGGTCTTAAGAGTTATCTTGTTTTTTCCTTTGCTTCTCTTGGCAGATTGAATGTGAATTTTTTTATCTCGAAACTATGCGTCCAAACATGGAGCCCTGAATGACTGATGGCGGCAAATTCATCTGCGACCTAGACAACAAAACCTTCAAAACGCGGGAAGACTCAGACAACCATCTGTCTGAAGCCCACGTGAGAAGCAGCTGTAGCAAAGGCTGGTATCAACATGAAGAAAGCCAGATGTTTCTTCCCTTTTCCATCGCGCCATCAGCAGAAAATTAACAAAAAACTATGAATGCAACACGGCAAAACGTGGCGACCTTAACGGGATAATGTTTGTTTCAATGTTAAAGAAATGTTTATATCGGATAAAGGCGCTTCTGTAAGAATTCAGCTATAATTGCTAGCCCCGCAATTTTCACATGGCGGCGGCTCAACCCGTACCGAAACGGCGATTGCCTTGCAGGGATGATGGTGTTGGCCTCCAGTTGCGGGGACACGTATGTGGACCTGACTAATTGCTCAGTTAGGTCTGAATTGGGCTTTGACGTATATGAGTGGAATGTTTTTCCCTCCAAATCCAGTTAGGCACAAGAATGCGAAATATTCGTACCACATCAAAAAACAAGATAGAAAGATCCGCAGAAATCAAAACGGAGTGTCACAACTCCGGTTGATCCTGCCGGACCCCACTGCTATCGGGATAGGACTAAGACATGCTAGTCGCGTGCTTCAGCCAACACGAAGCACGGCGCACAGCTCAGTAACACGTGGCTAACCTGCCCTCGGGATAGGAATACCCCCGGGAAACTGGGGCTAATTCCCAATAGGCGAAGAACTCTGGAATGAGTTTTCACTTAAAAGGCGCTAGAGTTATGCTCTTTGGCGTCGCCCGAGGATGGGGCCGCGACCGATCAGGTTGTTGGTGAGGTAATGGCTCACCAAGCCTTTTACCGGTGCGGGCCGTGGGAGCGGGAGCCCGGAGATGG
>Ga0326728_10026423_pt1 | contig 10278 bp, 7 predicted proteins | sample MB3enrmetagenome_FD_207602 | JGI IMG/M metagenome (GOLD analysis project Ga0326728, IMG submission 207602) | Lab enriched peat soil microbial communities from McLean, Ithaca, NY, United States - MB31MN | ecosystem: Environmental > Terrestrial > Soil > Wetlands > Peat | place: USA: New York... | reverse complement strand
CCACTAGCCACTGCCCTTTGGAGGTTTCAATGTCTCTCAATACAGAACTGCAAGTAATCCCAGAGAATGGGAATGAGCAGAAAGTCAACGCCCCCAGCGCGCCCGGGGCAACGACGCCGGAGGCCGAAGTCAGCCCCGTCGTGGCCGAATTCCGCAAGAAGTTCTTCACCGATTCGCGCTACGGACTTCTGGCGGCGCTAGGGGAAGAACCGAACGACTACCAGCGCATGATGGAGTCCCTGCTGGTGGACTTGGACCCCCGTCCGGGTTTGGAGACCCACTTGGTCCAGCAGATGGGCGAAACGTTCTGGCGGATGGAGCGCGCCCAGCGCATGCGTGACGGGCTGGCGCTGAAGAGCATTCAAAGAAAAGTGCAAGGTGAGGACATGGTGGCGACGCTGGAGGCCTCGAGGGCCTTCGAAATTCTGGAACCGTTTGAGCGCCTTAAGGGAGCGCTCGCCCGGCGAGTCGAGGGTCCCACGCCCGAGGAAATCGATGAGTTTGTGAAGGCCCGCAAGGGCGACTCTTCCGAAGGGATGCAGGAATTCATCACGCTTCTGAAGTCGCTCCATGAGCCGAGGGAGGAGGCAGAGCGAAAGGCCGCTCGCCGGGAAGCGCGGAAGCGCCTCAGCCGGCTGATGGAAGCTTACGAGAGTCTTGCCTGGAAGTTTTCGCGCAAGTCAGAGAAAGTCAAATCTGCGGAAAATCTGGTAGTGGTACAGTTTCGATTTAACAATTGGCCTTTAGGGTTGACACCCACCCGATGGCTGGCATAATGGGAGCATGAAAAAGAAAGCGAAGCCAGCCCCGAAGAGTAAACCAAAGCGCCAGCCAAAGGAAGATTTTAATCAGGCCGCTTTCAGGGCCATTCAAGAAACAGCCCGCATAAGCGAGTCTATGGGGGCGAGTAAAAGCCAGTGATTTTTCCTCTTGATTTTTCTCTTTTTGCTGGTAGAATTACTACGTAAGCGGTTTTAAAGACAGAATGTGTTCGTAATTGCCCACGGTTCCGGGTCCCGTGCAGACGGCGGCTCAGTTTCGTGGGCTTTTTTTTATTTCTGGGAGTAGTGAAACATAAACAGCAACGGCCAATGAGTTAAGGGCTCATTGGCCGTCAAATTCGAGGTTCCCGATGAAGACAACACTCGATCTGTGTTTATACCCTATCCGTGGTCCGCCGTCAACTCAGAACTTACAGCAAGCGCAGAGGGTTTAGGTGTGGGGCCGAAGTTTGACCCCACACCCACCCTAGGCGGATAGGTGGCAGAGCGGCCTAATGCGAGCGACTGTAAATCGCTTGGCCGGGTCTACCCTCCAAGGAAATACCCGGCCCGTCCGTCCGAATCGGACCCTATCCGCCAAACCTAAGCCTCTCGCGGGTGCGCCTCATAGTACCGTGCCCATCTTGCTTGCACAGCCATCCGTGAGGCTTCGCTGCGTTCTTCTGGCGTCATATTGGCGGCTCTCTTCGCTCCACCAATCTTTCCGCCTTTACGTCCAAGGGCCACAGCGTGAGGGTTTTTCCGTTTCTTCATCATGTCTTAATTATACGTAAGCGCATGGGTAAGTCAAGAGGAATTTAAGAGCATCTAAAAAATATATTTTCCGGCTTGTAACGTCTTTGTTCACATATAGGTACAAGCAATCAAAAGCTTGTTGGACTTGACTTATACGTAAGCGCTATTGTATAATGTTCTTGTCAGTTAGGAGAGGCCATGAACAGACTAAACAAAGAAAAACAAGCCCAAGTAATCGCAGCGCTGGCAGAGGGAAACTCCATTAACTCCATCGTTCGCATGACCGGAGTATCCAAGGTCACGATCTTGAAACTCATCAAAGACGCGGGCATTGCCGCTGCCGATTATCAGGACCGCACGCTCCGCAATCTCAAATGCCGGAAGATTCAAGTGGATGAGATTTGGCAATTCGTTTACGCCAAAGAGAAAAATGTCCCTGCCGAAAAGAAAGGTCAATTCGGATACGGTGACGTTTGGACGTGGGTTGCGATTGATGCGGATACAAAATTAGTTCCCTGCTTTATGACCGGCAATCGTGACGCGAGAAGCGCCGCGATGTTCGTCAACGATCTTGCGGGCCGTCTTGCTAATCGCGTACAGCTTACCTCAGACGGATTGAAAGTTTATCTTGAGGCAGTCGAAGGTGCCTTCGGTTCTGAGATTGACTACGCCATGCTCATCAAGACGTATGCAGCAAGCCAAGAGGAAACCCGCTACAGCCCCGCAGAATGCGTATCAACCGAAGTTAAGCCGGTCATGGGCCACCCCGACCCTAAGCACATCTCTACCAGCTTTGTGGAACGTCAGAACCTTACCATGCGGATGAGCATGAGGCGATTTACCCGCCTGACAAATGGCTTCTCAAAGAAAGTTGAAAATCATGCCTACTCAGTAGCGATTCACTATATGCATTATAACTACTGCCGGATTCATGCCAGCCTGAGAGTTACCCCTGCGATGGAAGCGGGAATCACAGACCACATATGGACAATTGAAGAAATGCTAAGTAAGATTGGGCTGTAAATGGAAAAGGCCAGCCTGCCAGCTGGCCTTATGAACTCGGACGCTAAGACTCTTAGATTATAGCACAGGAGTCTTGCCGCGTGAAACTGAGGATGTTACTAGAATTAGAAACTCGGGAAGCCAGGAAGGGAATACATATGCCTGATTGGATAGACGATCTCAAGAAGCAAGAAGTTCTCATGCAAGAAGCCCAAGACAAGCAGGAACAAATGCGCCTTCACACCGCAAAGGTGATAGCGGCGAAACTGCCGGGATTCTGGGACGCCACGATAAATTCTATCCGGCAGGACTGTCAGAGACTCCGGGATACGTTTCCCAACACAAGACAGCGGCATTGTCATGTCGATACGATTAGCGACACCGTTGCAATCGTGAATGAAGGCCCGCTTCCCCGACTGGAAATGCGACTTCGGCTCAACCTAGATGGTCAATGTATCGACGTATTCGATGCTGTGAAAAGTGATATGTTTCGGCAGCCCGACGAGTGCGGACCCAGGAGAATAGATGTCACACTTGACCAACATGAACAACTGCAATTTCGATATGGGGGGAAGAACCACAACACACCGGAATCTTTAGCCCAAGCCTTTGTCTCTTATGTGTGCAAAATATAGCAATCCCCCTGCCAAACTTTTCGAGCTAAAGTTCAAACTGTACCACTACCGAAAATCTGGCCGCGCTGATGGCTCCGGAAGATAAGCAGCAGTCCGCATATCTGCAACGACTCGAGGACTCCTATTTGCGGCGGATGTGGCGCCTTATCAATGCCTTCGGGAAGGTCCGGGAGGGAATATTGCAAAAAAAAGATGTTAAAAAAATGCGTTCGAAGCCGGTATGTATATGAAAACAAACAAATCTCGGACAGAATGCCCGAGAAAAATTCGGACATTTTTGTATTACGTTCGGACATTTTCGTCTAACTGACACGGATTTTGCAGAAAATTGCGGGTTTCTAGGTCCAAAATGGACGTTCGCACCAGCAAAGAGAGTCAGTGCTTGCCAGAAACTCCGGCAGGCTATTGGCCGGAATCGGTGCCTCTTCGTGCGCGCGCGGCCAAGTGGTCCCGGCCGGCCTGCACAAACCCCAGAAACCGGCGGGCCAGTTCGCCAATCCGATTCTGCTGGCGACGGATGATCGCCTCAGGAGGGATCAGTTCCCGGCCAACGCCCAGCGCTATTGCCCCCGCAATGATAAAATTGGTAGCATTCTGTTGATTCACACCTCCGGAGGCCACGAGCGGAATCTGCGGATACATCCGATGGAGGGATCCGATATAAGTTTCACCGCCGATCTGGGCGCAGGGCACGACTTTGACGAAATCAGAACTTGCTTCCCATGCGGCGATAACTTCCGTCGGGGTGAGGGCGCCTGGGATCACTACTACATCATGTTTCGAGACGAATTCAATCACGGCAGGATGGAGACCATCACTCGTCAGAAACTGTGCTCCGGCATCGATACACAACTGAGCGGTCGCCGGATTCGTCACTCCTCCCGCCCCCACAACAATACCGGGAATGCTTTTGTCCAATTTGGCGATGATCTTGACAGCGTTGGGCACGGTCATGGGGATTTCGACGACGACAACCCCTGCGGCCGCGACCGCCTCAGCGGCAAAAAGGGCGTGGTCCGCCAGGTTGACGCGAACCGAAGCCATAATGCCGGTTTCCTCAAACCAGCCCCGCACCTCGAATCTCTTCACCTCGTCGTCTCCTTTTCCATTACGGAAGGTTGCGGGAACCCACTGCCTCACGCAACTGTTCCACCGCCAGGAGCCAGGTAGCGAGCGCCTGCCGATAGGCGAGCTGGGTGGCGCGATAGCTGCGCTCGGCATCAAGAAAATCCAGCAGGCTGACAGCGCCGCGCTGGTAGGCGTATTCGCTGATATCGCGGTCTTTCTGCGCCCGCTCGAGGTACCCGGAAAGGTAGAGCTGCACAATCTTGTCGCTCGTCTGGAGGTTTTCGTAGGCATCGCGCACGTCGGTCATCACCTGGTTGTTCGCGGCCTTTTCCTGCTCCTGGGTCTGTGCGATCACAGACTTCGTCCGGGCAATCTCGCCTTGATTGCGGTTAAAGACGGGGATCGGAATGCTCGCATAGACCGAGGCGCCGTTGATGCCGTTGGTGTGTGTGTAATTCCCCTGCACCGTCACATCCTGCTTTCCATCCGCTTTGGCCAGCAGATATTGGCTGTTGGCCGCCGTCACGCCTTGCGTTGCCGCCTTGAGGTCCGGCCGCTGCTGGAGCGCCTTCAATTGCAGGTCCTCGAGGTTGCCTTGTACCTTGTGGTATTCAAATGTCCCCGCGACATCGTAGTTCGCCGACACGGCATCATAACCCAATTGCTGCCGAAGATCGGAAAGCCCCTGCACCTTGGCGAGCTCTGCCTGCGCCACATCATTTTGGAACTGGAGAAGCTGGAGTTCGATCTTTAATTTGTCATCTTCGCTAATGGCGCCCTTTTGGTAACGCAAATCATTGAGGTCAACCGTCTTCTGGTAGCTCTCCAAGTCTTTTTGGGCCAGTTCCAATGTCGACTCGGCGAGCTGCACGCTGACGAAGAGGGTGGCGACCTGGAAGGTCAAGGTGCGTTCGTTGTCAGACACCAAATCCGTGGTCACGGCCGTCTGATCCTTGGCGGCCTGAAGGCGGTGCTGGCGCTTTTTGCCGCGCTCGATCAGATAGCTGAGGCCCAAGTCGGCCTCGGTCAAATCGTTGAGATAAGTACCCGTATAGTTGCTGGGCGAAAATAACGGGAGGTAATCCCAATCGGCGAAGATTGCGGGGTTGGGCCGCAGGTTGGCGGTAATTTCCTGCGCCTGGCTCTGCTGGATGGTGGTGCGCGCTGCCAGCAAATTATGGTTGTGCTGGAGCGCCAGGCGAATGGCATCTTCCAGCGTAATTTTTACAGGGCCTTGGGCAAATGCCGTGGGGGGTACTATGGATATTCCGACAATCCCCACCACGATCAAAAACATCCCGCACTTATGGAAATTCATAGGTCTATGATTCAAAGGATTTCTCCGGTTCAGGCAATTTGTCTATGTCCCTCGCCACCCACACATAGAGTGTGGGCAGAAGAAAGATGCTCATCACCAGATCCGCGACCAACCCTCCGACAATAACAATGGCAAAGGGCCGCTGCGAATCTGAACCGATGGCATGCGAGGTCGCCGCGGGCAGCAGTCCGAGAGTGGCCACGAGCATCGTCATCATGATGGGACGAAGCCGGAGGACTGCGCCCTCAATCGCGGCCTCCTTAATAATATAGCCGCGAGCTCGGAGTTGATTGATATATTCCAGCATGATGACGCCGGTTTGCACCGACACGCCGAACAGCGCCAGGAAGCCGATGCCCGAGGAAACACTGAAGTTGGTGTGCGTCACCAGCAGAGCCAGCAGACCGCCAATGCGCGCCATCATGACGTTGGTGAGGATCAGCAGCGCCCACTTGAGCGATTTGAACATCGTGAAGAGGATGATGAAAATCAGCACGATGGTGAGCGGAATGATGAGAAGAAGGCGCGCTTCGGCGCGTTTTTCGCTCTCGTACTCACCCTCCCAATTGATGTGATATCCGGGCGGCAGTTTGACTTGCGCGCCCACCTTGGCAATGGACTCTTCCACGGCGCCGCCCAAGTCGCGTCCCCGCACGCTGTACTTGATGGCCACATAGCGCTGGTTGCCTTCGCGATAGATTTCCGAGCCGCCGTCCGTGACCTGGATTTTGCAGAGTTGCGCGAGGGACACGCGTTCTCCCGAGGGCGAAAGCAGACGAATATTCTCGATGGCCTCCTTCGTATCCCGGTAAGTTGGGAGATAGCGCATCACGAGGTCATAGCGCCTCTCGCCCTGGAGCACCTGGGTCAACGCGTTGCCGCCCACCGCCGTTTGAATGGCATCCTGCACATCCGCGACGTTGATTCCCCAGCGGGCGGCAGCCGGGCGATCCACGGTGAAGTTCAGGTTCGGTTGACCCAATACCCGAAAGAGGCCAAGATCCTGAATTCCCTGGACATGCCGCATGATCTCCACGATCTGGTCGCCCTTTTCCTCGAGAACATGCAAATCATCGCCATACACCTTGGTAGCGAGTTGTCCTTTCACCCCGCTGACCGCCTCCTCCATGTTGTCGGCGATGGGTTGGGAGAAATTCCAGATGGCGCCGGGAATCTTCTCAATTTCGCGGTCCATGGCGGCGATGAGTTCCTCTTTGTTCTGGCGGAAAACCGGGCGCCACTGTTCTTTGGGTTTTAGATCAACGCAGTATTCGGTATTGAAGAAACCCGTGGTATCCGTCCCATCGTCCGGCCGCCCCACCTGGCTGGTCACGGTCGTGACCTCGGGAAAAGAAGCCAAGAGGATGCGTGCCCGATTCGCGACCAGGGTGCCCTCGCGGGGTCCGGTGCTGGGCGGCAGCGTGCCGCGCACCCAGAGTGCGCCTTCGTCGAGGTGAGGCAGGAACTCCGAACCGATGGCTCCACCCAACCACAGATAAAGTGCTCCACCAAGGCAGATCAGGGCCACGCCCACGGTCACTCCACGGTGATCAATGGCCCATCGCACCGAGCTCCGGTAGCGAGCGGTCAGGAAGGTTACGACCGGGTTGGGCCATTCGCGCGCGCCCTTACTGAACAGGAAACTCGCCAGCACCGGCGCCAGGATCATCGAAAACAGCAGCGCGCCCAACAACGCGAAGGCGACGGTCCAGGCCATGGGCTTGAATAAACGGCCTTCCACGCGCTGTAAGGTGAAAATCGGCAGGTAGGCGGTGATGATGATAGCGATGGCGTAAAACACCGGCCTCTGCACCTCGTGTGCCGCCTCGCGAATGCTCTCCATGGCGGTTTTTTGCCCGTTCGCCCCACGCCTCCGGGCCACCAAGTGCCGGACAATGTTTTCCACCATCACCACGGCGCCGTCCACCACCATGCCGAAGTCCAGCGCTCCGAGTGACAGCAGATTGGCCGGAATGTGTTTCAGGTCGAGGCAGATCGACGCGAATAACAACGAAAAAGGAATCGTCAGGGCCACGATGAACGCTCCTCGGGCGTTGCCGAGGAACAGGAAGAGGATAATGACCACCAGGATGATGCCTTCGGTCAAGTTGTGAAGCACCGTGTGGGTCGTGTACTCCACCAGTTCGCTGCGATCGATGAAGGGCACCACCTTCACTCCGGGCGGCAGTAAGTGATTGTTGAGCTCATTGACCTTTTCGTGGATTCCCACCAGCGTCGAGTCCGAATCGGCGCCTTTGCGCAGGAGCACAATGCCCGAGACCACATCGTCGTTATCAATGATTTTGCCGTCCTCGCGACGGATCGCCCTGCCAAATTGACCCAGCCGGATCTTGGGGCCTTGCGACACGACGGAAATATCCTTGACCCGGAGTCCCGTCCCGTTCTGGTTTTTGATGACGGTCTCCTGAATGTCGCGCACATTGGTCACCAGGCCCACGGCGCGGACATTGATTTGCTGCAAACCCGCCTCAATAAAGCTTCCGCCACCGTTCAGGTTGTTGTTGGTGAGTTGTTGCTCCACCTGCCCAATACTCAGTCCGTAGGAAACCAGCTTGTCAGGATCGACCCGCACTTGGTATTCGCGCGTGGGTCCGCCAAAGCTCGATACATCCACCACGTTGGGGACTGACTTGAACTCTTTCTCCAGAACCCAGTCCTCGAGGGACTTCAAATCCATCACGTCATACTGCGGATTACTGCTTCTCAGGGTGTAGAAGTAAATCTGCCCTACCGGACTCCAGTCCGTGCCCATCTGAGGTTGCAAGCCCGCCGGCAGGGTGACCTGCGAAAGCCTTTCCAGCACCCTTTGGCGGTTCCAGTCGTTTTCAGATTCATCATCAAAGACCAGCATCAAGCTGGAGAGGCCGGCAAGGGAAACGGAGCGCAAATGGGAGAGGTGGGGAATCCCATTCATGACGATTTCCAGAGGTATCGTGACCTGCTGTTCGACTTCCTCGGCGGCCCGGCCCGGCCATTGAGTGATCACCTGAACATAGTTGTTGGCAACGTCCGGATAGGCCTCGACAGGAAGTTTATGGAACGAGATGATGCCCCAAACGAACAGCAGGACCGCGATGGCCATGACCAGAAAGCGGTTGTTGAGCGCATAATCGACAACGCGTCGTATCATTTATTGCTCCACTGTGGCCTGAAGGTCCAAGGCATTGGCCACGACCTGTTGACCTGGCTGAAGGCCTGAATCAATTTCCTGAAGATTGCCGGGCAACATCTTGCCGCCCGTGACCTCGACGCGGCGGACCCGGCCGGCCTCGATCGGCACGTAGACCCAATCCCGATCGTGCAAATGCAGTATCGCAGTGGCGGGAACGGTGGCATGCGACTCCTTCTTCGGGCCATAGAAAGTGGCGGTCACAAACATGCCGAGACGCAGCATGCCGGGATTCTGTACTTCCAGCCGCACCTTCGCCGTGCGAAGATTGGGATCCATAATCGCCCCGATGTTGCTGATCCTTCCCTGGAGGGCCAAGTCCGGGTAGGCATTCAGGTGAATGTCCGCGTTCTCGCCGAGTCGCACAAACCCCATATCGTTCTCATACACATCACAAAGGACCCAGATGTGCGACAGGTCGGAAATCGTGAAGGGATTCGCTCCTAATGCCTGCACCCCTGCCGCGTTGGTGACTTCCTGGTCCGTGATCACACCGGAGACGGGCGCCATGATATCCACAACATTGTTGAACTTATTAGGGTCATTACCGAGCAGGCGCAGGTGCTCCGCCGTGGTTTCGAGGTCAACTTTCGCCTTGTCCTCGGCATCTTGCGCCACTTCGAGATCGGCCTTGGCCATGGCGCCGTGGTTGTACAGATCTTGGGTCCGCAACAGTTGCGCGCGGGCCAGCGCTTCATCGGCAACCGCTTTGCGATAATCGGAAAAGCCCCCGGAGACATCATCGCTGCGCACGCGAAGCAACAATTGGCCCTTTTGCACTGCATCCCCGAGCCGCGCGTAAATCCCTACAACGCGGCCGGAAGCGAGCGAGATCACCGGAACGTTGCGGGCAATGTCGGGGTTCACGGTGCCGGTCACTCTTAGTTCGGGCGCTTCTTCGTGCTGGCCGGCGGTGACCAAAGGAAACTGCTCGGGATGATCGACCCTGAATGCGGCGGCGTCCTGCTCGTGCTCGACTTGCGGGGGTAGCGGCCCCTCCGCCGCTGGGTCCGCCTTTCCTTTGCTAGTGCAACCCGACGAGAGAAAAACCGCCAGGCAGCAGCAAATGGCGAGACTTACCTTGGCAAAAGGAACGCGGACCGTTTTCTTAGGTCTGTCACTTAGGGCCTTCGGCCCGCGAAAACCCATGAAAAAATCCCTCATCCGACCTCGTCCCTCGGCCACCTTCTCCCCCAGGGAGAAGGCTGGAATGATTTTCCCTCTCCGAGGGGAGAGGGTGGCGGCCATGCGCCGCCGGGTGAGGGGTTTTTCGTCCTTGCGGTCTTTCCTTGCCCATGGGGAACGAGCCGCGGACCTACAAAATAGGTCCGCGCTACACTTGCTTAACATGACATAAGAGCGGGCTTTCATGATTTATCCTCCAAGCACCAATCCGGCGAGGAACCGTAGCGCGGACCTGCTCTTTAGGTCCGCGGCCTTTCCTTGCCCATACGGGACGAGCCGCGGACCTTCTATAATGTCGTCGGCGTTGTCAAGTACACTTTTGGGAATACTACTCCCCCGCGAGCAGGGAGCGGGGTCAAGGGC
>Ga0326728_10026422_pt1 | contig 10278 bp, 11 predicted proteins | sample MB3enrmetagenome_FD_207602 | JGI IMG/M metagenome (GOLD analysis project Ga0326728, IMG submission 207602) | Lab enriched peat soil microbial communities from McLean, Ithaca, NY, United States - MB31MN | ecosystem: Environmental > Terrestrial > Soil > Wetlands > Peat | place: USA: New York... | reverse complement strand
GCTCGATCACGCCGCACACGGTCTTCAAGGGCTCGGTGTACGTGCTGAGCAAGGAGGAGGGCGGGCGGCACACGCCGTTCTTCAAGGGCTACCGGCCGCAGTTTTACTTCCGCACCACGGACGTGACAGGGGTGGCGGAGCTGCCCGAAGGCACGGAGATGGTGATGCCGGGCGACAACGTGGAGTTGCAGGTGGAGCTGATTACGCCGGTGGCGCTGGAGAAGGGCTTGCGCTTCGCCATCCGCGAAGGCGGCCGCACGGTGGGCGCGGGAACCATCTCGGAGATTATCAAGTAGCAGGGACTAAGGGACTAGGGACTGAGGGACTAACAAGACCTACTCACTGATCCCTGAAACCGAAGAGCGGAGGCAGTATGGAAGTCTACGTGAGAGGGGCAAGGTCGAGTACGCAGGATTGGATTCGCGCTCAGCAAATCCCTGCGAACCAACTTCCTCCGCTGAATGAAGAGCAGAAGGCCGCTGCCCAGCGCGAGAAGGTTTCTGAAGAAGAGTACGCGCGTAGCGAATATGCACGCCAGCTTTCGCAAATGAAACTACTTCAGAGAATGCTCAAATTCGGGCGCTGGTTGAATGCGAAGGTTGAGGTCCGGAGTCCGGGCAGCCAGATAGAAGCGATTGAGTTGGACACGTTGGCCGGAAAGCTGGAGATCAAGGCTCAGGACGACAGGGAGACGGTCGATTTCGAGATAGACGAGGATCTGGTGGAACGATTCTTGACCACAGGCTCGGACGAGGCGGAAAAATCGCTCTTTCGCCTGCTGGATGTTTTCTTGCCACAGCAGCAAGTAGCGAAGGCGTCATGAAACTGGCGGGACAGCGGGTAGTCCTCTTTCTGAGTGAAGAAGGCGAAGCGTTCTTCCATAAGGTTGCCAACGTACGTTCGCTGAGTCCGGTGATAGCGGAAGTGGTGGAGACCGATGACTTGGGCATATGGGTTAGAGCGCGGCAGAAAGCACCGGAGTGGGTTTTACTTCTCCGCTGGGAGTATGTTCTTGGAATCGAAGTGCAGGAAGAAAAGAGCAAGGTTATTGGATTGAGAGGGTAGGACAGGATGCGGGAAATCGTTACATTGCAGTGCAGCGAGTGCAAGGAGCGGAACTACTCGACGACGAAGAACAAGAAGACGACCACGGGCCGCCTCGAGTTCAAGAAGTTTTGTAGCCGCTGCCGCAAGCACCAGGTACACAAGGAAACGAAGTAACGACAGGGATCAGTTATCAGGGATCAGGGATCAGGGATTGGCGCCCGGTCAGTCGGACGTAAATCGGAGCGTTGAAAACTGACCCCTGACCCCTGATCTCTGACCCCTGTTTAGGGGCGTAAGCTCAACGGCTAAACTGCCGGTCTCCAAAACCGGACTTGGGGGTTCGAATCCCTCCGCCCCTGCCAGATTGGGCAAGGATGCGCCCGGAAAGATAGCCGGGCGCGAAGGAATGAAAGCATGTCATCGAAGACAGCATTGATGAACGGCGACGATCGGCCGGGCAAGCGGCAAGGGCTGAAGATTATTGACAACGTAGTTGGCGTGTGGAAGGACTTCACGCAGTTTCTGAGCGATGTCCGCGCCGAAATGCGGAAGGTGGTTACGCCCTCGCGCAAGGAAGTGGAGGCCACCACCACGGTGGTGATCGTGGCGGTCTTCATCTTCGGAGTGTATTTCTTTGTGGTGGACTGGATCTTCAGCCTGGGCCTGAACGGGCTGCTGGCCAAGCTGGGCGGATTGCAGCAGTAAATGCAGCCGCGAATCGAGAACACAATGGCAGAAGAATTGGAACAATCCGCCCAAGCGCCTCAGCCCCAGCCGGAGCGGAACGAGCGTTTCAGGTGGTACATCCTGCACGCTTACTCGGGCTTTGAGCGCAAAGTGCGCGAGTCGATCGAGAGCCGGGTTCAGGCCTTCGGGCTGCAGGAGCGGGTCGGCCGGGTGATGATTCCCACCGAGCCGGTGACGGAGATCGTCAACGGCAAAAAGCGCACCGTGGAACGGGTTTTTCTGCCCGGTTATGTGCTGGTGGAGATGGAACTCGACAACCACCTTTGGCATGTGTTGAAGGACACGCCCAAGGTAACGGGTTTTCTGGGCACGGGCGATACTCCGGTGGCGCTCTCCGAAGAAGAGGTCAGTTCGATCCTCTTCCGCAGCGAGACCGCCAAGGACAAGCCGCGGCTCAAAATCAAATTTGAAAAGAACGAGCAGGTTCGGATTAACGACGGGCCGTTTGCCAACTTCAACGGCGTGGTGGACGAGATCAACGAGGATCGCGAGACGCTCAAGGTCATGGTAACCATCTTCGGGCGCTCGACGCCGGTGGAACTGGAGTTTGACAAGGTAGAAAAGATTGAGTAGTTGCAGCTTCCAGCTACTAGCTTCCAGCTTCTAGCCGGTCCAGCCTGCCTGGCGGGCGCCGGTTGAAAGCGAACGCTTGGGCGGCAGCTCCAAAATTGAATGAAGGGAATATCCAGCTAGAGGCTAGAAGCCAGGAGCTAAAAGCTGGTTCCAGAGGAACCAATGGCACCTCCGAAGAAGATAACTGGTTACGTCAAATTGCAGATCGAGGCCGCCAAGGCCACGCCGGCGCCGCCGGTGGGCCCCGCGCTGGGCCAGGCGCAGGTCAACATCATGGAGTTCTGCAAGCAGTTCAACGCGCGCACGCAGAACAAGGAGATGGCCGGGTTGATCATCCCGGTGGTCATCACGGTTTACGCCGACCGCAGCTTCAGCTTCATCACCAAGACGCCTCCAGCGCCGGTTCTGCTGATGAAAGCGGCCGGCGTCGCCAAGGGCTCAGGCACGCCCAACAAGGAAAAGATCGGCAAGGTAACCGAGAAGCAGGTGCGCGAGATCGCCGCGCAGAAGATGCCCGACCTGAACGCGGCCACGGTGGACGCGGCCGTGAAGAGCATCAAAGGCACCGCCCGGTCGATGGGCATTGAAGTAGTGGCGTAAGGACAGAGATCGTTTTTCCAAGAAGGCTCTCCCTTAAAGGGAGGGCCTTTTGGCGTTTTGGGTGTGACTCTACTGAGCTTTGTGGTTCTCCGTCCTTACAAAAAAACAAAGATGTGGTAAGGTTGAGGCATTCGGCTACAGGCTTACGCCTTTCCAATGAGGTCTGTCAGCTTCTTTGCCACCTTCAAACGAGCCATAGTGGTATACCTCGGCCCCTGCATCGCTCCCTGTGCAGCATCTCCAAATGGAATCGGCGCTATGGCTATCGCCTTATCCGAAAAGACCAACCTGTACTTGCCGCTCTCACCGTAGGGCTCAATATGGTCAACAGGAGCGTAGTGAGTAATAGCAGAGATTGGGTGCGATTGATAGGCTGCAATGTACTTTATTTTATCCAGCATTCCTCCTGAGATGCGGATGGCATACCAGCAGTCTTCTCCAAGAAATACCTTCTCAAAGCCATCTTTTTTGGCAGGGACAATAACCGTGTCGGGTTCTTGAGAGTTATGTTTCTGCGGTTCAGCAACCGCCGTCGTCTTTGGCATTGCTACTGCCTTCGGAAATTCAAAAGCCCGAAGTCCAACGAGAGGAAGAATCTGAAGAATTTCGTCTAAGAATGCCTGAGTATCCGCTTTCTCGGCTTCGGTGAGACCTGGCTCCTGTGGAGCATTACCATTGTCGAGGTGACAACGACCTGCCTTTGTAGCGCGCTTAACTAACGCCCATTCTAGCCATGTGACATGGGCACGGTTAAGTCCTCCTCCACTGCTTAAGGAAACAAAGATGATTCCCGAATCCCAAAAGAGTTTGTTCTTGCAGTGAGCATCTATGCGATCTCGCACTCCATCTGCTTGTCCGACGTATATGGTTGGTAAATCATCCTCTTCTTCCTCTTGATATCCAACCAGGATATAAACGCCAGCCCGAAGAAACTCAGAGCGTTGTCGTATCTCTGTCCATTTAGAGCGTGGGAAGGCAATCCCACGTCCCGTCCAATTCATTCGATCAATTAGGCGGACCCCCTCAGGGTCTCCATCTAATACGAAAATATGTATCGTGAAAGGTGCGGCCATTCTCCTTCGGTCCTCTCTGTTAATTACAGAATGTCACTAATCTCAATTTTAAAACCCGTGTTCTACGCAGCGCGACCAAACGGCTCAATCTTCGGCTGTTTCTTCCGGGATGCCTGCCACAGATCGTAGTCGGTCTGCAACTCATACCAGATTTCAGCGTGGGTGCCAAAGGCGGCGGAAAGACGCAGCGACATATCGGCCGAGATGCCGGCCTTGCCATTGAGAATGCGGGAAAGTGTTGCGCGAGAAACCTGCAAATGCTTGGCGGCAGTCGTCACGTCAATGTCGCCCAGAAATTCCCGGAGCACTTTGCCGGGGTGTGGCGGGTTGTACATGCGCATATCGTTTCTCCTAGTGGTAATCCTGATAATCAACGAGAATCGCGTTCCCGCCCTCAAAGGTAAATGTCAAGCGCCAATTGCCGTTCACCTTCACGGACCAATGGTGTTTTAGATCGCCGCGCAAAGGGTGCAAACTCCATCCCGGAGCATCCATGTCGCTTGCCGACCTGGCTCGATTCAAGTGAAAGAGCTGAACCGACAGCTTGGCGGCATGAGAAGGCTGAATTCCTGCCTTGCTTCCGGTGGTGAAGAATTTTTCGATACCGGAATGCCGGAAGCTCTTGATCATGCGTATAGTGTAGCGCTCCACTACTCGGTAGTCAAGTGAATTTGATGGAACAGAGCTTCCGCACTCTCAGAACAGTCGGCCGATGGTGAAGAAGACCTTGCGGCGGCCGGCGTCGCCCACCGAGACGCCGAAGGAGACAACTCCGAGCGGCGTGGCGCCGACCAGGCTGACCACGCCGTCCTGGCGGAGGATAGCGCGCGCTTCGGGCGACCAGATCTCGCCGGCCTCATAGCCTATAACTCCGTAAAGTCCTTCTCCCAGTCCGGTGGGAAGGGCGGCAAGGCGGCGCAGGTATCCGGCGCGCGCCAGGTAGGTATCGGTGCCGCGATACTCGTCGAAGGATGAGGCGGAGAGGCGGCGCGGCCCGCCCAGCGTGAAGCGATAAGGCTGGGCGACATTGGCGCGCAGATAGGAGTTGATGTCCGCGGTCAAGCCAATGATATTGTGTTCCCCCAATGGCCAGGTATGGGCCGTGGAGAGCATCGCCATGGGGGCGTTGCTGCTTCCCGCGGCGTGGTAAAGCGCTCCGGCCGAGGCATCCAGGCGAAAACCGCGGGGCGAGACGGTGCCGGAGTTTTCCTTGTCCAGATTGATATGAAATAAGCCGGTTTGGGCAGTCCCGGAGAGATAAGGGCCGCCGCCGGAGCCCGTTCTCAAGCTCCAGTGCGTGTCCTCAGCGCGCCACTCTGTGGAGATTTGCAGGGAATTGGAGAAGGTGCGGCCGGCCTCAACGCCTGTGGAGAGATCCTCCTGCAAGCGCTCCGCGATGCGCTTCTGGTTGGCCCAGATATAAACCGGTTCGCGGACGATTCCTGAGCGCGGTTCGATGAAGTATCCGCCCGGGCTCAGAAGGCGGTAGTACTCGGCGGAGATGTCGGTCATGTAGCCGAGCAGCGCGGTGGCGCGGAGTTCAGATCCGAACCCGCCCAGGTTCTGATCGATCAGGCGGAGGGCTAATTCGCCGCGGGTGATGTTAGAGGTGGCGCCGGCCAGGTCAGGGCCGATGAGGAGGTAGGGCGGGCCGGTGCGATCCGGGCTGAGGCGGACCAGAATGCCGGTGTCCGGGCCGGGGACAGCCGTAGATCCTGGCGCAGGCGGGGCCGAGAAGGTCTCGTAGGATGCCGAATAGCCGCCGTTGGATTGAATGGGTTTCAGGGCGTCCAGGGTGCTTGCGGGAGTGATGGGTTGGCCTTTGAGTGGCTCCATGTCGGTGACGACCTCGCGGACGGCGGAGCGGTTGTTGCCCTCGACACGCACCTGGTCAAGCACGCCGGGCTGGGGACGGCGGCGCTGGTTGCGAGCGGCGAGATATGCCTCCCAGCCGGGCTCGTCGAGGGCATAGCGAAGCAAAGCAGCGCGACTTCGCTCCGCTGCCTGATAGCCGAGATCGATCAGAGGCGCGGCCTTGGAGTAGTCGGATGCGGAGAACTTGTCGACCGGAACCGCGATGACCACGTCGGCCAGGCGGAGGGCCTGCGCGACGTTTAGTTCGACACCCGCATCGAATGCCCGGTCCAGAACGCTCACGACGGAGGAGGTATCCACGCCGGATTGGCCGGTGTCCACCAGATTCACGGCAATCACTACCTCGGCGTGAAGATCGCCGCGGAGAACGTCGGTAGGCAGGTTGTCCAGGATGCCGCCGTCGACCAGGAAGTGGCCGTTGCGATCCTCGACCGGAGGAAAGACGCCGGGAATAGAGATGGAGGCGCGAACGGCCTGGGGCAGCGGGCCGGCTGCAAAAGTGACCGCTCGCAGTGTGTTCAGGTCGGTGGCCACGCAGCGAAAAGGGATAGGTGTTTGGTTGAAGTCCAGCTCCTGGCGATTGTAGGCGAGGAACTCGGTGCTCAGGAACTCATTGACGCCGCGTTCGTAAAGCAGGGCGTTGCGCAAAGCCGGCTTGTGCTTGAGGTGGACGTTGAGGATGGCGGGAACCTCTCGGCGGTCCTGGCGGCGCCGGAAGCTGACCTCGGCATAAGGAATTTCCATGGTGAAGACGCTGACAAAGGCATCGCTGATGGCCACGGAGCGCATCTCCGCGGGGGTCATTCCGGTAGCGTAGAGCCCTCCGACGAGCGAGCCCATGCTGGTGCCGGAGAGCCGGTCGATGGGGATGCGGTGCTCCTCAAGCCATTGCAGGACGCCGATGTGGGCCATGCCCAAAGCGCCGCCGCCTTCCAAAGCCAGGCCGATGACTGGACGGTTGGCGGGAACGACTGCGGGCAGAGGGGCGCTGGGAGCGGGGCTGGCGGAACTGGGAGGCTGCTGGCTCCATGCGCCAGTTGCCAGCACGGCGGCGAAAAAGAGGGTTGCTGTACGCTTCCACGGCATGGGAATGCCTCCTGGCGAAGCATCTTTCTTCAAAACTAACGCTTTTTTAGGGAGGGCGGCGAAATCCGGAGTGAATGTAGGGCGCAAGGGAATTGAAAACGGCACCCCGGCCGGTCCGAATCGGATGTCGAAGAAGCAAAAAAATCCTTCCGCTCCGGGCAGGACCTTCCTGCCCGTGCTTGGAGGCGCGCCGGAGGATGCGGATTGCTACTTCGGCGGGGCTGGCGTGAACCCTTCGCGTCTGTGGCTAGGTTCCGGTTTAGGCTTGGGCTTCGGCGCTTTCTTCGCTTCTTTCTTGCCTTTGTCTTTGCTTCCCATGGGTGCAAGTGTGACACAAGAGGGGCGCGAAAGAAAAGACAAAAACCGAACCGCTCACCAGCTTTAAGGATCTAGAAGCGAAATAGATACGATGCCTTGACGTAGATCTGCCGTCCGTCGTTCAAAAACTGCCGCGTTCGCGGGGCGACGGTATTGTTAGGATCGCAGATCCCGCCCGGCAAGCGATTGCAGAGCGAGCGGTCCAGATTTTGCAGATCGTTGTTATAGCCGATATAGATTGCCGTGCCGGGATGCGGAAGCCAAGTGAAGAGCGCCTCGGTGCCAACCTCCTTGGTCCGCAATAGCGACGTCTCCGCGGGATTGGCCAGCGTCGAGTCGTACTCCACAATAACGCGCGCGGAAAACGCCCGCGTGAACTGATAATTGAGCTTGGAGCGGAACACCTGGCTTTCATAGACCAGCGCGCCGTCCGCAACTGAGTGGTCGCGATCCAGCAGATAAGTATTGTCCGCGGTCAGTTGACGGATGGGCTGCAACGTAAATAGTACCTGGACGGTGTTCTGATTCATCAGGGAGGGCAGGCAATTCGAAGCTATCGGAGGAGTCGCCGGGCAGGTTACGGGATTGTAATTCACGTTGCCGCCGCGAAAGGCGGAGATATTGAAATTAAACTGCGGAATGGGAGCGCCTCGCGCGATGAATCCGCCGTAGTTTTCAGTGAAGTTTTTATTCTGTGTGAGCAACGTCCCATTCTGCGGTCCAAGAGTGTCGGAGTTCTGTCCTCCAATTGGAGCGATCACCGTGTTATGCGGAAGAGAAAAGAAAAAGTCGAACGACGAGTAATGAAAGACGCGGTTGCCTTGATGATCGAAGGCAAAGTTCTGGCTTGTTTCCGGCCCAAAGTTCAGCAGTACTTTGTGACTCGGAAAAAACTTATAGCTGGCGTGTCCCATGCCGTTGCGAATGTCCGTTGTCGGGATAAAGCCCGCCTGGGTTTGGAAGCCGGTGCTGTAATCCAATAAATCCGTGTCGAGGCTCAAGGAGCGGCCGGAACGGTGCAGCATGATGTTGCTCGCGGGCCCGGCGGAATATGTCGGCGGCGTTCCGCTATCGACGGAGCCTTTGGTTGAGCTTTCCACCCATTGCCCCTGCAGTGTCCAATTCTTTTTAATTAGCGCGGTAAAATCGATGCCCCCGATGCGATTCCATCCCTGGCCAAACTCCTCGTCGGTATATATCGCGCCGATGCTCGATCCTTTGCCGATGTCCTCGGATATGCGCCCCACGGCGAAGGTAGCGTGTTTTTGGTAAAGGGGATCGCCGGCGGAGACCATCTCGCCCGGCGCCCGGTCATCGATTGCGAACAAGCCGATATTCGTATGGCCGATCTTGCCGGTCGCGCGCGCGCCATACTCCGGATGCACTATGTTGCGCGTATAGACCAACTGGATGGGCGTACTGAAGTAGTTTGCATTCTCCAGAAAAAACGGCCTCAGTTCGGGAAAGTAAACCGCATATCGCTGATTGACGGTAAATTGCGGCTGCTCCGATTCTATGTCGCTGAAATCCGGGTTGATCGTGGCATCAACGACTATGCTGTCTTTGAGAATGGCCTTGATCTCACCGCCGGACGTGCCTTCAAAGTGCCGCGAACTGAAATAGGGATTCAGCGGGTCCAGAGTATAGAGCGTTCGCTCGTTCTGGCCTAGCACGTAGGGATTGAACTGCAGATTATGCGAGCCGCTCACGCCTTCAATGCCTTGCAGTGTTCCCTCCTGGCTGAGATAACCGAAGGCATTGATGGCAACGCGCGGCCAGAAGTCCTGCTCGCTGTTGCGAGGGAAGTTGCGCATGAAGACCACGCCCCAGTCGGAGCCGTCGGAGCGAAAGCGAAGGCTGGTGAAGGGGATGACTATCAGAGCCATCCATCCATCGCGAGTCACTCGCCCGTCCGAGTCCCACACCTGGTCATAACTGTAATCAGCGCCGACCAGGTCGTTCCACGCCGCATCGGCCTGCACGCCGGCCGGATTCACCTTGAAGAGAACGCCCTTCCGGTGGTCCTGAAAGGGATCGAGAAGCACCGTGACGTTGTCATCGTTTAGAATATTCTCGCGCCGGGCCAGATGTCCGCGAATTTGGTCTGTGTGATGATCGCGGCAAATAAAGACAAAATACAAGGCGCTCTTTGTATAACCCATCCACACCGTTGTTTCTTCACTCGCGGGCTCTCCGTCATGCGGTGAATTCTGGATAAAGCCGGATATCTTCAGCAGCTTGTCTCTGAGCTCTGGCCGCGGCTCCATCTCTGTGAAGTCGGAGAGACGAAATCCTTCGGCAATCAGGGGCACTCTGTATCCGCCGGGTGGCTGCGCGTGCTGAGATTCTGCCGGAGTGATCGTTGACTTGTCGCCTTGTGCTGCCGAAGTTTCGAAGGAAACCATCGCCAGAGACACGGCTAACCCCAAAGCCCAACGCCTAACGCTTCCAGGGTATGCCACGAGCTTCCTTTCGGTTCCTTCAACGTTCAATATTCATTGGGGAGAGAAATAGGATATTTGGGCGTAGACAGCGTTGTAAAGAAATGACATCTAGAGCAAGTCAATCGACTGTATTGAACTCCGCGTATTCCGGCACTCCAATACCGCGCCGGGAAGGCTTGAACTGGAATATCTTTACATCCCGCCCTTGACCCTGCCACACTGAAACGTGGACACCCAGACTATCGTCATCCTCGATTTCGGTTCGCAATATACGCAGTTGATCGCGCGGCGGATTCGCGAACAGAATGTCTTCTCCGTCGTGCTGCCCTGCACGGCGCCTCTTAGCGATATTCGGGCCCTGCATCCACTTGGGATTGTGCTTTCCGGCGGACCGTCGTCGGTTTATGACGCGGACGCGCCCGCGGCGGACCCCAGAGTGCTCGAAATGGGCGTGCCGGTGCTGGGCATCTGCTATGGACTCCATTTCATCGTTCACCACCTGGGCGGCAAGGTGC
>Ga0326728_10026419_pt1 | contig 10280 bp, 10 predicted proteins | sample MB3enrmetagenome_FD_207602 | JGI IMG/M metagenome (GOLD analysis project Ga0326728, IMG submission 207602) | Lab enriched peat soil microbial communities from McLean, Ithaca, NY, United States - MB31MN | ecosystem: Environmental > Terrestrial > Soil > Wetlands > Peat | place: USA: New York... | reverse complement strand
TGATCCTCGGATCTATCGTGGTTACCATCGCCCTGTTTTTCAGCGATTCCGTATCGCTGCTCTTCCGGATTTTCCCCGACGCCGTGCTGGGCGTAATCCTGTTTTTTGCGGGGGCCGAGTTGGCCCTGGTGGCAAGAGATATCGGAGACAGAAAGGTCGATTTCTACGTGATGCTGGTGGTGGCCGGGTTGGCCATGTGGAACATGGGCGTTGCGTTTGTCGTGGGCGTCGCTCTTGATAATGCACTGCGGAGGAAGTGGATCACAATCTGACTTGCGAAGGGCCCTGGTAGTGGCGCATTTTATTGGGAAGCCGGCAAAGAAAGATTCCCTATGGTCGATCCCGAATATGCCTTGATCAGAGCCATCGCAGCAGGCGACCCGCAGGCCTTCGAGCGCCTGGTCGAGCGATATCAGAACCCGCTCTGCAATTTCGTTTATCGCTATTTGGGAGACCGCGCCACCGCCGAGGATATTACCCAGGAAGTCTTTATGCGCGTCTATCGATTTGCGCCCAGATTTGCCCCTAAAGCGCGGGTCTCTTCGTGGGTATTTCAAATCGCGCGCAATCTTGCCCTGAATGAGATCGAAAGACGCCGGCGGGAGCGCGTGGACCAAACGGCGGTGAACGGAGAGTCAGGATACGCTGCTTGGCGTTCTCCCGCCGCACCGGCAAGTTCTGACTTGGAGCGGGAGGTTATGGGAGCCCTGCGGGACCTTCCGGAAAATCAGAGGGCTGCCCTCTTGCTGCGAGTGAATGAAGAGCTTTCTTACCGGGAAATCGGCGAGATCTTGGGCCTGTCCGTGCAAAGCGTGGAATCGCTCCTCTTTCGCGCGCGCCAACAGTTGCGCGCCTCCCTGGGGCGGAGGCAGGGGAGCCGAACGTTTGAGCCGAGGTGAGTGTCGAAAAATGAATACTAAGTCTTTTCTTGCTGGCGCCGCATCTGGTCTAGCTGTAGCCGCTGGCTGTGTGGCTGGAATGTATCTAGCTGTGAAGTGCTCTCGAAAGCAAGCTGGCAACGTCAGAGGCTATCTTGACCTTATTCCCGACCTTACGGCCGAGCAGCGCAATCAGGTAGAGGAGATCCGAAAGACTTTCCTGCCGAAACTCGACGCGCTGCGCCGGAACATGCGTTCATGCAGAGCTGAGTTGGCAGAGTTGCTTTTTGCCGATCCGGCCGACCGCGGCAGGCTCAGTTCGGCGGTGGAGCAGATCATTCAGTACCAAGCGGAGTTGGAGCGGGAGGTCATTGAGCATATTCTGGAGGAAAAAGAAATTCTTACGCCTTCGCAACGGCAGCAATTCCACGACATTATCGTAGCCCAGTTTTCCTCCGGGGGAGTGGGTATTCATGACTTGCGCCGGCGTTCGTGCTGATTGCTGGAAAGGCTGGAAGGAAAGCGCCAAGCCGGCCAGGGAAGGGGCAGGGAACTCGTAACCAAGGGAGGACAGGCAATGCAGTGTAGTGAAGCGCAGGCCCGATTTTCAGCCTATATCGATGGGGAACTGGATGCCGGATTCAATGAGGATTTGACCTCGCATCTCTGCCAGTGTCTTCACTGCCGGGAGGTGTTCGACGAACTGGAAGCATTTGACGGCAAGTTGCGGCGCCTGCCGCAGCTTCAACTGGACCCGGAATTTGCCCGCCGAATGATTACGCTGATAAACCGCCGCTTCGGCCAGCCGGAGGCCCAGCCTGCCGCCACGAGTGGTTCCGGGGTGCTGAATAGCCTGGGTGATTGGTTTGGGCTAACCCGCCACTCAGACAACAATCCGTTGGATGAGTTCGGTGACTTTCCTCCCCTAACCATCGGTTCGGCCTACTTCAGCATCTTCGGATATTCAGGAGACTAGAACCGATTTCAGCACTCAACCCTGCCGGGCGGCGATGGCATCGCGCAACGCTCTCAAGATAGCAATCTGCTTCTGGTCACGAACCCTGCTTAGCTCTTGCACATTGCTGCCGAAGGCGCGGTCAGCTTGATCCGACATTAGTGCAATCGTCGCCCCGTCCAAGTGGGCCGTTCCCGATTCGCTCCACAGATATTCAAATGGCGGACCAATATGTTCCAGGAAGTGCTTCAACCCGCCGGCGCCGCCGCCGCAATGAAAGCTTTGCAGAGGTCCGGCGGCAGCCCAGCGCAGCCCGAGAGAATTGGTTACTATCTCATCGAGTTCGTCTACGGTCACCACCCCTTGGCTGACCAGGTAGATCGCTTCCCCCAGAATGACGGCTTGCAGGCGGTTGGCGACATGTCCCCCAATCTCTTTGTGCAGAGCTATGGGCTTCTTGCCGATCGCCTTGTAGAAAGCCAGTGCCTCTGCAACCGCAGCCGGGTCGGTACGTTCGCCGGGCACTACTTCGACCAGGGGAATGAGGTAGGGAGGATTGAATGGGTGGCCGATCAACATGCGGCGGGGATCGGGCATATCGCGCGAGAGGTCAGTCGCACGAAAAGTGGAACTCGAGGACAACAACAGCGCTCGGGGACTCACTTTACGGCCGATGCGTGCCCAGACCTCCTGTTTCATGGCCAGGTTCTCCGGTCCGCTCTCCTGTACCAGATCCACTCCTTCCACCGCCGATTCCAGGTCGGAAACGATCTCCAGGTTGCGCGCCAGATTGGTGGTCGGCAGGCCTAACGCATTCAGAGTTGGCGCGGCCTGTTCCAGAGTCTTGCGGACTGCGGTTTCCAGGTCGGGGCGCGGATCGTAGACGCGTACGCGGAGGCCACGGGCCAGAAACAATGCGGCCCAGGAGATCCCGATCAATCCCGCTCCGACGACTGCCACTTGCCGGTACTGCTCGAGCACTTTGTCCGGCGACTGATTGGTCTGCATATGAATTTCCTCCTATGGCGAATGTCGCATTCAGAAGCGTTGCAGGGGAAGCCGCTTACTCGCGCAATTGGCCCACATCGTTAGTTTAATCGCATTTCCCGAGTACCCCATTGGGTTACGAGCATGTGGAAGGCAGCCTACTAGTTTCAGGGCAAAAAAGAAAGGGCTGTTCCAGTTTTGGATGCCCCAGGTGCTTCTACCGACGCTGGTTGCGGTAGATGGTTCTTCAGAGCAGGAGCCATGTAACCCTGCTGATGGGAAAAATCTTGACTGTGAAGCTTAGAATGCTCGCATGGCGAATGTAACTGGCCGTGCTCTCCTGGTTATCGACGTGCAAAACGAATATTTTACGGGCAAACTCCCGGTTACCCACCCGGTTGGAAGTTTGGCTAACATTTTACAAGCTATGGATGCGGCGATGGCGCGCCGCCTTCCGGTAGTGATGATCCAGCATGCAGCGCCGCAACCGAACGCCACGGTTTTTCGTGCCGGAAGCCCCGGTTGGGAACTGCATCCGGAAATTGCGGCCCGCCCGCATGACGTGCTATTTCACAAGTCGTTGCCCGGTAGTTTTACCGGCACCGCCCTGGAGGGTTGGTTGCGCGAGCGAAAAATCGGTACCGTGACCATCGCCGGCTATATGACGCAAATGTGCTGCGACACGACCGCACGTCAAGCCCTGCACCTGGGCTTCAGCGTGGAATTCCTTTCCGATGCAACCGGTACATTGGCCTTCCGGAACACCGCCGGCGAAATCTCCGCCGAGGACCTGCACCGCGCCATTCTCATCACGCAACAGGCGCGCTTTAGCCAGGTGATGCCCGTGCGGAATTGGGTTCAAATCCTAGATCAGGGCTGCGAAGCCGCTAAAATGCAATAAGCCCCTATCCTTTCGCGGTTCTTTGGTTGGCGAGATAGATTCCCACCAGAACTACCGTTCCGCCGACGATTTGATGAACGGTAAGGCTCTCTCCTAACACCGGGATAGATAGAAGAGCCGTAACAATTGTCTGCGCGAGCAAGGATACGGAGACTGAGGCGGCGCGAAGGTGGCCGAGAGCATAGTTGATTGCCAGCCAGCCGCCCATGTGCGAGATCAGCCCCAGTCCCAGCAGAGCCCACCAGGTACGGTTCGAGTAGCCGATCAGAGTGGAGCCCATCGCCAGATTCAGTCCCAAAAGCACCAGAATCGTCGATATGAGGGAGATTGCCATGAAGGTTACGGTATCCACTCGCGTTCGGGCCTTCTGGGTGAGCAGAATATACGCGGCATAAAAACCACTCGCCAGTAGTGCCAGCAAGTCTCCGGCCTTCCAATGGAAGCCGTGCAAGGATGTTGCCCCGACCAGGATCGCCATACCGGCAATGGAGATCACTAATCCGCACCAATATCGAATCGACAGTTGTTCCCGGAATAGCAATAGTGCCCCTAACCCAACCCATAACGGCGCATTGTTCGCCAGCAGGGTGGCGTTAGTGGCTGAGGTGAGCAGGAGGCTCGTATTCCAGAGCGCTAAATCCAGGGCGAAGAAAACCCCGCCAGCGGCGATCAAGAGGAAAGTCTGGCGCGAGGGAAGTGGCGGCCTGCGCAGCACTCCCCAGGGCACGACTACCATCCCGGCGATCAGTACGCGATAGAAGGCAGACACCACGCCGGGCGCGCCCGCAAGCTTCACGAAAATTGCCGAGCAGCCGATACAAGAAATGCCTACCGACAACGCGACATAGGCAAGGGCGACATGCTGGCGGCGTTCAGCCATCGGAATCTGCCCGGGACTCACCAGATGAGAATGGCAGCGATGGTAGCGACGACCAAGCCGCAGACCACGGGCAGGAACAGCTTGCGTACGGCATCAAAGACCGATACGCGGGCAAAAGCGGCGACTGCAGCGAGCGCCGACCAGGCGGTCAGCGTTTTTCCGGTCCACACGGATCCCATCTGTCCGACCGCGGCCAGGGTCGATACATCGAGATGAAGAGTTCGGCCCAGTGCCCCAGCCAGGGCGCCCGTGAGCGGTAGTCCGGCAAATCCGGACCCATCAATGCCGGTCACCATACCGGAAAACAACACGCCAAAACTGACAAAAACGCGGTTTTGTGGAATCCAACGGTCGGCGCTGCGCACCAGTTCAAAGAGAAGTCCGGGAGCTTTGGCCCCAGGCGCTATCCCCAGAATCGGGCCCGCCAGGCTCGCGACCCCAATAAAGAAGAAACCGGCAATGGGCAGCACCTGACTCATCGCTCGAAACGCAAAAACCAAGCCGTCGGTAAAATAAACGGCTGATTTCTTGAAGGCGCCGAGGCCCTCTCCGACCGCTGCGGCAGCGAGCATTAACAGGCAGGCAACTCCGCCAACGATTCCCACCGCCGCCGCGCCTTGAGGCGCCAGGAAACGCGACGACAGCTTGGGCAGGATCATGTCGACGATAATCGCCAGGAAGGCCAGGGGCGTAACAATTGCCAGCAAGTGGGACCATTTCGCCTTCTTTGGCGAAAGGCTCGCTTGTAACGACGGTGTGGGAGAGACGGCTCGCCCGGGCGTAGCGCCCGCTGAATCGGACTGCTCCCAGAGTTCCAGGTGGGACACGCTGGGAGCCTTAATATCTTTCCGAATCAGGAAATAGCAGATCAGGAAGGCAACGCTGCCGGTTATGAGCGACAGGACCAGTCCCTTATCGGCAACCTCGGCCAGGGGTACACCCGCTGCCTTGGCGCTGATTCCGGGCCCGACCTTAATCACGTAGTCGGAAGACAACGCCGTTCCCAGTCCGGCAATGGCAATGCATAGAGCGCCCCCAAGGGGGGACAATCCGGCGGCAATGGCCGCGGGCAATAAAATTCCGGCCATAAGCGGCACCGTCGGCGTAGGCCAGAAGAAAAGGGAGACGACGTAGCTGGCGAACCCCAAAACCAGGTACGCGAGATGGCCGTTCCGCATAATCGGACGAAACGGCCGGATCATGGCTACATCGGCTTGAATCGCCTTCAGCGCGCCTAGTAACGACGTCATCATGGCGATCACGAGAAAGATGTTGAACAGTTCCTTGCCGGCCACCAGGCTCGCCATGAATATGGACTGCAGTCCGAGGGAAAACTTTCCGGAAAAGGCATAGACCGTGGCGAAGGTCGCGAGCATTGCCGTCAGCACAACATTGACGCGGCAGGCCATAGTAAACACAATGGCCGCGATCCCGAGCAGATAAATCCAGTGAGCGGCCGTCAAGTGCAAGGTTTCAGACATTATCAGCATCCTCTCAAAAGGAGCGCAAAAAACAAAACGTTTTCCCCCGTGCCTGCACGGTTATCCCCAGCCTTTTCCCTCGTTTATTCTTCCGGGTCGGTATAAGCGGTTCGGTGCCGCAAGTTTGTGATGAATGACCTTGTTTGTCAATAAGCTTTGTATACATAATAAGCAACAGAGGGGAATTCATGAAAGTCGTTGTCATTGGCGGTGGTTGGGCCGGCTGCGCCGCTGCGCTAGCAGCCGTGAAACAAGGGGCCGAGGTTACGCTCATCGAACGCACAGACATGTTGCTGGGCACCGGCTTGGTTGGCGGCATCTTCCGCAACAATGGACGCTTTACGGCTGCGGAAGAAGCGATTGCCATGGGCGGCGGCGAGCTGTTCCAGCTCATGGACGCCAATAGCGTTCACCGGAATATCGAATTTCCCGGCCATAAACACGCATCTCTGTACAACATCACTTCGATGGAACCCGCGGTGGTACAACTGCTTAGGCGGCATGGCGTTGAGCTAAAGATGTCGACTCGCATCAGCGAAGTCGCCCTGAACGGCAGGCGCCTAGTGGCAGTAATGACCGGCAAGGAAGCCGAAGCGGAGCGCTTCGACGCCGATGCTTTCGTCGAGACCACCGGCACTTCGGCATTGCCGAACGTTTGCCACAAGTACGGTAACGGGTGTTGCATGTGCGTGTTGCGGTGTCACGCCTTCGGCTCGCGCGTCAGCATTGCCGGCCGCGCCGGAATTAAGGAAATCACCGGCAAGAAGGGACCCCAGGTAGGCGCTATGAGCGGTTCCTGCGAGCTGGTGCGCGACTCGCTGGCCCCGGATGTCCTGGACGAGATGCGCCGTACCGGCTTGGCCATGCGCGCCATTCCCAGCGTGGATATCGACAGCTCAAAACTGGACCGCAAGGCCTGCCAGCAATACACCCAGGCGGAATATAAGTCCAACGTGATCGTACTGGACACGGGCGGCGCCAAGCTAATGACCTCGTTTCTGCCCTTGCACATCCTGCGCACGGTTCCTGGCTTTGAGAACGCCCGCTTCGCCGATCCCTTTGGCGGAGGCCGGGGCAACTCCATTCGCTATGTCAACATGGCGCCCCGCAATGACGCCCTCAAGGTTGAAGGTCTCGATAACGTATTCTGTGGCGGCGAAAAAGCGGGATTGCTGGTCGGCCATACCGAGGCAATCGTTACTGGAACGCTGGCCGGCTACAATGCGGTGCGCTGTGCCTTAGGCAAGGAGTTGTTAGTCGTACCCGACAGTTTGGCGCTGGGCGACGCCATCAAGCACGTCCGTGAGCAGATGCAGACGGAGAAAGGCCTGGGAATGAAGTTTACCTTCTCCGGCTCCGTCTACTTCGAGCGCATGAAGCAGCGTGACGGCTATCTCCTCGATATTGCCGAGATTCGGCGCCGGGTTGCTGGTGCGGGATTGACGGACGTGTTCGCGCAGCATTCCCGGGCGGTCGCCGCGCGCCCGGCCGCGGTGGGTGCGATGGCATAGGCCGCCGAGGGCTATTCCGATATCTCTCATGCAGCCAGGAAAGGCAAGATCCGGAAATGTCTCTTAGCAAACGGGTTTGCGAATTAGTTACGGGGTTAGGGGCGGATTTCGCGGGTGTGGCCGATCTCTCTCTGGCCCGGGAGGCTATTTGTGAGCAGGGCGGAGAGACCTTCGCGCGCTACCGATTCGCCGTTTCCATCGGGATCCGCCTCATGGATAGCATTATCGACGAGCTGCCGAATCGCGACCAGCGTTGGGTAGCCGCCACTTTCCGACTGCATGCTTACGATTTGGTGAATGCCAGACTGGATGCCATAATCTCCCGCGCGGCCAGTCTGTTGCAGAATGAGGGTTTTCGGGCGCTTCCGATCCCGGCCTCCAACGTCATTGACGGAGGCAAACTCATCGGCGCTTTCTCCCACAAGTTGGCGGCGCATCTGGCCGGACTAGGTTGGATTGGTAAGAGTTGCCTGTTGGTGACCCCGCAAGCAGGCCCGCGGGTGCGCTGGGCGACGGTGCTGACCACCGCTCCTCTGGAGCCCAGCGGCCGCCCGCTTGATAGCCAATGTGGAACCTGCACCAATTGCGCCGATATTTGCCCGGCCAAGGCATTCACCGGCAGGATGTTCCGGGAAGACGAACCCCGCGCTTTTCGCTTCGACGCTCATGCCTGCAAGGCGCATCTTCAGGAGAGGGAAAAGACAACCGGGCTCAGCGTGTGCGGTCTATGCACCTATGCCTGCCCCCACGGAAGCAAAGCACGAGCTACCGCCTAGAGGAATTTGGGAATTCGGATTTAAGATTTGGGATTTCCACGTTGCCACAAGCAGCCTTGCGAAATTGTGAAATGCCGTTAAATCCGAATTGCGAAATCCAAAATCCCAAATTTCTTCCGCGTCCTTGAAGCCTGTCCGGAGCTTGTTGAAGGATCCCCTTCGCGGTCAAGAGGCTTGTACCTTTTCACATCTTCGCAGCGAAGAATCTGGGCGGTGGGTGGGATCTACCTCATTTATGGTCGATTAGAAGCTTGTGTTCGCCGCCAATCCGCATACAACTTACAATCGCCGCGCCGGCGGCGAAAAAAGCGGCTAGAGCTAACGCTATCTTATTGCCGGAAAGCGAGAACATGTTAAAGATCAGCGCTACCAGCGCCGCCCCTAAAGTCTGGCCTGTGAGGCGAGCCATGCCTAGCATACCGCTTGCCCCGCCGCTCCTTTCCTTGGGGGCGGAGGAAAGAATCTCCCGGTTATTGGGAGCCTGAAAAAATCCAAATCCCACCCCGCATAAGGCCATCCTCCAGACGATCGTGATTGTGGCGGGATGAGCCGGCAGCAACGCCAGGGAAGCCAGCCCAACGGTGAATACGCCCAAGCCCAGTCCCCCCAAGATGCCCGCAGAATAGCGGTCGGCCAAAGCACCCGCGACCGGGGCGGCAACCAGTATGGCCAGCGGCCAGGGCGAAATCAGCAAACCGCTCTCCACCTGGCTGCGGCCCAGCACGTTCTGTAAATAGAAGGGCAAGCACACATAAGCCAACATTTGTGCAGTAAAGGAACAGGAAGAAGTCGCAACCGACAGGGCGAAGATTGGCCGTCGCATCAGATCGACCGCAAACAACGGTGTGGGCCGGACTAGTTGGCGCTGAACGAACTTGGCGCCGATGACGATGGCCACCACGATCTCTGCCGCCGCCGCCCATACCCTTTCGCCATGCCCGAGGCTTTCAATACCTCCGATCAATAAGCCGAATGTCACCATACTTATCAGGGCGCTCTTCAAGTCGAAGCGGTGTCCTGATCCGGCGAGGCGGGGTAAAGTGCGTAGCGAGATGGCTAAACCCAGGATTCCCACGGGAATATTGATGGCGAACAACCACGGCCAGGGGGCAATGGCCAGGATACCTGCGGCTACTGTCGGACCTACCGCCGCAGCGACCGCAACCACCATGGCGTTAATGCCTAACCCCCGTCCCAGCGTCCGTGCTGGGAAAATAGTACGTACCAATGCCGTATTGACGCTCACTATGCCCGACGCCCCCAATCCTTGGATGAATCGGGCTAACGCCAAAGAGAGAAGGGAATGGGAACAGGCACAACAGAAGGAAGCTACGGTAAAAACTACAAATCCCGCCTGATAGACCTTCCGGTAACCGATAATGTCCCCCAGGGAAGAAAGCGGTATCAACGAGATCACCACTGCCAGCTGGTAAGCGTTCACTACCCAAATGGAGGCCGCCGGACTGGCGCCCAAGTCCCGCGCGATGGTGGGTAGCGCAATGTTGGCCACCGTGCCATCGATTACCGTCATTCCCACCGCCAGGGCAATCGTTAGCATTGCCCAATACCTTTGCGGCAGGGGCAGACCGTCAAAGGCGGAGTCGGAAGCAAGAGTAACTGGCGTGGAATTGCCTGGCGTCAGTGGCTCGACGCTTGCGCTGGTATGGACACCCCCGGAAAATCTGCCCGTCACCTGAAGCTCCCGCCGGTTATCTGGAAGAACCTAAGCTCTAACTTTAAACCTACTTTGCCGAAAGCAAAGCGAAAAACTAGGACGGGGGCGGTCGCGCTGGCAATCAGTTGGCTGGGCGACGCATCAGAATCGAAGAGCCGGGCGAATTCGCCCGGCCCGTTCTCCCTGAGATTTATTACAGATCGGCCTTTCTGATCACGAACCAGACCCTTGGGGCC
>Ga0326728_10026418_pt1 | contig 10280 bp, 6 predicted proteins | sample MB3enrmetagenome_FD_207602 | JGI IMG/M metagenome (GOLD analysis project Ga0326728, IMG submission 207602) | Lab enriched peat soil microbial communities from McLean, Ithaca, NY, United States - MB31MN | ecosystem: Environmental > Terrestrial > Soil > Wetlands > Peat | place: USA: New York... | reverse complement strand
CAGCCAATGCCTCGGAGGAGTCGCCTCCCTTTTCGTTTGCGGCGAGTCCCGAGGCGAAGGTGCCGAAGGCCTCGATCTGATCGTGGAGATAGTCGCGCTCAGCGAGGAAGCCCACCGCACGGGACTCCAGCGAGGCAAAGCCGGAACTCCAGTCAAAGTAGTCGATTGGCATGAAGAAATCCCGATGCGTGAGGGACAGGGCCTTCGCGGCGAGAGCGGCGGCCTTGGGCGCTTCCCCCTCCCAGAGCTCGAGCTCGGCGAGAAACCATAGAGCCTCGGCATCGTCGTCGAGGCGGCAGAGGATCTCTCTCGCCCTTTTGCCCTCTCCGGCGAATGCCGCCGCGCGGGCGGACCAGATCTCAGCGCGGCGCGAGGCTTCGGCTTGGCCATAGATGCGGGCGATGGCGCGCACGGTGCCGAAGGCGTCGGAGGCTTCGGCGTAGCGTCCAATCTCGAGGCAGGCCCGGCCGCGGATGAAGGCGGCGATCGATTCCCAGTCGGCACGGAAGGCGGCGGCGGCCCAGGTCGCGGCCGATTCCGTCCTGTGGAGCACGCGGCTCAAGTCTCCGAGCGCGAAGGCGGCCGCGCATTCTGCGGTCGCCGCTAGGATGCACTCGAGGGGCTCGGGTATGCCCTGGGCCATTTCATAGGCGTTAGCGAAGTAGTCTGCGCCCTCCTGGACTTGCCCGTGCGCGAGGGCGCAGAAGCCGAGCAGACGCTGCGCCTTGGCTTCCGCCTTGATGGCGCCGACCTTATGCAGGCGTATGAGCGCTTCTTTGGTTAGGTTGGCGGCGTCGAGGGCCCTGCCCTCGGCGTATTCGAATGCGGCTCGGCAGAGGGCGGCCGTCCCGGAGGCGAGTTCGTTCTTTCCGCCGAACAGTGCCACGGACTCTTCGAGGCTCGAGAGCGCGTCGAGACTCTCGTCGTGCTTCGAGGCGGCATAGGCAGCAAGGAAATCCGCCATGGGTTCGAGGGAAGAGCGCTGCCCTTTCGGCGCGGCTTCCTCGTCACCGTTCGACTCGGATGGACCGTAGACCGCGTCGGTAGCGATGCAGTCGAGCTGGAGGGCCGTGCTAACAGCCTCGGTCTCGCCGAGATCGCGGGCTTCGGCCTCGATCCGTTTGAAGAGGGCAGTCGAAGGGACGACTCGACCCGAGGCCCTGAGCTCAAGGAGGCGATGTACGAAGGAGCTTCTGATCGCTCTACCCCCGTCTGGCAAGGACTTGAGTACGCCGCGGGTCGCTGCGGCCGAGGTTATGCGGGGCCGTGCTTCCTTCGTGACTAAACCCAGGGTGTAGAGCGCATCGTAAATCGGCGTTCGTATGCCGACGACGTAGCCACAGTCGCTCAAGAAGTCCTCGGCGCACTCGTCGGTGAGGACTTCCTCCGAAAGCCTGAGCGATAGGAGAAGTTCCGAGTATTCGCAGGGGAAGCTCCGCAGGGCCGCGGCGGCGAGCTCTTCGGTCGATGCGGTCGGGGAGGGCCGCTCTCCCGTCGAAGCGAGGCGCAGGGCGAGCTTGAGGCGTAACGGCTCGCCCGCCGCGCTCAGGGCGATGGTGGTCGCGAGATCCTCCGCCCGGATGGTCTGCGCGCCGTGGATCGAAGCCTGGGCGATAGTTACGGGCGAGGGGCCTGGCACCTCGAGGTAGCGGGGGGCTATCTCGTCCTTCCATTCTTTGGGCAATTCAGTACCGACGGCGATGATCCTGATGCCCTCGCGAGCGAGCGTCTCCTCGAAGAGGCCGAGCAAGAGGTCGAGGCTTGGGCCGGGGAAGCGGTCTATCCCTTCGAGGATGACAAAGGCGGGCAGAGAGAGCGCACCCATCTGTCGCGCGTAGAAACGGAGCGCCGCGGCCGCGCAAAGCCTGAGACGTATCACCAGCTGAGAAGAACATCCCTTCCGGTAGGGCGATTGGATGAGGAACTCGAGCAGGGGCCTCTGGTTCTCGAGATGGTCGCGTTCCGCTCCGGAGAGGATTGCCCCTTTGCTTTCGAGTTCCCGAGGCGAGAGGAGCGCGGTGAAGGCGCGCGCCAAAGGGCTGTAGGGCGAACTTTCTACCGCCGAGGCCCTGAACCGGAGGAAGCGCCGAGCCGTCTCGGGATAGAGGCGCATGAGTGCGGCATCGAGACAGAGCTGCGGCGAGCAGCCCGGGCCGAGGAGGGCTAGCGAAGCGTCTGTTTCCTGACCCACGCCGAGTTCGCCCAGGGCGTCGACTATCTTTTCTACAGTACCGTCCTGAGCCTCTTCAATAGCCTCGCCCACGGGGAGGGCCGGTCGGGCATACAGGGCCTCGAGGAGAGGAAAGGCGACACCCGCCTCCTCGTTCTCGTTTGTAGGGCCGCCGAGGCGGAAATACTTCGAGAACGTGTCCTTCGCGCGGCTCGAGACGTAGACGCCGTCTTCCTCCAGACCGTACCATATCCGCTTCGACGCGTGGACGATTCCGTCGGCCCCTGGACCCGAGTCGAGGATGATGAACCATCCATGGAGCCTTGATCCCAGGGCGCCCAGAGTAGAGGCGAGGAGCCGCGCCGCCTCGGCGGCACGCAGTCGCGCAGGACGGGAGGATTCTTCGAAGCCCAAGAAGAAGGATTCCTCGGTAGCGTATCGTACGGCCATGAATGTCGAGATGGCACCTTCGATCGCAGCGGCGAGCTCCGAAGCGAGACGGGGTTCCGCTCTTTTGATCTGAGCATGGAAAGGAATTTTTATAAAGAGTCCGATCACGGAATCCCCCTCGAACTATCCCCGATCTCCGATTACATTGTATAAGTAATCGCCATCGGTTTACAATTGTCGATCATGCTCTCTCAGTAATGCTTTAAGGTAAAACTTGACTGCTCGTATCGTGAATGCTACACTCCCCGCTGAGGTAGACTCTTTGGGCCACCCTTCCTCTACATAAAAGGAACAGACGATGTGGGATAGCGTTATCAGCTTGTTGAGCGGCCCCATCCTCCCAAGGCTCGTTTTGGCGGCCTTACTTGTCGCGTTTTTCCTTTTTCTCCGGAAAAAGGATACCGAAGGAGAGATGGTCGGCTATGCGATCCTCTCTGTCCTCCTCGCGCTACGCGACCTCGCCTTCGCCTTCGTCTCGAGCGCGTTCCTAGCGAATGCGACGGACATCCTCCTCGCCTGCGGCATCCTCTACTTGGTCATGCGGCCCTTCCGCCTCGGCTGGGCATTTTGGCTGCCCCTCTGTGTCGACGCCCTAGCCCTTATACTCCTCGTCCTCGATGAGATAGGCCTTTCCTTCGGCCTCGCCCCCGAGCTTCTCCGACTAGCGGGACTCTTGCCCGTCCTCGCCCTGGCCTTCCTGCCGCTGGTACTGAAGTCGGAGGCCGACACGAGTGCCCGTCAGCTTTCGCTCCGCTCCTGGGCGCTTCTGTCGATCGGTCTAGCCTTCTATCTCGTAGTGGGCAACCTTGCTGGCACGAAGAGCCAGCTCTTCCTCATCGCGTCCAGCCCTTATCTGTATTGCCTTCTATTCGTCATCGCGCTCCTCTTCATTGATATAGTCCAGGGCGAGCTCGTGAGCGCGGTCGATTACTACGAGGAGTCGGTCGATTCGCTCTACGATCTCCTCCTCGCGACTGGCGGCTCGATGCGGAGCGAGAGCTTCCTCCAGGATGTCGTCGACAATATGATCCGCGCCGTCGTAGAGCGCACGGGCGCAGACGGTGGTATCCTCCTTCTCGTCGACGAGTTCGAGGATACGGTCTCGGTCCGAGCTCTTTACGGGAGCTTTCCGCCTCCCTTTAAACTCCCCGAGAATCTGCCAAAGGATGCCGAACGCGTCGAGGCCTATATTCGCCATGCGCGATTCAAATTGGGCGAAGGCGTTTTCGGGGAAGTCGCGCGCACGGGCAAGAATATTTTCGTGTCCAGTCCCGACGCCCTTCTTCCCGACAACGGCGGCGAGAGCTGGCTGGCGGTCGGCGCCTTCATGGTCTCGCCCCTTATCCTGCGCGACAGGATCATCGGCGCTGTCTCGGTCGTGAAGGTGGGGAATGGTCGTTTTTCGGAGCGCGACTTCGACCGATGCAAGCTCCTCGCAAACTTCGGGTCGATAGCTGTCGCCAACTCCTTTTCCTTTCTCGAGGCAGCCGAGCGCAGCGATATCGAACGCGAGTCGGATATCGCTGCAGTCATGCAGAAGCAGCTTCTCCCCGAGGAGCTGCCCGCGGTCGCGGGCCTCGAGTTTGGCGCCTTCTCGAACCCTGCACCCGGAGTCTGCTCGGACTACTATGACGTCATCCGGACGAGGCCCGAGAAAGCCCTCATCGTTGTCGGCGAGGCGGCGGGCAAGGGGGTGGCCGCAGGTACTGTCCTCGTCATGATCCGAGCCATACTCCACCTCATCATCGCCTCCACGAAGGACGTTGCTACCCTTATGCAATGGGTTAACCGCGGCGTGTCGGGGAAAGTCGACTCGGACCACTTCGCGACCCTCTGCCTCGCTTCCGTCGACGCGAGGACCGGCATCGCCGAAGTTTCCTGCGCAGGCCGCCAATCAGCGGTCGTCTGCCGTGCGGCGACCGGCGAACTCACGGCGGTCGAGGCCGCGAGCGTGCCCATCGGCATCGAGAAGGGCACCGCCTACGCATCCTCGCGTATTGATCTGGCCGAGGGAGACGTACTCGTGCTATTCTCTGATGGAACGGTAGAAACGATGAATGCCCAGGGCAAACAGTACGGGCGTAAACGGCTCGGTGCTGAGATTCAGGCCTGTCGGAACCTTCACGCTCAGGAGATGGTCGAACGGATCCGTTTAGATATCGAGGATTTCGCGGGGGCTTCCCTCCCGCGAGACGACAGAACTTTGCTCGTGATGAAGAGGTCGAAGCAATGACAGCGAGGAGCCGAAGCTCATGGATTTGAAGATCCGCAGGAGTGGAGAGAACTACATCATCGACGTGAACGGCGAGATGGATCTCTACAACTCCTATAAGCTCAAGGAACTGGTGATGAAGATGCTCGAGAAGAAGGTTGAGCGCTTCATCATTAACCTCGAGAACGTCGACTATATCGATTCGAGCGGCATTGGCGCCCTCATCTATATCTGTTCGACCATTAAAAAGATGGGCTTCAAGCTCATCATCGCAAATATCCACGGCTCGGTGAAGAAGGTCATCGAGCTCACGAAGCTTATGGGCTACTTCCCCATCAGCCCGACGATCGACGAAGCGCTTAAGCGGATGGAGGTGTAGCGTGCCGCAGACTCCTAAGGACATTCTCGTTGACGAGAATTCGCCGCTCTTCGACAAGACTGGGATGCTCCACAAGGAATTCCCATCGGACTTTCGCCAGATCCGCTATTTCACCCTTCTCATCGTGCAGTCCGCCCCGCCCGACATCAAGGAGATCAACCTCCTCGAGCAGCAAATCAGCGAGATCATCAAGAACGCAGTCAAGCATGGCAACCTCTGCGACCCCAATAAAAAAGTCCGTGTCTGGTACGACTTCAGTCCTGATCACGCCCACCTCATCGTCGAGGACGAGGGCGAGGGCTTCAAGGATCTAGAGAAGTGGAACGAGTTCAACCGCGAAAGGCAGATCGCCCTCGAGGGCAACGACTTCGCAACCCTCGCCGAGTACGTCTCCTTCCGCGGGGAGAAAGCCGACGACAACGATGGCGGCAATGCCTTATTTGCGGCCCTGGAGTATTGGGACGGTGGCTTCGTCTTCAATTCCAAGCGCAATTGCGTTTCGATGCTCAAGAACTTTCCGAAGAAACGCCGCGGGATCAAAGTCGAGAGCGAGTAGCCTTTTGCATCTCTTCCGCCCCCATCCGCGCCTTGTCTATCGTCCTCGCGAGAGCGGCGCAGGAGGCTGCGGTGAGGATCGCGATGGCCGCGTAGAAAGCGAAGCCAGCGCGTATTTCGAAGGCCTGGGCGATTGCGGACATCAGGAAGGGAAAGGCGAAGAGCCCGAGGCCTCCGCCCGATATGGCGAATGAGACAGCCTCGCTCTGGTAGCCCTTGCAAGCCCCTCCCACGAGCGATAGCACCGTCGGGTAGATGATCGAGCAGCCGAGGCCCGCAGTGAAGGTAAGGGCGGAAGGCGCCCAGAGCGGAAAACCGGATCGCGCGACGAAGCCAAGAGCGCATAACGCGCTGGTGGTGGCGACTAATAGAAGGGAGAAAGCTACGACGAGGCGTTCCGATCGCTTACCCCGGTAGGCGAGAGGTACGCCGAATCGGCCAGCGAGGAGACCCACCCAGAAGAGTGAGACGGCGAGAGAGGCGTACGAGGGCTCGGCCCCGAATATGCGCACGAAATACTCTGCGATCCAATTCGAGATGCCAGTCTCCACCCCGACATAGAGAAGGAGACTGGTGAAGCCGAGCCAATAGGCAGCGCCCCGTGTACGCCTTTTCCCCTTCGTCCCGTTCTCATCAAGCCCGGCGGCGGCCTCCGGCTCCTCATGTCGGCCTAGGCGAGAAAAGGGAAGGAGTGCGAGGACGAGGCCGCATATACCGAGGAGGAGGGCGATGGCCCTGAAGAGGAGGGCCCAGGAAAGGCCACCCTTCATGACAAGTCCGAGGGCGATCGGGCCCGCAACCGCTCCGATGGCGAAGGCCCCATGCATGAGGTTCATGGGCTTGCCAGCACCTTCCTCGTCCATCTTGAGGGTCGACCAACTGACGACGGGTTCGATCAGCCCTTGTCCTGCGCCGATTATCGCGTTCAAGGCGAAGTTGAAGAGGAATGCCGGGCTCGATGCAAAGAATGCCAGACCGAGTACGCAGAGTGCGACGCCGAGAAGGATCGCTGCCTTCGGCCCTATTCGCTGTATAATTTCCCCCGCAGTGAGGCTCGCGAGGAAATATGCGGCCGCCCCCGCGGCGATGACCGCGCCCGCCGACGCGTAGCTCCATCCGAAGTCGCCGAGTATGCGCGGCAGGGCTGCGCCTACGATGGTCATCGATGTGCCGAAGAGCATGAAGACCGAGAATAGGCCGACGAAGATGCCGATGATTGGCCGCGAGATGAGTCTCATGCCTGTATGATTCCTTTCGCTATCTTTTCGCCGTTTTAGAGCCTAAGCCTTCGATGCTGACCGCGTCCTCATCGGTGAAGGCGCGGCCGTAGAGGCACTCGAAAAGGAAGCGGAAATCCTCTGGCTCCACCTCGGAGTACTCGATGCCGAAGTAGCCGCGCGAGAGATCGCGATAGATTCGCTTAACCTGTGCTACGATCCTCACGGCCCTGCCCTTGGCCGTGATCGCGATCTCGATCTCGCTTCCAGGAAGCAGCGAGTTGGTGAGGTCGCGCGAGGTGCTCGAGAAAAGGAGGCCTCCCGCACTGATGTCGATGACATCGGCGGAGAAGTCCTGCGTCTTTTTAGGGGCGGAGCGGAAGTAACCGTTCACTTTGAGTGAATATAAAAGAACCTTGGCGAATTGATGGAAGGTCTCGAGCAGCGGAAGGTCGAATGGTGGCCTTCCGGCCTGGGCGTTCACGAGGTAGACGTATCCGATCACGTATTCCTGGAAGAGGAGGGGAACCATCAGCTCCGAGAGTATCCCAGAGTTTTTTTTATTACGCTCGAAGCGGAGGATCTCGTCCTCGACGAGATCGGTCCGAACTTCCTCTTCCCTGAGGAAGTCTGCGAAGAGCTCGCGCGTGACAATCCTGGGCGTTACGTAGGGATCGACGGTGGGCAACCCTCCGGCCGAGGAGGGCAGATAGTAGATTTTACCTGTATGGACGATCAGACGCTCCTCGATGGTCTCGGGGTGGCGATTCTTGAACATCCTGATCGCCCTCTCGCTTGCGAAGGCTGAGGCCCGGTCGTTGAACTCTCCAATGAGGGTGCGGATATCGCGAGGGTCGAAGGCGGAATCACGCTCGGGCTCGGAGACAGTCTCGAACTCGCGCGTCGTGGGAAAGGAGAGATTGTAGCGGTCGCCCTTAAACGAGCAGGCGACCAACAGCTCTCCCGGGGGCGCACGGCGACTGTACCGGCGGCCTAGGTTCTTGTAGACGGCCTCAGGCATCTCTACCGTGACGCTCGATTCCTTGAATTCGAGGACGCGCGTACGGAATGCCATAGGCTGCTCTCGATAGACGAATCTGAACTCATAGACCTGGCTCCGCCTAAGTAGCCGTAGGGGCATCGTATGCCCTAACACGAGCCCCTCGGGGGCGATCGCCGAGAGGGTACAAGGCCATTCGCCCGAACCGGCGATGAGGAGGAAGGGAATCTTGTCGTCCCGGGCGGAGCCGAGGATGAACTCCTTCTCTATCCGCTTAAGGTTAGTGGCCATTGTTCGACCTCTCGAAGCTCGATGGATCGAAGGCTAGGCTGCCGGTTTTGGGTGTCTCGATGGCGAGGGCCTCGATGTACCAGGATCCGTCCTCTTTCCGAAGGGAGAGCAAACCTTCCTCGCGCACTGACTGTGGATCGGACAGGGGTTTGTCAGATGCGAGGCGCACTTTTAGCGAAGCGTCGTCCCCTTTGATGTCGATCGCTCCGAGCCGGTAGGGAGAAGCCTGGGACTGGGCAGCCGCAGTCTGCGGGGCGGGCGCAAGGAGGGCGGACAGAGCCTCGCGAGACGAGGGCAGGAGGAGCTCGGGATCGAGCTTGCCCGCGTCAAGCCCATCCATGAAGCTTCGCGCGATTTCGAGTACGGCGGCTTCGTCTCCTTTCGCCGGAGAGTTGGACTGTAGAGGCCCCAGTGAGAAATCCCAGGCTATGCGCGGGCTCGAGTCTAGGCCCAAACTGAAGGCGCGTAGAGAGGCCGCTAAAGGAGGCTGTGGCGTCTTGGGCAGTGCCTTCGGCGGCGGAGAGTTTGCCTTGATCTGCTGTGGAGTGGCATTTTGAACGGCCGGACCTTTGTCGGCCCTCGGCGTTTGAGCGACCTGACCTATCGCGGGTCCTTTAGCCGTGGAATGAACAGAAGGCCTTTCCCCCGTGTAGAAGAAGAGGACCCCGAAGCCCGCGATGAGGAGGAGAATAAGTGCGCCGGCCGCGAGAAGAGCGCGCCGGGCGACTGCGTTGTACTTTCCATGCATTTAGTGTAAATATGTACTACATATATGCTGAGAGGTCAAATGAAGCTGGGAAGAGCATGAACTCTTTCGACCTTCTGGGCTTCCTCGCGTCGGATTTCACCGAGGCGGTGCGCGATCCCCTCTGGGGCAACGTTTTCCTCAGCCCCAGCCTCGAGGCTATAGCCGCTTCACCCCCCTTCGCCAAGCTCGGGAGGATCAAGCAGCTCGGACCCGCCTTCCTTGTCTATCCGGGCGCCACGCACACGAGGAGAGCTCACTCTATCGGCGTCTTCCATATGGCGAAGCGTATCGCCTCTTCCCTCGCGGCCAAGGGGGCGCTTGATTTCTGCACGCGAACGGGCCTTTCTTCCTATCTTGTCGCCGCACTTTGCCACGACCTCGGTCACTTTCCCTTTGCCCACTCGCTCAAGGAGCTGCCTCTGGCGACTCATGAGGCCCTCGCTGCCCGCGATATCCTAAGTGGTGAGCTGCGCGGTCTCATCGAAGCTGCTGGGGCGAATCCGGAGCTTGTCGCCGCCATCATCGATAAGGACAGGCATTGCGCAACCGATGACGGCGGTCACGAGCTTGGTTTTTTCCGCGGACTCTTGTCGGGCGTCCTCGATCCCGACAAGCTCGATTATTTGAATCGAGACGCCTTCTTCTGCGGTGTACCTTACGGTGTCCAAGACTCGGACTTCATACTCCAGCGTCTGGCTGTCGGCCCCAAGGGCGTTCTGGCCATCGAAGAGCGGGGGCTCATGAGCGTTGAAGGCCTGCTCTTCTCCAAGTACCTCATGTATCGCTCGGTCTACTGGCACCGCGGAGTCAGGTCGGCCACCGCCATGATCAAGAAGGCCGTCCTACTGGCCTTGAGTGAAAGCGTTCTTGAGAGCGAGGATCTCTACGGCCTCGACGACGACGGTTTCTACGCTCTCCTGCGCTCTCGTGCGAAGACGTATGGCTTCAAGCCGCTGGATCTTGCCGATAAAGTCTTCGACGCGAAGCTCTTCGGCTGTGTCCTCGACCTTCCCCTGGATCTCTCCGATGAGCGGCAGACCACGCTGCTTGACCTTGAGAATCGGCTCCGGGCCGAGGAAAAGCTCGCTTCTGAAGCGGGCATGGGCAGCCTCGATCTCGTCATCGACCTGCCCGAGAACATCTCCTTCGAGACTGAGCTATGCATATTGGGCGACAGCGGTGGCTCGAATCTTTCGCCTCGCGTCCGATCCTTTGCGGAGAGCCCTACGGTCTTCTCGCCGCCTGTGGTCGCGCTTTT
>Ga0326728_10026417_pt1 | contig 10280 bp, 13 predicted proteins | sample MB3enrmetagenome_FD_207602 | JGI IMG/M metagenome (GOLD analysis project Ga0326728, IMG submission 207602) | Lab enriched peat soil microbial communities from McLean, Ithaca, NY, United States - MB31MN | ecosystem: Environmental > Terrestrial > Soil > Wetlands > Peat | place: USA: New York... | reverse complement strand
GTATCGGGATCGTCGGCCTTGCACTTATCCCAGTTTTGGTCGCGGGTTTGCCCAGCGGCGGCCACTGCGGCGCCGAGTAGAAGACATGCGTAGAGCCCGGTCATGCGAATCATGTTTGCCGCCTCTCCGAATTTGCAAAATGAAGGCGGAATCATGATACACCCGGTCAGAATCCCCCGGGATGGCCTTTCCCAACGGTCCCGCAATCGGATTCCCGATCCGGCCGTTTTCTATTCCCTATTCCCTAGTCCCTGTTATTTCCGCAGCGCTTCCAGCATTCGCCGGTCCTCGGCGCTCAGCGCCGCGCGCTCCAGCAGCTCCGGACGGTTTTCGAGCGTCTTCTTCAGTTGCTGTTCGCGCCGCCAGCGCCGGATCTGGGCGTGATCCCCGTTCAGCAGGACCTGCGGGGCCACGAGTCCGCCAAACTCTGCCGGCCGCGTGTAGTGCGGATAGTCCAGCAACCCTCCCGCTCCGTGCTGCGACCGCGGAACGCCTTCCACATCCACGTCGATCTCCGCGTCGGCCGCGCCAAAGCTCTCAAACTCGCCCGAAGCCTCGTTGCCCAGCACGCCCGGAATCAGCCGCATGGCCGCGTCCACCACCACCGCCGCCGCCGGCTCGCCTCCGCTCAGCACATAATCCCCGATTGACAGCTCCATGTCGCAGTAGAGCTCGTTGATCCTCTCGTCCACGCCCTCGTAGCGCCCGCAGATCAGCACCACGCGCTGCAGTCCGGCCAGCTCCCGCGCGACGGCCTGCGTAAAGACCTTCCCCTGCGCCGAGAGCAGGATCACCCGCGTTGAGGCTGACCGCGCTTGCGCGCCCGGCGCCTTTGCAACGACACCAAGAGAAGTGAGCGCCTCCGCAAGCGGCTCCGGCTTCAGCACCATCCCCTCGCCGCCGCCAAACGGACGGTCGTCCACCGTGCGGTGCCGGTCGTGCGTAAAGTTGCGCAGATCGTGGAGCCGGATCTCGACCAACCCCTCGGTCTGCGCGCGGCGCACGATCCCCTGCGCAAACACGCTGTCAAAGAATCCGGGAAAGATGGTCACGATGTCGAAACGCATACTCACTGATGATAGAGGCCCCATCGCCCCGCAGGAAACGGGGGCAGTGGGTCAGCTTGAATGCACAGTCGAACCGGCGTTTAAGTGTCGCAGTTCCAACCTTGATGATGTGATTCAGGGCACAAATGTCAATGATCAATCCGACTACAATCTTTGCCAGTTTTCGAGGGATAGCTTTCAGAGCAAGGAAGCCACCTTGAAGGGCACCGAGTATACAGAGATTTGATATTAACGGCCGTCTTACTGCCATTCCGAAAGTGAGGGTGACAGATCGTGAAAAGTCGCTGCAGCACAACTTCGATTTCTGCTTTGCTCCTTTCCCTGTGCCTTGTTATCTCTATCCCGTCGGCCCTGAGCCTCGCCTCAACCTGGAACGAGCTCTCTCTTAAGTTACCCTGCAATGGGGCGATATGGAACTTCGACACGCCTTTGGGTTTCGCTTATCTCGGGATCGCGGCGATCGGCTTGATCGTCCTCTGGACGGGATATAGAAAAAAAGAACGCTGGGCCTGGTTCGTCATGCTCGTCATCCTTTTATTTTTCTCCTTCCCCTCCTCCGTGTTGCCCGTGCTCCTCGAAATACATCGCTTTGGATGGACTATTTTCCTGGATTTGTTCCGGGCTTTCCCCGGAGGGGAATGGTTGCATTGCTGGATTGTGTCCTTGCGTCCTAATTACGTGGGCGGTATAGCGTGTGTGCCTGTTTTGATCCTGGGCGGACTTCTTAACTTTCTCGTGATGTTGGTCGCGCTGCTCTTGCCGATCAAGGCATTTTTCTGGAGCTCCGCTAAGGACTAAGCGTTGCCAACTATCAACTGCAAATCTGGATCGCTCCTGGTTAACCGGCAAACCGAAAACTGCTGATTGAGCCCTGTGGATTCAAACCGGCCCACTGCCGGAACGCCCGCCACTCGTACCAAAAGCTAGAAGCTAGTAGCTAGATGCTGGGAGCTGTATTTCGCACCCACAGCCGCGCGGTCACCGCGCCGAACAGAAAGCCCCCCACGTGCGCCAGGTAGGCTACTCCGCCGCCCTCGACTGTCGCCCAGGGCCCGACCACATTCAGCAGTTGGAAAAGGAACCACACGCCGATCAGAAGCGCCGCGGGGATGTAGGTGATGCGGATAAAAATCAGGATCCAGAGCAGCGAGCGGATGCGGTCGCGCGGAAACATCACGATAAACGCGCCCATCACCGCGGCAATGGCCCCGCTCGCGCCCAGGCAGGGGACGTGCGAGCCGGGACTTCCCGCCACCTGCGCCAGCATGGCCACCACGCCGCCCGTCAAATAAAAGACCAGGTAGCGCGCGCGTCCCATGGCGTCTTCGATGCCCGGCCCAAACGCCCACAGGAAGACCATGTTGCCCAGGATGTGCAGCCATCCCGCGTGCAAAAACGTGCCGGTGACGAGCGTGATCAGGCGCTGGCCATGATCGATGCGCGCGGGAATCACCGCCCAATGCCGCACGAACGCGTTGCCCTCGATCAACTCGCGCAGAAACACGTACACGTTGGTCAGGATGATCAGCAACGTCACCACGGCAAAGCGGCGCGGCCGTCGCGACGCGTCTCCAAGGGGGATGAGAGTTGCCACGTTTGCATTCCTCAAGGATTTCCGGCGCCAGGGCAGGGAACACCTTTGGCGCCGGCGGCCTCTGTTTTTGGCGTCGGCGCCTCATGGTGCGTTCGCCCGCGCCGCTACATTTCAGGCCAGCTGCGAGAGAGCACGCCGCGCTGCCAACAGCACCGCCAGGCGTGACGCGCCGCTGAAGATCAAGCTGACTCCCAGCAGGGTGCCGATGACGTACTGGCTGTTCGACGGCCAGGTCATCCAGATCGCGACAGCAAGAACCAGCATGACAATTCCAGAGAACACCAGCCAGCCTGAACCGCCCAGCCCCCGCAGCTGCCACGCCAGCATGAATTCCAGAATCGCCTGCACAAAAAGGTAGACTCCCAGCACCAGCGTCAGCGCGGCCAATCCAACGCCGGGATGCATCAACATGTAAATCCCCGCCAGCAGGTAGGCAAGCCCCAGAAGAAGTCCCCAGACCCATCCACCCACTTTGCGGGTTAGCCAGCCGAAGGCAAGGTGCACCGCACCGCAGAACACCAGAAGGCAGCCGATCAGAATTGTGGCCGCGATTCCCGCTGCCGGAGGCACCACGATGGCCAGAATTCCCGCCACAATGATCAGAATGCTCAGAACAATTGACCAGGCAATCGAATGTTTTTCCATGGTCGCGATGGATTCGTCACTCATACGCGCTCTCCTTTCCCAGGTTGCCGCATCGGGTCCCACGGCGCTGCCCCAGCCGCAAACTTCCGCGTCCATCGCACCTGGTTGGGAAACGGGGCCGGGCTCCCGAATGGGCGTATCCGTAGTCTACCCCTTTCCCGGCGCAAATCAGCCCGCGTACTGTTCGTCGCTCACGTGTTCCATCCAGTCGACCACCTTGCCGTCGAGCTTTTCCTGGATGGCGATGTGCGTCATGGCCGTAGTGGGCGCAGCGCCGTGCCAGTGTTTTTCCTGGGGTGCGAACCATACCACGTCGCCCGGCCGGATCTCTTCCACCGGACCGCCCCAGCGCTGCACGCGGCCGCAGCCCGACGTCACAATCAGCGTCTGCCCCAGCGGATGCGTATGCCACGCCGTGCGCGCACCCGGCTCAAAGGTAACGTGCGCGCCCTGCACCCGCGCCGGCTCCGGCGCCGCGAACAGCGGATCGATGCGCACCGTGCCGGTAAACCAATCCGCCGGCCCCTTGCCGGAAGGTTGCGAGCCACTTCGTTTGATCTCCATTTTGTTTTCCTCGTCTCAAGTTTTGTGATTGGGCCGTTCTCTGCGCTGAATCTCGCGGTCCGGCAATCCCCTTCCCGACCGTCTACACAGCTTTGCCCATCTCGTACGCTTGCTTCATGGCGCGGCCTTCCAGAATGTCGCCAATCTCCCATGCGCCGGTCCCATAGACAATGCCTTTCTCCTTCGCTCCTCGCAGGCAGGAGGTGAAGGCCCGGAATCCTTCAATGGTCCGCTCCATGGCTGGCTTGCTACTATCCGCCGCAGTCACGATGAAGTAGAAATCCTTGTTGGCAATTTTTGTATATCGCGCAACGGTCCGGTCGATCACCGTCTTCATCTGCGCGCACATGGTGTAGAAGTAAACGGGTGTCGCCATCACGATCGCGTCGGCAGCGATCATGCTGTCGAGAATCGGCGCCATATCGTCCCTCTGTACGCACCTTCCATTGCCCCTGCAGGCATAACAGCCTTTACAGTAATTGATTTTCTTTTCTGCAAGGACGACTTTCTCGACATGATGATCGGCCTCAACCGCGCCCTTCATAAACTGATCGCACAATGCGTTCGAGTTGCCCTTTTTTCTGGGACTCGAGGAAAGAATCAGGACTTTCTTGCTCATAAAATCACCTTCTCGGTCCCGACGATCGGACGAGGCCAGGACCATTCTTGCTCCGCACGCACAGGGTGCGCCATGCGCGCGGAGCCGCCGGGATTTCGCCGGCCCCGGCCTGCTCCGCAGGGGCTTACCGCCCCGTCATCTGCTCCAGCTTCTCAGGGTAGCGCGCGCCCTCGACCGTAATCTTCGCGGCAGCCTCGTCGATCTCGCGGAGGTCGTCCGCAGTCAACTCCACGGCAACCGCTCCGATGTTCTCCTCGAGGCGCGACAGCTTCGTCGTGCCGGGGATGGGAACGATCCACGGCTTCTGCTTGAGCAGCCACGCCAACGCGATCTGCGCCGGTGTCGCGTTCTTCTTTTTTCCTATCGCGCTCAGCAAGTCGATGACAGCCTGATTGGCTTTCATCGCCTCCGGCGTAAAGCGCGGCAGCGTGCTGCGGAAATCATTGCTCCCCAGCTTGGTGTTCTCATCCATCTTTCCCGTCAGAAATCCCTTGCCCAGCGGGCTGTAGGGAACCAGCCCGATGCCAAGCTCCTCCAGCGTAGGGATCACCTCCGCCTCCGGCTTCCGCCACCACAGCGAGTATTCGCTCTGCAGTGCTGTCACCGGCTGCACTGCATGCGCGCGCCGGATGGTCCCGACGCCCGCTTCCGATAGGCCGAAGTGCTTCACCTTGCCGGCCTGAATCAAGTCCTTCACCGCGCCCGCCACGTCTTCAATCGGAACTTCCGGATCGACGCGGTGCTGATAGTAGAGGTCGATCACATCGGTCTGCAGCCGCTGGAGCGACGCGTCGGCCACCTGCTTGATGTGCTCGGGCCGGCTGTTCAAGGTCTGCGCGCCAGGCTTGCTGTCGCCACCTGTGTTGAAGCCGAACTTGGTGGCGATGACCACCTTGTCGCGCACCGGCAACAGCGCTTTACCCAGAAGCACCTCATTCGTGTACGGGCCGTAGACTTCGGCAGTATCGAAAAATGTAATGCCGCGATCCACGGCGGCGCGGATCAGCGCGATCATCTCCTGCTCATCGTGCGGCACGCCGTACGAAAAGCTCATGCCCATGCAGCCCAGGCCAAGTGCCGAAACTTCCAGATTGCTTTCTCCCAATTTGCGCTTTTGCATATCGATCTCCAGGTTATTGCTGAGTGTTTTCGTTCACGCGCTATCGCATAGTGTGCCAGGCGCGCCGTTCCGCCGTTACTCCGCTTTCAGCGACGCCATGTCGATCGAGAAGCGGTACTTCACGTCCGACTTGAGCAGCCGCTCGTAGGCTTCGTTCACCTTCTGGATGGGAATCACCTCGACGTCGGCAACAATGTTGTGCTGCGAGCAGAAGTCGAGCATCTCCTGGGTTTCCGCAATGCCGCCGATGGGCGAGCCGGAAAGGCTGCGGCGGCCCATAATCAGGCTGAAAGCCGCAAGCGGGAGCGGCTTCTCCGGCGCGCCGACGAGCGTGATGTTGCCGTCGCGGGCCAGCATGTTAATGTACGCGTTGATGTCGTGCTGCGCGGCCACGGCGTCCAAAATGAAGTTGAAGCTCCCGGCGTGCTTCGCCATTTCGTTGGCGTCCTTTGAAATCACGACTTCATCGGCGCCGAGGCGCAGCGCGTCCTCTTTTTTGCCGGGCGAAGTGGTGAAGACCACGACATGCGCGCCCATTGCGTGCGCGAGTTTAACGCCCATGTGGCCCAGTCCCCCCAGCCCCACCACGCCCACCTTTTTCCCCTTGGTCACGCCCCAGTGGCGCAGCGGCGAATAGGTGGTGATGCCCGCGCACAGCAGCGGCGCGGCGCCCGCCAGGTCGAGATTCGACGGAACGCGGAGCACAAAATGTTCCTTGACGACGATGCTGTCGGAATAGCCGCCGTACGTTACGCCGCCCAGGTGCTTGTCGGGCATGTTGTAGGTGAAGGTCGGATGCGGGCAGAACTGCTCCAGGCCCGCCTTGCACTCCGGGCAGGCGCCGTCGGAGTCGACCAGGCAGCCCACCGCGGCCAGGTCGCCCACCTTGAACTTCGTCACTGCCGGACCCACCTTCGTCACGCGGCCCACGATCTCATGGCCGGGAACGCACGGATAAACGGTCGGCATCACTTCCTTCCACTCGTTGCGCGCCTGGTGAAGATCGGAGTGGCAGATGCCGCAAAACAAAATCTCGATTTGCACGTCGTCTGCGCTGGGATCGCGCCGCGCGATCGTAGTGGATGCAAGCGGCGATGTAGCACTGGAGGCGGAATACGCTTTGGCTTTGTACATGAAATCTCCTCAGCCCTTGGGGCAAATATTCATCAGATGCTGGATGCGCGGCAGGGGAAGCAGTCGCATCGCTTTCTTCATCCCAAGAGTACGGAACGGGAGCCTCTCAGCGGTATCCCGATTCTGCTTTTCTATTGCCTATTTCTGCCGATGCGCAGATTTTTATGCACAGCCGAGCGATTTCCGGCGTAGGCTGAGAAGCAGGAGCTGGAGTTTCCCAATGGCAAAACGGAAACATGCCAACGAAGACCCGCGCGTGGGCCAAGACAAACGCATTGAAGATGAGCGCATTTTTGAGGCGCGCGCCGCGCTGGCCCGGAAAATTGCCGCGCACTGCGCCAGCGATGGCGTGTTGGAAACGCTCGTGCCCGGTTTGACCCTTTACCGCCAATCCACGCCCACGGCCTGCACTTCGGCTGCCTACGAGCCCAGGCTGATCGTTTTTGTGCAGGGCCAAAAGCGCATCAGCGTCGGCGCCACTTCGTATCTCTGCGATGGATCGTCATTCCTGCTCTCTACCATCGATCTGCCGGTGGTGAGCCAGGTGGTGGCGGCCACGCCGGAAAAGCCGATGCTCGGACTGCTAATCGGCCTGGACATGCCCGCGGTGCGCGGCATCCTGAGCCAGGAAGAGTTCCTGTTGCCCGAAGAGCCGGCCGGCGCGCGCGGCATGGCCGTCGGCGTCACGTCGCTGGAGATGCTGAATGCCTGTTCGCGGCTCATCGATCTTCTCGACGCGCCCCAGGACATCGCCTTCCTCAGCGGCCTCATCCATCGCGAAATCATTTACCGCCTGTTGCACAGCCCGCAAGGTAAGCACCTGCGCGCCATCGCCACGCTGGGCGAGCAGAGCCATCGCACGGCCAAAGCCGTTACCTGGCTGCGCATGAACTATGCCAAACCGCTGCGCGTGGAGGAACTCGCGGCCATGGCGCAGATGGGCGTCTCCACGCTGCATCATCATTTCCGCTCGCTCACCGCCATGAGTCCCATTCAATACCAGAAGCAGTTGCGCCTGCATGTGGCGCGCGAGCGCATGCTCAATGACGGCCTCGATGCCGCCAGCGCCGCCTTCGAAGTGGGCTATGAAAGCGCCAGCCAGTTCAATCGCGAGTACAGCCGCTTCTTCGGCCAGCCGCCCATGCGCGATGTCAAGGCGCGCCGGCTCACCTTCGCCGCCATGGCTAGCGACTAACTTGAGCCTCCGCAATCAGCGGCCGCCGTCCCTTGCTCCCTACGTCCCTGCTCTTTTCCCCTTTACCGCGCCCCGCGCCAGGCCTATGATGTTGGGCACATCACCATGAACGACATCGAATCGCAGCTAAAACGCTGGCAATCGGCCGGCGTCCTCGATGCGGACACAGTCGACCGCATTCGCGCGCTTGAAGCGCAAGGCACCGCGCAACCCGGCGCCCCATCAGCCGCCGCGACCTCGGCCAGCCCCACAGGTCTCAAGTGGCTGGTGACCACAGGGCTCACTCTCGGCGCCATTCTCCTGGCCTGCGGCGTGGTGCTCTTTGTCTCGTCGCATTGGAGCCAGCTCAGTCCCGGCGAGCGTTTTCTCTTGGTTCTTAGCATGGTTGCTGTGTTTCACGTCGGCGGCGGCTTCACGCGGTCGAGCTTTGAAGGCTTCTCTACCGCGCTCCACGCCGTGGGAACCATCTCCACCGGCGCGGCCATCGCGCTGGTCGGCCAGATCTTCAACATCCAGGAGCATTGGCCAACCGCGGTGCTGCTGTGGGCGTTGGCCGCCTTCGCCGGCTGGGCGCTGCTGCGCGACCAGGCGCAGCAAACACTGGCGCTACTGCTGCTGCCCTCCTGGATCAATTCGGAGCTCAGCATCCGCATCGTCGGCCACTCCGGCGATCTTGTCTACCTGGCCCGGTTCGCCTTTGTCTGGGCCATCCTCTACATCACTTTCTTTGTCGGCTCGCGGCACAAGGCGGTGCAGGGAGTGCTGTTCGCGTTCAGCGTCATCCAGGCTGTCGTGAGTATCGTGGTGATGATCTACGGCTGGACCTTCCTCCTCGCCGGTCAGTCCGCCCTCCCCTTCGGCACGCGCGTCTGGGCCTGGATCGCCATCGCCGTTGTGCCGCTCCTCATCGCCGCATTTCACGGCCACAAGGGCTTGGTTCCCATCGCCGTCGCCATCGTGTTTGTGATTGCGCTGCCCTGGTGCTACTCCCCGTCGGCGCAAGCCTTGAGCTCGGGCAACGGCGGCAATCAGACCCTCGCGGGCGCCATTCCCAACCTTGCGGCCCACGCACTGGTGGCGGCCTTTGCCGTCTTTCTCTGCTGGTGGGGCGTGCGCCTGCTTTCGCGCGCCCTGGTCAACCTGGGCATTGTGGGCTTCGCCGCCTCCGTGCTCTGGTTCTACTTCAGTGACATCTACAGCGATCACTTCCGCGCCCTGGGACTCATCGGCCTCGGCGTTCTCTTCCTGGCCGGCGGCTGGGCGCTCGAAAAGATGCGACGGCGTATTCTGGCGCGCATGGCTTCGGCCCCGCAACCTGCTGCCGCTGCGGCAGCGACGGGAGGCGCACAATGAAGATCGGCCGTTTCACGCACTCCGCTGCCTCGCTCGCGCTGCTCATCATTCAGTTGCTGCTGGTCTCTGCCGTCGGCGCCAGGTATTTGTACCAGCGCTGGACCTGCCCGCGCGTCTGGACCCGCGCCGTTGCCTTCGATCCCAGCCTGCCGATGCGCGGCCGCTACCTGTCTCTCGAACTCACCGTGGATGGCTGCCAAAGCACGCTGCCCTCGGCCAAGGACGCCAACTTCCCGCGCGACGTGAATGGCGCCATCAAGCCCGGGCCGTATGTGCTCACCCCGAATGCCGTCGACTTCTTCGCCAATTTGAAGGTCGTGAACAATACGCTCGTCGCCGTGCGCATCGAGGGCCAGGAAGACTCCACCGTTGGAGAACAAGTGGTCGGCAGCGCCGGCTCGCCCTGCGATCAAATGCAGCTCGCATCGCCGACGGCCTTCTTTATCTCCGATACGGCGCAAAGCCCGTTGCCGCTCAAACCGGGCCAGGAACTTTGGATCGAAGTCACCGTTCCGCCCCAAGGCCCGCCGCGGCCCTTGCAACTGGCCCTCAAGCAGGATGGCCAATGGAAGCCGTTGGCGTTAAGGTAGACATAAGCTTTCAAAACCTTGGTCAAAGTTGGAGTGCCGATGACGATGACATTCGGCCGTTTGCGCAAAAGGATGCGAAAAGGATGAGAGCTGCATACCCATGACGGCGGGAATGGAGAATGGAAAAATCGCTTAACGGCGTGCACGGGCCAAAGGAGGACGTCTTGAGCGAGGCGGAGAGGATTGTGAAGGAGCGGGAACCATCTGCCCGTGAGCATTGGAAACAAGGCGAAATGCCTATTTGCGAGATCATTACTGCGAAGGGAAAACAGCTTGGCTTTGCGCCCAACGTCCGTTCGCGACCGTTCCCGGAAACGGTTGATGCGGCATGGGAAGACGCCGCACGCCACATGCATGGCAAGTGACGTGGCGGGCTGGCGCTGAAATAGGGTGGCGAAC
>Ga0326728_10026416_pt1 | contig 10280 bp, 5 predicted proteins | sample MB3enrmetagenome_FD_207602 | JGI IMG/M metagenome (GOLD analysis project Ga0326728, IMG submission 207602) | Lab enriched peat soil microbial communities from McLean, Ithaca, NY, United States - MB31MN | ecosystem: Environmental > Terrestrial > Soil > Wetlands > Peat | place: USA: New York... | reverse complement strand
AAGCTGCGAAAAGTGAAAAATCCGGCTGCCGGGGGCAGGGCCCTCAAAACGAACGCGTTTTACGGGATTTTGGAGGCCCCTCCCCCACTGTCTGAGTCGCAGTGTTTCTGTCTAGCCGACCAGGCATGTGCCCGCCGGGATTCATCGCGTAGCGGTGATGGTCGCGTTAGCCCTGGAAGAATTCTGTCCTGCACCCAATAGCCACTCGAAGGCGGCTCTGACTTTGACAATTCGTCCAGCGTGTGTATAGTCAGGCGGTGGCGGAGAGGAGGGTCGGGTGTGGGCCGCGGAGATGGGGGGAACGGAAAGCTAAGAACAAGCCAGGAACATCCTAGGAACATGCTTGCAGCATGCTTGCTACTACGGGATTATCAGGGAGATGTTCCGGCGTTGCCACGCCTTTCAGCCGTCGTTGCGCGACGCCACGGTCCTCGCCGCTTGCTCACCAAGGGCTGAAGCCGCCCGGCTAAGTTCAAAACACCGCTACGTGGTGCCAAACCCGTCTTACCTTGAAGATTCCGTCTCATACCCCTTCAAGGCGGGCAAGCCTAATTAGTGGTTACAGGAGATAACAGAGGCAACAGAGTTCTTGTCTCTGTTATCTCCGTTTCCTCCGGTTGATATTTTGCCCGCTTTTTCGTGAAGACCGCACTAGCGTTGGAGCGCTTCGCGGTATCTCCGCGGGGTGGCGCCGCAGTGCTTTCGGAAGATCTTGTAAAAGCGGCACACTGAGCCAAAGCCGCTTTCCATGGCGACGTCGATGATCTTCAGGTCGGTGGTTGCGAGTAAGCGCTGGGCATGGCCGACGCGCTGCTGGGCCAGATACTCCAGAATCGTCATGCCACTGACCTGGCGGAAAAGCCGCATCATATAGTTCGGGTGCAGGCTGACGGATTGGGCGATATCTCTGACCGAGAGAGTATCACGACAGCGCTCGGCGGCGACGCGCGCGATGCGCTCGAATTGGCCGGCCTGTCCCCCCCGAGCTGCGCGACCGTTCGGCCAGGCTCTCCTCCTTCAAACGATAGGTTCCCTCACAGCCCAGCCGCCGCAGCCGGGCTTCGAGCTCGAGCAATACGATGGCACGCATTTCCTCCCGCTCCGCTTTCATCAAACTGATCCAATGCCGCATCAGCAGTCCGTCGGGGAGCGTGCTGCCCTGGTTACGAGGCAGCAACACGTCGCCATGCAGCAATCCTCTGGTGAGAGGGGCGGGCAGATTCCAATCCAACACCTGCGCCAAGGGCACGTGAATCGCGTACGCGGTGACCCCCGGATCGACGGCGACGGGGCCATGCGGCTGGCCCGCCCAAAAGATCAGCAGTCGTTCAGGCGGAATCCGCAGCGTGCGCGCGCCGAACATCGCCCGGATGGCCCCGCCCTCGACCATGCCGAACTCGATCTCGTCGTGCCGGTGCAGGCGCACAAATGGCGCCAAGGGTTCCGCCAGAAAGGAGAAACCAAAGCGCCGGAAGTCGGTCGTTGGTTCGATCACCATATCTGTGTTGAGGTTACAAAATGATAGAATCCGGCAACTGATGCAAGAAGAAGTCTCAACCGCGAAGTCTTTATCCTGCCATCATATGAAACTACTCGTCCAGAACAAGGTCTGCATTCTTGGTGCCGTCATGGTGATGGGGTGCGGGGCCAGCTCCACCCTCCGCGCCGATTACGCCAGCACGGTGATGTCTTTCAACCCGGTCATGTATTGGCGCCTGGACGAACCGGCGTGGCCTGATCCGACCGGGCAGACGGCGGTTAACTCAGGGATGGTTGGCTCGGCCGCCAACGGGGTTTACAGCGCCGGGGTGCAAACTGGCGTGCCGGCGGCCGGCTATCCGGGCTTCGAAGCCAACCACACCGCCTGCGCGATGGATGGCTCGGCCGGCAGCATCGTTGTTCCCGGGCAACCCATCGGCACGGCAAACCTGACGATCACCTGCTGGGTCAGGCGCAGTGTCAACGACCAGAATCCCTACGCGGCACTGCTCTACCAGCGTAATCTGGGTGTGGGGCCTGAGCTGGCGACGGGGCTTAACTTTGGCGCGGAAAATGACCTGCAAGAGAGTTGGAATGACACACCGAACTGGCTCAGTGGCCTGGTGGTGCCGGCGGATCAATGGACCTTCGTCGCCATGGTGGTTACGCCCACCAATTCGACGCTCTATATGAATGATCAATCCGTCGCCCACGACTACCCTCACGATCCCCACGATTGGAGCGCGGCTTCGATCTACATTGGCGAGGATCCCGGCAGCGACTGGCGGTTCTATACCGGCTTGATTGATGACGTGGCGGTCTTCACGAGCTCACTGACAGCCGACCAGATTCAACAAATCTATTACTCGGCCGAGGTGCCGCCCATTATCCTGGAACAGCCCCAGGCGCCGTCGGGCACGCTGTCCATCGGCGGGAGCGTGACGCTCGCGGTCACAGCGATTGGAGTCCCGCCCCTGGCGTATCAATGGACCCGGAATGGGCAACCGCTTTCGGGTTCGACCACGCCCGCCCTGACACTGGCCTACTTATCCATGAGTGACGTTGGCAGTTACGCGGTGGTGATCACGAACGCCTACGGCTCGATCACCAGCTCAATTGTCGCGCTCAACGCGCAATCAGGGCCGCCGATCATCGCCCAGCAGCCCCAGCCGATCACGCGCTTCGCCGGCGGCAATGCTGTATTTAGTGTGGGGCTGGGGGGCCTCGGGGCGTACACCTACGTATGGAGCAAAGATGGGGTGCCCGTTGCGGGCGCGACTCAATCCAGCCTGACCCTCCTGGGTGTGCAGGCGGCCGATTCAGGCAGGGTTTACGGCGTCAGCATCACGAGTCCATACGGTTCGACCAACAGCGCCGGGGCGATGTTGACCGTGATACCCGTGACGAATTACAGCGCAGCGGTGATGGCGGGCAATCCTATGGCCTATTGGCGGCTGGACGATAGCGGTGGCGGCACGGCGTATGATTATGCTGGCGGATACGACGGGAGGTACGGCATTGGCGTCACTCCGGGCACGGTCGGGCCACGGCCACCGGCGTGGCCGGGAATGGATCCCTCCAACATTTGTTACCAGTTCGATGGGACGAACGGCAACATTGCCCTGCCGCCACTGGGCCTCGAAGCCAATGCCCTGACGATCATCTGCTGGCTGAACCCGGTCCTGCCCGAGACAGCCTACTCGGGGATCTTCTTCAATCGCAATGACGCCGAAAACATGGGCTTGAATTTCGGCACCGATGGTGAGTTGCTGCACAGTTGGGACGCGTGCAATCCCGATCCTTCTTCATGGAACTCGAGCCTGGTCCCACTGCCCGGCCAGTGGAATTTTGTCGCGCTGGTCATCACGCCTGACGCTGGCACCCTCTACCTCGATGATGGGACGGGCGGAGGGCTGCTCTCCGCCACTCACCCTGGGAGCTACCGCCCGATGCAGTTCAATACCACCTGGATCGGGCAGGACCCATGCTGTGGCGGGCGCTGTGTCGGAGGCGGGATTGATGAGGTCGCGCTTTATGATCATGCTCTCTCACCCGCCGAAATCCAGAACCTGGACCTGATGGCCTTCACCGGTCCAACGGCGCCGGTCATTGCGGAGAACCCGGTCTCGCAGACAGTGATTGCAGGCCAGCAGGCGAGTTTCACCGTGGGCGCTCTCGGCGCCGTCCCGTTCAGTTATCAGTGGATGCGAGCGGGGACAAACTTGCCGGGCGCCACCCTCAAGACGTTGATCATTCCGAGTGCCTACTACACGGATGCCGGCTCCTATCAGGTGACCGTCACCAACGCCCTGGGCTCGGCGGGACCGAGTAGCGCTGCGACTCTCACGGTGCTTGCCCCGCCGTCGTTTGCGAATCTGACGAACGATCTGGTGCTGCATCTGAGGTTTGACGGGGATTACGCTGACGCCTCGGGCCGCGGCAACAACGGCAGCGCCGGTGGCAGCCCTTCCTTTGTTGACGGCAGGATCGGCAGCCAAGCGGTGCACGTCAGCACCGTCGCGAACAGCACGTATAACTAAGTGGCGCTGCCTGTCTCACCCGACCTGGCGTTCGGGGCTTCGGACAGCTTTGCCGTCGCGCTCTGGGTCAGGCACACCGGGATACCCAATGACTTGCCGATGATCGGCAATTCAGTCAATTCGACTTACCAACCCGGCTGGGTGATCACCGATGACTTCGGGCAGACAGAATGGAGCCTGGTGGACACTAGCGCCGGCCCTTCGTTTATTGCGGATCCGGTCAGCGGACCGCTCATCAATGACGGCGCCTGGCACAACCTGGTCCTGGCTATCGACCGCACCAGCAGCCCGAATATAGCCGCGACTTACGTAGATGGCGTGGGAATAGATGCGCGGTCCATTGACGGCCTGGGGAGTTTGGACACGGGCAACCCGGTCACCATCGGCCAGGACCCGACCGGAGCCTACAATGTCTCCGGGGCGTATGACATTGACGACGTTGGCATCTGGCGCCGGGCGTTGACGGCCTACGACGTTGCCAGTCTCTACGCCGCGGCGCAAATTGGCCAGAGCTTCGACGTGGTCGGGCCTGAGACGTTGATCGCCCACATGACCAGCACGGGGCTCGAACTCATTTGGGCGGCGGGCGCGTTGGAGTGGGCCGACCAACCGACCGGGCCCTGGACCAGCGTGGACGGCGCCGCCGCGCCTTACTACAAGTTCGCCCCCAACGCGGGGAAGAAGTTCTACCGCGTCAAACTCTAGTCCATGCGAAGCCGTGAAATCCGTGTCTAACGACGAGCAAGTGCGCATGATTCCGCTCGGCTTGTGTCCGCCTTTGAAGCGCCATGCTTGCAGCAGCGGGTTCACCTTGATTGAACTGCTGGTGGTGATCGCGATTATCGCCATCCTGGCCGCCCTGTTGCTGCCGGCGCTTGCAAAGGCCAAGACCAAGGCCCAGGGCATTTTCTGCATGAATAACACGAAGCAGCTCGCTTTGGGGTGGACGATGTACGCCGGCGATAACAATGACACGCTGGTCCCAAATCAGAATCTCGGTACGCCGGGCAAGGTTGAGGGCTCATGGGTGACCGGGTACCTCACCTGGGCTTTGGCGATCGACAATACGAATGTTCTCTATTTGACGGATGAGAGTTATGCCTTGCTGGCCAGATACATTGCCAACAATGCCAAAATCTAAAAGTGTCCGGCCGACAACTACGTGTCAGCGGTCCAACGTTCCCAGGGATGGACCCAGCGAACGCGTAGTGTCTCGATGAATTTCTGGGTCGGGGACGGCTCGCCGAAGGGAAGCAAGGACTGGGCGGAGAGCGTGGGTTTCCGGGTTTACCGGAAGTTCTCTGATATCAAGAAGACTGGCCCGGCGACCCTTTGGGTTTTTGACGACGAGCATCCGGACAGCATCAATGACGGAGCCATGATCATTACCCCGGGAGGCTCGTGGGGCGATGTCTGTGCGAACTATCACAACCGGGCCTGCGGCTTGGCCTTTGCCGACGGCCATTCCGAGATCCACCGTTGGCTCGGCGCGGTCGGTAGCCTGCCCATCCGGTATGTGGACCTTGATTCCGTGGACCCTGTGATCCAAGGGGACAAAGTGGATTACGATTGGATCATCCAGAGGACAGGCGAAGCGCCCTGAGGCCCGCGTATGCTCCCCACGCTCCCACGCTCCCCCACCTCCTTGAGAATCCCAAGAGCACTAGTCTGTCTGCTGGCCTCTCTTCCCCTCTGGGCCGGTCCGTCAGGCCACGCCCTGGAGGCACCTGACATTCCGAGCGATGCCCTCCAAGACGCGATCATGGCCGGTCCCGAGGAGATCAAGGCAATGCAGGATTGGGTCAGCGCCGCATTTGCCGGGAGGATGCTGCCGGGCAGCGCGGACTCTGTCGGCGTCGAACTTCGCCGCCAGGACTACGGCAAACTCGGCTTTGGCCAATCGTGCATTCGCACCCCAATCAAGATCGGTCCTCGCAGCTTCGATCGCGGGCTGGGCACTCACGCTAACAGCGAGATCGTGCTGTCCGTGCCTGCTGAGGCGAAGGAGTTCAAAGCGTTTGTTGGCGTCAACAACGACCCGGACACGGGCGGTGAGCGCGGTTCCGTGCAGTTCATCGTGGCCATCGCTGGCGCGGAAGTGTTCCGCAGCCCGACCCTCCGCGGGACCAATGGGCCTTTGGAGGTCAGGGGCACGCTGCCGGCAGGCACTCGCCAAGTCACGTTGAAGACCGACACCACCCCGGACGGAGCCAGTTTTGACCACGCCGATTGGGCCGATGCCTGCTTTGTCACCGGCAAGGGTCGGATTTGCTGGGCCGATGAAGACCGGGGGCCGCGGCCGTTCATGGCGACAGCCGTCCCGTTCTCTTTCCGTTTAGGGGGCCGGCCCTCCGCCTCCCTCCTTCCCGAATGGCGGCAGACGGCCGCAAGCAACGAGACCCCAGCCCGCACCTTGCGGGAGATCACGTGGACCGACCCTGAGACCGGCGTTCGAGTCAACGCCGCCGTGGTCACGTTCAAACGCTACCCGGCCGCCGAGTGGGTGCTGAGCTTCGAGAACCTCGGCGATCGGGATACGCCCCCGATTGAAGAGGTCCAGGCCCTGGACGTGCATCTGCGCACTAGTTGCGCCGAGGAGTCGGTGCGGCTGCACCACCTGGTCGGCGACGTGTGCAGCGAGCGTTCTTTTTTGCCCCAGGAAACTGAAGTGGAGCAAGGTAAACCTATCACCCTGGCTCCGAAGGGGGGACGCTCCTCGAGCGGCGCATCTCCTTTCTTCAATGTGCAATACGGCGATGAGGGGTTGATTACTGCCATCGGCTGGTCGGGGCAGTGGGGGGCCTCACTCGAACGGCCGGCAGGCGCATGGACCCGCCTGCGCGCCGGCATGGCGAAGGTCTCAATACGGCTGCATCCGGGCGAGAAGATCCGCATGCCGCGCATCCTCGTGCTTCCCTGGCAGGGAGACCGGTTGGCTGCCCACAACCGATTCCGGCGCCTGATGCTATTCGAATCCATGCCCCGCCAGAATGGCCGGCCGGTCCCGCTACCGGTCGCGCTGCAAAGCTACGATCGCTACATCAACGTATGCCCTGATTGGGGCACCGAGGCCTGCCAACCCCGGGCGGCGAAAACCGCGCACGATATTGGCTGTGACACGCACTGGCTGGACGCGGCCTGGTTCGAGGGCGGCTTCCCCAACGGCGTCGGAAATTGGTTCTGCCCGCCGCAGAGGTATCCCAACGGGCTCAAGCCGCTAAGCGATGCCTGTCATCAAATGGGGCTGAAATTCATCCTCTGGTTCGAGCCTGAGCGCGTCGCCGCCGGCACCCAGGTTGCGCGGGAACACCCTGAATACGTTTTTGGCGGCACCAACGGCGGGTTGTTCAAGTTGAGCGAGCCGGCAGCCCGCCGGTGGCTGGGCGATCTCTTGTCCCACCATATTACCGAGTGCGGGGTCGATATCTACCGCAACGATTTCAACATCGCCCCGCTCGGTTTCTGGCAGCGGGCCGACGCCCCGGAGCGCCAGGGCCTCACGGAGATTCGATATATCGAAGGCCATTATGCGCTCTGGGAGGAGTTGTTGGCCCGGCATCCTGGATTGTATATCGACAACTGCGCCAGTGGGGGAACGCGCATTGACCTGGAGACCTGCCGGCGCTCGGTGCCGCTCTGGCATAGTGATACGGGCGGCTCTCCGGGTCACGCGGATTGGAACCAGACCCAGATTTACGGCCTAAGTCTGTATCTGCCGTTATTCGGCGCTTGCGCCTGGACGCCTGAGGCGTACGACGTGCGGAGCGCAGCGACCGCCGGACTGATCTGCCAGTTTGGTGTGCTGGACGCGGACTTCCCCTTGGAGCAGGCACGCGCGGCCGTCGCCGAGGCAAAGGAGAACCAGAAGTATTGGTATGGTGATTTTTATCCATTGACCCCGTGCCTCCCCGGCCCGGAGGCATTCCTGGCCTACCAGCTTCATCGCAGCGACCTGGGCGCCGGCATTGTATTGGCCTTCCGCCGCAGCGACTGTCCTCACCCGGTTTTCCAATCGGGGCTGCGGGCTTTGAATCCGAAGGCGGTGTACGCCGTGGAGTTCATCGACGAAGCCCGGGCCAAGGAGCAGCGCAGGATGACTGGCCAGGAGCTTATGTCCAATCTCGAGCTGCGCCTGCCGAAGCGCGGCAGCAGTATGCTGATGCGGTATCATGCGCTCTCTGGCGCCGAATGAGGCTGCCGCCGAGCGACTGTTGAAATGGGTCAAGCGTTGCAAGGTCATGCTGCACATGGATAAGAGGGAAGCCAGTTCTGGGCCTGAGCCTCTCTCCACACCCCGCCTGTCGGGTGTTCCCCCTCTCCCCTTCCGAAGGGCAGAGGGTAAAGGGTCTGTCCGCTCGCCGGCTTTCCAGGAGCCTCTGGCACTGCTTCGGGGGTTCCGGAAGGAGGCACTGTCGGAGCTTGATCTGGAGGCGGTTCGCCGCCGGGCGTTGGCGGCGAGAAGGGACATCCTGACGATGTGCTACCGCGCCGGATCCGGCCACCCGGGCGGTTCTTTGTCCTCCATCGACATTCTTCTGCTGCTGTGGTCTTGCATGCGGGCGGGTCCAGCCTCAACCCTCAACCCTCAACCCTCAACCTTCAACCTTTCCAGAGACCGCATCGTGCTGAGCCACGGGCATGCGGCCGCGGGTCTTTACGCGGCGCTCATTCAGGTCGGCGGAATTTCTCGTGAGGAAGTGCTTGCCGGATTCCGCAGGGCTGGCAGCCGGTTTGAAGGGCATCCAGCTCTTTCAGTGCCGGGAGTGGAATGGAGCAGCGGCAACCTTGGCCAGGGGCTTTCTGTCGGATGCGGTTTTGCCTTAGGCGCTCGCCTGAGGGGAGAGGACGGGCACGTGGCTGTCGTCATGGGCGACGGTGAGCAACAGAAAGGCCCAGTTCATGAAGCCGCTCGCTTCGCCTCGAAGTACCGGCTCGGCTCGCTGATGGCGGTCATCGACTGCAATGGTCTGCAGGCGATGGGACCCACCGAGGAGGTAATGCCCCTGAGAATGGCCGAGGAGTACGCCGCCCTCGGCTGGAAAGTGGAGGAAGTCGACGGCCACGATTTCGGTGCCCTGTACGATGTGCTTCGCGGCTACTACCACCGCAAGGATGGCCCCGCTGTCGTATTGGCTCACACTGTCATGGGCAAGGGGGTTTCGTTCATGGAAGACCGCTCTCTGTATCACGGCAAGCCTCTTGGAGCAGAGGAGTATGAGCGGGGAATTCGCGAGTTGGGCGCCGAGTTGGAACAGAACGAGGCAGGCACCAATCAATCGGCGGCTGCGCTGGAACCCACCGGGGCAGAGCAGGAGCCCGCCGGACCCGTCATTGATCCCGGCCAGCCGCGGAGCTACCCGGTTGGTTCGCTGGAATGCCGCTCGGCCTTCGGCAAGGCCCTGCTGGACCTGGCAGTCGCAAACGCCGGGCGGGTTCCGCTGGCCGTCCTGGATTGCGACCTGGCCGATTCAGTCAGGACGGCTGAGCTGGCCAAGGCCTTCCCCGGGAGCCTGATTCAGTGTGGGATCGCCGAACACAACGCGGCCACCATAGCGGGTGCGTTGGCCCGGATGGGAGTGTTGACCTTCTTCGCCGACTTCGCCGTGTTCGGCCTGAACGAGACGTTCAACCAGCAACGGCTCAACGACATCAATCGATCCCCGCTGAAGCTGGTCGTCACTCATTGCGGGCTGGATGTAGGTGAGGACGGCAAGACTCATCAATGCATGGATTATATCGGCGCCACCGCGAGTTGGTATCACGCGAAGCTGCTGATTCCCGCCGATGCAAACCAGGCCGACCAGATGACACGATATGCGGCACAGGCACCTGGTTTTGTAGTTTTGGCGATGGGACGCTCGAAATTGCCCGTGCTCCTCCGAGAGGAGGGTACGCCCTTCTTTGGCGCCGATTACCGCTTCGCTTACGGTGCAGCTGACTGGCTGCGTCAAGGGAGCCAGTGCGCCATCGTGACCTGCGGAACGATGGTCCACCGGGCCGTTGCCGCGAGGGAGTCGCTGCGCGCCCAGGGAGTCTCGGCGGGAGTGTTGAATATTGGGACCCCGCTGGCTCTGGACGCCGCCAGGCTGGAGGAAGCCGCGCGCACGGGGCTTATCGTGACCTATGAGGACCACAATGTTCGCACCGGCTTGGGCGTCCTGGTGGGTGCGTTCATTGCCCGGCAGGCCTGGGGATGCCGGGTGATCTGCCTGGGGCCACAGATTACGGGGAATCGGGCAGGCCGGACGACTTGTACGCTCG
>Ga0326728_10026415_pt1 | contig 10280 bp, 9 predicted proteins | sample MB3enrmetagenome_FD_207602 | JGI IMG/M metagenome (GOLD analysis project Ga0326728, IMG submission 207602) | Lab enriched peat soil microbial communities from McLean, Ithaca, NY, United States - MB31MN | ecosystem: Environmental > Terrestrial > Soil > Wetlands > Peat | place: USA: New York... | reverse complement strand
GCTCCGAAACTGCGGACCGGCCGCTTCAAGGCAACGGACAAACTGATCGAGATGTTGAAGGCTGCTCCTAATATGCGGAGTAAAAAGACGGCAAAATGACGGCGGGCACCTTCCATCAAGCGCGGAGTCCGCATAAAAATGGACTCCGCATTAAATCTGCCCTGGGTCGATTCCAACGGAGCGGTCCTCCACATCGCCCGGGCGCTGGCACCAGGCAAGGTCGCGTGGATCGGCTTCGATCCGCCGCGGGAGGGGAAACTGGCTGCCGAATCTTACCTGTTGGCCGTGGCGGATGCTGCGAGCTACGGGGCAAAGTGGGTTATCTCGCTGGACGATCAATTGCGTGCGGATCTGACCGCGGGGCAACCAGCGGCCCCGGACACCTGGAAGAAGATCATCGCAGTGCTGGCCTTCTTCGAGCAGCACAAACTGGCCGGAACCTATCAGCCGACCGGTCCGCTCCTGGTGGTGTCGAATTTCGTCGGGCCCGACTGGGATGTCGGCGAAGAGGCGCTCAACCTGCTCCCCCGGATTCGCCAGCCGTTCCAGGTGATGGCGAGATCGCGGGCAGCGGGCGCTTCTTTCGCCGGTCTGCAGGCCATCTTCTACGTGGATCGGGAGCCGCCGGAACCCGGATTGCGGCAGAAACTGATCGCCTTCGCGAACGGTGGCGGCATCCTTTTCGTGCCTTCCAAATGGCCGAATCCGGAAGGAGCGCCCGCGCCGGCCGAACCGTACCTTCTTTTCAGCTTGCGCGCCTTGGGCAAGGGCCGCCTGGCGGTATGTAAGCACGATCAGCCCGATCCATACGACATGGTCGCCGACATACAGAACATCATGAGTCACCGGAACGACCTGCTGAGGCTGTACAACGCTCCGTCGATGAATTTCCTCTACGAAACTTCCGCGCAAGGCAGGAAGGAAGTAATCCACATGTTGAACTACTCGCGCCGGCCGGCGAGCGATGGACCTCTTTTCTATGTGAAGGAGCCGCACCGGTCGGCCCGCCTTGTGAGTCCGGAAATCGCCTCGCCGGCGGACCTTCAATGGGTTCCCCAGGAAGGCGGCGGGGCGGAGTTGTCCGTACCGCGCATTTCCGTGTACGGCGCCATCGAAATGGAGAAATAGGAGGCGAAGGAGACTGTCATGAAAACAGACTTGACCAGGAGAGAATGGCTGGCGGGCGCCGGCGCCGGCGCGCTCGTGGCGCGGCCCGCATGGAGTCTGGCCTCCGCCGCACCCACGGGGCGGGTCACCGTGGCCAGATGCAAAACGTATGGGCCCGAACTGTTCCCCACGATGGAGAAGATGTTCGATCAACTGGGTGGCCTGGGCGGGTTGGTGAAGGGCAAGACAGTGGCGGTGAAAGTGAACCTCATCGGTGTCCGGTGGCAGCGGTTGGGCACGGCAAAGATGGAGGATACTTTCTGGTCGCATCCCCGGGTGATCGGAGCCACGGTGCACCTTCTGGGCAAGGCAGGCGCCCGCCGGATCCGTGTGGTGGAGGGCCCTTGGTCGACCGCCGAGACCTTGGGAGAGGTCATCCTGTCCATGAACTGGCAGCCGCAGGATATCCTGAACGCCGCCGCCAACGTGGAATTCGAAAACACCAATTACCTGGGACAGGGGAAGAAGTACTCGCGGTTCATGGTGCCCGGTGGAGGTCTGATCTACCCCGGCTACGATTTGAACCATTCGTATGAAGACTGCGACGTCTTCGTCTCGCTCGCCAAGCTCAAGGAGCACGCCGCCACGGGCGTCACCCTGTCGATGAAGAACGTGTACGGAGCGACGCCCATCACCATTTACGGCGAAGGTGCGGGAGTGGACGAACCGAGCACGCGTCCTCACGGCGGACGCGGCGGCGTGTTCCACTTTGCGCGCCGCCTGCCATCCAAGAGCGCGCCGCAGCAGAAAGACTTCACTTTGCCCAAGGATGCCGGCTTCCGGCTGCCGCGCATCATCGCCGAACTGTGCGCGGCACGGCCGGTCCACCTGGCAATCATCGACGGTGTGCGGACGGCCACCGGCGCGGAAACGAATTATGGAAGCCCAAACCGGCCTCAGGCGGCGGTCAACCCCGGCGTGCTCATCGCCGGGACGAATTGTGTGGCGACTGACGCGGTGGCGATGTCGGTGATGGGGTTCAATCCCATGGCGGACCGCGGGACGCCTCCGTTCGCCAATTCTGACAGCATGCTGCGCCTCGGTGAAGACCTGGGAATCGGCGTGCGCGACCTCAGCCGGAACGAGATAGCCGGGCCCCCGATCGCGGAAGTGGTGTTCGATTACAACGCGGTCCGTGAAAAGATACTGGCCGCGGCGAAGAAGGGTTGAGCCGTAAGATCAGCGCATGTATCGGCCGTGGCGATGACTGGCGGTGAGCTCAAACAACTCGTCGTGGTCTTGTTCCTGTCGGGGGCAGTGGCGGCGGACTGGCCGGAACTGCAGCGGATCGAGAAAACCGGCGACGCCATGGGCGCGATGTATTCCATCGTCCTTTATGGGGACGACTGGGCAAAGATGGAGGCGGCGGCGGACGCCGCTTTCGACGAGGTGGGGCGGCTCGACGGCATGCTTTCCAATTACCGGGCCGGAAGCGAGTGGAGCGAACTCAACCGTCACGCGGCAGAAGGACCCGTCAAGGTATCGCCGGAGCTGTTCGAGCTGCTCTCGGCCTGCATCGCGTACAGCCGGGAGAGTGAAGGGGCTTTCGACATCACGGTGGGCCCGCTGATGCAGAAGCTTCTGAAAGGCAAACAGATCTTCAGTTTGACGCGAAGAGGATTCACAACCTCGCCAGACCGGCAGGTCGGGCCGACGTCGCCGACGGCGCGCCTGGCCCGAGGAGAGCATAAATGAAGCCACGTATCCTGTTTCCATTAACCCTTTTTTGTCTGGCGCTCCCCGCGGCGGCGGACGTGACGGTCTCCAGCCCGGATGGCCGCGTGCAGTTTGTATTGTCGGCGGGAGCCCAGGGTCACCTCGAATTCACGGTCGCATTCAATTCGAAGAACATCATCGATCGGTCCCCATTGGGCATGGTGGTCGACAAAGCAGATCTCGCCGATGGGGCGCAGATCGGGATGGCGGACAACTACCAGATCAACGAGACCTACCCGTGGTACGGCCCGCACTCCACCGCGGCGAACCACTGCAATGGTGCCAAGGTGGCCGTGAGACACCCGAAAACCGGAACGTCCTATACGCTCGAGATCCGGGCATACAACGACGGGGTCGCGTTCCGCCACCTCGTGCCGGGCGAAGGCACCCGAACACCCGACGAAGCCACGGTCTTCCGCGTTCCGGCGGGGAGTGTGATCGCGCCGCAGAACTACGTGTCCGGTTACGAGGGAGTCTACCCGTGGCGGACCACGACGAACACGATCGAGGGCATGATGGACGGCGAGTGGACGAATCCTCCGTTCACTTTCGTATTGCGCGATAGAAGCGCATACGCCTCCATCACCGAGGGCGCGCTGGTCAATTACAGCGGCATGGTCTTCCAGGCGGATGCCGCGTGCGCGCTGCACGCCAGGCTTGGGCATGCCGAGCCCGCGACCTTCGGGTTTCGCTCGCGATATGCCAAGGACGTGGAGCGCCTCAGCCATCCGGCCGCGATCATCGGCCCCATCACCACGCCATGGAGGATCGTGATGATAGGCGCGGACCTGAATGCCTTGTTCAACTGCGACATTGTGCACAATGTGGCGCCGCCTCCCGATCCCAAGCTATTTCCGAAGGGGATCGAGACGGATTGGATCAAGCCCGGCCGGGCAGTCTGGAACTATCTCGACGGCACGGACACCACCGTCGAAGGACAGAAAGAGATGGCGCGCCTCGCCTCGCAACTGGGCTTCGAATACAACGTGATCGAGGGCTTCTGGCGCAACTGGCCGGAGGCGCAGTTGAAGGAACTGGCGGATTACTCCCGCGAGCGCGGCGTCAAACTGATCATCTGGAGCAGCCGCATTTCCGTGCAGGACCCGCAGGAACTCCGGAAGTGGTTCGACATGTGCAACCGGGTGGGCGTGGTGGGAGTGAAGATCGACTTCTTCGACCACGAGCACAAAGAAGTAATCGACCTCTACGAGATGATGGCGAAAGCGGGCGCCGAGCACAAGCTGCTGGTGGATTTTCATGGAGCCAACAAGCCGACGGGGCTGGAGCGAACCTATCCGAACATCGTCGGAATCGAAGGCATCCGCGGGATGGAGTTCTTTCCGCCGTACGCACAGCACGATGTCGTGCTGCCGTTCACGCGCATGCTGGCCGGGATGGCCGATTACACGCCCACGCATTTTGGCTCGCGGTTGGCCGATACCACTTGGGCGCACCAGGTGGCGAATGCCGTCATCCTGCAATCGCCGCTGCTGGTATATGCGGCGCATCCCGTCAATATGCTGGCGAACCCGACGGCGGACATGCTGAAGAGCATCCCGAGCTACTGGGATGAGACCGTGGTGCTGCCGGTCTCCGAAATGCGGGAAGTCGCGGCCTTCGCCCGGCGAAGCGGGGACACGTGGTTCCTGGCGATTACTAACGGGCCCACGGCGCGGAACGTGCGCATCGATCTCTCCGCCTTCCTCGGACGGGGAGCGCAGCAGCAAAGCGGGCGCGGCGGAAGCTATCATGCCACGCTGATACGCGACGCAGGGGAGGCGGCGGCTGTCAGGATCGAGCACCTCACGCTGGCGGCGGGCGATTCGCTCTCCGTCGATCTGCGTTCCGGCGGCGGCTTCGTCGCAAGGCTCAAGAGATAGCGGAAGTCACGGTGTGGATGTGCTGGTGTAGACTGAATGAGAGCTTGATATCCGAAATAGAGTAATTCGGCTTCGGAGACAATCGTGGAGACTGATTCGTCGCGTAGAAAGTTTCTGGTAGCGGGGTTGACCCTTCCAGTTGCCGGTCTGGCGGATGTTCCGCCGCCCCAGGCGTCCCCCGCACAGGTTCCCAGACCCGCGTCGCCGGGGGCCGCAGCGGTCCGCTACCGGACGCTGGGCAAGACCGGGCTAAAGGTTTCGACGGTCGGTTACGGCTGCATGATTACGTCCGATTCCAGCGTAATTTCCCGGGCGGTCGACCTGGGCATCACCTATTTCGACACAGCGCGCGGGTACCAGTCTGGCAACAACGAGCGCATGGTGGGGGCCGCCCTCAAGGGCGCGCGCAACAGGATCGTGCTCTCCAGCAAGTCAGAGGCGAAGACCGCAGCGCAGGCCGTGGCGGAGCTCGACACCAGCCTGAAGGAGCTTGGCACGGACCACCTGGACATCTGGTATATGCACTCCAGGGATACTGTTGCGGCCATTCCCGACGAACTGGTCACGGTCTGGGAGAACGCCAGGCAACAAGGAAAGATCCTCCACATCGGCATCAGCACCCATAAACCCAACGCCATTGTGGACCGCGTACTGGAAGTGGGGAAGTTCGAGGTTGTGCTGAGTACCTACAGCTTTGCGGTGGGCACCGCAAACGACCCCGCCTACAATAGGCTGACCGACGCCGGCATCGGCATGGTGGCGATGAAGGTGATGGCGCCTGCAGCCCGCGCGCGGAAACCCGATGGCCCGCTGGCGGCGCTGAAGTGGGTCCTGCGCGACATGCGCTTTGCCACCACAATTCCGAGCATGACCGACATGGAACAGCTGGAGATGAATTTCCGGGCCATGGCGGAGCCGTTCGCCGCAGCGGATGAGAAACTGCTGGCCCGGATCAACGAGGAGATACGTCCGTTCTACTGCCGGATGTGCCACCAGTGCAGCGGCCAGTGCCCCAAGGGCGTGCCGGTTGCGGAGACCCTCCGCTATCTGGCGTACACCGATTTCTACGGGCAGTTCGCTCTTGGAAGAGAGCACTTCCTGGCGCTGTCGGAAGAGGTGCGCGGCGTGCGCTGCGGGGATTGTGCCTCCTGCCAGGTGCACTGCCCCAACGGCGTCCACGTCACGGAGCGGCTGATGCGGGCGCAGAACCTATTCGCTTAGAGCGTGTCAAAAAAGTCTTCATTCGAGCCCGTTTGCGAGTTCGCCTTGCCTTCCGCTTCGCGGGCGCCAGGCGGCGTGTCATTATGTGAATCATCACGACTCGAATGGCCGTTTCGCTTGTTTCGGTGAGATACTCGTAGTCTTTGCTTAGCCGACGCCAACGATTGAACCAGCCGAACGTTCGTTCCACGATCCAACGGTGGGGCAGCCGCTGAAATCCCGGCGAGGCGCGATTTTCCGGCGGGGCCCTCCACTTCGAGGATGGTGGTGTAGTCCCGTCCGGCTTTGTACTGGTGCACGGGATTCTGCTCGGTGGACGCCGATCCGTCGCCGAAATCCCATTTCCAGGATGTCACCTTACCTTCGGATTCGTCTTTGAAGGCCACCAGGCGGCGATCCATATCCGCCACCTTGTACGACCATTTCGCCTGGATGCCTTTCTGGAATTGCGGTTCCAGCGGCATGAGCCGGAAGCCCACCAGGTCGCTGGCGTCGCCGAACATGGTTTGTTTGTGGGAAAGATTCCAGAAGCCCACGCGGTCGCGCGCGTTGACGTCGTCGTAATCGATCACGCTCCAGGAGAGGCCGATCAGCTTGTTCTCGGTGAGGACGGATTCCACGGCACGCTCGGGACCGTCGCAGGGCGAATAGTCGAACGGCGTAATCCAGAACTCCAGCACCAGCTTGCCGCTTTCGCCCGGTTTGAAATTGTAGTTGTAGGCGGCGTTGGCGTAAGGCAGCCGCTTGATGTACTGCGCGCATCCCACGCCATCGCCCAGTCTTTGTCGCCCGGCGGCGTGAAGATGTGGTAGTTCTGCGCGTGCACACCGTGCGTCGCCCAGTGCGCTTCCTGCTGGCTGATGCGCGGGTCGATCGCCGAGCGAGCCTGGCCGACCGCCTCGGGAGTCCAGACATCGCGGTGGTAGATATCGATCAGGGGTCCGCCGGAGAGGTCGCCATCCACCACTACTTCGAAGATGTCGTTGTGCAGATCCAGGCGCGAGAAGTCCCAGTAGTTGTCGTAGGCTTCGTAAAGGAAGTAGAGGCGGTTGAGGCCCTTGACCCAGCCCACCTTGACCTTGACGTCCAAGTTCTTGGGGTCGTGATTCATTCCGTGGCCGTGTTCGGTGTCCATGAGTTGGTCCATGCCGATGGCGTAGCTGTCGGGGACTATGGCCCAATCGTCGGTGTTGCCGTCGATGCGAGGGATCTTGTCGGCAGGGAACTGAAAGATCTTGAAGGTGACGCCGGGACGTTCCAGTGCGTGCTGCGGGGGCAGGAACACCGCGGCCAGCATGGCGCAAACGAACCATCGTTTGGACATAAACCTCCTTCTTCCAGCCGGCGTTGGCCGGCTAGTATTCATACGGCCATCGATCCGTGCGGAAGGGAGCGGCTGGGAGGCCCGCTCGATTGTAAAGGTTGCAGCCCTCGGGATAGTTGTCCCAGGCATAGCGGACGGCGGCCGGCGCGCTCACCTCGGCGCTCGTAACCACCACCGTATCGCCCTCGATCCTGGCTTCGGCGGGCACGAACTTCCCGTCGGCGCCGGCGACAACGAACCACTTCAGCGGCCCGTCCTTAGCCACCAGGCCGCCGCCGGCGTGCGAGAACTTCAGTCGAACCGCATTGCCGCCGATCTTCATCGATTCATACACCGGCCCGGAGTACTCCAGCTTGCGTCCGTAGACCTTGGCCATTGCCATCCGCGTCAGCCGTTCGCCCAGCGGCGCCTTGTTGTGGGGGTGTACATCCTTGGGATCGCCGATATCGATGGTCACCGCCATTCCCGTACGCGGCAACGAAAGCACGGCGGCTTGCCCTTCCCGCACCAGCGGATTGTTGCTGATATTCTGCAGCGCCGGCAGTTGGACGACGAAGAACGCAAAATCGCCCTCGCCCCAAAGCTTGCGCCAGTCTTTGATCAGCGTCTCCATGACGTGAGGATAGAGTGCAACGCCCTCCTTGCCGCCGACGATCGATTCGCCCTGATACCAGATCGCGCCGCGAATCGCGTAGGGAATCGCCGGGTTGATCATGCCGTTGAACAGGACTGTGGGATTGTGCTGGTCCTGCACCGGATCGCGTTGCCGCGCGGGCGGCGGGCCCGGCCGTGCGTTGATCGTCTGCGGAGGCTGCGGCGCCTCGCTCGGCGGAGCGTCGGGCCTGGTCCGATAGAACCGCACGGCCTCGTCGAAATGATCCAGCATGGGCTTCAATAGCGGATCGGCGGCCACCGTCTCGCGGCGAATCCACGACTCCGCCGTGCTCGCACCGAACGCCAGAGTCAGGAAGCCCACGGGCTGCTTGAGCTCGCGGTGCAGGTCGCGCGAAAACAGGTATCCCACTGCCGAGAACCCCGGCACGTTTTCCGGATTCGAGATCTGCCATTCTCCCTGAATCTCCGTTTGGGGCTCGTAGGTCTTGGCCGTTTTGCCGGTGAACATCCGGATCTGCGGGTAGTTGGCTTCGGCGATCTCCCGCTCCTCGTCGACCAGCCCGGCGTAAGATGATTTCTTCTTGGAAACCGTGAACGCCATGTTGGACTGCCCGCTCCCCAACCAAACCTCCCCCACCAGGACATCGTTGATGACGATCGTGTTGTTCCCGGCGATCGTCATCCGGAACGGACCGCCCGGTTTCAGACTCTTCAACCGGACCATCCATTTGCCGCCCGCCGATGCGGTGGCGGACTGCTTCTGGCCGTTGAGCGTCACTGTGACCGCTTCACCGGGCGTGGCCGCGCCCCACACCGGAACGGCCATGCCGCTCTGCAGCACCATGTGGTCGCTGAAAAACGCGGACGGTTTGACATCCGCCCATAACGATGCGCCTGCCGTGAGGATCAGCGCGATGCCTGCGATTTTGCCCCTCATTGTACGTTCCTCCGCGTGATCGGCGCGCCTTCGGTGACGTCTACCGTCAGACCCGAGAGATCCACCTTGCGCGCGTTCTCTATGACGAACCCCTTCTGCGCGGTGATCTTGCAGTTCTCGAACTTCACATTTTCGATGGGGCTGTCCACCAGACCGTGCATGATGCCCACCGAGTTCACGTTTCCCGTGATGTTGCGGAGGGTCACGTTGCGGACCACCGGCAGCACCTTCGCCGGCGGTGCGATGGGCGGCACCATCCGCCATTCCATGTTGAACTCGAACGCCTGCCGCGTGTCCTTCAACTGCATATCCCGATAGGTGATGTTCTCCACTACCCCGCTGCGGCTGGGTTGGGTCTTGAAGCGGATAGGCGCCCAGTTGCCTGCATCGGACACGCAGTTCCTCACCTCCACATTGCGGATTCCACCCGAGGTTTCGCTGCCCATCGCGACGCCGCCGTGCCCGTAGTGAAAGCGGCTGTTCTCGATGACGATGTCCTCGGCGGGACGGTTGACGCGCAACCCGTCGGCGTCTTTGCCGCTCTTGATGGTGATGCAGTCGTCGTTGACGTCGATATCGACGTTGTTGACCCGCACGCGGCGCGACGAATCGATATCGATTCCGTCGGAACTCGGGATGTTATGGTCGGCCGTGATGTTCACTCCGTCGACGGTCACATCCTCCGAATACAGGATGTGGAGGCACCACACCGCCTGTTGGCGCAGCTTCAGGTTGGCGATGCGCACGTGCTTGCAGTTCTGGAAACAGATCATGCGCGGCCGGCCCGCTCTGGGCCGCGGCGGCGCGGCGTCCTCCTGCGGAGCACGCGGCGGCTGCTGTCCTCGTCCGAAACCGCCGCGCGCCAACCACTCGTCGCCGGATCCGTCCACGGTGCCCTCGCCAGAGAGTTCCACGTCCGTCATGCCGGTGAAGTTCAATAGCGCCGATGTCCACTCGCGCTCCGTGCCTTCCCATCGGGTCTGGACTTGCGGATAATCCTCGGGATTGATCGACCCTTTCAGCACGCCGCCCTTTTCGATGGACAGATTCACGCCCTGTTTGAAGAACAAGGCGCCGGTGACAAACGTGCCGGCGGGAACCACCAGCGTGCCGCCGCCTTCGAGCGCGGTTTTGTCGATCAGCTTCTGGATCGCCTTGGTGTTTGAAGTCTGGCCGTCCCCCAGCGCGCCCGCAGCGGTGATCGCGTAACGCCGGGAGGCAGGCTGCGCCGCGGCCGTTGCCAGAGCGGCGAGGGTGAACGCCGTGACGGCTCTACCGATGAATGAAGATAAGCGCACTAGGTCAAGTCCTCACGCAATACAGGATCATTGAGAGCGTAGCCTAACCGGCGAGTGACGTGCAAACACATTCGGCCGGATTCCGAAGTTTCGATATTCGAAACACAGGCTCGCCCGCCGGG
>Ga0326728_10026414_pt1 | contig 10280 bp, 9 predicted proteins | sample MB3enrmetagenome_FD_207602 | JGI IMG/M metagenome (GOLD analysis project Ga0326728, IMG submission 207602) | Lab enriched peat soil microbial communities from McLean, Ithaca, NY, United States - MB31MN | ecosystem: Environmental > Terrestrial > Soil > Wetlands > Peat | place: USA: New York... | reverse complement strand
GAAATAGTGGCTTCGAAAATCAGGGAGCACCAGCTCGGTCCGCTCGTCGTGGACCCCGTAATGGTGGCCAAGAGCGGAGACACTCTCCTCGAGCCGGAGGCCCGAAGCGCCCTGTTGGAAGATCTCATCCCGCTTGCCGCGGTAGTAACGCCCAATCTGCCGGAAGCCCAGGTGCTGTGCGGCTTTTCCATTACGGACTTGGAGGGAATGCGGAAGGCCGCACGGGCAATCCATGAGAAGGGTCCGAAGGTGATTGTAGTGAAAGGCGGCCACTTGCTGGGGACCGGCTTCAGCACGGACCTTTTTTTCGACGGGGAGTATTTCGAGGAGCTTACCGAGCGACGTATCGACACCCGCAACACCCACGGTACGGGGTGCACCTTCGCTTCCGCGATTGCCGCCCGGCTTGCCCTTGGTGACTCAACCAAGGAAGCTGTGCGGGCGGCGAAACGTTACGTGACACGGGTGCTCAAAGCATCCGCCAAGCTTTCGATAGGTCACGGACACGGGCCAATGAACCACATGGCCTAAAAAATAACTGCTTGGCACGGATACTTTCCCGCGGAAGGTGTGCTACATTGATGGCAGTTCAGGGAAAGTGGAAAGGGATAACGTGGGCAAGGGGCTTGCTCCGCCTCGCGGCAGGCCCCCCGAAGTTTATCAGCCATCGCAACGGCTGTTTATCTTACCCCCCGTGCACCAGCCGCAGAACCGGGTCATACCCTTTGGCCTGGGCTGCGGGGGTCCGCAGGGAAGTCCTTGTTTGCCCGCCCCGCGCCGGCTCATGCAGGCTTTCGATCTGAAGCACCACACGCTCCACGCGGACGCCGAGCGATCGAATGATCTTCCCCCAGCTTCCTGATTTGGGGCTTTTCCAAAGCGCGACAATCCTTTCTATATTGTTCCTGCTGATCCCGCCGCGAAGCCGGGATGCGGTGGCCAGGACAACAGAGATATCCCCGTAACCGAGCTTCTGCTTGCGCAGCTCCGCAATCTGTCCCGGCTCCGTTCTGAACCGGGATTCGATCGACTCACTGAGAGATTTTTCTCCGCTCGAGCTTCTGCCAACGCTGTTGAGGTAGGCCACGTCGCTTCCAAGGCGCATCTCCGTGCCTGCCCGCGAAGCCCATAGGGTGCCGATGGAAACGAAGAGCCCGACGAAGATGAAAAGGATATCGCGCGTCGATGTTTTCATGCAGTGTACCGCCCCTCCCCTTTACTATCGGTGACTGAAAGCGCCTGCATTAAAGAGAACACCGCTTGACGCCCTTGGTTTCACGGGCTATATTTCTTTGGAAACTAAATAAACAAATATCGTTTTCTATGTGGAGGAACAAAACATGGTAAAAGGAGTTCCCGACGCGGAGAAACGAAGAATGATCATGGACCGTACGCGCTCAATCTTCTTCGAGCGGGGGGTGAGCGCCCTGACCATGGAAGAGATAGCCTCCCTCCAGGGGATCAGCAAGAAAACACTCTATAGGTTCTTCCCGAACAAGGATGCCCTGATTTTGACCGTCGTGGAAGACCGGGTGAAGGCCATCGCCGCGGAGGCCACGCGGCTCGAACAGGACACCAACATCCCGTGGCTGGATCGCATTGGCGGGATTTTCAAAGTGGTGGGAACCCAGATCAGCGCCATCAGTGAAACGACCGTCCGGGACATCTATTACAACAAGCCCGAGATGTGGGAACGAATTGACAAGTTCCGCCAGGAGCACGTGTTCGGCATCGTGACACGCCTGCTGGAAGAGGGAAGAAAAAAGGGGTTCATCCGAAAGGACGTAGACGGCCGCCTGGTCCCGCTCTTGTTCGTCAGCGCCATCAGCGCGGTCCTCACGCCGTCGCAGATGCTGAAACTCCCGTTTCCGCCCGCGATGCTTTTCGATTCCTTCATCAGGATTCTTTTCGGCGGGATCCTCACGGACAGCGCGCGTCGCAAGTTATTTACCCAGGAGGGGAAAATATGAAGCATGTCTCATTCGCAGTCACGGCGTGCGTACTCGGAGCGTGTCTCAGTATTGCCGCGTGCTCCCGAACTTCCCGCGCTATCGAGGCTTCCGGAACTATAGAGGCCACCAGTGTCCAAATCTCTTCCAAATCCTCAGGAGAGATCCTCCACCTGGATGCATCTGAGGGGATGTTCGTGAAGGAAGGGGACATCCTTGCCGTAATTGACCATGCGGCCCTTGAAATCCAACTTGGCGAAGCCCGAAGCGGCGTCGACCTTGCAAAGGCCCAGCTCGACCTGCTGACAAACGGTGCACGCGGAGAGGACTTGGCCCAGGCAAAGGACGCGCTGAACCAAGCCAACGACACCCTGCAAAACGCCGAAGAAGACTTCAATCGCATGGAGAGCCTCTATAAGGTCAACGCTGCAACCAAGAAGCAGCGAGATGACGCGGAATACCGCTACACCGCCGCAAAGGCGCAGGCCAGCTCGGCCGAGCAGGCGCTTCTAAAGCTCCAGAACTTCGCCCGTCCTGAAGACGTCAAGGCGGCGCTTGCCAGAGTGGATCAGGCGGTCTACTCGGTGCAGCTCTTGGAAAAAAGCATTAAGGACTGCACCGTACATTCCCTCGTAAACGGCATTGTGACCGAGAAGCTCGTGGAGGAAGGCGAGCTCGCCGCCCCGGGCACAGGGCTCTACGTAATCACCAACCTGGACACAGTGAAGCTCACCATCTACGTGTCGGAGACGGACCTCGGCGACATCCGCCTGGGCCAGGAGGCCCGTATATCAATCGACTCCCGCCCCGGCGTCACCTATCCCGGCAAAGTCACCTTTATATCCCCAGTAGCTGAGTTCACCCCACGCGACATTCAGACTAAGGACGAACGGGTGAAGCTCGTTTATGCAGTGAGGATCGAGATTATCAACCCCCAGGAGATTTTCAAGCCTGGCATGCCTGCGGATGCCACCCTGGCCAGGATGGGGGGCTGACGCGTGAGCGACCCAGCGGCGGGAAACACTCCCGCCCTTGAGATGACCGGCCTCTCCTACAGCTATGGAAGCCAGGCGGCAGTCTCTGGCGTCGACCTACGCGTGGCGGCGAATGAGATGTTTGCGCTGGTGGGCCCGGACGGCGCAGGAAAGACAACCATCATCCGCCTCCTGTGCGGAATCCTCAAACCGGCTTCCGGTAGCGTTCGCGTCCTGGGACGCGACCTTGAGCGCGATCTTCCGTGGGTCAAGGAGCGAATCGGCTATCTTTCCCAGCGCTTCAGCCTGTACGGGGACCTTACTGTGGACGAAAACGTAGAGTTCTTCGCGCGCATTCATGGCGTTCGGGATTTCCAGGACAGGCGGCAGCTGCTGCTCTCCTTCACCCGGCTCCTCCCATTCCGCAGCAGGCTCGCGGACAAGCTTTCGGGCGGAATGAAACAAAAACTTGCCCTGGCGTGCACCCTCGTTCACAGGCCGCGCATCATCCTTTTGGACGAACCCACCACGGGTGTAGACCCCGTCTCCCGCCGGGAGTTCTGGATCATCCTGTCCCAGCTCCTGAGAGAGGGCATCACGATCGTCATGTCCACTCCGTACCTTGATGAGGCGGAAAGGGCGAGCCGCGTAGGGCTGATGAATGCCGGCCATCTGATGGCCGCGGAGAGCCCGGCCCGAATCAAGGCCGCGATGCGGGCGGCCGTTCTGGAGATCATCTGCTCCGACATCAGGAGGGCAAGCACCGTCCTACGCGGCCTGAGCGAGCTTCGGGAAGTGCAGCTCTTCGGGGACAGGCTGAACGCAGTGGCGCTGGATGCGCAGGCAGCGGAGCAGGCCGTGCGCGGCTCCCTCGGGGCAGCCGGGATCCTGATCTCCTCCCTTCGCGTTATCCCCCCCAGCCTGGAGAATGCGTTCATCTCACTCATCAGAAGCGAAAGCGAGGAGTCTCATGAGAGATAGCTTTGCAGCGGCGCTGGCGTTTGCGCTGTGCGTCGTGCCGGCTTTTGCAGCGCCATCCCCGGCACCGTCCTCCCCTGCAACCGCTGCCGCGCCACGCATCCTCACCCTAGAGGAGTGCCTGCGCCTGGGCTTTGCAAACGATGCGGGCTTACGCACCGACGAGCTTGAGACGCAGATTGCCGACGCCCGCATCCACGAGATGCAGGGCCAGTACTTGCCGTCTCTTTCCTTTCAGGGAGGATACTCGCGGCTCTCAGACGTGGCACCGGGCAGTTTGTCCGTGAGCCTGCCGCCGCCCATTGGCACACAGAACATCACCTTCCCTCCCTCCCTGGACAATAGCACGACGTTCCGACTGGCGCTCCAGCAGCCGCTTTTCACCGGCAAACGCATTGACAGCTCCGTCCGAGAGGCTGAGGCGCTGAGGGATTCGAGCAAAGGAGACCTGGGCAAGAGTCGTCTGGACCTTCGCTACTCCATCTCACAAGCGTTCTGGAATCTGGCCAAGGCGAAGACTCAGGTGCAAGCCATCAGCCAGAGCGTCTCGCAGGCTGAGACGCACCTTGCGGATGCGCAGAAGCTCCGGGACCAAGGAATGGCGACCAATAACGACGTACTTCAGGCCCAGATGCGACTGGAAGACTTGAAGATAGATCTTTCAAGCGCCCAGAGCGCGCAGCAGATTGCGCAAACGCAGCTCGCAATCCTCGTTGGGCTTCCGTGGACAAACAGCATCGATGTACCTGATGACACGGGGCAGGGCATACAAGCGACGGAGGAAACTCTGCAGGATCTTGTGAGCAAAGCCCTGTCTGCCAGGCCCGAGATCCAGGCGGCCAGATCCCGGGTAACAGCATCCGAAGCGTCCGTGGACCTAGCCCAGTCAGGCCTGTACCCGAACCTTTTCGTCACGGGGGACTACACGGTGGCAAACCCGAATCAGCGGGTTTTCCCGCAGTCGGACCAGTTTGTAGGAACGTGGTCCATCGGGATACTTGCTTCCGTAGACGTGGGTCGCTATCCCCAGGTGTTGGCGCAGACCGAGCAGGCGCGAAACAAGCTCTCGCAGGCCCAGCAGGGCTCGCGCCAGATCGCGGACGCCGTAATCGCGGACGTCATCCGCGCGTATGTTACGCTGAACGAAGCGGTGGGGCGTCTGGCCTCCCTTCACGAGGAGACCGCGCAGGCGGAAGAGAATGACCGGGTCACACAGGAGAGATACCGCCAGGGCGTCGCACTCTCCTCGGAGAGCCTCGACGCGCAGACCTTGGTGGTGCAGGCGCGCCTGCGGGAAAACAGCGCTCTGTTCGACTGCCAGGTTGCGCGGGCCGCGCTGGAGAGGGCGGTGGGAGAATGAGCAGCTCTCCGCCCGCCATCAGCACCCGGGAGCTCACCAAGCGCTTCGGACATTTTACCGCCGTCGACTCCGTTTCCTTCGAAGTGCCCGCGGGCAGCATCTTCGGCCTCCTGGGAGCCAACGGCGCCGGCAAGTCCACCACCATCAGGATGCTGTGCGGCCTCCTCGCCCCTACCTCGGGTTTCGCAGCTGTGGCAGGCATCGATATCTCGCGCAACCCCGAGAGCGTGAAACGGAGCATCGGCTATATGTCCCAGCGGTTCTCCCTGTACAACGACCTTACTGTCGAGGAGAACATCAGATTCTTTGGCGGCGTCTATGGCCTTTCCGACAAAGAGCTTGTCGAGCGACAAAAAGAGACGGTTCATCTCGCGGGCCTTGACGGCAGGGAGAGTCTTCTGACCCGCGAGCTTTCCGGCGGTTGGAAGCAACGCCTGGCGTTGGGATGCGCCATGCTGCACCGCCCGGGCATCGTCTTTTTGGACGAGCCCACGGGCGGCACCGACCCCATTTCCCGCAGGCAGTTCTGGGACGTCATCAACGAGCTGGCGCAGAGCGGGACCACAGTGCTCGTCACGACGCACTACCTCGATGAGGCGGAGTACTGCAACGAGCTCGTCCTCATGCACGCCGGGAGGATCGTGGCCCAGGGAAGCCCAAGCGCACTCAAGCGCGAGGTGATCACGGGCTCCGTCTTCGAGGTGGAGTGCTCGGACCCCGTTGCTGGCATGACCGCGCTTCGTTCAGTGCCCGAGGTGCGGGAAACGGCCATCTTTGCCACCAGGCTGCACGTTAGCCTGGACAGAGACGGTGACATCGAGGCAGCGCTTGCGGCTCTCCGCTCCGCCGGTCTTTCCGTGATCGCGCACGGCCGGATTGTTCCCTCCCTGGAGGACGTGTTCATCCGCGTGATCGATCGAAACGGAGAAGGAAGCGGGGATCAAAGCGGTAATCAAAGCGGAGAGTCCAAAGGATGAGTGGCGCTCGGATTTCTACCATCATGATCAAAGAGCTTCGCCAGGTATCCCGAGATCCCGCAACGCTTGGGATGCTCCTGGTTGTGCCCATTTTCTTGCTCCTCATGTTCGGGTTCGCCATCAATTTGGATACCAAGCACATCCAGCTGGCTGCGCTGGACCATGACAAAACCCAGTACAGCAGGGAGTTCCTCCAGTCGTTCCTTCACTCTGAGTATTTCGACTTGAAGACGGTGATCGACCGGGAGGGCCAGATCGACGGCCTTCTCGATACGGGTCAGGTCCTGGTCGCCCTCGTCATCCCGACCGACTTCGGGCGGGACGTTGCAAATGGAAAAAAGGTGGAGATCGAGGCTGTCGTGGACGGTTCCAATGGAACCACGGCGGCCACGGCAATCGGCTACGTGCAGGCAGTGGCAGCGGACTACTCGCAGCGAGCATTCGTGCGCTCCCTGGAGCGGGCCGGCGCGGGGGACAGGAAGACAACCATCGATTTCCAGCCCCGCGTGCTCTTCAACCCCGAGCTACGAAGCGCCAACTTCCTGATTCCGGGATTGATCGTGCTCATCCTCATGATGACGGCCGTCCTATCGACCACCCTTTCCATTGTCCGGGAAAAGGAAAGAGGGACCATGGAGCAGATTTTGGTCTCTCCCGTGCGACCTTTAGAGCTGATCCTCGGCAAGACGATGCCCTACCTCGTCATCAGCCTCGTTGCGGCAGCCACCATACTGGCAACGAGCCGCCTGCTCTTCGGAGTCACGGTCAGGGGAAGTTGGCTCGACCTCGGCATCGTGACGCTGATCTTCCTCTTTGGCTGCCTCGGGTTCGGGGTGCTTCTTTCCACGGTGTCCGACAGCCAGCAGGTGGCTTTCCTCCTGTCTTCCCTCCTCACGCTCTTGCCGACATTCATTCTGTCGGGATTTGTGTTCCCATTTCGAAACATGCCGTTGTTTATCCAAGCAGTGAGCTACCTTCTGCCGGGCAGATACTACCTTGCCGCGCTCCGCGCCATCATGGTGAAAGGCGTGGGGTTCTGGGCATTTGGAAATCAGGTTGCGGCGCTGCTTATCTTTGCAGCCGCAACAGGGGGTTTGAGCGTTCTGCGCTTGAGGAGGCAGGGGAGATGAGAACCATCGGCTTCATCATCCAAAAGGAGTTCCAGCAGCTGCGCCGCGACCGGCGCCTGCTTCCTTTGATCTTCCTGTCACCGGTAATCCAGATAGCGCTCCTGGGATACGCGGCGAACATGGACGTGAAGGACATCCCGCTGGCCATTTGCGACCAGGACCATAGCGTTGAAAGCCGGCGGCTTGCAACGAGCTTTCTGGAATCAGGAAGCTACGTGGCAAGCGCATACGTGCCGGACGCCAGAAGAGCCGAGCGGACCATCGAAGAGGGGAAGGCTTCCCTTGCCCTCGTCATACCCCCAGGGTTCGGTAGACAATTGACGGGGACAAAAACTGCGCCCCTTCAACTGCTGGCGGACGGGTCGGACACCCAGTCGGCGGCAATCGGGCTCACCTATGCGACCCTCATTGTCTCCCAGGAGCAGAACGCGCGCGCGGCGCAACGGCTCGCAGGCCTGGACCCGCGAGTGCTGATGCAGGTCAAGGCCGTGCGGGTGGACCCTGCGGTCCGGGTCCTGTACAACCCCACCCTTGCGAGCAGGAACTTCATGGTACCCGGCGTCCTGGCAATGATCCTTATGATCATCACCACCATCCTCACCTCTCTCGCCATCGTCAAGGAGAAGGAGCTCGGCACCTTGGAGCAACTCATTGTGACGCCCATCACGCCGCGGCAGCTCATCATCGGCAAGCTCGCCCCGTTCGTGATGATCAGCCTAGTAATCATCACGGTCGTCCTCCTGGCCAGCCTCCTGCTTTTCGGGATCGCCGTGCGCGGGAGCCTGCTCGTACTGTATGCGCTTTCGCTGCTTTTCATGCTGAGCTCACTCGGGATTGGGCTTTTCGTTTCCACCGTTGCGCGCACGCAGCAGCAGGCGATGATGATCGCCATGTTCTTCTTCATGATGCCTATGATCATCCTCTCAGGCTTCGTGTTTCCCATCGAGAGCATGCCGCCGGCAATCCAGGCGGTTACCTATATATTCCCGCTGCGGTACTACTTCGTCATTATCCGAGGCCTTTTTCTCAAAGGGGTGAGCTTTGGCGAGCTGTGGAAGGAGACGGCAGCGCTTGCCGTAATAGGCGTGGTCGTCATTACGGCGAGCGTGCTTCGCTTCAGGAAGAGACTGGAATAGGAGGCGCGGGCGGAGGCCAACGCCCGCTCCACGGGGCACGACTGTGCGGCGCGCTGGCGCCTGCAGCCCGACTCAGCTCGTGCGTTCGCTCTGGAGGCTCTCCTCAAGCTCTCCAATCACGTCCAGCGTATCCTCGATCACGCGATTGAGGACCTGGCTGGCCTTCTTGGGGTCTTTCTTGTTGAGATCCGCTAGCAGGTAGAACCCGATTTTGGTCCTGTCTTCTCCCGCCACGATATCCGTCATTCGGGCGTGCTTGGGAAGGAGCGCGGCAACTCCGAAGCAGTCCCCGACCTTGTACCGATGGTTTTTGTTGCGCACCGGGTACGCGGCGCCTTTGAGGACCTCACAGACGGCGGTAGCCGAATCACCCTTCTTCAGGATCAGGTCCCCTTTGTTGAACTCTCTCACGAGCCTCTCGCTGTGCTCCTGAGGCAGAACCTGGACCGGGCCCGCCCCAGTGAGTTGGATTGTGCCGGAAACCATGCGGATTTCAGGGTTTTCCAGCGCGTGCCCGCGGCCGATGTGAAGAGAATCATGCTTGATGTGTGCCATGTCCCGGGCCATCTTCCAGGCCTCGGTCTGGACATCTGACTCGGTCATGCCCATCAGGTTTTCCTTGATTTCCAGCTGAGCGTTGAAAGAGCAGTGACCGTGTCGGCACCTGACCTCGAAGACTCCTTTGTTCAATCTGTACGCCATATTGTAGTCTCCTCTCGACATGTTCCAATATGCAAGAGCCGTGCCATTTCATACACCTTTCAAGAGATATGTATCTTTTTGTCTGCAAAAGAGATATAAACGGCAGTACTATCAGCCCACACGCCTTCTGCCAGGCCCAATGACGAAAATGTAATTGCATACTCATTTTTGTGGTATCATTGAACCCCGTGGAAAGCTTTCTCATCCTGGATTCGGACGGACCATTACGGGAGCGTTTTTCCCATTACTTCGGCGCCCAGGGCTTCTTCATCGACGTAGCGGCTGACAAAGAGAGCGCGTTACAACGCCTGGAGCAGCACATCTTCGACGTTGTGATTTACGATGTGGACACCCTTGCCTCCTCGCCCGAAACCTTCCTCCGCGTGGTGAAGGAGAGCAACGGCAACGCAGTAGTCATTGCCATGGCGGAAAGGGCCAAACTCGACGAAGCAATCCGAGCCATACGCGAGGGGGCGTCGGATTTCATCGTAAAGCCCGTCAACCTTGCGGAACTGGAGATCAAGGTCGACAAGGGAATCGAACTGAAACGGCTAAACCAGGAGGGTCAGGCCCTGCGGGGCGAACGGGCGCTGATCTATAGAACGAAAAACTTTGTGGGCCGAAGTCCGGCCATTCGAAAGGCGCTGCGCCTCGTAGAAAAGGTGGCCGCTAGCAGCTCGAGCGTTGTTCTGGTCGGAGAGACCGGGACGGGGAAAGAGCTGCTGGCAGGGGCCATCCATTACAGCAGCCCGCGGTCGCGCAACGCGTTCGTACGCGTGAATTGCGCCACGCTGCCGGATACCCTGCTGGAGAGCGAGCTTTTCGGCCACGAACGCGGTGCTTTCACAGGTGCGGAGAGGCTTCGCGTTGGCAGGTTCGAGCAGGGGAACGGCGGGTCGATCTTCCTGGATGAAATTGCCGACGTCACGCTCCCCACCCAGGCCAAGCTGCTGCGCGTGCTGCAAGAACACGAGTTCGAGCGGCTGGGAAGCAATCGCACCATCAAGGTGGACGTGAGGATCATCGCGGCCACGAACAAGGACCTAGAGCAGGAGATCGCCGGGGGACGGTTCA
>Ga0326728_10026413_pt1 | contig 10280 bp, 9 predicted proteins | sample MB3enrmetagenome_FD_207602 | JGI IMG/M metagenome (GOLD analysis project Ga0326728, IMG submission 207602) | Lab enriched peat soil microbial communities from McLean, Ithaca, NY, United States - MB31MN | ecosystem: Environmental > Terrestrial > Soil > Wetlands > Peat | place: USA: New York... | reverse complement strand
TCCACTCTGCGGCCGCGTATCCACGTTGAAGCTCTTTCGACGCGCGCGGTGATTTCCTTTGCCGCGTCGTGATTCGCCAACGCGAGAGCTTCCTGCTGCAGCGATTTTAGCAGCGCGAGCAGCAGGTTCTGGCGCGCGATGTGCCGGTTCGTTCCGAGATCGAGCGACGTGGCGGACGTGGCCAGGTCCGGCGGAAACGCGCGTTGGTGCACGTTGATCCCGATCCCCACCACTGCGTAGGGCAGACTTTCGGAGTCGTTTCCTGCCTCGACGAGAATGCCGCCGGTCTTGCGCGGGCCAATCAAGAGATCGTTGGGCCAGCGCAGATCGATTTCCAAGCCGGGGGCGGGGTCGAGCGAGGAGACGGCGCGGATGGCATCAGCGGCGGCCAGGCCCGCGGCCAGCGGCAAAAACGACAGGCCCGCGGCGGGAAACTGCTGCCGAAGCAGCACGCTTACGTAGAGACCTTCGCCGGCTGCCGAGATCCAGCCGTGATCGCCACGGCCACGGCCGGCAAGTTGCTCGTCGCTCAGGTAAACCGAGCCGTGTGGTGCTCCGAGGCGAGCCGCGGCCACAGCGTCGCTGTTGGTTGAGCCGGTCACGCGGGAGAAATGCAGCTTGCCTGCGAAGAGTGTGCCTGCAAGTTCGGTTTCGAGCGCTGCGAGATCGAACATGAAATCCCTGATCGACGGCGCGGTTGAGATTGCCTGCTCCGGGGTGAGCAGACCCTAAAGCCCCTCGCCGTGAAATTCGCGGTTGATTTTTACGCCTTCCTGCCCCGGCTCCGCGGCAATCGACATGGAGATATCGGCGGCGCGCGCGGAGTGCGTGAGCGCACCCACGCTGATGAAGTCGACGCCGGTCTCGGCGTAGGCGCGGATGTTGTCGAGCACGATGCCGCCGGAGGCTTCGGTGGGAATCCAGCGGCCCGGCTGGCCGGCCGTCACGGACCGGATGCGCTCGATGGATCTCTTCACTTCCTTCGCCATCATGTTGTCGAGCAGGATGGCTTCAGCGCCGTGGGCGAGAGCGTCGTCGAGCTCCTGCGGCGTGCGCACTTCCACCTGCACGCGCTGGCCGGGTTGGCGCTGCTCGAGCGCGCGCTTGAGCACCGTGGCGATGCCGCCGCCCAGAGAAATGTGATTGTTCTTGATCAAAATGCCAGAGGCGAGATCGATGCGGTGATTGGTGCCGCCGCCGCAGAGCACCGCGTATTTTTCAAGGGCCCTCATGCCGGGCACGGTTTTGCGCGTGTCGAGTACGTGGGCGTGGGTGCCCTGAATCGCGTCGGCGTATTTGCGCGTGAGTGTGGCAATGCCGCTCAGATGCTGCAGCAGATTGAGGATCACGCGCTCGCAACTGAGCAGCACGCGCGCGTTGTGGCGGATGACGGCCAGCACCTGCCCCGGATGCGCGCGCACGCCGTCGAACATTTCGGGATGGCTGACGACCTCGAAGCGCGTCTGCGCCTCGGGACGGCTGTCGAGGCGCGCGTAAATCTCAAAGAAGCGCGGGATGGCGCCGAGCCCGGCAACGACCAGTTCTTCGCGGGCGATCACGGACCCTGTGGCGCGCAGACCGGCATCGATGGTCAGATGCGTGGTCGCGTCGCTGGTGGCGCGGTCCTCCTGCAGGGCCTGCTCCAGCAATGCGTCGATCTTGTGACTCTTCCAGTCCATGGTTTTTTCGAATACCTCTAAACCTTGCCGCCGGTCCTCATCAGTTCTTTATCCTTCGTTCTGAACATGAACCAAAACAGGAAGTTCATAAACACCAAGCCGGCTATCGAGGCGACACAATCTCTTACAGAGGCGTTCTCGAGCAAATCTATGGCGAGCAATACAAGACTTCCCAAATTGAGGCCCAAATAGCAAAAAAGCTTCAGCTTCCAACTGACTTTCTTCCCCATCACCGATCTCCTAAAGGACGGTCATCCTGAGCGACGAGCGCAGCGAGGAGTCGAAGGATCTGCGGTTGTTTTTCCTTTCTCATGCTGCAAACTCCCCGTGCCCCATCCTTTCGCCGCCTTTTGGCGAAAGGGTAGGAAACCGCGGAAACCAATTCACTCCTTCGGCAGCGCCTCCAGCGCGGCTTTCGCCTTCTCAAGCAGCAGTCGCGTCTCCGCCTCCTGCTTCTTCAGCCCCTCCACCACGTGCGCGGGCGCCTTGGCGAGGAAGGCCTCATTGCCCAACTGCCGTTCTGCTGCCGCCAAGCCTTTTTCATACCTGGCGATATCCTTTGTCAAGCGTTCGCGCTCGGCGGCGACATCGATCTTCTTTTCGTAGATGACGGAAACGTCGCCTGCGTAGGTGTGGCGCTTCAGGTCACAGGGAGGGATCTGGCTAACGAAGAGCACTTGGCTAACGCGTGCCAAGCGCTCGATAATGGCCTGGTTTCCCCGGAGGAAGGGCTCGTACCCACCGCCGATACTGACATTTATGCCCGGGCCTGGGCATATTTTAATGGGTACAACGGCATTCTCTTCCACACCGATATCTTTGCGCAGTGCGCGCGTCTCAGTGATCAGATTTTCAAGAGGAATCATTGCGCCCAGCGCAGAATGATCGATCTGGCTATCATCGCTTTGCGGGTATCGTGACAACGCAATCGATTTCGTCGGCGGTTCACCGTCGTACACTGCGTGCCACAATTCCTCCGTCAAAAACGGCATGAAAGGCGAGAGCAGGCGGAGCGCTGCTTCGAAGACTTGAATGAGCGTGGTGAGGGCGGATTTGGCTGCGGAGCCATTTGCGTTTTCGGAAAAATCGAGACGCAGCTTGACGATTTCGAGGTACCAATCACAGAAGCTGCCCCAGAAGAACTGATAAATCGTATTGGCCGCAACGTCGTAGCGATAGTCCGCGAGCAACTGATTAACGACTTTCGTAGTCTCATGAAGTCTCGCGACGATCCAGCGAGCTTCGAGCGGAGCATTTGCGTCAACGGTGGGCATTCCGCCGAGGGCCTTGCGATCAACAGTGATCCCTATCTCCGCCGCCCTGTCCACATTCATGAAAATGAACCGCGCCGCGTTCCAGATCTTATTCGCAAACGCGCGGTAGCCCTCGGTGCGGGCCACGTTGAAAGCAATATCGGTGCCGGGCGAGGCCATGGACGCCAGCGTGAAGCGCACCGCGTCGGTCCCGTATTGCTTCACGATCTCGATGGGATCGATCACGTTGCCCTTGGTCTTCGACATCTTCTCGCGGTTGGCGTCGCGCACCAGGGCGTGGATATAAACCTCCCGAAAAGGTACCGAGTCCGCAAGAGCGCGTGAGCGCCCGTCGGCCATGGGCACGTCGCCGGCGAACCAGCAGCCCAGCATGATCATGCGCGCGACCCAGAAGAAAAGGATGTCGAAGGCGGTGACGAGTAGGCTAGTCGGATAGAACGCGTCAAAGTCGGCGCGGTCCTCGATACCTTCCCCGGTCCCCAAGTGCGAGGGACCGGGGGCACCCGGAGCCCTGTTGACGAAATTCGGCCAGCCAAAAAGAGAAACCGGCAGCAGACCCGAGGAGAACCACGTGTCGAGAACGTCGGTCTCTTGCGTGATTTTCTCCGATTCGCAGTGGGCGCATGCGGCCGGATCGCCGGTCGAGCCGGGTTCGGGCACCGTGATCTTGTGGCACACGGCGCAGTGCCACGCAGGAATGCGATGGCCCCACCAGAGCTGGCGCGAGATGCACCAGTCGTGGATATCCTCCATCCAATTGAGGTAGATCTTCTCGTAGTTCTCGGGCGTAAAGCGGATGGCCTTGTTGCCATCGGCATCGGGCTTGACGGCGGCGATGGCTTTCTCGGCCAGCGGCTGAATCTTGATGAACCACTGCGTAGACAGCCGCGGCTCGACCACAGTTTTGCAGCGGTCGCAGTGGCCCACGTTGTTGGTGTAGTCCTTGATTGCTCCGAGGAGCCCCTGCGTTTCGAGATCAGCGACAATTCTCTTCCGCGCCACGTAGCGGTCGAGACCTTTGTACGGCCCGCCGTTCTCGTTGATGTGGGCGCGATCGTCCATCACGTTGATCGAGGGCAGGTGATGCCGCTCGCCGAGGTCGAAGTCGTTGGGATCGTGCGCAGGCGTCACCTTCACCGCGCCGGTGCCGAACTCGCGGCTCACCCAGGGATCGACCACGATCGGGATCTCGCGATCCATAAGCGGCAGGCGCAGCTTTTTGCCGTGCAGATGCAGGTAGCGCTCGTCTTCGGGATGAACCGCGACGGCCGTGTCGCCGAGCATGGTCTCGGGGCGCGTGGTTGCAACCGTAATGAACTCGCCAGTTTCTTTGCCGCCGTCGCCCAGCACCGGGTACTTGATCTCCCAGAGATGGCCCTTCTGCTCCTGGTGGACCACTTCAAGATCGCTGATGGCGGTCTGGCAGCGCGGGCACCAATTGACGATGTAGGCGCCGCGATAGATGAGGCCCTGTGCGTAGAGGCGGACGAAGGCCTCCCTGACCGCAATCGACAGGCGCTCATCCATGGTGAAGTACTCTCTGCTCCAGTCGACGGAGACGCCGAGACGCTTCATCTGCTCCAGAATGGCGCCGCCGTAATGGCGTTTCCACGCCCACACGCGTTCCACGAAGGCTTCGCGGCCTAGTTTCTGGCGCGACGTGCCTTCTTCAGTCAACTGGCGCTCCACCATCATCTGCGTGGCGATGCCGGCGTGGTCGGTGCCGGGCACCCAGAGGGCAAGCCAGCCGCTCATGCGCCGCCAGCGGGTCAGGATGTCCATCTCCGTCTGGTTGAGCATGTGACCCATGTGCAGACGGCCCGTGACGTTGGGCGGAGGCAGCAGGATGGTGAAGGACTGGCTGCCGGCCGGATTTTGGACGGCGGGATCAGGCGTCGGAACGGCGAAAAGTTTCTCGCGAACCCAGTAACCGGCCCAGTGATCTTCAATGGCGGTTGGGTCGTACGCTTTGGGTAGATCGTGAGGCATCTTGTCTTCGGTGGGCCCGGAAAATTTCGGGAAAACACCCATGAATACAGGGGCTTTCAGACGTTGGGGACCACGTTTCAGGTTAGCAGATGGAGGGCATTGCGATTCACGGCGCGATGAGGGGCACGGTAGGGAAATACGTGGCGTAGCGCGCGATGTCGCGAGTAAGGATTGAGCAGCCCAGAACTGTTGCGTGTGCGCCAATTAGAAAATCAGCAAGTACGCTTCTCTTCGCTCCTCCTCGCTGCCGATACAGAAAATGAGCTTTGCCGGCAAGAAAGGCCGCAGATCGCGGAATCTCCGCGAAATCCAATTTCAGTTCCTTCAACAACTCATCGACCTTCGCTTCCGATCGATATCTGGGCGAAATCTCCGCATAGACAATCGCATTGACGGTCATCCGGTCAAGCTGAGCCCACCGCTGCAACTGTGCGCCCGACCAGGCGCACCATCGTGGATCGTTGTCGAGGAGATCGAAGATTACGTTCGAGTCAACGAGGATCATCAGAATATCCGCGAATCAACTCCATGTACTCGTCGGTCGTGCCCTGCCACTTGATCTCGGCGGAGCCAATCACTCGATCCAGGCGGATGGGGCCGGAAGGCGTAGGCCGTCCGGCAGGCCGAATCACAGTCTCTCCCGCCTCGTTGATGTCGAAGATCACTTTGGAACCCGGCTTGAATCCCTTTGCGTCCCGAATGCGCTTAGGAATGGTTACCTGCCCCTTTACTGTGACGGTCGTCGCCATAGTGCTCTCCTCTTGGCCTACCAGGTATTACTTCGTAAACTATTGTAATACCAAGTGGACAACGGATCAAATCTCATGAAGAAGGGCCGCCCGAAGGCGGCCCTATCCTGTCGATAAATTGTTGATTCTGATAGCTTAGAACGGGTTCAGCTTGCCCAAGCCCTTCTTCTTTTTCTTCTTGCTTGAAGATTCGTCGCTCTGGTCGACCTTGGGCTTCTTCTGCTTGCCGTTGGCGACAGCGGGCGGCGGCGTGGGACTGGCGCCGGGCTTGATGTCGTTCACCTGGACAGGGGCTTCCGCAGGCTTGTCCGCGGCGGGCAAAGCATTGCTGGCCGGCACTACGGGCTTCACCAGTGCATTGGGATCAGCCGGCGCTGGGCTGCTGGGCGCGTTGACGATTTCGACGCCTACCCCGGTGGTTCCACCCGGCACCTGCATCTGCAGCGGAGCGGTAGAGGGTTGATCGCTGCGCGGCGGCTCATTGGGACCGGTGGGCGTAACCGCCGTGGCGGGCGCGGGCGGCCTGCCCGCGTTCGCAGCCATCTGGAACATCTGCACATTCTGCTTGGTGATCTCCGGCGCCAGAACCCGCTTGGGATCGTCGAGCGATGGATCGCCCACGTGCACCGCCTCCACCACCATGGGGCCATGCTTGATGATGTCGAGGGTTTTGTCAGTGAAGTGCAGCGGCTGGCGGCTGCGCTCTTCCGCGTCGCTCTCGGCAATGGCCGCATTGGTGGGCTCGGGAACAGGGCGGTTCATGGCCACCAGGCGGTCGCGGGCGTCTTCAACGTGCGGCGCCATGGGATAACGCGTGATCACCTTTTGGTACGCCTGGGCGGCCTTGTCTTCATACATCATGTGCAGGCGCTCGCGGATGGCGCCGGGCAGGCCGGGAGCGATCTGCACGTTGTGCGCTTCCCCGGCGTAGGCGTCGCCGATGCCGAGCAGCACCTGGTCGCTCTTGGAGTAAAGCGGATAGGTATCGGCCACCGTCTCAAGGCGGGCGATGGCGGCCACGAAATCTTCGCGGCTCTCATAGTAGGCGCCGACCTGGTACTCGCGCTCGCCCAGAACCTCCTGCACGTCGCGCAGTTTCTGCTTGGCGCGCGGGATCAGCGTGGAATCCGGGAACATGTTGATCATCTCCCGGTACTCCTTTTCGGCCTGCTGTGCATTGGTGAAGTCGCGATCGGGCTTCTCCATCTGCTGGTAGTAAATGTCGGCCACCTTCATCTTGGCTTCGGCGGCCTCAGGAGCATTAGGGAAGAAGGTAATGAAGTCCTCGTATTCGGCTTCGGCCTGGGTCAGCGCAGCCGACCCGCCTTCCTTGAACCAGGTGTCGCCGACAGAAAGCTTGGCGCGCATGCGGTATTCCGACTCGGGATAGGTGTTCAGCAGCGTCTGCAGGTCGAGGCGGGCGACGTCGTAGCGGCCCTTCCTCATGGCCACCATGGCTTTGTCGTAGAGTTCCTTGTCGGGCTGCTTGGACTGCACGCCTGCCAGCGGGTTGGCGTTCAGATCGTAGGCCTTCTTTGGTTTCTTCCTGGTGCGGGCGTCGGCCGTAGCCACACCCAGAAACAACACGGCCAGAGCAACAGCGACGATTTTCAGAGACAACCGGTTCATACCACCTCGTTACGGGACAGCTCCCACTGGGCCATCCGATCAATACATGTCAATACATGCGCCAAGTGCGCCACACGCGCTTTTCAGTGAATTTTACTCTTACCGCCCACTACCGTGCTTGCGGATTGAAGGATTTCTGCCTGGCGGGCCGCATCGAGCAGGGCGCGCGCATCGCGTTCCGGCTCACCGGCTCCAAAAACGGCGTTGCCCGCCACCAGCAGCTCCGCACCGGCTTGGACGATGGCCGCGACCGTGTCGTGAGCCACCCCGCCGTCTACTTCAATTTTAAATTGCAGACCCAGTTCGTGACGGATGGCAGCCAGACGGCTGATTTTTTCGAGGGAAAAGGGGATAAATTCCTGGCCGCCGAAGCCGGGATTCACGCTCATGATCAGGACGTGGTGCACCATGGGCAAAATCTCGACGATCAGGTCGACACGCGTGGCCGGATTCACCACCACCCCCGGCCTCATGCCGTGGTGCAGAATCAGTTCCAGGGTACGGTGCAGGTGCGTGCAGGCTTCGTAGTGGACGCTGACCCAGTCGGCCCCGGCATCGGCAAATGCCGCGATGAAATCATTGGGGTTATCGATCATCAGGTGGCAGTCGAGCGGCAGCTTGGTGGCCTTGCGCAAGCTGGCTACCACCGGCGGGCCGATGGTGATGTTGGGCACGAAATGGCCGTCCATCACGTCCACGTGGATGGCCGTGCCGCCGCCGCGCTCGGCCGCCGCAATCTCGTCGGCCAGGCGGGCAAAATCCGCGGATAATATCGAAGGCAGAAGCTCAATCATCGTAAGACCGGCAATAGCTCAACCATGACAGCGAACGGGACTCCTCTTACCAGGCCAGTTTAACAGCCGCGTGGCCTTTCTGGCCTGTGGCTTTCGACGCACCCAGGTCAGATCCCTCCCCTTTTCCAGCTGTTCGATCAGGATGCGCCCACGAGCCCGCATCGCGGGAGTCCCGCTGCGGCTGAGCGCCCGCAACAGGTCGAGCGCCTCATCCTCGAGCGAAAGGTCCTGACGGGTCAGCTCCGCGATGCCCTGCATGGCGCAGGTTTTGACGATAGAGCTTTTGTGTTCGAGCCAGCTCTGCAACACAGCGTAGACGCGCCGGCACTCCGGCCGCGTGAGCCTCATCCCGGTCACGACGAGCCCCAAATGCCAGCGTAGTTTAATGGGTCCGGCCTCGACGAGCAGACCCAACAGCGCGTCTTTCCACCGGGCCACGATTTGCGGCGACTCACCGGCTACAGTCTCGAGAGCATCTGCTGCGCGGCCGGCCACTCCTTCGTCCTCGTCCCACAGGCACTCGACAAGTTGCCGCACAAGCCGGGGACTCTCGAGCACGCGCATCGCCGCATCAAAAGCATGGCCTGGACCGATCCGGTTTCGCGCATCGGCCAGAATTGCACGTATCTCGCTCTGCTTTGCCATACATGCACTTCCCTACTTTCCTACCGTTGATTCAATCGCCCGGGCAGCCACGCGACCGATGCCGCGCAGGATGGCTTTCATGGGCCAGCGGTCCTCGGCGTCGGGGAAGGAGATTTCGCCCGCGCGGCGGGCTTGCTCTCAGCCCATAGCTTTCCCTTTGCCGGCCGGCCGCCAGCAAGCTGGATTCCCCGTCGAAGCCGCGAACGCGTTAACGAAACATGAGCCTGGGATCCGTGGTTTGCGGATTATTCTTGGGAGCCCCGAAAACCGCCTTTCCATCCTGATTTACGTTGAGAAAGGGATTCTTGCCCGACACACCCATCACAAGCGAACCGTTGTCGGAATTCCAAATGCGAAAAAGCGTTTGTCCTTTCGGCTCGGCCATCAGCAGCACCGTTTGATGGCCTTGAGCATCGAGGGTGAGGAATGCGTTGGCATCGTCCGTATCGCTCGTCACGTACCCGCCGCGCTCGGTGCCCGTCGCATCCGCAATGAGAATGCCTGAGATCTGGCGGTCAGTTTTGCTCCTGACTTTTCCAAAGTACGTCGCCGACGGCAGCGGAGCCGCAAGAATCACGCGGGAAACGCCCTGACCGTCCACGATGTCGAGTCGCCGGAGTGTGAGTTGCTCAGGACGCGCCAGCTTCTTGAGGAAATATGCTTCCGCACCGAGCCCGGCGCCCATTACTACGAAGACGCCAAGCAGCGCACACCATAACGCGAGTTCGCGCCTCTTGAGCCGGCGCAGCTCTCCTGCCATCTTTTCCTGATCCACGTTCACCTCCAACCTCGAGTCTGCAATTGCGATCGCGCCGGAATGGAGAACTTCCCATGTGCCGGTGGCGGCGTCGCACTTTTCCAGTGCCGTCGAAGAGGTCTTTCCCGATTTGTAGCAAAAAATCTGAAATGATTATGCTCCCACTTTAGCCCGCATCCTCGGCGATCAAAGATCTTGCCGCTACGCGGCCGATGCCGCGCAGGATGGTCTTCACCGGCCAGCGGTCTTCGGCGTCAGGGAAGAAGATTTCGCCCGTGCGGCGGGCTTCGGGGCGGTAGTACCAGCGCTTCAGCAGCGCCAGATGGCCCTGGCGGACGGTGGCGGAGGGCGGTGCGTCGGGAACGGAGAGCTCAGTTAGCGCGATTTCGAGGCGCGATTCGAGAAGGCCGCGGGGAAGCTTCGCCGGGGCGGTCGGCGTTGCAGGGGCTAAAGCCCCGTCGCTCTCTTGCCCATTATCGGCACGACTGAAGTCGAGCCCTTTCGCGTCTTGCGCTTCTGGCACGGGTTCTAACGCCATTGGCTGCGCAAACAGCGAAGTCGACCCCGACTGTTCATTTTGAATTCTCATGCCCACGGTCGAGAATGCGGCCGGCCCGCGCATGCGGCCGTTCTCAAAAAGAAAGACGGCGACTTCCTCAGGTTTCGCCGAAGCCTGCAGGATGACCGCGCGCAAGCGGCTGAGCGGGCGGACGAGCTCCGAGGCCAGGGCGTGCACCGCCTCCACACGCTGCACCTGTGCGTGA
>Ga0326728_10026412_pt1 | contig 10281 bp, 8 predicted proteins | sample MB3enrmetagenome_FD_207602 | JGI IMG/M metagenome (GOLD analysis project Ga0326728, IMG submission 207602) | Lab enriched peat soil microbial communities from McLean, Ithaca, NY, United States - MB31MN | ecosystem: Environmental > Terrestrial > Soil > Wetlands > Peat | place: USA: New York... | reverse complement strand
TATCTCTCAAGACCATTTAATAAAGATCGAATACTGGCTCAATAAACGTCCGAGAAAATGCCTCGGATTTAAAACCCCGGCGGAAGTCTTCAAAGCCGAGTGTTGCACTTAATGGTTGAATCCAGGACACAAATATCAGGATAAAGGGAAGCATTACGACATTTATAAATGAAACAGCCATTTGCCATTGGGCTTGACAGGACCTCCCTTTTCTCAGCCTCGACTTACTGATTTCCAGTTGAAATGTTGTATGCTGGGAGGAAACCTTAAAGTAACGACTTCAGGGAGAAAGAAATGTCACCTTTTTACACAGAAGGCGATCCAGTCTGTCCGATAAGGCTGCCAACGCAGAGGCTATGAAGGTCCCTCTCCCTCAATTCTTGTTGATTTTTCCCCCGAATTTGGTAGAGTGCTATCAAGGCAGAGGCCGTAAGACAATAACCTTCGACCCTTTACTGGGAAAGGGGAGGGAGTGAAATGAAAAAAAACTTTTCCGGGGTATCATCGTTCTCTTTTTTGCGGGAGTTTTTGTTATTCAACCAAATGCTCGAGGCACCTTGGCTCTTCAGGAGAAGTGTGCAGAGGGGCTGAGAAATTTTTTGATAACCAGGGCTTTAAGTTTATAGAGGAAAGGGAAAGTGGCACTTGGTTTCACGATTATCAATGTCATTACAATAAGAAATTAGATAAATGTTTCATACTTATACTTGCGACCGGTTTAGGGAAAGGCAGTGGCAAAGAGGGACAAACTTTTCATTACGAAGCGTTAGTGGACGTCTTTGAAGGGAAGACTTATGGAGAGCTTTCGGGTTTTCTGGAAAAGGCAATAACTGGTGCGGTCACGGCTAAGTCTTGTAAGTCACAGGGTGAATGCGAAGCCCTAATCAAGCCATACATGGAGCAGTCAGGGGGGAGACCAAATGAAGTCATTTTTTCTCAAATTGGGAGTTTTCCTTGTAGTCATCGGACTTGCTATCTTTGGCTATGCAGAAGCGTGGGGGGCGGATTGGAAATATATTGAGGAAACTTATGCTGGAAAGTTTTTCTACGATGCAGATAGTATACGATCATCTAAGGATATTGTCAGAGTGTGGATAAAAGTACTTTACACGGAGAAGGGTGTAAATTATATGGTGAGTTTGCTTGGGGAAAAGTATAAGACTCTGAGCTATGCGATACTTTTATTTGAATATCATTGTGGAGATAAAGAGAAGTGTATCGTGCCCATAGTGTGTTATTCCAAAGACGGAAAAGTATTAACATCTGCTGATGACCAAAACCCTAATTGGAATTTTATATCCTCTGACTCTATTGATGAGGCATTGTACAAAATAATATGTAAGTAACCTTATAGAACCGAGACGGAAATTATAAAGGGGGTGAACCCGATTAACCTTAACTGACCAATGGCTAAAGAATGGGGTGACGAATGGCAATTGCTCTTGATCCTAAACAAATCGTTTCCCCTGAAGAACTCCTCATGTCCAAGGTAGTCTCACAGGAGGCCGTTATCCGGTTGCTTGTGGAGAAGGGAATATTCACCAAAGAGGAGTTTTTGGAAATGGTGAGAGTAGTGAATCGGGAAATGAAGAGAAACGAGGAAATATGAAGAAAAATTTTATTACAATGAATTGCTTTACCGTTCCCATTATAACCTTATTAATATTTGTATCACTCGCATCAGGAGAGACATATCAAAGTTCCTTTGGATTTAGCATTAATATCCCTCCCCATTGGTTGATTATGAGTCGAGAGGAAATTAAGCAAAATCCTGATTTGTTTGATTTCAATCAAGGGGCATTAGAAACTACTGACAAAAACTTTCTCCAACAAATTAAAAACAAGGTAGCCACAGGTAAGATAGAGTTTTATGCTAATCAAAAGACTTGAGACAATTATTTTTTAGATAATATTATTGTCCGTAAGGAAATTGGACGAATACCACAAACTGATTCTGAAATGATAAAGGAGTGCGATTACTTACCGAGTGGATTTTCTAAAATGTTTGGGAAACCAATTAAATTATATTCGTGTGAATTGAGGAAGATATCTGGGTTGAATGCATTTTATTTTGAATATGATGGGATAATAGAAAATACAAGACGCATAGCTTATGTGATTCAATTTACTCAGAATGTGAGAATTGAGTTCACGCTCACTTGTAAAAATAAAATTGTAAATCTGATGCGGAAAGAGTTTGATGATATTATAGCCTCAATAAAAACAAGATGATGATGAAAGGAGGCGACCTCTAACTCATTGATTCATGGTTCATGGTTCGAGAAGTCTTGTTTAAGCGGATTGTGGTGATTGATTTTAGGGTCAAGAGAGGAGGTGATACTCATAGGCCGGAAGAAGAACCAAAAGGTTGAATTAACAGATTTAGAAGAGGTTCATAGTAAGGTCAAGGAAATCAAAAAGCGGAAGAAGGGAATTTACAAGAGGTTCACAAATCAATCGAAAAAGAGGAGGTGAGTTGAAAGGGAGTATTAAAAAGAAAGAATAGAGACGGAGAAGAAGGAGAAACATGGTATGTCGATTATAGAGACTCTACAGGAAAAAGAATCATCAAAGCTGTAGGTCCCTCTAAGAGAGAGGCGTTAGATTACTTAGGAAAGGTCAAGACATCCATCCGAGAGGGAAGATTTTTTGATATTAGGAAAGGAGGATAGGGTTATATTCAACGAGCTCTTGGAGGGCTATGTCGAGAAGGTCAAGGATGAAAAATATTTTAATACCTCTGTTCAGTATTTTATCCCCGTCATAAAGAGAGCATTTCGGAAAAAAAGGACTTTCTGAAATTGATTACAAGGCACTTGAGGATTTCAGAGATAAAAGAAAGAGAACGTCTACTCAGTATGGAACTCCCAGGAGTGACCGGACAGTTAATCTTGAAATGGCTGTTCTCCGTCATATTTTTAGGAAAGGTCTGAAATGGAGGATGTTAGAGAAAAATCCTTTTGAAAATGCAGATGACCTTTTCTATAAAAACAGAAACAAGAGGGAGAGGGCTTTGGCAAAGGATGAGGTAAAGCGTCTTATAGAGGCTTGCCCACCATACCTAAAGCCCATTGTGGTCACCGCCGTCTATACTGGTCTTCGCAAGGGTGACGTTCTCAATCTCAAATGGAAGGATATTGACCTTGAAAGAGGGATCATACGACTTACAGAGCAAAAGACAGGGAAGACTCGAAACATCGGATTAAACAATGATATGAGAACCCTTCTCCACAGCCTACCAGTCAAGGGGGATTATGTTTTTCCTGGGAAGGATGGGAAACCCTTCAAGGATGTCAAAAGATCGTTTCAGACAGCGTTAAAAGATGCAGGGATCGAACAAAATAATGATCGAAGGTATAAGATCGTCTTTCATACCCTGAGACAGACTTGCGTTTCTCTGTTAACCGAGGGGGGAGCCGATACCACAATGGTCAAGAACTATGTGGCCCATGCCTCAGAGGAAATGACAGAGCGTTACACGCACCTTAGCGAAGAGTATGCAAGGAAGACAGCGGATTTTCTCAACGGATTATGTGGCATTAAGTTTGAAGATGGAAACAAAATGGAAACAATTGACCAAAAAAGGAATAGGGTTGAAAATTCTACTCTTGCAAGTGCTTGAGTTTTTAAATAGATATGGTCGGGGAGAGGAGATTTGAACTCCCGACTTCTTGGTCCCGAACCAAGCGCGCTACCAGGCTGCGCTACTCCCCGAATGGTCGGATTACGTCAAACGAATCGTGCAGATCAGAGTTTCCGCGCATGATTAAAATACAAGATTTGTTATTAAATGTCCATATTTTTTATGCGGCGGGGTCAGTTGACAATTTCAGAGCGATTAAGTTAAGAAAAATCAGCTAATCAAACAAGAGGGCCGGAGGAGATGATCAAGATTGAATTCATTCAAGCAAGAGATTTGCCGGATGCGTGGTTTCAGTGTGTCTATAATATCTTTGATAAGGGATACGAATATACGATTGACCGGGGGAGTTTTAAGGGGCAAAAAAGGGTTGAATACGATTATATTGTTGTCCACATTGCCCATCCCGGGACGAGGCCTCTTATCCCTGATATCCCTCCGGGTTGCAATGTCCCTCCTCCAACCTCCATGGAATATGTCGAGCAGTATCTCGAAAAGTTGATTACTTCGAGAAAGGATGTCCACGAAGCTTACACTTACGGAGAAGATCTTGAGAAACAGATCGATGAGGTCATTCGGATGTACCGGGAAGAGGGGCTGAATACCAACCAGGCCTATATGGCGGTTGGCGATGCCAGTTCAATTTTGCTTCAGGACCCGCAGTGCCTTCGTGGCATCGATACGCGTATCCGTTACGGAAAACTCCATTTCATGCTCTATTTCCGTTCGTGGGACTTGTGGGCTGGGTTCCCGTCCAATCTCGCCGGCCTTCAGCTGTTGAAAGAGTACATGGCAAAGGAGATAGGAGTCGAGGATGGGGAGATCATTGCCTCCAGCAAGGGACTTCATATCTATGACTATTGTTGGGATCTGGCCAAGACAAGAACCGGAAGAACAAAGTAGCGCCCTCTCGACTCCCCTGATCATTTCAACCTCTTGGACGTACCGAATGGTTTGTCAAAAGTTATTTTCCATGTGAGGAGAGGCGTATATGGATTTTAAGCTTTCCACTGAACAAGAGATGATCAGGGCCTTGTGCAGAAATTTTGCTAAGAATGAAATCATGCCTATCGCGGAAGCATTGGATGGAACCGGTCAATTTCCGTATGAGGTTTGGAAGAAAATGGGTGACTTAGGGATTTGTGGAATTCCCTTTCCCGAAGAATGCGGGGGAGGGGGTCTGGATTGGCTTTCCATGATCATTGCCATTGAGGAGATCAGTCGTGGAGACGCTTCCTTGGGCATTTCCCTCTTAGATTCCGTGACGCTTCCGATGAATCTCCTCTGCACTCTTGGGACAGAGGAACAGAGGAAGAAATGGCTTATCCCCTTGGCAACGGGGGAAAAGATTGGAGCCTTCGGTTTGACCGAAGCTCAAGCCGGTTCGGATACCAGCGCGATTCAGACGAGAGCCGTTCTGAAGGATGAGGAGTGGGTCATCAACGGGACGAAACAATTCATCACCAACGCAGGCCTCAAGCATAACAGCCTGGTGATCATTGCCGCGGTCACAGGGGAGGAGGAGAGAGGAAGGAAGAGAGTCTCCAATTTCATCGTCCCGACAGGGGTGGGCGGCTATAATTTCGGCCAGAGGTACAAGAAGATGGGATATCGATCTTCGGAAACCAGAGAGCTGATTTTTGATGACTGCCATATTCCCAAGGAAAATATTCTCGGCAACCCTGGCAAAGGGATCTCCCAATTTCTGATGGCTCTCCAGACCAGTCGCATTGGGTTTGCAGCGCATTCCGTAGGATTGGCCCAGGCCATCTTTGATGTGTCACAGGCATACGCCCGGGAGAGGGAGCAGTTCGGAAGAACCATCAGCAAATTTCAGGCTGTCCAGTTTAAGCTGGCTGACATGGTCATGGAGATCGAATTAGCAAGATTGATGGTTTATAAGGCGGCCTGGCAGAAGGACCAGGGGGAGAATTATTTTGCCGCTTCCACGTTTGCAAAGATTTTTGCCTCGGAGACAGCGAAGCGATGTGCGGATAAAGGGGTCCAGATCCATGGAGGATATGGATTGATGGATGAATATCCGATCTCCCGCTATTGGCGGGAGGTGAAATTTGAGGAGATTTTGGATGGGACATCAGAAATTCAAAGACTGAACGTTGCGAAAAGGATTTTGAAGCTCTAAAAGAGGAATCCCCACCGTTTGTCTATAGATTCTCGGTTCCTCTCTCCACAGAAGCATAACCGCTGAGGGTAATGCGTAACATACACCCTAAAAAAAAATCAACTGAAAGTAAACAAGCTGGAATTTAAAATATTCGGCGAATACCCGCTAAGCCTTGACCCCCTGAAAAGGAGAGCGACCTGTCACAAATCCAATCTCACACCTCCATCTTTTGTATTTTACCTCAACTTTGGTGTCCACTAAAGCCATGTTACCCCAGCTTGATGTAAAACCAAGCGGTACAGAGTCTATAAAATTCCATGCGAGTCATGCTGCAGGATGGGCGACAACTACCTACTGAGGAGTCGATAATTGAAAAGACATTAGTTCTGAAAATCTCCCCTAGCCCCTCTTTGCCAAAGAGGGGGATTCCTCCCTTTGGTAAAGGGAGGGAAGGAGGGATTTAGTCTTCGGGGTCCATACAATTATTGACTAATTAGTAATTCACCATCACGGGAAAAAAGATGCTTTGGGTCGAGAAGATTTTCCTTGACATGTGGAAATTGGATGTGATATACAACTCCCTATCAAAAAATTTGAATGTGGCAGTTGGTAACGTTTTAGTATCAGGGGTGGGGAAATACGGTAGATATCTTCATCATTTGAGACGATTCACGTAACGGCAACGGATATTCCCGTCCATGCCTCCTATTCCAAGGCGTAAGGGGTGGGTCATGCATGAATGTATCCGAGGTCTTGTTTTTTGTCGCTTCGCGTGGTTTCTCATCATCGCTTTCTCTTTCTTTTCCACGCCTCATGTGGAACTTATCTTCCCTTCGATATCAAACCTCTTGGTCTCCGATGCCTATGCGGACGCTACAAATACCCCTATCCGTGGGCTTGTTCAAAAAGGTAAGGATGGCCGGGTGGAGCTACACACGGATGTCGTCTACGGCATCAATTCCCTGTTCTCTTTCACGTGGGCAGTATAAAGGGAGGTCCTAATTATGTTGTTATCTAAGGCAGCCTTTAAATCGAACCGTTTACTATTATGGATAGCACCGATCATCTTGTTCCTGGGTCTCTTTGCTTGCAAAAGTGGTAAAGAGGTTGTGACCACCACGCCGGTCTCCGGCTCGCTGAGTTTGATCGCAGGTGTGATAGACGGTCCTGGGCAAGATGACGGTGTGGCGAGCGAAGCGCGGTTTAGTAGCAACAGGGAATTACACGGAGTTAATCTTATCGGGATGGCGAGCGACTTAGCGGGTAATCTCTATATGGCCGACAGCGGCAACCATACCATCCGTAAAATAGCGCCAAACGGTGTCGTCACCACCTTGGCCGGCATCGCGGGCAAACCTGGCAGCGCCGATGGCATCGGGACAGCAGCGCAGTTTAACGGGCCGTCAGGCCTTGCGATCGATAAGTCGGGAAACCTCTATGTCGCTGAAATGTTAAGTCACACGATTCGCAGGATCACCCCATCCGGTCTGGTGAGTACGCTGGCCGGAACCGCCGGAAAAGAAGGGAGCGCCGACGGCACCGGGTCGGCTGCACGGTTTCGGAGTCCGAAAGGGATTGCCATAGATAGCGGGGGCAATCTTTACGTTGTTGATCATGGTAACCATACCATACGCAAGATTACCCCGACTGGCGCCGTTACTACCTTTGCCGGCACATCCGGGAAATGGGAAGATGTGAACGGTATAGGGCCTGCCGCACGGTTTGGCGCTCCACGCGGCATCACGATCGAGGCCGCCGATAACATCTATGTTTCGGAAGAGTGGGGGCCAATCGGCATCACGATTGATGCTGCGGATAACATCTATGTTTCAGAAGAGTGGGGGCCAATCCGCAAGATCCTTCCTACAGGCGCTGTCAGCACCTTTGCCAGCATGTATTATGGTCCTCCCGACGTTGACGGCAAAAGGGTGAAATTTACTAAATTACCGACCGGGATCACGGTTGATGCCATGGGCAATCTGTATGTGGTTGCTACAAATAATCAAACAATCTGTAAGATTGATCCTTCTGGAGTTGTAACCACCCTTGCAGGTACAGACTGCAACGCGGGAAGTGAGGACGGAATCGGATTGGCAGCGCAATTTCACCAGCCATTAGGCATTACGGTTGATGCTGCCGGCAACCTCTATGTTGCTGATATGGGCAATGCCGCCATACGCAAGATTACCCCGGCGTGCGTTGTCACTACCTATGCCGGAAAAGTGCGGCGTGGGGGATACGCGGATGGCGTTGGCGCAGCCGCACGATTCAACAAACCCGCGGGCATCGCGGCCGATTTAGCGGGCAACCTCTATGTTGCAGATAGTGGCAATTATGTTATCCGCAAGATCACGCCAGACGGCTTGGTCAGCACCCTGGCCGGAACGCCGGGCAAACAGGGGAGCGCCGACGGTAGGGGTGCGGACGCGTTGTTCAGTAGACCGAGCCATATTGCCATTGATACGGGCGGCAACCTGTACGTTTCCGATAGCCGTAGCAATACCATCCACAAGATCACGCCGGACGGTTTGGTCAGCACCCTGGCCGGGAAAGCCGGCAAGAAGGGTAGGGATGATGGTCCTGGGGAGCTTGCCCGGTTCTATGGCCCAGGAGGCATCACGATTGATGGCGCAGGGGATATTTATGTCGTTGACAGTTCTAATAAAAACATCCGCAAGATCACCCCGGGTGGCATGGTCACCACCATTGCAGGAGGTGCGCCTGGTTCCGGGAATCAGGACGGTCCGGGGTGGAAAGCCAATTTTGGGCTTCCGTCAAGTATTACAGCCGATACGGCAGGCAACCTGTACGTTTCCGATAGCAGTAGCAATACCATCCGCAAGATCACGCAGGAAGGGGTAGTTTCAACCCTTGCGGGGGGGGTTTTGATAAGCACGGCAGTGTCGATGGCTCTGGACGAGCAGCGCTGTTTTGCAACCCACTGGGCCTCACGATCGATGGAGCAGGCAACCTGTACGTTGCTGACAATGGCAACTATACTATACGCAAGATCACGCCGGCAGGTGACGTCACCACGGTAGCTGGGGTAGCGGGCAGACAAGGGATCAAAACGGGAGTCTTACCGGCAGGGCTGGATGGTCCGAAAGGTTTGACCCGCATGGGTTCGAATACGTTCGCCATTACAACGGGAAACGCTGTCCTGAAACTGGAAATCCGGCCATAGAGAGTTTTGTATAGCAGATGTCCTTGATCCAAAAATTGCAGGTATGAAAGCAGGTTTAACGCGAACATGGGAGAACCATGAAGAAGGTCCGAAGGCATTACAGCTTCTGAAGCAAGGAGTTTTTTCATTTATGGAAAAATAATAATTGAGGGAGTTAAGAACATGCCAAACCAGAACAGGCGTCTGTGCTGGGAAAAATTGTTTATTATCATCGCCCTTTTCGGACTACTTTCCACACAAGCTAATGCCGCGAGCTTTGATTGCAATAAGGCTGCCACTTGGCTGGAAAAAACTGTATGCTCTGACGAAGTACTTTCACAGCTCGATGATCAACTGGCTAAAGCTTATCATGATGCCTTGGCCAGTTTATCTCCCGAAGGTCAGAAGGAAACGAAGGAATATCAGAGGCAATGGCTTAAAGAAGAACTCCCTACATGTAAAAAGGATCAACAGGATGATTCGGTTTGGTGTCTGAGGTATATTTATGAAAACAGAATCAAACAACTTCAACACAGCTTGATAAAATTCCCCGATCGTATCTTTAGAAATGTTTATGTTCATTCTTTAGAAAGGGCAAAAAACTGTTCTTATGGATGGATAACAAACGATCTCACGTATCCGCAAATTGAAAATCCACGCGACGAAAATGAGAAATTCTGGAATAATTTTCTTTTCAAACAAGCCACTGATCATTTTAAATATTCCGAAGAGTGTATAAATAGCAATGACGAATACTCTATCAGCTTTAGTAACAAGCACTTAATATCGGTTGAACGTATGAACTCTACGTTAACTCAGGATGCACCGCTTCCAGCACGTGCGGCAGCAGTATCTATTTCTTGGCTGTTAGAAAGCAAAAGGGAATTAGAAGCTTCAGATTTATTCGATAATAAAACCGCCTGGTGCGATAAACTTGCAGCACTAATCTCTCCGAAACTGAAAGAGCAGATGGCTGCCCAGAAAGAAACCCGCACAATTAATTCTTATGAGCTCATGTATAAAGTAACTTCACCTAGCATGTGGGTGATCTCTAAAGATGGGTTGGGATTCGGATTTTTTGAATTTTACTTGCAAGGTTTTTCCGTTTTCATCACAATAGACTGGAAGACTCTCGATCTTTACCTCAGCAAAAATGGTCATTCTCTAATCTATGACTGAAGATTTCAGTATCCGGATGGATCCTGAGTAAAATAAATTTAGGGAGGGAAATTATGGACCAGCAACAACTTAGTGATTTTATAAGCTATGCCAGAAAACCGCAGGCTTTTAAGCCTGGGGATGAATGGCATCCTTTCGGAGCGAAGCCAGGTGGAACCTGGCGAAGCGGAGCAA
>Ga0326728_10026410_pt1 | contig 10282 bp, 9 predicted proteins | sample MB3enrmetagenome_FD_207602 | JGI IMG/M metagenome (GOLD analysis project Ga0326728, IMG submission 207602) | Lab enriched peat soil microbial communities from McLean, Ithaca, NY, United States - MB31MN | ecosystem: Environmental > Terrestrial > Soil > Wetlands > Peat | place: USA: New York... | reverse complement strand
AGGGGAGATCACAACTGGCTGGTCAAGCTCGGCAGGCGCGCCGTAGGCGCAGTGGTAGTTAGCCCCGCACTTCAGTGTGGGGTGGGAGTGGGTGGGGGGCATCGTTATTGAGTCCACATGGCACGAAATCGACTTCCGGCAAGCTCCCGATCCGAGCGGCTTTTGGCGGACGGACTCAAAACGTGTCCTCTCAATTACCCGATTACCCGATTGCCAAATTACCCCATTCCTCGGTCATCTCTCCCACACGAAAGCATCGAACACGCGCTGGACCGTGAAGCCCAGTCGTTCGTAGAGAGCTACGGCGCCCCGGTTGGCTTCGGTGACGGTGAGGGTGAGAGCGGAAAAACTGCGGCGCCGGAGTTCCGCGGCCGTAAGCGAGAGCAGCATCTCTCCCAAACCGCTGCCGCGCTGTTCGGGGACCACGCACACCTGGGTGACGTGGCCGATATCGTCCTTCACCCGCGAGCACAGAATCAGGCCAACCATGGCGTGGGTGGGGCGGTGGATGGCGACGAAAGAGGCGCTGCCATCGAAAACGCCGCAGCCGGGGAAGCGCACGATGTTGTTCAAAAAGCGTAACGATCCGGGAATGCTGCGGTACTGATCGTTGATCTCGCCATCCACGTGCCCCTGGTAGGCGGCGGTGATCACGGCGGCGGCCGCCGAATAATCCTGGTCGGACCAGCGCCGCACTTCGAGGTCGGAGGAGGCCGGAAGCGGTGAGCGATCCCCAAAAAATGGGGCGGTAAGCGCGCGCCGGGAACGCTTTGGCGCGCTCAGCGGCTGCTCCATGAACAGACGCGGGAACTGGCGAAAGCCCTCGGCCACGAAGGGCGGCGCGATGGCCCCGGTGGGGTGAAGCAACAACTGGGCTTCCACCCGCTGCACCCCCGGGGAATGCTGCAGGGTGTTGATGCCGTGGGTCAGGAGCTGCCATTCGATCTGGCGATCCCGGGCGTGCGTCTGGCTGACATAGAGATCGCCCAGCACTCCCTTGCTGCCCTCATAGACGAAGAAGCAATATCCCACCGGCCGGCCCCCCTGCAGCGCCACATAGCCCGGCAGGATCTTGGCTTCCACGTAGCGCAAGATCATGTCGATCGACCCGTTGTAATCCCAGGCGAGCAGACGCGTCCACACTTGCGCTTCTTCCTCCAGGAGCGGCCGCAAGGAGGCGGACGGAAAATGGCGCAAGTCGAGGATCTCAGTTCCGGGTTCGGACGTCCACGAAGGTGCGGTCACGATGCGGTAAAAGTCTAGTGCCTCGGCATCCCCCATAGCAAACGGGAAAAACAGGGAGAAGCGGCGGCGTCACTACGGTAGTCGGATGCGAAACGGCGGACCGGTGCTACGGGCGAGCTCCGGTCGTGTCCCGAACTTCCACCGCTTGGCCCGGCCGGTGCAACACGGGTCTTAGCAACGCGGTCAATCCGGCGGGATCGGCCAGAAACCCGTCGTGGCCGTGGCTGGAGGCCAGTTCCGCATAGGCGCAATTAACCCCCGCGGCCCGCATCCGCCCCGCCAAACCACGCACATCCGCGGCGGGAAACAGCCAATCCGAAGAGATACCGATCAACAACACCCGGGCGCGAATCCGGCGCAGAGCTGCCGCTTCGGAGCCGTACTGCCGGGCGGGATCGAACAAGTCCATGGCTTTGGCCAAGATCAAGTACGAATTCGCGTCGAAACGGGCGACGAACTTCTCCCCCTGGTGGTCCAGGTATCCCGCGATATCGAAACGCTCCTCCAGGGAATGATAGGGATCCTCGCCACTGCGGTCGGGCCGGCGGCCATTGCGCTCCGAGAACAGGGCGGCCGATTTGTACGAGATCATGGCCAGGGCACGCGCCAGCGCCAGCCCGCGAGCGGGAGGCTCGCTATAGAGACCGTCCCGGAAATCCGGATCGTTGCAGATCGCCTGGCGCTGAAGATGGTTGAGCGCCAAGCCCATGGCGGAGAGGACGGTGCAGCCAATGCCGATGCAGTTGGCCACCCGCTCGGGGAAATCGATCGCCCACTGCAGCGCCTGCATGCCCCCAATGGAGCCGCCCAGCACCGCTTGCAGACGCCCGATGCCCAAGTGGTCGAGCAGACCGGCTTGTGCCCGAACCATGTCGGCCACCGTAACCCCCGGGAAGCTGGGACCGTAGGGCCGGCCCGTAGCTGGGTCAATGGAGGCGGGACCGGTGGAGCCGTAGCACGACCCGATCACGTTCGGGCACAGAAAACAGTAGCGGGAAGTGTCGAAGGCGCCCTGGGGCCCGAACATGTCGGCCCACCAATCCGCAATGCGGGCAGAACCGGACAGCGCATGACAGACGAGGACAACATTATCGCGCGCCGGGCTTAGCTTGCCGTAGGCGGCATAGCGCAAAGTGACCGGCTGAAGTGTCCCCCCGCCCGCCAGCGCAAACGGCGAGTCGACAGCAAATATAAAGTCGTCCTCGAAAGTCGGTTGGATCATTGGTTCTTCTTCTGTTCTTCTTCCCCCAATGCTGTGGAGGGGTGCGCGAGAAAGCAGGTCCTTCCCCTTCGCTACGCTCAGGGTCAGGATGACCCCGCTATGCAGACGCTCACGCGCCGGCGGCCTGCGCTGTGGCACGCAACGCCTGATCCAAATCGGCAATAATGTCGCGCACGTCCTCAATCCCCACGGACAAGCGCACCAAGTCGGGGGTCACTCCGGTGGCCAACTGCTCTTCCGCAGAAAGCTGCTGGTGGGTGGTGGAAGCGGGGTGAATCACCAGCGACTTGGCATCCCCGATATTCGCCAGCAAGCTGAACAGCTTCAGGCGATTGATGAGCGACCGGCCGGCTTCGTAGCCGCCGCGAATGCCGAAGGTGACCAGCGCGCCCGCTCCCTCCGGCAGGTACTTTTGCGCCAGCGCGTGGTAGGCGCTGGAGGGCAGCCCGGGGTAGTTGACCCAGGCAACTTGGGAATGAGTCTCCAAGAACCGGGCGACCGCTAAAGCATTCTCGGAATGCCGCTGCATGCGCAGGTGCAGGGTCTCGGCGCCCTGCAGCAGCAGAAACGCGTTAAACGGAGACAGGCAAGCGCCGGTGTCCCGCAGTCCCTGAACCCGGGCCTTCAGGATGAAGGCCAAGGGACCGAACGCTTCCGTATAGCTTACCCCATGGTAGGAGGGGTCCGGCTCGACGAAGTCCGGGAACAAGCCGCTGGCCTTCCAGTCGAACTTGCCCCCGTCCACAATCACCCCGGCAATCGAAGTCCCGTGGCCGCCAATGAACTTGGTGGCGGAATTGACCACAATGTCGGCCCCCCACTGGATGGGACGGCAGAGCGCCGGCGAAGCGCTGGTATTGTCGATGACGAGCGGCAGTTGGCGCTCGTGGGCGATGGCCGCCAATTTCCCGATGTCGACTACATCCAGCTTGGGATTGCCCAAAGTCTCCGCGTACACCGCCCGGGTATTGGGATTGATGGCGCGGCGCAGCCCCTCATAATCCTCGGCGTCGACAAAACGGACTGCGATTCCCAGCTTGGGCAGGGTATAGTTGAACAGATTGTAGGTGCCCCCATAGAGCGAGGTCGTAGACACGATTTCCTGCCCGGCCCGGGCCAAAGTGGTAATCGTGAGGGTCACCGCCGCTTGGCCCGACGCCAGCGCCAGTCCACCCACGCCGCCTTCCAGCGCCGCGATCCGCTTCTCGAAGACGTCGGTGGTCGGGTTCATGATGCGGGTGTAGATGTTACCGAACTCCTGCAAGGCGAACAGCCGGGCAGCGTGATCCGCGTCGTCAAACACGTAGGAACTGGTCTGGTAAATGGGCACCGCCCGGGACTTGGTGGTCGGGTCGGGTTGCTGGCCGCCATGAACGGCCAGGGTCGCAAAGTGCTGCTCCGGTTCCGGCATTGCCTTCTCCTTCCTCGGTACCGCGCGGCGCGCCTCAACCGGCGGCGGCGCAATAGAAAAGCCCCCGCCGCTAAAGATTTGCGTCGGGGGCTTTCAAAAACTGTTCTGAAAACCGTCCGGCTCTTTAGCAGTTTTTAACGTGGAGCAAGTCGCCCTAAATCGCCACGCAAGTTCTTTGGTCTCGCTGACACTCCTGTTCCACCGAGTACGCGAAGTTCAATTATAGCAGGTCTCTTGGAGATGCCGCCGCTAAACCTTCTTTTCTTCTCTCTGCAAGCCGGGATGAATTGCTTACAGGAAGTCCGGAATTGACCTTTGCCGATACCACCCCGTAGAATATGAATCTTGCGTGTACTGTCGCGTCTCGCGGTCACCTCGTCCCGATGACGGGGCTTCGACGGAGGCGGGCGGCGGCTAAAGTGCGACTCCGTGCCGCCGGCCGGAAAGTGCAAGCGCAAAATTCCAGATCAAGCCAAACCCGGCACCGCGGGTCAGGGCCATTCGCGGCCTGAACGCCGGCCAAGTTGGGGAGGCAAAGGGAGTACGCTATGTACGCGGTGATCCGCGCCGGTGGAAAGCAATACAGAGTGGCGCCGGGAGATGTCCTGAAGGTGGAAAAACAGGCCGGCGCCGAAGGCAAGGTCGAATTCGAGCTATTGGCCGTGGGCGATGCCGGCAAGATTAGCCGGCCCCAGGGTGAAACCCGGGTGGTAGGACAGATTCTGGAGGAAGGCCGGGCCGACAAGATTCTGGTCTTCCACTTCAAGCGCAAGAAACAATACAAGAAGCTGGCCGGCCACCGCCAGCCATTCACCACCGTGCGTATCGCCGAAATCACCTACGACGGTCAAACGGTGAAAGCGCCGGAAGGCGCCACCGCTTAGACGGCTTCGATTTCCGCTATCCCTCCGGTGAGATCCGGAGAGGGACGAAAGGTTTCTGTATGGCGCACAAGAAGGGTTTGGGCAGTTCTCGGAACGGCCGCGATTCGAACGCGCAGCGGCTGGGATTCAAGGCATTTGGCGGGCAGTTGGTGCCCGGCGGGACCATCATCGTGCGGCAACGCGGCACCCGGGTCAAACCCGGCCTCAACGTGGGCCGCGGCAAGGACGATACCCTATTTGCCAAGGTCACCGGAGTCATTAAGTTCGTCGATCGCGGGCGCATGGGCAAGTTCGTCATGGTAGAACCGCAAGCGGCGGTCGCTCAGGCTTAAGTCCTGCAACCCCCACCCTGGCTCCGCCCGGTGGGCTCCGCGACGGTGGGGTACCCTGAAAGTCAGCGAACAAACTCAGACCCGGCGCCGGCCGGGTCTGAGTTTTTTGGAGCGGTGCTGGCGCATGTTTATCGATGAGGCAAAGATTCGGATTAAAGCGGGAGACGGCGGCAACGGCTGCCTGGCTTTCCGGCGCGAGAAGTTCGTGCCCCGGGGCGGGCCCTCGGGCGGCGACGGCGGCCACGGTGGAAACATCTACATGGAATCCAGCGAGCGGCACAATACCCTGGTGCACTTTCGCTTCAATCCCGAATACAAGGCCCAGCGCGGACGCCACGGAGAAGGGTCCAACCGCACCGGTGCGGATGGCGAAGATATTGTGCTCAGAGTCCCGGTGGGCACCATCCTCTTCGACGATTTGACCGGCGAACGGCTGCACGATTTCGCCCAGCCCAACCAGCGAATCATGGTGAGCCGGGGAGGACGGGGTGGACGCGGAAACGCGCGGTTCGCAACTTCCACGCACCAGGCTCCGCGCGAATGCGAGCCCGGCCGTCCGGGCGAAGAGCGGACGCTGCGGCTGGAGCTGAAATTGCTAGCGGATGTAGGTCTGGTCGGCTATCCCAACGCAGGCAAGTCGACCTTGATTGCGCGCATCTCCGCCGCCCGGCCGAAAATCGCCGATTATCCATTCACTACCCTGGAGCCGAACCTGGGAGTCGTCGCCTTGGGAGAACGCGACGACCCCGATCAGGTCAGCTTTGTGGTGGCCGATATTCCCGGCCTGATTGAGGGCGCGCACGCCGGCGCGGGCCTGGGAACGCAGTTCCTAAGGCATATCGAGCGCACCCGGCTTTTGGTTCACCTGGTGGATGTCTCGGCCGCCAGCGGCCGGCCCGATGCCGTCCAAGACTTCAAGATCATAAGGGGAGAACTGCAGAGCTTTGGCGCCGGTCTGGAAAGCAAACCCGTCATCGTTGCCGCCTCGAAAATCGATGCCGCCGATCCCGCGAAGCTGGCCAAATTGAAACGCTACTGCGCGCGCCAAAAACTGCCCCTGTTCCCGATTTCCGCGGTCAGCGGGGAAGGCATCGAGAAACTCACCTGGGCGATGGCAAAAAAGCTGGAAGAGCTGCGGGCAGAGCCGCAATTGGCAATTGGCAATTAGCGATGGGCAAGCGGCAATAGCTATTGCAGTTGGCAATTGGCCGAACTCCGCTCCAGGGCCGGCTGCACGGACATGGGGCGGCTGCCGGTTCGGCTTTTGGCCAATTGCCAATAGCTACTTCACGTCCTTCATCGCCAGCATCGAGCCGTAGTCCTGGCCATTGGGAGCCACGGCCCGCGCCACGATGCCGGCGAAGGCCTCGCGCAGCTCGGGATACTTGGCCACCAGGGCCTTGATCATTTCCATGTTGCTCTGAAAGGTGCGAGCCGTATCGGCTATATCGGGTTCCAGATACTTTATGACGACATCAAGATGGTCTCCCACCGCCGTGGCAAAAACTTCGGCAACCTTGAAGGTGCGCGCGCCGGCCGCCAGGTCCACAGGACTACCGAGGGGAAGGTCGTTCGGCTTAACCGTCTGCAGCTCGTCGTAAAGGGCGTCCAGCTTGGGATTGCTGATGGCCGGAAAAGGGCGGAGCAACTCGTCGGCCAGCACGTAGTACAGCCAGGCGTTGTGAACCTGTCCCTTGGCCTTGTAGGATCGAGCCTGGGCAATGTACCACGGACCATCGTGTCCGGCGACTGCTGTGGGCTTGATGTACAAACCGGCAACCTTCCATTGGGCGCCGCTTTGGTGCAGTATCCAGCTCACGACACCTGGAGTTTGGCCGGCCACATCCTCAATCACAATGCCGTAGCGCCCCGCCGGCAGACCGTCGAAGACCATCTCCACTTTGTCGGCAGAGTTGTAGATTCCACAATAGAACACGGCACGCCGGGCGGACGCGCTGGACGCAGCGGTGTCCAGCACGTACACGGAATGAATGCTGGCCGCGCCACTCAGCAAGGCATGGTTGGCGGCCGGCAGGTCGCCGAGATCGAACTCGGCATTCGGCTGCAGCGCGGCATTGCTGCCCGATTGTGCTGCCTGGTAGTCGCTCTGCACGGCATTCTGCAAGGAGGCCAGAACGGGGGCTTCGATGTCGCTACCGGTGGAGCAACCTTGTGCTCGCGCCGGCAGAGTCTCTGCCGACAGAATCAGGACCAGCGTCGCCGAGCGCACAAAACGTCGTATGTATTTCATAACAACGCCCATCCTGGGTGGCGCTCTGCATTATATGATGCTCTGCCATCTCGCTCCAGATGTTCCTGGGAGGATGCTACAATCTGCACAGGCGCGCCAAACGGGGCTGAGCGAGAGTGTGGGCGGAGGCGGATGTGTGCAGGGTGTGGCTGAGCGGGATTCTGGCTTTGGGGATGCTGGCAGCTCTTTCCGCTGGAGCCCAAACCACGGCCGCAAAACCCGCTCCTCCTATCCGGCATAAGCCCAAAGTCATCAAGCAAGCCCAGACCGCCAAGCCGGCGGATCCCCCACGGCCAGTTCCGATCCCGCAGATGCCGCTGGAGCAACTGCCAGCCCAGGCGCCGCGAGTCACTTACCGCAATGGCCAGCTTACCATCGATGCACAGAACGCCACCTTAGGCGACGTACTGACGGCGGTACGCCGCCAGACCGGAGCACAGATCGACGTGCCTCCGGGAGGCGGCAGTGAGCGCGTGGTGGTCCATCTGGCAGGTCCGGCGCGTAGCGTGCTTTCCTCGTTGCTGGACGGCTCCAATCTGGGCTACATCATTGTGGGAGTCCCCGAGTCGCCGGACAAGGTGGCCAAGGTAATCCTATCGGTGCTGGAGAAACAGGCCTCCGCAACGGCGCCTGGGAATTCTCCGGGGACCTCAGCGGCTCCCGACGCCGACCCTGCCGACAGTCCCGATGATGGCCCGCCGGACGCAGAAGTGAGCGAACCGCCGCCGGCACCACCCCAACCGGAGCCACCCCGTCAGACCGGGGCCAACGATACCACTCCGGGGCAGCAACCATCCAATCCCTATCAGGGTGGAACACAAAACCGCTCCGGCCGACCGGTCCAAGCTCCGCCGGGAGTGTTCCCCTCGCCGGATCCGAGTCAAAATCCACCGCCGACCAGGACTCCCGAGCAGATGCTGCAGGATTTGCAGCAGATGCGCCAACTACAACAACAGCAGCAGCAACAACAGCAGCAGTAGAACGCCGGCAACGCTATGGCCCTTTCCCCCGCGCGCGTGGCCGCCTTTGAAATTCTGCTGCGGGTCGAAAAGCAGCAGGCCTATGCGGCGGAGTTGCTGCACTCCGAGCGCCTGACCGCCTTGTCAACGGCTGATCGCAGCCTGTGCACGGAACTGGTCATGGGAGTGCTCCGCTGGCGCTTATTGCTCGACCAGCACATCGCCCGCTTCTCCTTTACCCCTTTTCGCAAACTCGACCTGGAAGTGCTCAGCGCGCTCCGCCTGGGCGCATATCAGATTGAGTTCCTGGAGCGCGTTCCCGCCCGGGCGGCGATCAACGAAAGCGTAGAGCTGGTGAAGCACGCCCGTAAGCATTCGGCCGCACCGCTGGCCAATGCCGTGCTGCGTAAACTTCCCCAGACGAGCGCGGAGGAGCGTGCCCGCCGGCACCGGGGAGACGCATGGCTCGATTCCCGCGGGAAAGAGGAATTCGCGGCGGCGGCGCTGGCTCACGATTTGGCTCACCCTCAGTGGCTGGTGGAGCGCTGGATGGAGCGTTACGGGCCGGCCCGAGCGGCGGCCATCTGCGCCTGCGATCAGCAAGTGCCAGCCACCACAGTGCGGTTGCGCCCGGCGGCCGCTTCGCCGCAAACGGCGGGAGGCAAGGGGGGCGCTTTAGAGGAGGAATTGCGGCAGGCTGGCCTCCAGCTTGTTCCAGGCCAGCTCATGGCCACGGCGCGCCGGGTGACCGCGGGCGATCCCACCCATACCGGCGCGTACCTCCAGGGCCGGGTTGCGATTCAGGATGAAGCGTCCCAGCTCATCGCCGCATTGGTGGGGACGGGCCAGCGCATCCTGGATTGCTGTGCTGCCCCGGGAGGCAAAACCAGCGCCCTGGCCGACCGCAACCCTGGAGGCGAGATTCTCGCTTTGGAATTGCATGAACACCGCGCGCGGGTGCTGCACCGTATGGCCGGCGCAGCCAATGTGCGGGTGATCGCAGCCGATGCCAGGATCATGCCCGTCGCCGGCGCCTTCGACCGCATCCTCACGGATGTTCCTTGCTCCGGTACCGGGACGCTGGCGCGCAACCCGGAAATCAAGTGGAGACTAAAGCCCGAGGATATTGCCGATTTGCGGAAACGCCAGGTAGCAATCCTGCGGGCCGCATCCTCGCGCCTGGCGCCGGGCGGCCGGCTGGTCTACGCGAGTTGCTCGCTGGAGCCGGAAGAAAACGAGTCCGTCATCGAGGAAGTGCTCAGTAGCGGCGCAAATCCGGTTGCAGGGCTGCGGCTGCTCGAAGGCCGCGCCGAATTGGAGCGTCTGCGGGACGCCGGCGAACTGGTATGGCCGGATATCGAAAGCCTACTCCACGGACCATTCTTGCGCACTCTCCCCGGAGTGCATCCCTGCGATGGGTTCTTCGCCGCCATTGTCGAAAAGGAAAAGTGACGTAATTGGTCCCCACGTTCGGTCGAGGACCCTTCGGTTCGCTCAGGATGACCCTAAGGCTGCGAGCCCGCGTTCCTGTTCCTCTGCCTTACTTACCTGCCATGGCTGGCGCCGGATATTCGGGCAGCTTGTCTTTCTGCCGGTTGGCCCGCTTGATCTCCAGTTCCTCAAACAGTATCGAGGGGCTGACGATACTGTGGGGGACGGGCACTAAGCGGTTGTCCACATAGGCGTCTCCGCCGGCAGCAATGAGGTCGGAACGGAGCGAGCGGTTATCCAGATCGCCGAAGACCGCTCCGCGCACCAGTTCTTCGTGTCCATCCTTCACCCATATCCGGTAGAGTAGGCGGGGAGCGCGCTGGGGTCCCAAGGTCTCGGCAAAGTATCCGTAATCCAGGCCGCGCTCGCGGCAGCGTTCCAGGAGCTTCTTCTTCATATCCTCGCGCGAGAGCGGCTCGGAGGAGGTCACGATCAGGTTTCCCATCCTGGGTCCGGGCTGATTCAGCAAAGGCGCACGCCCATGTCC
>Ga0326728_10026409_pt1 | contig 10282 bp, 7 predicted proteins | sample MB3enrmetagenome_FD_207602 | JGI IMG/M metagenome (GOLD analysis project Ga0326728, IMG submission 207602) | Lab enriched peat soil microbial communities from McLean, Ithaca, NY, United States - MB31MN | ecosystem: Environmental > Terrestrial > Soil > Wetlands > Peat | place: USA: New York... | reverse complement strand
GCCAATAAGTTGAGCCGTCCAGCCGCACCCACATGCCAAACTCGTCAAAGGTCAGCGCCAGTCCAATCCCGTAGGCGACGGCGGAGATTTTCAGAGCCCGCCCTGTCGGATCACGGAAGAGCAAAAAGGCACCCACGGCCACCAGAAGGAAAATGCCGTAATTCAAATGATGAATGTGGTTTCCTCCCAGGTGCAAATAGAGGTCCGGTATCGTTCGCGCCATGATCAGATAAACCGTGACGCGCGACGTGATGAACGTCAGCAAAAACGAAAACAGGACCAGGCGGGCCATGTGGGCTTCAGTGGGATGGCCTTCCGGATGGGATATGGGCGCGTTCTGTTCGATGCCCCATTTTTGCGCCAATCCGACCGTTAGGGCAACCATTTCCAGCGCCTTTCGGGGGGAATTCCCGCAGGAAACCGAAAGGCTCTCCGGCAATGTTGTGGATGCATTTTGCACCGGGCAGATTATCTACCAATTCGGGTTCTCGGCTGAATCGGCCGCCCGCCACAGGTAACGTGCAGCCATTGTGCGATGAGGCGCCCAGCGGACTCCGTGCTTTGCCAATTGTTCCGGCGTCGGCAAATTCCGCTTTTTGTGCGAGATCTGAAAGCCCCGGCGGACGCCAAGGTCGTGAACCGGCAGGACATCCGGGCGGCCAAGATTGAAAATGAGAAACATTTCCACGGTCCAGCGTCCAATGCCCTTAATCTCCGTCAGTTTTGTGATGATCTCCTCGTCGTTGAGGGAATCGCAATCGTTCACGGTAGGTATGAGGCCCGCGTTGCAACGCTTCGCCAAATCAATGATGTATGCAGCCTTGGGGCGGGATAGGCCCGCCGTTCGCAAGTGGTCAATGGATGTCTTTGCAACCTGGCCGGGAGTGGGGAATTCATCGTCCGGGAACAGCTTTCTAAATCTTTCGAGAATTGTCCCGGCGGCGTTGCCGTTCAATTGCTGGTGAATGATGGCGTGCGCGAGGGACTGAAAAGGCGGGAGGCGGCGCGGGTGCAGCCGAATGATACCGACTTTTTCGATCAATGCCGACATCACCGGGTCGGAACTCAAATGGGCGATGGCGCGTTTGCTCATGGGCGTCCATTTTATACGGGCTTTTTGTCCAGGCGAGTGATTATCTGTCGAAGGATTTCGGTTTCGACTCCCGCCCCTTTCTTCGTGTAAATATTGTCCTGATGAATCAGGTTCCGAACATTGTCTCTGGTAGCCAAACCGGTGCCGACCGGGCCGCGCTGGATTTCGCCACCCAGCATGGAATTCCGCACGGCGGCTGGTGTCCGAAGGGCACGAGGCCGTGAGTGAGGATTCGATGGGGATTTCCATCGCCACCCTGCCGTGGCTTCAATATGTCCTCAGCCGTGATGGACTTCACGGTGACAGTTGGGGCAGAGAGCCAAAGCATTTTCAGTTGTGTCCTCCCCACCTTCCGCTAGTGGTGTCTGATGGTGAACTTCGAGAAATGGAGTTCCATCTGCCTTTCTCAAAAACGGAGCAGGTTTTCGACACCGTTCACATACACCATTCGCACGATTCAAAACCGCCACAATGACGTCGGCATTTCTGCGATAGCCAACCGAAACAATCTCGACTCGCTCAGGAATCTTTGAAGCATCGGCCAATCTCAGCCTCAGTGCATCAGCATCCAGGTTTCTCGCCCTTCTAATTTCTTCGGTGAGTCTGCGGTTGCTTGATTCTTCTGTTTCCGTTGAGGGAATTGTGAAAACCGCCAAATCATCACGCTCGAAGACTTCACTCCAGCCTCCTGGTATTGTTCGTTCCTTCAGCGGTAAATGGTCGCTCTCTTTTATCAAGAGGCTCGTTGGAGGGCAGATTGCCAGACGCTGGAGATTGCGGATGGTAATGAGATTTACCGATTTCCTGTCAGCAGGTGTTTTCCCGGTCAGCAAATCGCATTCTTCGAGTTGATATTGTTGCAAATAACGCAGAACAATCTGGCGGCGTGATTCAGAAATCTTCCGCTTGTCCTCCCATTTGACAATTTCCGCGATGTGGCAAATCTTTGTTAGGTTTTCCACCGTCGAAACGTAGAGCGTGACCGGAGAACTTGGGTTTGGCAGACGCTCCCTGAGCATGGAAATGGCGCTTCCACTGTGCGGCTGGAGAAAAGATTCGCCGCCACCCCGAGCGTTTTGTGCGTCAAGAATCTCAGCGAGGACAGAATCATAAATGCCATTGATGAACAAGGCGGTTCTGGCAAGTTTCTCCGTAGGCGGGATAGCGGCGCTGGAAAGCCTTTTCTGGGCAAGCCCTGGACTTTTGACGTTTTTAAGTGCCTTTCCGAATGCTTCGTAGCCATTAGGTTCCACATAATACTTTACACGACCTGGTCTATGCTCCTTCAATTTGGGCCAGATTCGCGACAATCCTTCCCATGAAACGGGATCGAACACCCTAATTGACTCCACATCAAAGTACAGAGCCCCTCTATAGAAAACGCCTCTATCTTCCTCCGGCTCTTTGAATTTCTCGGTGTTAAGCAGAGTGGCGCTGGCGATAATCATTTTGTCTGACTGAAACAAGACGACCATCTGCGGTTTCTCTCTTAGCCCCCTTTCGCGGTAGTAGTACTTTCCTTGGCGCCGCGGCAAATCGCGAAGAAAGAACTTCTCTTGAAGTTCGCCGACACCGCCGTAGTTTTTGAATTCCGGGTCATCGAGCCGGTTCATCGGCAAGATTTGTACTGCTGGCGGTGTTTCGCTCATATTATCCAAGTTGTTGCTCACAGGCATCGTCCAAGCTCACCGACCGCTTTCGGCCATGGGCGTTCGCAGCGAATCCAGCGCCCGGCCTGCCCAACCCACCCGCCCGGCTATTTTTTCAAGTGCCCGGAAACCAGCTTGGTCATCTCAAACATGCTGACCTGCTTCTTGCCGTTGAACACTGCCTTCAAATTCTCGTCGGCGTTGATCAGGGTCTTTTTCTTGGCGTCCTGCAATCCGTTCTTCCGGATGTAGGCCCAGAGCTTTTTCGTTAACTCGGTCCGGGGAAGGGGTTTTTCACCCACGACCAGAGCCAGCTTGTCGTCAGGCTGGACCGGTTTCATGAATGCTGCGTTTGGAGTTCGTTTCGGTGCTTTTGGTGTTTTAGGCATGCCCTTTATCTGCCTGTTTGCCGGGGAGAAGGCAAGCTTGGAATTCTGGTATTCAGGAGATTTTAGAAAATTGCCCATAAGGTGTCGGAACGACAGTCAACCCTGTTTTGAGCAATTATCCGCTAGGACATTGCCCGGGCCAGGCGATTCGTGCCGATTTTGGTATTGGGCGAATCACAGGCGTAGCGCTCGCTAACGTCCCCATCGCTAAAACTAAGGCGAGCCGGGGGTTCCCTGTCTTGGGCTTGAGCGTTTCCCGCCGGCCGTTTCCAGCATGGCGGCCGCCGCCTGCCGCCGTTCCATAAACAATGAAAGACGGTTGATTGGTGCGAACTCGCCGATTTTTGGCGGGTCGAAAAGATCGGCGGTTGCGGGCAGCATTGTGAAGAAATCCCGCAGCGAGCCAAACTGGCTGGCCAGATCCAACGGAGTCTTTCCCGTCGAGTTAGTGAGGTTAATCGCGGCGCCGGATTTCAACAGAAGTTGAATTATATTGGTATCACCGCGAACTGCGGCGAAATGCAGCGCTGTGTCGCCGGCCCACGGCGAACCCGACATCGCCGGGAAAGGGCGCGAGGGGGTTGGGGGAGCGGCTGCGGAGTCCGGATTTGCCTTGTTTTGGAGAAGGAGTGCCGCCACCTCGGCTGATCCGTGCAAAGCCGTTTGATGCAACGGTGTGCAGCCTAAGTGATCGCATGCCTCTGCTTTCGCGCCGCGTTGGAGGAGAAGTTGCGCGGTGTTGGTTTGGTTGCGCATCGCGGCCTGGTGAAGCGGCGTCGTTCCGTCGCGCGCGCTCGCGGGATCCACGGGCGCTCCTTGGTCGAGGAGGAGTTTTAGAATGTCCGCCTGACCCGCAGCCGAGGCCATCTCTACAACCGAGGCGCCGAGGCGGTTGGTTGCGAAAGCCAGCGACTGGTTTTCCGTAAGCAGCGCCGAGGCGGTCTTGAGATCGCCGGCGTCAACCGCGTCAAAAAGATTCTCCTTCGCGCCCTGCTGGAGCAGCAACGCGACGATGTCGGTTCTTTTGGTCCGCAAAGCGTAGCCGAGAGGGGAAAGACCCCAGAAGTCCGCCGCCTGCACGTCGGCGTTGGCTGCCAGCAGTGTCTTGATGATTTCCACATCGCCGTTGTCCACAGCGATGTGGAGCAGGCTCCTGCCGAAGTCCGTGCTGGAGAACGCGGAGGGCCGCTGTCGAAGAATTTCACGCAAGGCATCAGCCCGCCCGGCCATGACGGCCGATACTTCATCCCATTGCGCACCGTTCTTTTCCAGAAACTCAACCATGTTAGTGCGGTGTGCCATCACCGCGACGCTCAAAGGGGTTTGCCCGGACTGGTTGGTCATGTTTGCCAATGCCCGGTCTGCCATCAACAGCCGGTTTGCCGAATCCAGCCTGCCCTCCCCGGCGGCTTGGAAGATGTCTGTTTCGGGGTCCCCCCCCGCGGATTGCGAATGGGCCGCCAGAAGGCGGGGCGTTTCTCCGGCATTATTCGTCGCGTCCATATCCGCGCCTTGTTTGACGAGCCAATCAAAAACGTCCCTTGTTCCGGTTCTGGCGGCAACGTGCAGAGGCGTATTGCCCTCATTGTCGCGCAGATTAATGTCCACCTTCGCTGCAAGGAATGTGGCGGCAATGCCGCCCATAAAAAACAGCGGCTTGGAACTTCCCAGTGCGGCCAAATAGAAAAGCGGTGTCTTTCCCTCATCGTCTTTGGCCGAGAGGTTCGCCCCAGCCTTGAAGAGCAAGTCAATAAACTGGCCATCCCACGGAAATTTCCCTGACAGGCAAAGATGCACCGGGGTGCGGCCATGTTTGTCGCGCAAGTTGGGATCAGCCCCGGCGGCCAGCAGCAGGCTGGCGGGTTCCCCGCTCCAGCGCACGGCAGCCAGAGCCAGAACGTGTAATGGCGTCAGGCCGTCCTTGTCTTGGGCGTTCACATCTGGCTTGGCATCAAGCAGTACTCCCAAAGGCGGCATGAAGTTGTTGTTTTCGACAAACTTATGGAGTGGGGTTTGGCCTTGAAGATTGGTGGCATTGATGTCCGCGCCAGCCTTGATCAAACCGGCAACCCAACCGGCGTCTCTGGTCTGGCTGGCAAGGTGCAACGCCGTGTTTCCGTCCGCGTCCCTCCCATTCATGTCGCCACCGGCGCCGGCGAGCATTTTCAAGAGAGGCTCGCGGCCATAGAGGGGACTGGTCTGGGGATCCAGCGCCAGTTGCATGGCCGTCTGGCGGGAATGATTGGTGGCCGTGGCGTCAATGCCGCAGCCCAGCAAAAAACCGGCATAGAGCAAGGTCGAGCCGCCGGCAAATTGGGTTTGTCCGTTGGTGAAGAACTTCAGATACGTCTGTTTGCGTTGATCCTGCCCCATGCGGGCGAGCCAGGTGGGGGACGGATTGTCATAGATGACCCCTGGATAATTATGCAGAATGATCCAGTGCAGGAGCGTGTTTCCGTCGGGATCGCGCGCATTGACACTGGCTCCGCTGTCCACCAGCAGGGCAGCCGCAGCCAAGTGGCCGTTCTGCACAGCCACTTGCAGCGGAGTTCTGCCAAGTTCATCGCGGGCTTCGAGAGTGTTAGTCGCCTCCACCAACGGAACCAGCGCGTCGAGATTCCCGCTGGCGGCGGCTTGGTGAATGGGAAGGGCGATGGCGCGGTCGGTTTGCGGAGGCGTATTTTTGGCGCTCAAGAACAGCCGGATGATTTCGGTTCGCTGCGCGTGAGTCGCGGCATCGAAGGCCGTCCAGCCGTTGGTGTCGCGGGCGTCGGTGGGAGCGTGGGCGGCCAGCAATAGCTTGAAGTGTTCGACCAAGTTGTTGGCCGCGGCGATGTGCAGCGCGGTTTGTCCGGCGAAATTGGTCGCGGCAGGCGATGTGCCAGCCTCCAACCAGAAAGTGGTCATGGGGAGTTGGTTGTATTGCACCGCCCAATGCAAGGGGGTTTGACCTTCGCCATCCCTGGCTTGCGATAGATTCTTGTCCGCTTCCGCAAGGCGGCGGGCCTGTTCCAGGTCGCCCATTGCGGTGGCGCTAAAGGGGTCGTAAAGGGCGCCGTTACTTATGAGCAGTTGGCGGATTTGCAGCCAGCGGGCTGAATCGAAATGATCTGCTCCGGCGGCGGCGGCTTCGGCGATGGCAAAGGTCTGGAGCAATGGCCTGTCGTCGCCCGGGCTGCGTTTGGCCGAAACACCCGCTTTGAGTAGCGCCTGGACCGCTTCCAATTCTCCCCGCTGGGCGGCGGTTGACAAAAGTGATGCGTCGTTGGTGGCCAGAAACTGGGCAAGGCTTTCCTGCGGCTTCTCTGGAGGCCTGCCTGGGGAAGGCTTGGCGGCGGAATTCGACACCTCGAAGAACTTTGGCCCTTCACTCAACATCCGGGGGACCAATTTGCCATCGCTCTGCGTGATCGCGATTTCCAACGGAGTTTGCTTCTGGTAGGGATTGATTCTCACCAAAAATGGACTGGCGCCATGATCCAACAACCACCCGGCCATTTCAGTTTGGCCGTATTGGAAAGCATAGTGAAGCGCACTGCCGTCAGTTGAACTTTGAATATTCGGGTCTGCCCCCGCTTCCAGCAAAAGTTTGCAAACGTTGGTGTGGCCATACCAGATCGAGGCCTCCAACGCGGTGAGATGCACGTTCATGGTCTCCCATGTGTCGGCTTGCGCATTTATATCCGCACCGCTCTTGAGTAATCTATCAACAATCTCGATGGAACCCTGCGCCGCCGCCAAATTCAAAGGCGACCGGCCGACGTAACGGGCTTGCGCGAGGTTCGTATCCGCCTCCAGCATCCCAAAAACGGTGTTGGTGTCATTGGATCGAATGGCGCTGATGAAATTCTCCACGGATTGCCCGGGCGTTTGGGCGAGCGCCGGACCGGCAAGGAAAACTTGGAGAATCAACAGACACCCAAAGGCAACGCCCAGGCCCTTCACAAAGACAAACAGGTGTTTGGTCTTCATGTGGGCAGAATAGAATCATCGCGCCAAAATGTCATTAGTTTTGTTCTTGGAAAACCATTTGCAAAAAAAAGTTCTTGCGGCCAACGAGGCGGCGGGCGGAATTCAGAGGCCTTCTGCTTGTCATTGCGGGCGGAAAATGATAAGAATTACCCATGTGAGTGAAGCCGTTTGTCGGGGGTTGGTGTTGCTGAGTTTAAACGCAAGGCCACAGATGAAAACGCTTGCCCGATTTTTTACCGTCTTGGTTCTCTCGCCGGCCATGGCAGGAGCCGGGGGCGGGGCCGGATTAACGAACACCAACCCGCCTGCCGCGGAGGTGCTTCCACAACGATCCATGCTGGGCATGGGCGGCATCGTCACCACGCCGGAGCGCAAAGTCTCACCCCGTTTCGGCGGCAAGAGCCTGCCCATCCCGCCAAAGCAACATTCTCCATGGACTGCGCCGACGACCAATTTGCCAACCAATTATATTTCGGCGACAAGCGCCTTGTTCGAGGAGGGTCTGACTGATCCGCGGGATTGTGAATACCGCGAAATTGAAGTGGGAACGGGCAATGTATGGACAGGCGACGGTGGCGTGGTCGCAACTCACGGCTGGATTTTGCCCGGCACGAATGGCGGGCCGTTTGCCGTTTGCTGGAACGGACTGGTGTATCCGGTGGCCAGCATCGGCACGAATGCTGATTTGACTGCGGACGTGGCCAACCTCGTGACGAATGGGGGTGCCACCTGGTATTCCGCCATCCCGGAGGGAATGTCGGTGTCCCAATCGTCGCTGCTAGGCATGAAGGGATGCATGTTATGGCGGTTGGGCCTCGGCGACCTGGCGGTCGGTTACTGGCAGGGAGAGATTCGTCGCAAGCAAGCTTTTCAAAGCGCCATGTTTTCACGCGAACCCGTCACCAATGCACCTTCCACCAACGCCCCCGTTCCCTTGCCTGACACCGATCCCTATCTCGAGTGGGTCACTGACTGGGTGTGGGCGATGTTTAATCGCTTGATATGCGCCCATGAACGCGGGGACGAAGCGCTCGCGCTGGTGACGGCGCGGCAGCTTTCGGAAGTTCAGCCCAAGATCGAGGAAGAGTGTTTTCGCCGCGGGTTCCGAGAGCCGCTGATAACCGGGGTATTCCACTCGCCCGGAATGGTGCCGCCGCTCAATCGGCCCTACATGAATTTCCTGGGACAACTGCCGCAAATACTGGCTGACTTGGAACGCCGCGAAAAGGAAGGCGAGCACGAAAACGTGGCGCAAAGTGGCGCGCAAGCCATCACCAACCAAACCGAACGCATCGCAGCGCTCGTCCGCGACTTGGATTTGGTGGAAGCCCGGCAATGGGGTCAGCCGGGTTGGGTCAACCTGGCTGAAGACCCCGTCGTATCGGCGCTCACGGCAGAAGGTGATCCTGCTGTTGAGCCGTTGCTGGATTGTCTTGAGAAGGACAAGCGGCTGACGCGCTCGGTCGGCTTTGGCCGGGATTTTCAGCTCGACCGCACGGTAATTCCTGTGGCGAGCGCCGCGATGGTGGCGTTGCAGGACATTTTGCACGGCAGTTTTGGAGGTGCGGCGGAAATTCGGGCCTATTGGAACCTGAACAAGGGCATGAAGCTGGAAGATCGCTGGTATGCGATTCTCAAGGATGATTCCGGCAGCGGGCGGTGGCTGGAAGCGGCCGGCAACATTACCCAGCCGGAGAACGTGACGACTACGGCCGGAGGCTGGACCGCGACTAGACAAGTGCCGACCAACACGCCGATTCCATTGCGCGGTGAAGTCTTGCGGAGCAAAACGAATCCTTCCGTCACCGAATTGATGGCGCGGCGCGCCCTCGAAGTCCCGGCTGGCAATCCCAGCAACTATGATCTCGGCGCCGCCTGCAGGATGGGACTGAACCTGGCGGCGTGGGATGCGGCGGCGGCGGATCCCGTGGCCAAAACGCTGGTCAAACGCGCCTGCACGTTGATGAATTATTCAGGCAAACAACTGGGAACATACGTGGCGAAACTTTCCCTGGCCTGCGCCAAAGCCGGGGATTTCCAGCCCTTCCAAGATTATGCGGCGTGGCTGAAAACCACGACGCCGGAGCAGTTGGACCGCTCCATAATGGAATGCATCGAGCCGCTCCGGGAATTCCCCACGAATGAGGTATTGGAATCAGCAGCGGAGGCACTGTTTGGCGACTCAAATTCAACTTGGGGCAAACTTCCGTGGAAAGGACTGGTGTTCGACAATCCCGTCGAGTCCGATTTGGTTCATGTTCGGGCGTTCCGCATTCTGTTGATCCGTGAACTGGGGAAAACCAACGTCTGTGGTACATTCACATGGCGCGCGCCAGATATGCTTCAATGCCAAAACACCGTTCTCAATCAGAACGGGGGCCGGCGTGTCCCTTCGTTTGAAGGGGGGCCACCCGCCGATGGGACAACGACCGAATGTCGCTGGTGCGACTGGATTGCGGCGTCTCTGGCGATTACGAAGCAGATTCCGTTGTACAACCCATTCGACCCTGTTGAAAAACGTGACGAAGAGATCAGGACCGCGATATCGGTGCTGCAACCACGGTAAAAGCTACCAAACGGACCATTCCTGCAGGAAACACAACATCCTCAATTCTCCCTCACCACCGCCTCATGCCAGAACAGGAACATCCACTCCCTCGCCTCCGCATGGTTCTCCTTCGACCCGCCTTTCAGTTCCAGTTTTGCAATTGCAGAGCCTTGGGAATGCCGGTATGGTGGGTAGTGATATGGCACTCCGGCGGCGAAATGCTTTGAAAGATGACCTCGTGGTATGGGGATTCATGTTGTCGTTTGCCGGTCTGATGGTGCTCACGTGCGTTCTGGTGTTCAAATATGTGGCTCTGGTTCCGAGCGCGTTTGATGCATCAGCTTATAGCTGGCGCAATCCGATGGACAGGTCGGGAGACGATAATCAGCCCAGTGCTTCCCAACTGCGGATGATGACTCCTCGTGAACGCTATCAACACGAAGAGAACGCTGGAACCCGAGATCGTTGACAAGGCCGCGTCCTCCTTCAAATCCCGACCGCAGTTCAAACTTGCCGTCCCAGTGATTGATCAATTTCAGAACACCGCATCCGCCGGATTTCAGTCTGATACCAATTTGAATACCATTTTCAGTTTAGTGCCTGGAAAGGTGGTTTCTGTGGCATTGAGTTC
>Ga0326728_10026408_pt1 | contig 10283 bp, 6 predicted proteins | sample MB3enrmetagenome_FD_207602 | JGI IMG/M metagenome (GOLD analysis project Ga0326728, IMG submission 207602) | Lab enriched peat soil microbial communities from McLean, Ithaca, NY, United States - MB31MN | ecosystem: Environmental > Terrestrial > Soil > Wetlands > Peat | place: USA: New York... | reverse complement strand
GAGATCGCGCGCACCGGCATTCCGTCGCTCAAGGTTCGCTTCAATTCCGTCTTCGGCTACTACATCGAAGTCACCAGGGCAAATCTCGACAAGGTGCCGCCGCATTACATCCGCAAGCAGACGATTGCCAATGGCGAGCGCTATATCACGCCCGAACTGAAGGAGATGGAAGGCAAAATCCTGGGCGCGGAAGAACGCAGCGTGAAACTGGAATATGAAATTTTCCAGCGCGTCCGCGAAACGGTGCTCGGCCAGTTGGCGAAAATTCAGCAAACCGCCGCCGCGCTGGCGCAGCTCGACGTGCTGGCGTCCTTTGCCGAAACCGCGCGGTTGCACAACTATTGCCGTCCGCAGGTCGGCGATGAAGGTATTATTCAAATCCGTGACGGACGGCATCCGGTATTGGAACAGCAACTCGTCGAGGAACGCTTTGTGCCGAATGACACAGCATTGTCGAGTGTGACGAACTTGACTTCCCCCTCTCCGCCGCAAAGCGGGGGAGAGGGCCGGGGTGAGGTGGTGCAAAGTGACTCCCCTCTCCCGGCCTCCGGCCACCCTCTCCCCGCGGAGCGGGGCGAAGGTGAAAATTATTTGTTTCCTCAAATCGCGCTCATCACCGGGCCGAACATGGCGGGCAAGAGCACCTACATCCGGCAGGTGGCGCTCATTACCCTGCTGGCGCACACTGGCTCGTTCGTGCCGGCGGCGGCGGCGCGGATTGATCTGGTGGACCGCATCTTCACGCGCATCGGCGCCAGCGACGATCTGACGCGCGGGCAATCCACCTTCATGGTGGAAATGACCGAAACGGCGAACATCCTGAACAACGCCACGCCGCGCAGTCTTGTGGTGCTCGATGAAATCGGCCGCGGCACCAGCACGTTTGACGGCTTGAGTCTGGCATGGAGCATCGTCGAGCATCTGCACAATCAGGTCGGCGCGAAAACGCTGTTCGCTACGCATTACCACGAATTGACCGAACTGGCTCAGCGCCTGCCCCGCTTGAAAAATTTCAACGTAGCTGTGCGCGAATGGCGCGACCAGATTGTGTTCCTCAGAAAAATTGTCGAAGGCGGCACGGACAAGAGTTACGGCATCCACGTTGCCCGGCTGGCCGGTGTGCCGCAAGAGGTATTGGAACGCGCCAAAGTAATCCTCAGCAACCTCGAAGAAAGCGAACTCACCCCTGAAGGCAATGTGCGCCAGTCGCGCCGCCAGCAGGACCGCGACAAGCTCAAGCAACTCGCCCCGCCACCGCAGATGGACTTGTTTCACAGTTGATTCATTGAAAATGACTTGCATTTTGTATTTGAACGCGTCGGCAATTGTGTTTTTCTAAACGACTATATGAAAACTAAAGCATTGCGTACATGGGCGGCTGTTGGTTTGTCGGTGTTGACGGCGACGGCGGCGTACCGCGCGTCGGCGGATGACGCTTCGGCAAAGGCAACGGCGGCGAAACCAGACAAAACCTATACGGGTACGGTTGTTTCGGTTAACCCGCAGGAAAACCGGCTGGACGTGAAAGGTTTTCTGTTCAGCAAGAAGGAGTTCAATCTCGGCAATAACTGCGCCTACGCAATTGTGGGGAAGGATACGGGCGCGATTAGCGACCTGCGGCCCGGCCAGAAGGTCACGGTGGGTTATCAGGACGCTCACGGCGTGCTGATCGCCGACCGCGTGACGCAGCGACCGATGCGGGATGAGGGCATGGTCAAGGCCATTGACCCAACGACACAGACGTTGACGCTGCATCTGGGTGTGACGGACAAGACGTTTCAACTTCCCGCCAATTGCGACGTCACGTTGCGCGGCGGCAAATCCGGCACGGTCGCCGGCATTCAACCCGGCTATCATGTGACCGTAACTTACGAGGTCCCGAACGGAAAGCCCACCGCGCGGGAAATTGCGCAAACCAGCGCGACGTTCACGGGCAAACTGACGGCGATTGACCTGGACCAAAGAACCATGAAAGCCAGCGCCATGTTCGCCACGAAGAAATTCAACGTGGGCGATGACTGCACCGTCCTCGTCAATGGCAAGCCGGATGGAAAATTGACCGACCTGCGGCCCGGAGAAAATCTCACATTCAGCTATGACAACGTGAACGGTGTGAATGTTGTAAACCGGATTGCCCCGGCGAACGGGTCAGGCAGTGCGGTGGCGGAAAATAAATAAACAGGCAATTAACCAAACCTGCCGGCGAATGACCGGCCAAATCATCGGGCGCGTTCAATTGAGGGACGCGCCCGTTTTTTTGGCATCTTTCCGTTTGCGCCGGGAGGCTGTCAAGGGGCGAGTTCGTTGGTCAACTCCGGCAATTTGTGTCCGGGAATCGAGCAGGTCGGCGCATTACTGACGGCGCCAATCGTGTAGGTGCCGCCGGCAGGGCAGGTCGGGAAGACACCGTTTTTGAAAAACGGCTTGAGGTCTTGAGCCGTGGGAACGTCACCAGGTTTTTTCCCATTTTCCAACGCCCATTCCTGTTTGGCCGCGTCAATCATGCGAAGGTTGTTGATGCACGCATTCTCCATAGCCACGTCACGCGCCTTGATGAAATTGGGAATCGCAATGGCCAGCATCATGGGAATGACCACCACGGCCCACAAAATTCCCAGATAACCTGTCACCAAACCCGCGATAGCCAGGCCCTGGCCCGTGAGTGCGCCACCGGACTGCTTGATTTTGGAGAGCGCCTTGTGGCCGCAAATCACACCGGGAATGGCGCTGAAGATGGAAAAACAAGTAAGGCTGAGGATGCCCAATACGAGGCTCCAGATTGCCAGTGCGGAGTTCCTGGGTTGTGGTGGGTTGCCGGTAGTCGGAGGGACGGTTTCGTTCATAGGATTAATCAGTTTGTGTTGGTTTGGGAACGCCTTGCTTGAGCATTACAATAGCCGGTGGCGCAATTTCAATGATTTTCTGCCCATTCCTCAAGCAGGCAAACTTGCCCGGCGGGCTTATTTCCTCTCCTTCGGCTCACTGCGGAAGGCGACACTCAAAATCCTTCCCTGATTCCAATCATCTTTAATGACAAAAAACCTGCGCGCTTTAGCAGTTTGTGCTAGAACTCCGTTCGTTTTATGCCAACTCAAGCGCTTCCCGAATCGTTGCGGAAATTTGAGATTCCCGGACGCGTCACGTTGGCTAAAGGCAACGGTTACCTCGCCAGAATCAACATTGTGGCCAAACCGGGCAAGGCGGAGATTTATCTGCATGGCGCACACGTCACCGGATTTCAGAAAGATGGCGAACCGCCGCTGTTATTTATGAGTGCTAATAGCCATTTCGCACCGGGTCAGCCAATTCGCGGTGGCGTGCCCATCTGTTTTCCATGGTTCGGCAATCGCAATGGCGAACCAGCGCACGGATTCGCGCGCATTGCAGAATGGCAACTCGTCAAAACTTGTGCCACCCCGGACGGAGCGGTGGCACTGACTTTTGCGCTGCCGCAGATTCCCGGACGCGAGACGTGGAAAAACCTGCGCACGGAATTGGTCGTGACGGTTGCCGACACGCTGACGATGGAACTGATTACGACGAACGATGTTGGTGGCGAAACAATGGAAATCGAAAATTGCCTGCACACTTATTTTCACGTCGGCGATATCGGTGCAGTGTCCATTGCCGGTTTGCAAAACGCGCCGTTTAACGACTTCGCCTTCGGCGCCGCCGGCGCGCGAAAGCCGGCAAGCGGCACGCCATTGCGCATTACGCAGGAAACGAACCGCGTTTATCCCGACAACACGAGTGCCGTGGAAATTCGCGACGAACGTCTCAAACGCATCATCCGCGTGGAAAAATTCAATTCCCGCTCCACCGTCGTCTGGAATCCGTGGACGACGCAGAAATTGCCGGATGACTTCGACCCGGCGGAATACAAAACCATGATCTGCGTGGAATCCGGCAACGTGAAGCAAAACAGACTTTCACTCGCGCCCGGCAAGACCATGAGCCTGAAGGTGGTTTTGAGCAGCCAGCCACTTTGACCGGATGATTTCAGTCATTGAACACCAACCCGCAGGAGCGGCCACTGACCTGGTAAAACAGGTCGAGGAAATTTTTTCACCGACAGGTTTGCTGTCGCGCGCGAAAAATTTTGAATTCCGCCCGCAACAGCAGGAAATGGCTGTGGCAGTGGCGCGGGCATTGCAGAACCGCGAGCACCTCGCCGTCGAGGCCGGCACGGGCGTCGGCAAATCGCTCGCGTACCTGATCCCGGCGATTTTATTCGCCGTTGCTGAAAAGAAGAAGGCCATCGTTTCCACCCACACCATCAACTTGCAAGAGCAGCTCACGGAAAAGGACCTGCCGATGCTCGCGCAAATTCTGCCGGTCAAATTCAGCTTCTCCATGCTCAAAGGCCGCGCAAACTATCTCTGCACGCGCCGGCTGCAAAAGGCCATGCAGCAAAGTGGCAACCTGTTCACCTCGTCCGAGGCCGAAGAAGTTCAGCGCATCTACGAGTGGTCGAAGAAAACCAGGGACGGCAGTTTGTCGGACTTCGACGTCGAGCCGGATCCAAAGGTCTGGGCGCAGGTTTGTTCCGAACGCGGCCTGTGCTCACCCAAAGTCTGCGGCTTTCCATCGGATTTCGCCAAGGACCATGGCGTCTGCTTTTTTCAGCGCGCGCGGAACAAATTCCTTTCCTCGGACGTGCTGGTACTGAATCACACGCTGTTTTTCACGCTGCTCGGCGGGATTGATGAGGAAATTGACGGCGGCATCCTGTTCAAGAACGACTTCGTGATTTTTGACGAGGCGCACCAAATGGAACAGGTTGCGTCCAAACACATCGGCTTGAGCGTGTCGAGCGGCCAGGTGCGTTACGCCCTGAACCGGCTGTGGAATCCGCGCACGGAAAAGGGCCTGCTCGCCACCTTGCGCAAAGGCGCGGTGGTCAAACTTGTCGCTGACATTCTGGACGAAGCCGACAAGTTTTTTGAAAACGTTGAAGCTGCCTGTGAGGAAATCCAACATTCTACCGGCAAAAGTAAATTTGGCGGTGGTGAAAACAGCGGACGCCGTCATTCTTGGACGGAACTGCGTATCCGGCGCGCCGAACTGGTGAACGACAATGTCACTTTGCCGATTCAGCGGTTGCGCGAGGCCGTCAGCGACCTGATCAAGACGAGTGACGACAAGGACATCGGACAGGAATTGATTGAATGCAACCGGCGGCTGGACGAATTGCGCGTGGAGGTGAAGGCGTTCCTCGAACAAAACGCTGCCGACCACGTTTACTGGGTGGAACGCAGTGGCAAGGCGCACAAGAATCTCGCGCTGAATGCCGCGCCGGTTGACGTGGCGGAATTTCTGCGCCGCCGGCTGTTCGAGAGCGACACCAGCATCATCATGACCAGCGCCACGCTCGCAACTGATGTGGCACAGACCTCCGGTCTGTGCGGGGCAAAGGGAGAATCAGCTCAACCGGGTCAGGAGGAACACAGGTCAGAGACCTGTGGCACAGTTTTGCCATCCGATATGGCACAGACCTCCGGTCTGTGTGGGGCAAAGGGAGAAGCAGCTCAACCAGGTCAGAAGGAACACAGGTCAGAGACCGGTGCCACAACTTTGCCACCCGATGTGGCACAGACCTCCGGTCTGTGTGGGGCAAAGGGAGAATCAGCTCAACCGGGTCAGAAGGAACACAGGTCAGAGACCGGTGCCACAGTTTTGCCATCCGATGTGGCACAGACCTCCGGTCTGTGTGAGACGAAAGGAGAGACAGTCCAATCGGGTCGGAAGGAACATGGCTCGGAGACCTGTACCTCGGTTTTGCCATTCACTCCTTTTGACCCCAAGTCGCCCGTCTCCAAACAAGGACGGAATCTTCCACATTGGCGACAAGGTGGAACCACCTATTTTGTCACGTTCCGACTGGCGGATTCCATTCCTGATGCGCGCATCAAACAATTCGTTGCCGAACGCGAAGAATGGCTGGCACTTCATCCGGAACCGCGGACGGAGGCGGATGAGCGTGAATATCACGAAAAGTTCGGGAATCGCTTTGAGAACTGGCTGGACGCGGGCGAAGGTTCGTGTGTGTTGCGGCAAACGCAGATGGCCGGGATAGTGGCCGCTGCGCTCAAGCATTTTGACGGCGAACGATACACCCTCGGCCATTTTGTCGTGATGCCAAATCACGTTCACGTTCTGGTCCGACCGCTCGGCGAGTACACGCTTTCTGAAATTCTCAAGTCCTGGAAATCCTTTTGCGCCCGTGAAATCAACCAATTGCTTGGACGAGCCGGAGTACTCTGGCAGGACGAGTCATTTGATCACATCGTCCGCACGCCACAGGCGTTGGAGCAATTTACCAGGTATATCCGGCAAAACCCGGCGAAGGCCGGATTGAAAAGCGGGGAATTTATTCTGGGATTTGGAACAGGAGTGGGCGGGCTACAACCGGCTGTTGCAGTTGAAAAGACAGACACAGGCCAGAGGCCTGAGCCGCGCGCCCCAGACACAGACCGGAGGTCTGTGCCACGAAAAGGCGGCTTGAACTACTTCGTCAAGCGCGTGGGTGCCGAGTCCGCCACGCAGTTGCAAGTCGGCACGCCGTTCGATTACGAGCGGCAAATGAAAATTTTTGTCGCCAAGAAAATGCCCGACCCGCGCGAGGCCGGTTATGCTGAGGCGCTCGAACATTGGATTGAGCATTTCGTCAAGCTCACGCACGGCAAGGCGTTTGTGCTCTTCACGAACTACAAGCTCATGCAGGAATTGGGCGAGTGGATGGAGCCGTTTTTCAATAAACTGGGCGTCGCGTGTTTTGTTCAAGGTACCGGCACACCGCGCTCGACCATGCTGGAGAAATTCAAGGATGACGTGGACTCGGTGCTGTTCGGCACGGACAGTTTCTGGCAGGGCGTGGACGTGCCGGGCGAGGCGCTGAGCAACGTCATCATCACGCGGCTGCCGTTCGCGGTGCCGGACCATCCGCTCATCGAGGCGCGCATCGAGGCGATTGAAGCGCGCGGCGGCAATTCCTTCAGCGAATTTTCCCTGCCGGAAGCGATTCTGAAATTCCGTCAAGGCGTTGGCCGGCTGATTCGCACCAAAACCGACACCGGCATTATCGTGGTGCTGGACAACCGGATTTTAACAAAGCAATACGGTCAATCCTTTCTCGACGCCCTGCCAAAATGCCCGGTAGAGATTGTTTGAAGAATTGTCGCGCGAAGGACGCGAAGTTTTATCCACAGATTGCGCCGATTTTCGCAGATTTTATTTCAAAGCCCGCAGGGCTGGCATCTTTGTAGTTTTGGAAATACCAATAAATCAAGCTCCGTTAGGAGCGACATCATCGTGATGGAATATGCCGCTCCTACGGAGCTATGTCAGTTTTGTGTTTGGGTTCTACAAAGATGCCGCGCCTACGGCGCTGGATGCAATTCTCGATGCGCTGCCGAAATGCCGAGGGAAATCGTCTGAATCGTCACGAACTTGAAACCAAAACGTCACTTGCCAAAGTGAAGAACGGGATTAAAGTTGCAGTGTAGTTCAAGTTTCGGCGGCGGGCGTTGGATACAAGTCGTATTTGTAATTTGTATGTTGGCCAACGCCCGCTGCGCTTTTCTCCTCATCCTCGACACCCGCCTTTCGGGTCATTAAGCTGCCGGGGTATGATGCGCACGGAAAAATTGCTGGCTGAACTCATTGCGCTGCCCAGCGTGAATCCTGCCTTCGTTCCGCAAGGCGGAACTTCGGCGCGGCCAGCCCGCTTGATTACGGGCGAACAGCGCGTTGCGGATTTTCTCGCGTCCGTCGCCACCCGGGCCGGGCTCGAAGTCGAATTCCAAAAAGTTCTCCCCGGACGCTCCAATCTCATCGTACGGCTGTTGCCGCGAAATAAAATCCGCTGGACGGTTCTACTCGCACCGCACCTCGACACCGTCAATGCTGACGATGCGCAGTTTATTCCACGGCGGAAGGATGGCCGCCTTTATGGCCGCGGCGCGTGCGACACGAAAGGTTCCGTCGCCGCCATGCTCATTGCGCTCTGCGAACTGGCGAATTCAAAGCAGCGTCCGAAGGAAACGGAAATTATTTTTGCCGGTTTGGTAGATGAGGAAAATGCGCAAGCCGGTTCGCGCGCATTTGTGAAACAGGCTTCCAGCCTGTCCCCGAGTCTTGGAAAAATATCAAACAGGCAAGATGCCTGTCCCACTTTGGCTGTTGTCGGTGAGCCGACGCGACTACAGGTCGTTACCGCGCACAAGGGCAGTTTGTGGCTGCAACTCGAAACGCACGGCAGAGCGGCGCATGGCGCGACACCGCAACTTGGCAAAAATGCCATTCACGAAATGGCGCGCATCGTGGAAATCTTGGAAACAGATTACGCCGCGCGGTTGCGAAGACTCCGCCATCCACTGCTCGGGACGGCGACAGTGAGCGTCGGCACCATCTGCGGCGGCACGCAGCCGAACATTGTGCCCGACCGTTGCGCCATCACGATTGACCGGCGCACGTTGCCCGGCGAAACGGACATCGGCGTGCAGCGCGAAATGGCCGCGTTCCTCAATTCCCAAAAATTGCGCGCGAAAATTTCCAGCGCCAAGCTGGCGCCGGCGCTGCCATTGGAAACCAATCCGAAATTGCCGCTGGTCCGGGAATTTCTACGGAGTGTCGGCCAGATGCGCCCGGCGGGCGTTGATTTCTTCTGCGACGCGGCAGTGTTGTCGGCCGGCGGTATTCCCAGCGTCGTTTTCGGTCCCGGCGACATCGCGCAGGCGCACACGGCTGATGAATGGATTTCGCTGGCGTTGCTGGAACGCGGCAAGGATTTGCTGCTGCGCTTTCTAAATTCGCTTCCTTGAACCGGCGGCTTTTCGTATCGTCCAACGCCCATGCCCGCAGAAACAACCGAACCCGCACCCGCGGCAACCGAGACCAAGCATCACGCCGCCTTTTTCCGGCAGAGCGGCTGGCTGATGATTGCGAACGTGGGCAGCGGCGTGATGATGTGGGCGGTCCACCTGTTGAACAAAAAAATCCCGCCGGAACAATACAGCATCTTCGGCGTGCTGCTGGCGGTGGCGATGTTTGTGCCGAGCATGCCGTTGCAAATGGTGCTGGCGCAACAGACGGCCCACGCGCTGGCCACGGACCGGAAGCGGGAACTGGCGGGCATGATCCGGCTGGCGTGGCTGGGAACGTTCGGTCTGTTCCTGGTGCTGGCGCTCGGTACGTTCATCTGGCAGAAGGATATTCTGACGGGCTGGCAAATCACCAATCCGGCCGATTTGTGGATCACGGTGTTCGTGGTGTTGTTTTCTTTCTGGCTGCCGATGTTTTGGGGCGTGTTGCAGGGACAGCAGAATTTTCTCTGGTTCGGCTGGTCGAACATTCTCAACGGCGTGGGACGGCTGAGCGTAGCGTTGTTCCTCGTGCTGGTACTGGGCGCTTACGCCGGCGGCATGATGCTGGGCGTGTGTTTGGGACTGGCTTTGGGGTCGGGCGTTGCCATCTGGCAGGCGCGGTCGTTGTGGCGGCTGCCCGCGCAGCTGTTCGATTGGCGCGGCTTGCTGAGGCAAATCATCCCGCTAATGCTTGGGTTCGGCGCGGTCCAGTTTTTGTTCACGGCGGACACGATGTTCGTCAAGGCGTATTTCTCCGGCGATGACGCGGCATTTTACGTGAGCGCCGGGACCTTATCGCGCGCGCTCATGTGGCTGGTGGTGCCGCTGGCCACAGTGATGTTTCCCAAAATCGTCCACAGCATGGCGCGGTCGGAAAAAAGCAACCTGCTGGGCGTGGTGCTGCTCGGCACAGGCATTCTGGCGGCGGTCGGCGCGCTGGGGCTGACCATCCTGGGACCCTGGATCATCAAGCTGATCTACTCGAAGGCCTATGTTTTCGTCGCGGCGTCGGTACTGCCGTGGTATGCGTGGGCGATGGTGCCGCTGTCGCTGGCCTACGCGCTGGTCAACAATCTGCTGGCGCGCTCGCAATTCCGCATCGTGCCGGTGCTATTGCTGCTGGCCATCGGTTACGGTGTGGCGCTGGCAGTGGTTGGCCACCGCGCGGAAAATCTGGCCGAACCGCAAGTCGGGCTGCGGATGATGCTTCAGACGCTGGGCGTCTTCAACCTGCTGCTGCTGGGCGTGTGCGCGTGGTTCTCTTTCGATGGTTCAAAGTTCAAGGTTCAAACTTCAAAGTGACTGCTCAAGTGGTTCTGGACTTCAGATTTTGGTCTTCGAATTGGAATCTTGAACCTCGAACTTTGAACTTTGAACTTGGGAGGAAGACAACGGCGGCGGCGCGCGGAGTTTTTTGTA
>Ga0326728_10026407_pt1 | contig 10283 bp, 10 predicted proteins | sample MB3enrmetagenome_FD_207602 | JGI IMG/M metagenome (GOLD analysis project Ga0326728, IMG submission 207602) | Lab enriched peat soil microbial communities from McLean, Ithaca, NY, United States - MB31MN | ecosystem: Environmental > Terrestrial > Soil > Wetlands > Peat | place: USA: New York... | reverse complement strand
TTGTATTCTCGCTGGGCAAACGTTTTTCTGATTGAGTTTAGAGTTCAACAGGACTTTCTGTCAATTGTGAATAAGTAATGTCGAGCAACGAGACAATCAGTGCAATAGTTGATGCCGAGAAAGAGGGAGCGAAAATGCTTTTCGGACTTGCCGTAGCGATCAGCGCTATTCCATTGCTCTTGCGGCTTCCCGTCAGACCATCCGGAATAGTGCTCGACATCTTAGAGTTCGGGTTTAGCTTTCTGATTTTGGTCTCCGTATGGTTGGGTTATTGGATTATAATGTCACTTCTCCCTATGGAGGATGGAACAATAGTTGCTCTCAACGTTGCATTGCTTTTTCTGGTTTCGATCGAACCTTACCTCTTCTACCTGAACATAACATTCGACCTCGTCTCCCATGAGCTACTCCTGAACACTGCTTCAACACTATATGCTCTAGACATGACTGGACTGATGCTGATTCTCGCGTTATTCACGCGGCAACTCTCCAAGGAGGAGAAAGGCCTAGTCCCGAAAGCTGCGCTGGTCAAATTCAAACGAGTCAGGGACACCTTGCTCGTATCAGCCGCTCTCTTCGCCATTACAATACTGCCCGCATTCTGGACTAACCAACTGTTCGGTCAACCCATTCGCTTCTACTTCTGGGTCATTCCACTCATGCTCTCGTCCATTACTCCTATTTTCGAACGCAGTTTTCAAGCGCTGGTTGAATAGCTCAGCCTCACCGACCTTCCTCTGTGTTTGCGGAATAGAATTTGGAGTTCTAGCGTTGTCTCACCAAAAGCTCTGACTAAGAGGCAGGTGTTTCCTAGTGAACTCGTGCGAAACGTAGCTCTGAAACCAAAGAGCGACTACGTATTTGCAAGAAATTTGCCAAAAAGTCACGAAAATAGGCGAGTTAGTCTGAAAGCTTCTGCAACATGTTTCTGATATCGGACCGGCTTTTCAAACCACTGAATCTGTCCCATTCCTTTCCGTTCCTGAAGAGAATCACGGTTGGTATATTTCTAATCTTGAATTGTTCCGCTAGGTCTCTGTTGTTGGGGACATCGACCTTTGCAAAGATGATCTGTTCGTCGAATTCCTTTGCTAAGCCTTTCATTATTGGTGCCATTGCGTGACAAGGTGTGCACCAATTTGCCCAAAAATCCACGACGACGGGCTTTCCACGCCGCAGTAGCTCTGGAAGGTTACCCAGTGTTGCCTGGTGTATTTTGCCGCCTATTGCGTGGCACCTCACTCATTCAGACGCATTCGGAATATACTCTAATGGCAGTAAAGGCGCGTTCCATAAGTTCTCTCTTCTTCAAGGGTCCTATCGGTCGTTGCCAGATGGAACTCGGCATGAAGGAATTGGAACCCGTACTGAATGAAATGCTCACACGCGTAACTACGGGACTCCCGGACGATATTCTGAGCGCGATCAAGGAAGCTCATGCTCATGAGACGAAGGACCTCGCAAAGAAACAGCTGGAAGCCATTCTTACCAGCGCCAACTTAAGCTACGAAGGACATCTACCACTGTGCCAAGACACAGGGCTCGTCACCCTATTCGTTTCGGGACAGTTAATGGGGCACGTAGATGAGGTCGAAAAAACTCTCACCCACGCAATTCAAGAACTAACCGCGAAGGGAGGTATGAGAGCGAACGTCGTAAACCCACTCACTCGAAAGAACACGGGCACAAACACGGGCCTGAACCAACCAGAAGTCCTACTGGACAAGGGCACGAAGGAAACGACCGTGAAGATGATTCTGAAAGGTGCAGGCTCAGAGAACTTCACCAACCTGAAAATGATGGTACCGACAGCAAGCAGACAGGATATACTGAAGCATATTCTGCAAGTGGTGATTGACGCTGGGGGAAAGACCTGCCCTCCAAACATCCTGGGAATCGGAATTGGAGGCTCAGCAATTCAAGCCATGTTCAACTCCAAACTCGCACTACTGAGAGAAGTCGGATCCAGGCACCCGGACCCAGAAGTAGCACAATTCGAGACCGCAATTGTGAAGGCGGTGAATGAGTTGGGTATTGGGACGATGGGCTTAGGCGGAGATACAACAATTCTTGATGCCCACATTGAAACAGCTGGAACACACACGGCATGTTTGCCAATAGCGATCTCCTTCGGTTGCTGGGCGAACCGAGTCTCCGTTGCAGAGTTAAAGAACGACCACTTCAAGATCATTAGGTGAAAAGAAATGACTGAACTAAGACTAAACGTGCCGATGGATAACAGCAAAGTTGACCGAGTCCGTGCGGGCGATGTCCTCTATGTTACCGGCGACATTGCCATCGCTAGGGACCAAGCCCACAAGAAACTCCTCGACACCTTCGTCCCAGAACTAACTGGCCTTCCCATTTTTCACTGTGGACCCATAGCTAAGAAGACGGGCGAGGGATGGAAAATTGTCGCAGGTGGCCCCACAACCAGTACCCGAATGGATTGGCTAACTCCGCCGATACTTGAGAGATACCGAAACAAGATCATAATTGGAAAGGGTGGGCTAGGTGAAGTTGGCAAGAAAGGCTTAGCAACTTTCGGGGCGGTCTACTCCGAGTTCACGGGCGGAGCTTCTGCATTAGCCGTGTCGAAAATCGTTAGAGTGAAGAAGAGACTGCTTGAGGACCTGGGCCCCACCGAACTTGTGTGGATCTGGGAAGTAAAGGACTTCGGTCCTTTGCTCGTAACACAGGACCACCAAGGAAACGATCTAAAGAAGGCCATAACCACACAAGCCACTGCGAAACTCGAAACGATCGTCAAAACGTATGCTTGAAATGGCAACAACTCTTGCGTATCAACCGCAGACGCGGCTAGTTTTCCATTCCTTGAAGCTAGACACGTTCGACATTTGCTGAACCTGCGACCAGACGTGTCACGTTCAAGGAGTTTCCCACATTTATCAAGCAAACTTTCGATGTGCCTAATGTCTGTAGTCTAGGAATTGTTTTGGAGGAAGACGAGGATGGAAGATGCATTGTGTTGGTTAACAAGACAAGTTGAAACCACGTAATTATCCGCTAGGGTGACTCAATCAAAGAAGATAACCCGGGGTTCAAATTCAATTAGCTACTCAAATTGGTTCAAGAAATTGAATTGAAATGCTTATTGTGAGAACCAGCCGGGGACGAACAGGATGCAGCGCACTTCTTTGCATGAGAAGTTCCGCTTATATGAGACAGAATGAAGATCATCCAGGGGAGCCCGGTTGAAGAAATCACAATCCCTCTTCGTACGTGAAGCAACCGGGTTAGTAAGGGAGCTGTCTTCGTTTGACGTATTCGTTTGGAGCATTATTTATTTCCCTTGGCTGACCAGCTGGGCAGGTATTTTTTGGGTCACGCCTAGTTATTATCAAAACGTTAACTATTACGCAGCGTTGGCCATTTGGGCGGTCATTGCACTCGTCGTAGTAGTGCTCTACTGGCAAGTTACAGTTGTGATGCCACGGGCTGGAGGCGATTACATTTTCATTTCTAGGTCTCTCTCGGGAACTGTGGGCTTTGTGGCATCCTTCCTATTCCTCATGGCTGTACTGATATCCGCCAGTGGCGGTTCCTATTGGGCGTTCGCGGAGTCCGGAACTCAACTATCTTTCACGGGCCAAGTGTTGAACGATTCGAATCTAACTGCATTGGGCAATCTAATCACGCCTTGGACTACCACCAACCCGTGGTTGCTGTTTGGAATCGGTCTAGTGATCATGATTATTGGTGGTATTGCTATCACGCTCGGGGGAAGGATATTCAGGGTAATTGTCTATACCTTCTTTTTTTACGGATTCTGTGTCCTCCTGCTCTCGGTTGTCGTTTTTCTTAGTCACACTCCGGCGGAATTTCTGGCAACCTATGGTCAATATTTTCAGGGAGGTGTGTCCAAAGTTTTCTCTGATGCTGCAGCGAAGGGCTATTCGCCAGGAACCTCGCTTGCTAACTTGGGTCCGATTGTAGCCGTGCTCTTTGTGAGCATTGGCCCTTATCCAGTGATGCAAATGGTTGGCAGCGAGATCAAGAATCCTCGGCGTTCTCTTCTGTACGGCCTGGTTCTAGCGGAAATAGTATCGATACTCGTATGGTTCTCCCTTACTTACCTTTTTGACAGTGTCGTGGGAATTGCGTTCCTCGAGGCTTGGACGCTAACCGTGGGCGGGGGGGCATCAACTGTGCCCACGGTCTTCGTCACAATGTTCTATCCAAATAATGTAATCCTGTGGTTCATGACAATAGGCCTCTTCATCGGAAACATCGGCTGGTCATGGCTTGGCCTCGTGTTCCTAAGTAGACTTTTCATGGCTTGGTCTTTCGACCGAGTTCTCCCATCCGCTCTAGCAAACGTCAACGACAGATTTCACACCCCTCACATTGCTATAGTGCTGGCCTGCCTTCTCGCGTGCATTCCGATGTACTTGGAATATTTCACATCGTTCATAACCGTACAGGTCAACTTAGTCTTCCTGTTCTCTATTGTGTGGTTTTTGACTTCAGTAAGCGCTATTGTTCTTCCGTTCATAAGGAAGACCATTTTCGAGGCATCCGCTGCTCAATCGAGACTGGGAGGAGTTCCAGTTATTTCATTACTCGGTGTGCTAGGCGCTGCCCTATTCGGCTATTTGGGCTACAATTCAACGACAAACCCCGCTGTAGGGCCATTCGCGTTCGGTGCCCAACTCTTCGTGGTGGGATTAGTGACAAGTGCCTTGCTCGTGTACATCGCATCCTTCTATTACAACAAGTCCCGTGGAGTGGACTTCCGACTAATGTTTCGTCAACTTCCGCCAGATTGAGTCATCCAGGTGCACATTAGTTAGATAGCTTCGATGTAACCTTCACTTCCTTCATCTTTTGGTGATCAAAGGTTTAGCAACCATGAACACGTCTGCCAAAACACGTAGCGTTCGATATTAGGGGCAAGCAGAGATGCTATTCGATGGAATTCCAATCGTGGACGCCCACTGTCACCTTGGATATTTTGGCGGTTGGGCAAACGTTGGAACCACTGCTGAAGAATTGATCGAATTAAACAAGGAATTCAACGTCGTCCATAGCATTGTGTTCTCACAAATCAACAAGTTATCCGCCGAGGCAGTCATGAAACATCCCAAGAATTTTACGGGCTATGCGTGGCTCAATCCATTCGAAGGAGAGAAAGCTGTCAACGAGCTGCGCACAGCAGTAAAAGAATGGGACTGCAAAGGGGTCAAACTACATCCGCTCCTCCAGGCTTTCATTGCTGATGACCCTATCGTTTATCCAATAATGGATGAAGCCAGAAGGCTCAATCTACCTGTCGCGATTCACTCTGGGCACCCACCTTTTTCACTTCCATGGAGCATCGGAGAGTTAGCCGAAGTCTACCCTGACGTAACAATCGTGATGCTTCACATGGGACATGGCCACGGCCTCTACATTCGAGCGGCTATCAACACCGCCAAGAGATACTCCAACATCGTCCTAGAGACTTCAGGGATGCCCATGCACACAAAAATCAAAGATGCAATGGAGACTGTCGGAGATGACCGGGTCATTTACGGATCCGACATTCCCTTCCATCACCCCTCGGTAGAACTACAACGAGTGAAAATGGCCGGGCTGAGCGAACATCAGCTTCGGAAAATCCTCCATGGCAATGCTGTAGAAAAACTAAATCTAACGTTCTAACCCAACTGGAGCTAGTGCTTGTAGGCATGTGATCCTACGGATTGATGGAAGGCACACTATTCCTAAAATCCATTCAACTCTTCAGTCATTTTTGCGAAAAGAGATTGATGTAAGTTGGCTTGTATCTCGAATCTACTAGTTAATTCATGAATTATTGTTGCATTCTTCCCAGCCGGTCCCGCAGTTCAAGCAACCATTCCTCTGTCAGGCCTGCGCTGGGGCAGACGATTCGTACGCGGCCGTCGGATTGTAATGCGACCGTACCGAATTCTTCAGTCTGCAAGGGTATGAGCACTTTTTCTCTATGTAGATTGAATGAATCTGTTACCTCTAGAATCTTCATTACTTCATCAGGACGGACAGCACGCAATTCTTCCACCTGACTGACATCTAATTTTCAATCAAAAGAATCTTTGCACCTTGCAACTAACTGAATCCTAGATGTGGAAGTGTGCGTCAGACGTTAAGTAGTCATTTCCTGAGTGACGATTCAGTGGCAAGCTGTGCAGGAAACTACGGCAATCACTGTGCCGCTGACGGAGCGCACCAAGAATCGCTTAGCTACGGCGCTTGTTAGATTCATCCTACAGCTTGCGCAAAATGATCCGGAAAGAATTACTTCAAGTTCATCTACGCGAAAGATACTCGGATGTTTAGCGCGACTCTACGGGTTTGAAGTTGGAGAATTGCTCCTTGAGCCCAACATCCAACGAGCCCTTTCGAACCTATTGAAGAGCGTTGCAGAATACGGCGTAACGTCCCCTCAACAACTCAAGGCGCCGATTAGTGTCGTCTGGAGTTTGTCCTACCGATGTAACCTTCGCTGCCTCCACTGCTACCAGGATGCGAGCCAACCATCCGCGGACGAACTCACTCTTGATCAGCAGTTGAACATAATCGACCAAATGGGTCGAGCGGGCGTGTCAACCGTCGTCCTATCTGGCGGGGAACCTTTAACGAATCCCAATCTCAAAGCGCTCATAGAAAGAATTCGAATAAACGGGATGTCGATCTCCATAGATTCTAACGGGGTGCTAATCAACAGAGCGACGGCCGAGTCCCTGAAACGTGCTGGAGTTACATCGATCGAGTTGAGTTTGGATGGTGTGGATGAACGATCGCATGACCATTTCAGGGGGCTCGGTGGCGCATTCAAGAAGACGCTTGAGGCAGTTGAGGAGTGTTCAAAAACCGGAATTTTCACGACGGTCGCGACCACTGCGACTAAGCTCAATCGTTCCAAAAGCGAGGAATTGATTTCGCTCGCACGAAGTCACGGTGCAGATCGAGTTGTGTTCTTCGACTTGATTCCAGCGGGGAGGGGAAAGGAAGTCAGGGATCTACACTTGTCAAAGGATGAGCTCACAGAGCTCATGTCGCTCGTTCGCGACGAGTCGTCACCGGACGGAGAAGTGTTCACAGAGCTTCCACAGTTCGTAGTTTATTCCGCTGCCGCAGACGGAGAATCCGCGTCAAATAGGTCAAACGTTGCCCTATCAGTTGACAGGTTCACCATAAGCTCCTTCTTTGATTGTGCGGGATATGGAAACATCTATCGAAAACTTGCACCCTACCTAGGAGGCTGTCCAGCTGGGAGATTGTACTGCAACATCCAACCGAACGGAGATGTTACTCCCTGCATGTTCATGCCCCACTACCCCGTCGCCGGCAACCTCAAAGAACGATCATTTGCAGAGATTTGGGAAGAAGGCGAAGTGTTCAGGACGCTCAGAAACCGCGCCCTTCTGAAGGGTAAGTGCAGAGAGTGTGAGCATCTGGTGATTTGTGGAGGTTGTCGTGCCAAGGCTGCGGCATATGTGGGAGACTACATGGCATCGGATCCGACTTGCTGCCTCTGAGAAGGTTTGATTGCGGCAAAAGTCAATCTATATAGATTGCTTACTAGCCATGAGGTTCTATAGGTTATACATAAGGCGAGATCATACGATTTATTCAAAGAAATATCATGCCAGAAATGCTTCTTGACCGCGGCCAACAGTCTGTAACAGACGTCTTTCTTGAGGACGTTTACTCGATACCGCACGGAGAGAAGATCAAGGAATGCATTCAATGCGGCACATGCAGTGCATCCTGCCCCACCAGTTACGCAATGGACTACACCCCGAGAGAAGTAATTGCCTCCCTGAGAGCCGGCCTTCTTGACCGAGTGCTCAAATCAAATACGATCTGGCTTTGCGCGTCATGCTACTACTGCACGGTTCGCTGCCCTTCGGGAATCAAACTCACCGATATCATGTACGAATTGAAACGCTTGGCCGTGGAATTCGGTTACGTCGAAAAAAGTGCTAAAGCAGCAATTGTTTCGAAATTATTCGTTGACTTAGTAGATAAGAACGGAAGAATCGCAGAGGTACCTCTAGTAAGCAAATTCTTCCTAAAGACGAACCCATTCGCAGCATTCGGCATGATGCCCCGGGCTTGGAAACTATTCAGGCGCGGCAGAATGCCAATGATTCCACACCGAATCAAAGGCGCATCAGAACTCAAAGCAGCTGGCGCCAAGATGGAAGCCGCCAGCACCCCGACCGAAATCAAAGCGGAGAGAGTCTAAATTGCAGACAACCATGAAATTCTCCTATTACCCCGGTTGCTCTCTAGAAGGAATGAACAAGGCTTACGATAAGTCTGCACGCGCAGTTTGTGATTCGCTAGGAATTAACCTTGCAGAGCTAAGTGACTGGAACTGTTGCGGCGCTTCAGCATACATTTCAATCCGTGAATTGCGTGCACATTTGCTTTCAGCGCGGAACCTTGCAATTGCCGAGAAGGAGAAGAAGGATCTAGTAGTTGTATGCCCGTCCTGTTTAACAACGCTCACAAAGACCAACCATTACATGGCTGAGGATCCAAAACTTAGGCAAACAATCAGCAAGGCTCTCAAGGAAACTGAGCTGCAGTACTGGGGCAGCGTCAAAGTTAGGCACCTTCTCGAAGTTATTGTCAACGAGGTTGGTCAGAACGAGATCAAAGCGAGGATAAAGAACTCTCTCAAGGACTTGAAAGTCGCGCCCTATTATGGCTGCCAACTTACACGCCCCTTTGGCGAAATAGATGACAAAGAGTTCCCCACAATTCTTGACACCCTCCTATTTTGGGTTGGAGCCAAGCCGGTCAACTTTCCAGTGAAAACGAAATGTTGCGGCGGTATGCTGATGATGACTAACGAGGATGTGGCTCTTGGCTTGGTCAGAAACCTACTAGAGTGCGCAAGAGAGAACGGCGCGGAATGTATTGCCACAATTTGTCCGCTTTGTCACATGAATCTCGAAGCCTACCAAGACAACGTGAACAAGCATTTTGGAACCGATTACAACATTCCGATTCTATACTTCACGCAAATAGTTGGCCTGGCATTCGGATTCTCACGACAGGCACTTGGTATCGAGGAGGAGCTTACGCCCAGCAAAGCCCTCTTTGAGAAACACCTGGAGGTTATCAGGTAATTGACCGAGAAAATAGGAGTCTACGTCTGCCACTGCGGCACAAACATCGGACGCACCGTCGACTGCAAGAGCGTAACAGAATACGCCCGCGGACTACCCAACGTAGTAGTTGCCAGAGACTACCAGTACACGTGCTCAGATCCGGGGCAGGAGATGATCAAGAACGACATACGAGAGCTCGGACTCACGAGGGTAGTAGTAGCGTCCTGTTCGCCGTTGATGCATGAGCCGACATTTAGACGCGCCGTAGCATCAGCCGGTCTGAATCCATTCCTCTTTCAAATGGCCAACATAAGAGAACAGTGCTCATGGATTACGGAGGACCGAGCCTTAGGAACGGAACGGGCCAAGGAAATCGTGGCAGGCGCCGTAACACGCGTAAACTTCAACGAACCGTTAGAAGTAAAGAAAGTTCCGGTCAACCCAGACGTGCTCATCGTTGGCGGCGGAATTACAGGAATCGAATCTGCGCTCCAGATTGCTGACTCAGGGAAGAAAGTTTGGTTGGTGGAGAAAGAGCCATCAATCGGAGGGTTCATGTCCCGTTTCGACAAGACCTTCCCAACACTAGACTGCGCCGCATGCATCCTTACCCCAAAGATGGTATCCGTTGGCCAGCATCAGAACATTGAGCTACTAACCTACAGCGACGTCGTCGGGTTCGAGGGATACGTCGGAAACTTCACAGCAAAAATCCGTAGACGAGCAAGGTACGTGGACGAGGAAAAATGCACAGGTTGTGGCCAATGTGAACAAAAGTGTCCACTAAGTGTACCAAGCGAATTTGAGTGCGGCTTAGGAAAACGCAAAGCCATCTACCGCCCATTCCCCCAAGCCGTTCCAGGAACACCAGTCATTGACAAGGAACACTGCCTCTACTTCACAAAGGGAGTGTGTAAAGTATGCCAGAAGTTCTGCCCACGAGGAGCAATCGACTTCGAGCAGAAGGAGAAGGTTATGGAAATTCCAGTGGGCACAGCCATTGTTGCAACAGGTTTCGATGTCTTCGATGCAGGGAGAGTGAAGGAGTATGGTTATGGAAGACTACAGAACGTCATTACGAGCCTAGAATTCGAACGCCTAACCCATGCATCAGGGCCCACGGCTGGTAAGATTCTTCTCAAAAACGGCAAACAACCGGAATCCATCGCGATA